>Ga0187781_10003307_pt1 | contig 12172 bp, 18 predicted proteins | sample 0715_SJ02_MP02_2_FD_132447 | JGI IMG/M metagenome (GOLD analysis project Ga0187781, IMG submission 132447) | Tropical peat soil microbial communities from peatlands in Department of Meta, Colombia - 0715_SJ02_MP02_20_MG | ecosystem: Environmental > Terrestrial > Soil > Wetlands > Peat | place...
ACTGATTCTCTTGAATTAGTCTCAACTCAGCCTGCGGGACATCAAACTGGGCCGCACCGCAATCCAGGCATAGAATCACCTGCGGGTATACCCAAACAAGAGGTTTGTCCAACCCCCTCAGTCCACCGGCAAAATGCAGGCAGATTTCTCCCAGAATTTCAATCTGACGGCTGGACGCGCATGACTTGCAGCTCATGACCTTCCGCCGTTTCCTCGCGGGCTTCACCTGTCCCACCCGGTTTCCTATATACTTAGCGGCCTCCTCCCCACTGGGCAACGGGCATTACGCGCCAGAACGGGGCATTTCAAGACAATGTCTACGAGCAGCGTATCAAACGGGCGCAGGCGCTTGGAGTCGTGGAAGGAGATTGCCGAGTTCTTTGGCCGCAACAGGCGCACCGTCAACCGCTGGGAGAAAGAGCTCGGCCTGCCCGTTCACCGTTTGCCTGGAACCAAGGGGCGGGTTTACGCCTACACGGAGGAACTCTCAGCATGGTCGGCTGCGCACCAGAACGGCGACGCCTCGCCGTGGCAAGATCCCACGGGACCATCGGAATCTGGCACATCGCACTTGATCATCGCAGAAAGCCAGCTTTCCGACGCTGGGCCCCCCGAAAGAACGGTCGGGGCAGACGGGAATGCGGCCCCGGCTGGGCGTTACCGGAGCATTATCAGACTGCTAATACCCACATTAGTCGGCGGATTTGTGGTGTTTCTCCTGTTTCATCGCGCCACCAGCCGCAGTTCAAACACGGCTGGCCATGTGGCTTCACTGACGCGGCAAGCCTCTGCCGGTGGGGCGATGCGGGCCTCCACTCCGCCCCACGATCCTGAAGCGGAGCAGCTCTATCTCAAGGGTCGGTACTACTGGGACAAGCGAACCCCGGCCGACCTGAACCGGGCTCTGGACTATTTCACACAGGCGGTCGTGCGCGATCCTGACTATTCACCCCCTTACTCAGGACTGGCGGATTGCTACAACCTGTTGCGTGAATACACCTTGATGCCCCCTAGCGAAGCCTATCCACGGGCGCTGGCGGCGGCACAAAAAGCCGTCGAACTTGACGACCAATCTTCCGAAGCTCACGCATCATTGGCCTTCGCGTCCTTCTTTGGAATGTGGGACATCGCAACCGGGGGACAGGAATTCCGCCGCGCCATCGATCTCAATCCCAACAATGCCACCGCACATCACTGGTATGCCAATGCGCTGCTGGCGCTTCACCGGTTGCCGGAAGCACTGGCAGAGATTAATCAGGCTCAAACTTTGGATCCAGCTTCCAGCGCAATTCTGGCCGACAAAGGAAATATGCTTTGTCTAACCGGCCAGCTCGATGAGGCACTCCGCCTGCTGAAACAGATGGAGAGCCGAGAGCCCTCGTTTCGCTCGCCTCACCGTTACCTGGAATGCGTCTACTTCAGAAGACAAGAATATCCGGATTTCCTTTCCGAACTGCGGAGGGATGCCCTGCTGGTGCATGATGATTCGGCGCTCGCCATCGCCACGGCGGCGGAAAAGGGCTTCGCTGCCGCCGGGGCTCAAGGCATGCTCGAAGCCATGCTGCGGACCCAGAAGAAGCTCTATGCCCGGCACTCGATTCCACCCACCGCCCTGGCTCGGACTCTCACCCTGCTGGGCAACACGAGAGAAGCTCTGAAGTATTTGAATGCCGCCTACGAAAAACGGGATGACTCGCTGCTCTTTGTCGCAGTCGATCCAGAGTTTGACACCCTGCGCGAAGATCCGGCCTACCGCGATCTGATCGTGCGATTGAATCTCACCGTTGAGACAGCTCAGCACCCGTAGTCTATTGCCTAAGCGAATTCCGAGCAAAAATTGCTTCACTCATTTCATCTAAATCCAGGAGCTCCCAGCCCCTCCAGCAGATGTCTGACATGCCCACTGGGAGCGGGTTTTGCGGCCCTTCGCTCTTGACAGTCAGAGTCTAGCGGGATAACGTTGCCAACCACACTTGCTCCAGTGCAAAGACAGCATTGCTTTCGGCATGCGATGCTTCTGGAGTAAATAACGGCAACACGGAAGGGGGATTGATCGGTGATCCGTGTTCTTGTCGTAGACGATTCCCTTCTTTTGAGGCAGTTCCTCTGTGAGACTCTAACGCGGAAACCGGACTTTCAGGCGGTTGGTGAAGCCTCGGATGGTCTGGAAGCGGTTCAGAAAGCCGAAGAACTCCAGCCGGACTTGATTCTGCTCGACATCGGACTTCCAAAGCTAAACGGAATCGAGACCGCCAAACGGGTACGCCAAATCGCTCCCGCAACGAAAATACTTTTCCTCAGTCTGTACCGCGATGCAGATGTGGTGCGGGCCGCTTTGAGCGGCGGCGGGCTAGGATACGTTCTAAAAGCATATGCCCGAAGCGAGCTTTGGCCCGCTATCGAAACCGTTCTTCAAGGCAAGCGGTTTGTCAGTGCCGGTTTGGCTGGCCATGATCTCACCGATTGCGAGGATGAGCACGCTACCGATAATCCCCGCAGCAAGCAAGTAGTCGATCTGCACCCGCCAAGGGAGGCGGAGTCGAGCCGTCGTCATGCGGTTGCATTCTACCCGGATAACGCTTCCTTTCTACGTGGTGTCGGTCGTTTTGTCGAAACCTCTCTAAGCAGGGGAAGTGCGGTCATCGTTATTGCAACGGAGGCTCACCGGATCAGCCTTCTTTCAAGATTACAATCCAAAGGCTTGGATACCGCCACTGCCTTGGAGCAGGGCAGATACATCGCGTTGAATGCGGCTGACGGGCTCTCGGCATATATGGTCAGCGGCATGCCTCATCCACTTCGCTTTTTGAAACTTTTCGGTGATCTCGTTGCCAGAGGCACAAAGGCGGCGAAGGAAGAGCGCGTTGCGATTTTCGGAGAATGCGTGCATCTCCTGTGGGCGCAAGGTAACGCGGAAGCGGCGATTCAGGTCGAAAGACTTGGCAACCAGCTGGCCAAGGTATACGACGTGGGCATTCTTTGCGGGTATTCTCCCAAGGCCGTTCAGGGCAGGATGGATGCCGACATCTTCAAGCGAATCTGTGCAGAGCATTCGGCTGTTTATGGACTAGGCTATTAGGCAGACGAAGTAGGACGCAGCGCCCTTTGCTAGGGCACGCAACTCAGGGTATCGGGAATACTGACTTGGGCCACGCGCCCGCACTCGCCGCACTCGCACATCGCTCGGACCCGCATAAACACTGGCTGAAATGAAACGAGTCATTGCGGAGGAAGAATGCCGGTGCCGGCAGCACCGCTACGTGATACTGGTCCGCGGCTTCCATCCGGTCTTTCCGAGCCAACATGCCGTGATAGCCTTCGAGTAGCAGCGCTTCCCCTTCGGTATATTTCTTCTGCCCAGCCAGGCTGGTCCCGAGCAGGCTCTCGGCGCGGAATCCTTGCTAGTCATCCGGTCGCTTCTTTCGATCGATCTCTATGGCCTCGCGCGCGAGGGGCTCACTCTCGGCGAACTTCCCCTGTGACTGACAGGCCAGCGCCAGGTCGGCCGCCGAGATCATCGTATCCGGGTGTTCCGGACCCAAGGCGTGCCGTCGCCCCGCCAGGGGAACACCCAAAAAACAGGTCAGAGGGGTTCCCATCTCCTACGAGTTCGTTCGAGAGCGAATGGTCTGGAACCAGCTTGATCCGGAAGGGCGAGCAATGCGGCACAGGCCCTCCCACGATTCGTTTGTTCTGTTTTCGGAACAAAACTCACATTTCACGCACGGAGAGGTTCTGTCCACATAAGCTTGGCCGGTGTGTACTCATGAAACACCATCCAAGCGCCTGGTAATGCTCTGCCAGCCGCCTCCGTTCGACAAAACAGAATTGCGGGATGAAGAGTTTGTCTTCGTCATTTGCGACAGTCATTCCCAGTTTCTTTGCCGCCAGTTGCTGCCGTGCGATGTCCTCATGATGACGGTCGAGCACGCCAATAGCGATGAAGCAAGGGCTTGTGCAAGCCTGCGGTTCGGGCGACAGCCGCCGCTGCTGATGCTGATTGCGGACGACCAGAGCGCGCTGCCAGAGCACTTGCATCCCGATGCTGTCATTCCGAAGGAAGCAACCGCAAGCAGGCTTCTGGAGGGTCTGCGGAACCTTCCCCGGCGCGGGGCGAACCCTTGAAATGCTTCATGGACATCGATTGCACCTCGCCTATGGAGTTTGCGCGCAAGGGCAGTCATGATTCTTGTCATCACGCCGGAGCGAACCCATTGCTGAAATCGCCTATGACAGGTCTGGAACGAGGGGTATCGGTCGGGGAGGTCCGCCCAGGGTGCACCAGTCCGCAACACCCACAGGACCCGTTCAAGACGGATCGGCGGCTCTTCCAAGGACGCCCTCGGCCGTCATGTCGTCTTCTTGGTCTCGGGATTACCGATCAAGGGTCTTCCACTGCTCGTCGGTTAGGTCACGTCTATGGCGCATTCCCGTGTTGATGCCGTGCGGGCACTTCGGTGCAGTACCCGGCCGGCGGGGCTGGCGAGATTACTTCCGGATTGCCGACCGGCAGTATCGTAACCTTCGAAGTAAGCTCGGGAAAGCCCGGAAGCAGGAATTGCGCCCTCGCTGGGAGAAGCACGTGCTTTCCACGTTCAGGGGAAAAACCATTCCATCGTCTAGCGCAGGTCACATCTCATCGATGGCCGCCGAGAACACCCCTTCCCCTAAGATCGATTGCTCAGTCGCGGCAACGGGATAGCAGGTGATGTGCTTGTTGCGAAAACGAATTTCTGTGTGCAGCTTGTGGTCGTAGGGAAAGACGTGCCGGAAATAGGGCGAGCGCTGCAGCAGACCGTACAATCCGCCGAACAGGACCCTCCGCGCCTGCATCTTGTCCACCGGCACGTTCAGGAAGGCGAGGGTAGAACCGGGGATCAGGCCGAAGGCGGCGGCCGGATCCCCCATGCAGGACAGAAGGTAAGTCTCATACAGAATGCCGATCTCGACCTCGCGCGACTTTCCCCAGCCAACGGACCCGCCCAAGCAAACTTCTGCGTAGTTTCCCTCAAATAGCTCTACCAGGTCATTGACGATGGCGGGATAGATGTTGTCGCGCAAGCTTTCGCCCAAGAAAAAAGGGTTATAGATAAAATCGATAATCGAAACTGGCCTGGATTCGTAGTCAACGCCCCACGCGTCGCTGAGGACGACAGAATTGCCACTATTGCGCAAGGCAGGAGCTACTTCTTGTTCAAAGATCTGGCGTGCCTCGTCTGTCATGCGCTGCAAGCAATCGGCTTTATCTCCCAGCAAGCGCGCGTGTCGCTCTCTAGTTCTGTCCTTCTTCTCCGCTCGCATTGTTTTCCTCATCGTTCGCCAACCGGCCCTCAACCTTGGTGAGTTCCTTCTCGATCTCGCCGGCTTCGCGAAGCAACGCCCGGTCTACGGGTGTCATTGCCACGACCTCCTTGCGGAGTTTCGCGCGGTCGGAGTCGCTCGAGGGGTTGGCCACCTCATCGCCAGCACCACCACCGCTCCGTTGGCGCAGACGATCCCAGATCTCGACCGACCGCAATCTGTTGGACTGATCCACTTCGGGATCGCCCTTTAGAATGCCGTGCTTTGTGACGCAGGATTTCGTCTTCGTCGCGTCGAGTCCTTCCGCGAGTCTCGCGAGCGCGTGCTGCGCCATCCCGTCTAGCGTTTCATTAATCATTTTTCGAATTTGCTCATGTTTCATATTTATGCACCCCTGAACTGCCAGCTGACGACGATTGCCGCCCGCGTACCCGGCAACCCTTGCCGCCTCCACCTGGCTCGCCCCGCTGAGCACAGCGATGGCAAATCTGAATTGCTTCATCGTTAGCCTTCGGCGGCGTTTATGGCGCCGGTGTCGCTTCACAGCGTTCATTTTTTATTTGCTTGCTTCCTGCTGGACACACACTTTATAATAACGTATGTCTGTAGTCAAGAGTCTTGTAACACATTATCCGTAACGGAACCGTAACTTACATGAAGAAGCGCGAGATTGAATCTCCATTCGAGTTCACGTGGACTGTGCCAGACCAAGGGTTCAAGTGGATGCGCGCCATTCGGCTAAATACAAAAACTCGAGACACGTTTCTCATTGACAACCCCTCCTCGTATCGACGATTGCACTACTGGCCGTTGCGTGACTGCACCGGTCTTTTCCGCACTTTTTCTCAGGTGTTGCCAACACCTCAAGGGGTTCTGGAATTCGCCGACGAGTTTGGTCAGTTGGGAGGCCGATGTCGGGAAGATGTAATTGATCCTTCGCCGTCAAAATTGCCGAGTGAGGGACAACCTGCTTCCTTACTTAAGGGTGAGTCGCTTCTAACCTGGGTCAAGGAGATCTTGCCCATGCGGGCGCTCGTATGTCTATGGGACGCCGCCCGCAAAGCGGAGACGTCCACCTTGGCTAAGTGGATTCGATGGCAAGACGGCGGGGTGATTTATGACTTGCAAGTGGACGAATTCCGCGCAGCCGGTATGCTCGCAGCGTCCGACTACCACCCGCAGAGCTTGGCTAGATTTGCGCCGGGAGACGTCGTGCAACCAGCGTGGCATTTGCTCCAGGTGGAACTGAACAGTCACCTCAGGGAACATTCCGCGATGCCCCAGCTTGTTTGGGACCAGCGCCAATCGGAGCTGAGAGTCTGCCTGATACCAACCAGCTTGATTTCCGCATTGTGGGTTCAGTTTGCTTTTGCAGTTGGGGAAAACCACTCCTACCGAACCTGCGCATCATGCGGCAAATGGTTCCAAGTGGGTCCCGGAGGAGACATGCGCGCGGATGCCAAATATTGTTCTAATGCCTGCCGGCAGCGAAAGTTTCGCGAGAAGGCGGCAAGCGAGTAGCCCGGCGGAGTGCGAAGGCATGGGTACATCGAGAATATTAGGTTTTATTAGCTTTTTGTGGATTTTGTGATGGGTGCCGATACGTCCGGCTTTGCCGTGCTGAGTTAAGGATTTGCAAAATTAAGGGGATGGTTGATTCGCTCCAGTGGCGAACGCGCTCGTGTGAAGTCTATCCCAGGGGGCAAACCTCTTGAGACACCCGGGTGGACCTGGTAACGACCATCTCGGTGCGCATGGCGCTTACGAGCTAGGCAACCGGGGCGGGTCTCCCAGACTTAAATCCGCCCGCGCTCACGCGCGGGATGGCCGTGGAGAGCGGGCCGCGCCCCAATAGCATCCAAGGAGGCGTTATGCGCGTGGGCGTATCTGTGATCGTGCTGTCGAGCGCTGACCGGCACGGTCCATTGGCCTTCTCCACGGTCTCCCGAAGCATAGCCGGAAGGCTGGCGCAGTGGCCAGGCGACGATGGGGCTTTTCAAGCTTGGCATTGTGGAGCGTCCGGGGCTAGGGACTGATTCGGCCGACGGATATGCCCGGGCCTGCAAGAAAGTCATCGACGGCCAGCCTCTGACTCCGGAGAACGAAGACTTCCTCGCATAAAAGCTAACTATGGCAAAAGAGCCAATAACCAAAATGAAGCCAAAGGAGCAGCCCAGCGTGGACCCAGAGCCAAGCCTCGCCGAGATTACAAGAAGATTCTCGTTTGCTAGACCGACGAAGTCATGCTTGTGCGAAAGATTAGGTTTTATTAGGTTCTTGGCGGTTTGCTGCAGGGCAAGCTGAAGGCAGGCAAACCGGATAGAAGACGCGGAGTGCCCCTAGGAGCAGATTTCTGAGGCGACCGGGATGGACCTGTAACTACCCTCCCGGGTGCCACAGCAGCTGACGAGCTATTTGACAACTTGAGTTTTGGCTTGCGGCCGAGTGCCGGGTCGGTTTGCTCGCCCGCTTCATGGCTTTCCCCATAGATGTACATAACAATTATATTTATGTACATAGAGTGCTATACTGCTGTCGAAGGAGCACCCCAATGGCGACAGCAAGGAATCGATCGCACAAGCACTTTCAGTTGGATGCGGTGAAAATCAAGCAGGCCCAACGCGTCTTACGTGCGAAGACGGAAACCGAAGCCATCGAGCGCGCTTTGGATCTGGCGATTGCCGAACACGAGAGGAACCGCTTGGCTTTCGAAGCCAATGAGCGCTTTGTGAAGAGTGGCATTGAGATCAAGGATGTGTACGGCAGGTTGGGGGGATAAATGCAACCGATCCTCTTTGACTCTTCCATTTACATTTCTGCACTGCGCCGGGGAAGCGATGCTCCCCTCGCGCTCAGGCGATTGGCTCCCGATGCAACTCTTTGGCTGAGTTCGGTGGTGCTCGAAGAACTCTATGCTGGCGCAGGCGACCGCGATCGTCACGTTGTTGAGCGCCTCGAGCGTGATTTTGAGAGAGCGAGACGAGTCCTAGTGCCAAATCTCAGCGACTGGACTCAAACCGGCAGAGTGCTTGCTCGCTTGGCAGCTAAGTACGATTACGAGCAAATCGGACAGGGGCGACTGACCAATGACGCGCTGATTGCGATGAGCGCAGGGCGACTAGGGATTACAGTTATCACCGCCAACAAACGAGACTTCAGCCGGCTTGCCGAGTTTCGTCCCTTTCAGTGGCAGGTGAGCAACGTCTGAAACGTGATTCGTCCTTGTTCGCCAAACAAGGGATGGCTTCTTGGGCTCGGCGACCAGATCTCTCGCTCAGTTTCACGCGATGTCACATTCAGCAGGATCCAGAAGTGCACGTAGTGAACGTTGTGAATATTTGGAGACTCAGTGTGGCAGGAGTGACTGTTCGGCCACGAGCGAGGAGGCTCCCCAGGGGCAGACCTTCTGAGGCAACCGGGATGGACTTGTAACTACCCTCCCGGGTGCCACAGCAGTTGACGAGCTATTTGACAACTTGAGTTTTGGCTTGCGGCCGAGTGCCGGGTCGGCCGCAAGCTCATACCGTCTGCAAATGCTGATTCATTTCATCGGGGGGAAATAACCAAGCAAGGGCGTTTAAGTAGGTCATCGGCATTATGGGATGCTCGTCCGCGACGGGCCGAAGGTGGCCCGCCGTTTGCGTCAGAGCCGAAAGCTGCGCTCGCGACGGCGCTACAGAGGATTTCGAGGCTCTAGCCTGCTCTAGATTTCGGCCAAACGCAGCTGGGGGAAAGCAGGCCGATACAGATGGTCATCAAGAGTGAGAAGGCAATAGTCGCGTCGCCAGGCATGAGCACCGATGAGAAAGTCAGCCAAAATGCGGCGAGGCCCGGACTCGCGCTGCTTTCGACGACGCCCAACGTAGGCCTGGAAGGCCTGCCCGGCAGCGCGCCAAACCGTTTCTTCCAAATGCCAGTCGACCATGATCCCCGTGTCTTCGCAGAACGAGTCCAAGAACGACTCGCTTCTGCCAGGAGCGGCCATCAACTCAGCGAACACGGGCGCGGAAATCACCAGGCCGCCGCGTCCCAAGGCACGATCCAGGGCCGACTGGGCAGAAGAACTCAGGGTCTGGTCGCGGTCCCACAACGCGACGATCACATTGGTATCGATGGCGGTTGTCATTGCCCACGCATTTCACGAAGCCAACGGGCAATTGCCTTCCTGCCGGACTTGATCCCGGGATTCCCGATACCGCGATATTTGGCAAACGGGCTTTCCCTTCTCAGCGGCCGTACCCGAATCCCTTTTTCGTTTCCCTCAAACAGCAGGCGATCGCCGGGGCGGACTCCCAAGGCATGACGAATCTCGCGTGGAACGGTAATCTGGCCCTTACTTGTTATCTTTGCCTGTTTTTGCAATTTATTTCCTCTTCCTTACTTTATCACAGATCTCCTTACTTTTGTCGCAGTCTTAAAGGCTGGGATCGCCCGCGGAAGGTCGAAGTCAAAGCCGAGATCCTGCTCAGAATTGCCCACGAATTCGACAAGAGCATGGAATGGCTACTCACAGGGGAGGACAGGCCTTAGGATCGCAGCTCGTGGTTGCTCAGCGTGCGGGCGGTCCGGGCACGAGGAATTCCTCCGAATTGGCAAACCGAGCACAGGGGCGCGATGGCCTGGCAGGCTTCAGGAGCAGCTCCAACGTCGGCGCGTTGTGCCCTTTTTCATGTTTCAGTTGGCCAGCCACCGAGGCTGGTGCGGAACGATGAAGCCAGAGATAGCGACAACCAGCAGCCGGCCAAGCGACTGGAACACAGTCGAGACGCCTGCAGCTTTAACGCAGCCAATTCTCGCGCTGAAGATTCTTAACCCGGACGAATTCCCTTTCGTTATCGGTGACAATCGTATAACCAAGTGCAATTGCCTGTGCCGCAATAAGCAGGTCGTTGGCGCCGATTGGCTTATCAGTTTGCTCAAGCTCGGTGCGCAGCCATCCATAGACAGCATCCGCGGGTGTTTCGAAGGGTAAGACTTCGAGCGCTCCGAGCACAGCTTCAAGCTGAGCCGACAGCCGCGGCGAGCGCTTCTTAGCGGCCCCGTAACGCAATGCTGCGGCAACGATGATGCTAGTACAGACCTGCGCTTCGCCGACCTTGCGGATGCGCTGCGCCACTTGGCCCTGGGGGTGGCGGACGAGATCGGAGACGATATTGGTGTCGAGCACGTACCGCATTAGAGATCGACGGGAGTGGGCGGCGTGTCATTGATGGGTGGGAAGTCCTCGTCGAGTGGCTTGAGCGTTGACAATACCGCCAGCAGGGACTTAGGGGGAGCGGGCTCAATGATTAACCGCTCGCCATCCTTGCGCATGACGGCCTCCTCGCCCGGAAATTCGAACTCACGAGGAATCCGCACTGCCTGATTGCGACCATTCTTGAAGAGCTTAACGTGACGTTCTGGACCCCCTTTTGGCATATGCCAAGCATATGCCATGATTGGCCCTTTTGTCCACCCAGACGCAGCGTTGAATTTTCCATTGCAGTGTGAGGTCGGAAAAATGAATGGAAGTCATGTATACCATTTCCCAATTGGGTCAACCCATGTTACAGTGCCATTATGGACAGCAAAGTGATCCTTGACCAAGCCGGCCGCGTCGTCCTTCCGAAGAAGCTCCGGGATGAGCTGCATTTATCCCCAGGTGACACCCTCGACGTTTCGGTCCAGGGCGACGCGGTCACGTTGCGCCCCCGGCGTGGCTCCTCGCCCCTGCAAAAGAAACAGGGCATCTGGGTTTTCAGCACTGGCAAGCCTATGGTCTCCGATGAAACGACCGAGGCGCTCCGCGATATTCGCGAGCAGCGCCACCGGCAGAACGCCGGGGAGACGAAGTGAAATCTTTCCTCGATACTTCTGTGCTGATCGCCGCTTTCCACGTTGACCACCCGCAACACCAGCCGAGCTTCGATCTTTTTATCCGCTGCAAGAAGGATGATGCCTGCTGCGGCATACACAGCCTAGCCGAAGTCTACGCCGCCTTGACCGGCATGCGCGTGGCCGCCAGGCGCGCTAGCGGGGACCAGGCCCTTCTCTTCATTGGCAATATCCGCGAGCGCCTCTCGGTCGTGGGACTCGACGAGCGGGAGTATTTTCAGATGCTGGAAGCTTCCGCCGCTGCGGGCCTCGCCGGCGGCGCTATTTACAACGCGATCCTCGGCCATTGCGCCCTCAAGGCCGGCGCCGAAACCATCTACACCTGGAACATAAAGGATTTTCTGCGATTGCCAGCAGCGATCGCCGATCGCGTGAAAACGCCCCTCCAAGCAGAGATGTAATTGCCCTTCCAATGGCGGATGGGGCACTCCAGAATCTCGGATGCCCATCCCTTGTTAAATCTCTATCGTGGCCGGCATCGACCTAGGCGGCAGAGCGTGGTTTGATTTTCTTGAGAGGGGCCCTGGCAGTCGCCCGGCGCAGATCGTAGTCCGTCTGGAGGTTCAGCCAGAACTGAGGCGTCATGCCAAAGTACTTGCCTAGACGCAGCGCGACGTCTGCACTGATCGCTCGCTGTTCACGCACGATCTCGTAAATGCCAGGGAAATGTAGAGCTTTCGCCAACTGGTACCCGGTGATCTCCAGCGGCGCCATGAATTCAGTGCGCAAGATCTCGCCGGGATCTGCGGCGATCGTTTTCGGCCTCCGTCCAGCCATTTCCCCTCCCTCAATGGTAGTCCGTGATCTCCACGTTGTGAGCGTTCCCTTCTCGGCACTCGAAGCACACACGATACTGGTCGTTGATGCGAATGCTGAATTGGCCACGGCGATCGCCTCCCAACCGCTCCAGCCGGTTGCCAGGCGGCAAGGCCAGATCGCCGAGTGCCCCAGCAGCGTTCACCATCTGCAGCTTCTTGAGCGCCGCTTTGCGGAGGCT
>Ga0187781_10003308_pt1 | contig 12169 bp, 5 predicted proteins | sample 0715_SJ02_MP02_2_FD_132447 | JGI IMG/M metagenome (GOLD analysis project Ga0187781, IMG submission 132447) | Tropical peat soil microbial communities from peatlands in Department of Meta, Colombia - 0715_SJ02_MP02_20_MG | ecosystem: Environmental > Terrestrial > Soil > Wetlands > Peat | place...
CCCCCCCATCGTGCTCATAGGGCCTCACAGCACAGCGCACCTAAGACCCGTATCGCGGCCAGCCAACGCCCCTCCGCCCATCGCACCTCCAAGCGGCATCTTTCTCCCAGAGCGGCGCGCGCTGCGGCGCGGCGCCGGCGTGCTCGGTTGCGCCCCGAGCCGGAACGTATCGAGGAAATCCAAAAAGCTTTGGCCCAGGCAGGGTATTTCAAGGCACAGCCGAATGGTCTTTGGAACGATCAGACGCGCGAGGCGATGCGGCACTACCAGGCCGATCACGGGTTCCCGGCGACAGGCCTTCCGGAGGCGAAATCTCTGATGAAGCTCGGCCTCGGCCCGCACCCCCTGCCGGCGGACGTTGATACCACTCCCGGAGCTAAGGCCAGCGGCGACACGGTCAGTAGCACTCCCGCTGCTACCACCACGTCCGACACCCCCGCTCCTCCCGGCGGTCCCTCCGCCCAACGGAACCCGCCTTCGACGATGCCTCAGCCTTGAATGCAGGTTTCCGGTTAGGGATTTCGAGCGGGCCTGTATCAGAGCAAGCTCTTAAGATCGGTGATTTGCCGCCTGCTTACCTTCGACTGCCTACTCCAAATCGTTGCCCGCCTATCTGCCCGTCTGACTACGCTCCCTCCCCAGCCCCTAGGTATCGATCTGCGCCCTCTGCAACTTGTCGCTGTAATCCACGTAGACAGCCTTCCACTCAGAATAGAAATCCAGGGCGGCGGTTGACGCCTCCCGGTGGCCGTTGCCGGTCTGCTTGGTGCCGCCAAAAGGCAAATGAGTTTCCGCACCGATGGTGGGAGCGTTGACGTAGAATATGCCCGTCTCCATATCGCGCATGGCTTGGAAGGCGCGGTTGACGTTCCGGGTGTAGATGGATGAGGAGAGTCCGTAGACGACTCCGTTACCGATTTCAATGGCTTCCTCGATGCTCCCGCAGGGGATGATCGAGACCACGGGACCAAAGATCTCCTCGCGGCAAATTCGCATTTGGGGATCGCAATCGCCGAAAATGGTGGGACTGTAAAACCAGCCGTAATCGTAGTCGCCGCCCTCCAAGCGCTCGCCGCCGCACAGCAGCTTGGCCCCTTCGTTCTTCCCGATCTCGACGTATTGCTCGACCGTCTTTAGCTGGCTCTCGTTGATGAGAGGTCCCATCTGCACGCTCGGATCAAGACCGTTACCGACTTTCAGCGAGCGCGCCCGAGCCACGAACTTCTCCACGAAATCCTTGTAGACCTCTTTGTGCAGCGCGATGCGGCTGGAAGCGGTGCAACGCTGCCCGGTGGTCCCGAAGCCGCCCCAAAGAGCGCCCTCCACGGCCAAGTCCAGGTTGGCGTCCTCCATGACCATAATAATGTTCTTGCCACCCATCTCCAGGCACGAATGCTTGAAGGTGGGCGCGCAAGCCGCTGAGACCTTCCTTCCTACTTCGGTCGACCCCGTGAAGGAGACCACGCGCACGTCATCATTGGTCATCATGGCCGTTCCGACCTCGGAGCCGCTTCCTGTGACCAAGTTCACCACCCCGCGGGGAACTCCCGCCTCCTCGAGCGTCTGAACCAGGTTGTAAGTCGAAAGCGGCGTGTCGGTGGCGGGCTTCATCACCACCGTGTTGCCGCAGATGAGCGCGGGCATGACCTTCCAGGAGGGAATGGCCATGGGAAAATTCCAAGGCGTGACCAGCGAGCACACCCCGATGGGGCTGCGCATCCACATGCAAAACTTGTTGGGCAATTCCGAAGTGGTGGTCTGCCCGAAAAGCCGCCGGCCCTCTCCTGCCATGTAATAGGTCATGTCAATGGCTTCCTGAACGTCGCCCCGGGTTTCATCAAGAATCTTCCCCATTTCCCGGGTCATCTGCTCGGCATAGGCCTCCTTCCTCTCCACGAGCATGCGTGCGGCTCGATAGAGAATCTCGCCACGCTTGGGAGGCGGGATAATCCGCCAGGATTTGTACGCGTCCTTCGCCGCTTGGATGGCCTCCGCCACGTCCTGCTGGTTGGACTTCTGGAATACTCCCACCAACTCGCGCCGGTTGGCGGGATTGAAATTATCAAAAGTGTGTCCGCTGACTGACGATACCCACTCACCATTAATGTAGTTCTTGAAGACTCTCGGTGGCGCCATTTTCGTGTTCACCCCTGGAGCTCGCGACGCCTGAACAGTCATATTCCACGAGCTGAATTCGAACTGTGATCGCGGGAAAAACTATAACAGACGCTGGCAATTGCTTCAAGGCGCGGGGCGTATCTGGGAGCGCGGGCATCCCGCCCGCAACGCCGCGAACGGGATACTGCGACACGGCGGGCAGGATGCCCGCGCTCCCAGGAACGCACGGAGTCGCGAGGCAGGATGGTACCCGGGAGCCAGCAGGTCCGCAGGCACTGCTGCCGCACTGTAAAGCCAGCCCGGCGAGGGGGGAGGGAAGGGGCGGGGGTTTTGCACAAGTGTGTCTGATAATATTTTCTTAGTCCGCGCCCAGGTTAACATAATATAGTCCCCACAGAATCCTCCCAAGTTTCCACAGGAAGCACGACCGACTTGGAATCTCGAAAAGCTAAACTGGACAATAGAAGGTGGGAACTGGAGGCAGCTTTCCATTTTCGATTTTGCAACTTCCAGGTTGCCCGCCAGGGCGCGGATATGCTAATTTTAACGGTCATGTCGGCGCGTCGACATAAACACTCGGATGCCTCTTCGTGAGACGGAAGCCATTGTTCTGAGAACCTACCGGTTGGCGGAAGCTGACAAGATCGCTTCCCTTTTCACACGTCAAATGGGGCGCCTGCGGGCCGTGGCTGCCGGGGCCCGCCGGACCAAGAGCCGTTACGGTGCCGCGCTGGAACCCTTGAGCCACGTTCGGGTATTCATTTTCGAGCGCGAGCACCGCGACCTGCTGCGGATGAATTCCGCCGAACTGATCGAGTCCTTTTTCGATATGCAGAAGGACTACCGGATTCAACTCGCGGGACAGTACATCGCTGAAGTGGCAGAGCGCATGGTCCCGGAAAGGGAAGCCAACGAGCGCCTTTTTCGACTGTTTTTGGCTGTGCTGCGGAGCTTGAAGCATTCCGGAGAGGTCACTCGGCCGCTCCTCTACTTCGACTACTGGCTGCTGCGGCTGGCAGGCTTTTTGCCGGACTTCGAACAGTGCCAAAACTGTGGCCGCCCGCTTGGCGACGAAGGCGGTTATTACGGGCCAGGGTCGGAGGGTTTGTCGTGCGAAACCTGCCGGACGGGTGTCACCAGCCATAGATTATCGTCACAGGTGAGCGCCGCCGTCGCCGCCGGATGCCGGAAGCAGCTCGAGCGGTGGATCAGCGAGGAAAAAGCCCCGGCAGGCTGCCTCGAGGTGCGCTGTTTCCTCGAGGATTTGATCGAAACCCACGCCGAACGAAAGCTGGTAACGCGTGCGATGATGGGGGAGGCGGTGTGAGGCAGCCGTCAGCTTTCAGCAGCCCGCGCTGCGTTGGCCTCTTTTGCGGGAAGTCGGCCTTGCAATTCACAGTCATTCCCGCGAAAGGGGGAACCAAGGCCGGGGCCCAGTGCTCTGACCGAGAACTGACAACTGTTTGCTGAAAGCTGATAACTGACGGCTGATAGCTAAGAACCGATATCTAAGGACCAAATGGCAAAAGCTAAAAGTAAAACTTTAAGCTCAAAGGCCTCCCCACTTACCTTCCAGGAATTGATTTTCCGCCTTAGCGAATTCTGGGCGGGGCAGGGATGTGTTGTGGCCTTGCCTTACGACCTTGAGGTGGGGGCGGGCACGATGTGTCCCGAGACCTTTTTCCGTGTGTTGGGCCCGGACCCTTGGCGTGTGGCTTACGTACAGCCCTCACGCCGACCCGCCGATGGCCGTTACGGTGAGAATCCCAACCGCTTGCTCAAACATACCCAGATGCAGGTTGTCCTTAAGCCCCCGCCAGCGAATATCCAGGACATCTATCTTGAAAGCCTGGGGGCAGTGGGAATCGACATCCGCCACCACGACATCCGCTTCGAAGAAGACAACTGGGAGGCGCCTACCCTGGGGGCTTGGGGCATCGGCTGGCAGGTTGTGCTGGACGGCCTTGAGATCACCCAGTTTACTTACTTCCAGCAATCCGGCGGCGTTGACCTCCAGCCTATCAGCGTCGAGTTGAGCTACGGACTTGAGCGCATCACGGCCTTCCTCCAGAACGTCGAAGATGTTTACCACATAAACTGGAACGAAACCGTGACCTACGGCGAAATGCGGCAATCCGAAGAACTGGAGCTCTCCATATACGATTTCGAGAAGGCGGACCCTGAAGTTTGCCGCAAAATCTTTGATCTTTATGAGGGCGAGGCGACGCGCTTGCTGGGCGAATACCAAAATTGGAAATCCGAAAATCGAGACTCGGAACAAGGGGCGAGTTTCGGTTTTCGAGTTTCGAATTTCGAACTCAAGCCAGCAATGCAGCGGTCTAATGCCAGCACTACTTCAAGTTATACTTTAACTACGGATCGCTTTCCCCTGCGTAAGGTCTATGACTTCACCCTGAAGTGTTCGCACCTCTTCAATATCCTCGATGCGCGCGGAGCCATTAGCGTGACGGAGCGGGTGGCGCTCATCGCGCGCGTGCGCAAGCTGGCCTGCGCGGTCGCCGCCATTTACCTCGATCGGCAAACCGCCGCGGAGGTGCCCGCGTGACGGCCCAGGGAAAACTGGGACAGCCCTTCCAACCCCCAACGCTGCCGTTCCTCCTGGAGGTCGGCTGCGAGGAGATCCCCGCACGTTTCCTGCGGGATGCTGAGAGAGATTTGGGCGAGCGACTTTTGGCGGGGTTGCGCGAAGACCGCCTGCTGCCGCACGCCTGGGCAGTATGTGAGCCGCCACTGCCGGGTAATCCAGGCGACCACGAACCGAATCCTGAGCCCCCCATATTGACGTACTCGACGCCGCGCCGCCTTGTCGTCTATGTCCCTAAGCTGTTAGCTCAACAACCCGACAAGGTCGAGGAGGTCCAGGGCCCCCCCTTGAAGGTGGCGGTGGACGCGGAAGGGAAGTACACCCGAGCAGCGGAGAGCTTCGCGCAGAAGAACTCAGCCCGCCTTGAGGACTTGGTCCGCACCACCACTCCAAAAGGGGAATACTTGGCGCTCCGGAAAACCACACAAGGACGTTCCGCCCAGGCAATCCTGCCGGAAATTCTGCCTCAAGCCATTTTGGGCATGAGCTTTCCCAAGAGCATGTACTGGACGGAGAAGTCGGCGCATCGCTTCGTGAGGCCCATTCGCTGGGTCCTGGCTGTGCTTGGAGAAGGGAAGCAGGCCCAGACGGTCGACTTCGAAATCCTGGGCGTGAAGTCCGGGAATTTCACCTTCGGGCATCGCGCCAAGGGCTACCGGCCGCAGCGCGTTACAGGCTTCAAGGATTACATGAGGAAATTGGAGCAAGCGCTTGTAGAAATTGATCCTGCTGGTCGCAGGCAGCAAATCGCAGCAGGTCTGCTCGGCATTGAAATGGGCTCGCTTAGGCTCGTGCCCGATGAGTGGCTGATGGATTGGGCTGTCAACTCGACGGAGTGGCCGCGGGCCATGCTGGGGAATTTCGACGAACGCTTCCTTGACCTGCCGCGCGAAATCCTGATCACCGTAATGCGCGACCACCAGAAGTACTTTGCCGTGGAGGACGGGCAGGGAAGCCTGCGCCCCCACTTTGTCGCCGTGCTCAACATGGACTCGGATGCGAAGGGTTTGATCCGCCAAGGGCACGAGAGGGTATTGGCTGCGCGCTTTTCCGACGCGGAGTTTTTCTGGAAGACGGACCTGAAAACAACGCTGTTCGAGCGCATCCCGCTGCTGGAAGGAATCACCTACCAAGCCGGTCTGGGCACCTACGCTCAAAAGGTGAGCCGGATGAGGACCATCGCTTCTGGACTGTGCGCGAGGTTTGAAGCTTACCCTGTTGCGTTTGTCCCCTGGCATTGCGCCGGTTTGCCCAGCGGGCCCTCAGAACAGCGAGTGAAAGTCAGATTCGCGGCCGAGCATACCCGAAACATCCTGCGGGCCGTAGAGCTCTGTAAGTGCGACCTGACTACCCAGATGGTGCAGGAATTCCCGGAGCTTCAGGGTATCGTGGGCGGGCTCTACGTTGCTGCCCAGCCATCGGCGGAATCGCCGGAGGTGGCGGAGGCGATTTATGACCACTACCGACCAGCGGGTGCCGAGGATACCTGTCCGCGCTCGATCGTGGGGGCGGTCGTTTCGCTGGCCGACAAGCTGGATAGTGTGGTGGCGGGCTTCGCCGTCGGGCACAGACCAACCGGATCGAGCGACCCCTTTGCCATCCGTCGGCAGGGGAACGGAATCATTAAAGTGTTACTTGAATATTCGCTCCCTATCGACTTGGATTTTGAAATTCGACGCGCGTCAGATGCACTGCACGAAATTCTGAATTTTGACTTGCAGCAGGGCACGGATGCAGTTGAGGAATTCGTGCGGGAGCGGTTGGCGTACTACTTGGAGAATGTGATCGGTTTGAGATACGACACAGTTCGAGCAGCGATGAGGCATCGGACGCACCGGTTTGTACTTGAGCCTCTGAGAGTCATGACGGCAGCTAGGGCAGTCGAGAAGATCCGGCCGAGGCCCGACTTCATGGCTCTGTCGCGATCGGCAAAGCGGGTTGGCAATATTTTGAACAAATCGGCCAACCTCTTGGATTACGAAGGCGGAAGCGTTGACCCGCAGCGCTTCGAAGCGGGAGCTGAGCGCAATCTGTACCACGCGTACGAACGGGTACGAGATCAGGCCGCGCAGAAGCGCCAGCAGGGGGACATCTACGGAGCGCTTGAAGCAATCGCCTCGCTGGCCCCCACCGTGGATGCCTTCTTCGATAATGTACTGGTGATGGCAAAGGACCGGGAGGTGCGCAGAAACAGGCTGCAATTGCTGTTTACCTTGGATCGGCTCTTCACGGAAGATGCGGATTCGTCCGAGATTGAGGGGCCCAATGTCGACGCGTCGACATTGGGAGGGAACAAGAAGGATGCCTAGCGGGCCACTGTAGCGCGGACCATTAGGTCGGCACGATCGGAGAGCAAGAGAATGCCAACGCGTTCGGCAGGAACTCGTTGCAAAAGCGCTGAGGATGCGCCAGAATCTTAGGTCAATTGCTTGCTGGCCAGGGAAAACCTGCTACAGTCCGCAAACGACTTTGAGTTCTCGGCTGGGAAAGCCGGGCTTCAAGCTTCAAATTGGTTGCTAAGGGCTGATAGCTGAGAACTGATGACTGACAACTGAAAACTCAAAGGAGTACTCATGGAAAAATACGTTTATTTCTTCGGGGACGGGAAGGCTGATGGGAACGGCGCCATGAAAGATGTTCTGGGCGGCAAGGGGGCCGGCTTGGCAGAAATGACGAACGCCGGTCTGCCCGTCCCTCCTGGATTCACTATTGCAACATCCGCCTGTCGCCTGTATTTCCAAAACGGCAATAAGACACCCGATTTCATCCTGCAACAAAAAGATGAGGCGTTGGCGAGACTGGAGAGCCTGCTGGGCCAGAAGCTAGGCGATAAAAAGAACCCCCTACTGGTCTCCGTGCGCTCGGGGGCCAAATTCTCGATGCCCGGCATGATGGACACCGTCCTCAACCTTGGCATGAACGACGACGTGGTCGAGGTCTTCGCGGACAAAACCCGTAACCCCCGCTTTGCCTACGACAGCTACCGGCGATTCATCCAGATGTTCGGCAACGTGGTCATGGAAATCCCCAAGCAGAAGTTCGAGCATGTCTTCGACGGGCAAAAGAAGAAGAAGAAAGTGAAGCTCGATACCGAGCTTACCGCGGAAGATTTGAAGCAGGTGATTGCGGAATACAAGAAAGTGGTGCGCAAGGAAGCGGGCAGAGATTTCCCCCAAGACCCCCAGGTGCAGCTCAACATGGCCATTGAGGCCGTGTTCCGTTCCTGGTACAACCCGCGTGCCAAGACCTACCGTCGCCTGAACAAGATATCCGACGACTTGGGGACGGCGGTAAACGTCCAGACCATGGTCTTCGGCAATATGGGCGACACCTCTGGGACCGGCGTAGGGTTTACTCGCAACCCGGCCACCGGAGCCAAGGAGTTCTACGGCGAGTTCTTGATGAACGCGCAGGGTGAAGATGTGGTGGCGGGAGTACGGACCCCCGTGCCCATCAGGGAACTCGAGCAGATCATGCCGGAGGTTTATAAACAGCTTCGCGAATTCACCACGCGGCTCGAGCAGCACTACAAGGATGTGCAAGACTTCGAGTTCACTATCCAGGACGGAAAACTCTACATGCTTCAGACCCGCAACGGAAAGCGCACAGGGCCGGCGGCAGTACGCATTGCGGTGGAAATGGCGCACGAGGGCCTTCTCACCTCGAAAGAGGCGCTGCTCCGCGTCGAGCCAGAGCAGCTCAACCAGTTGCTTCACCCCGTGCTCGACGAATCAAAGCCGGTGAAGGTTCTGGCCACGGGGTTGCCGGCATCCCCGGGCGCTGCGGTAGGGCGGGTGGTGTTCACCGCTGACGAGGCGGTGGTGAAAGGGAAGGCTGGCCCAGTTATCCTCGTGCGCGGCGAGACCGTTCCTGACGATATCCACGGGATGGAAGTGGCGGCGGGAATTCTCACTTCGCGGGGCGGCATGACTTCTCACGCCGCGGTGGTAACGCGAGGCATGGGCAAACCCTGCGTCGCCGGTTGCGGCGCGGCGGAGGTGGACGAGAAGAACAAGGTGCTCAAGATCGGCAGCCTTGTCCTCAAGGAAGGTGACTGGATTTCACTAGACGGATCGACGGGGCGGGTGATCGAGGGCAAGTGCGATTTGGTTGAGCCCGATCCGAAGAGCGGTGTTTTCGCCGAGTTCATGAAATGGGCCGATGAGGAGAGGGAACTCGGTGTTCGTGCTAACGCGGATATCCCGCGTGACGCTCTGGCCGCAGTCCGCTTTGGCGCCGAGGGTATCGGGCTCTGCCGGACGGAGCATATGTTCTTCGCCAAAGAGCGGCTCCCTTATGTGCAGCGCATGATTATGGCGTGCAAAGAGACTGCGGATCCCAAAGAGGCTGCCGCTTATGCAAAGGAGCGCCGCGCCGCCTTGGCCAAGCTGCTTCCCATGCAGCGGAAAGATTTCTACGGGTTATTCAAGGCTATGGCAGGCCTGCCCGTCACCATCCGAACGCTCGACCCGCCCCTGCACGAGTTCCTGCCCAAGCGGGAAGAGCTTATGGTGGAGATCGCCACACTCGAGGCAAAGGGGAAGAAAGGAGTTAAGTTAAATCGGACCAAAGAGTTACTGGAAGTAGTTGAGGGTTTACATGAATTCAATCCTATGCTCGGCCTGCGCGGCTGCCGGCTGGGAATAATGTATCCCGAGATAACTGAAATGCAGGCGCGGGCGATCTTCGAGGCGGCTTGCGATTGCAAGAAGCGGGGAATCGAGGCGAAGCCCGAAGTAATGATTCCGCTGGTCGGAGACGTTAAGGAACTCGAGCTCCAGAAGGAGATCGTGGACCGCGTGGCCGGTGAAGTTTTCGCCAAAAAGGGCGTCAAGGTGGAGTACTTGGTCGGAACCATGATCGAGTTGCCCGCCGCGGCGCTTTCAGCCGGCGAGATTGCCCAGCAAGCGGAGTTCTTCAGCTTCGGGACCAATGACCTCACCCAGACAACCTTTGGACTCTCTCGCGATGACTGCGGCAAGATCATCAACGCGTACGTTAAGCAGAAGATCTGGCCCGCGGATCCGTTTGCAGTGCTCGACCCGAAGCGTGTGGGTAGGCTGCTGAAGCTGGGCACTGCGGAGGGGCGGGGAACCCGCGCTAATCTGAAAGTCGGCATCTGCGGCGAGCATGGCGGCGATCCGGCGTCGATTGAGGTGTGCGCCGAGGCGGGGCTGAATTACGTTAGCTGCTCGCCTTACCGAGTCCCCATCGCGCGTCTGGCGGCAGCCCAGGCGGCGGTAAAGAAGCAGGAGGCTGGAGCATACACGACAGCGTAAAAGCGGGTTTCAAGTGCCGGTTTTCGTTGCATCCAGCCAAGCGCCAGGACGCCTACCAACCGTCAGGGTAGGCGGCGCGCGGGGATGGTGTGATTGGCGCGAGGCGCGCGTTTCAAGTCCCAATCGCATCCCCGATGGACTTGCTTGGCGCTTGCATTAGGGCCGAGAAAGCTAAATGTTGCCAGTGGAACATTCGAATGGCGTAATAAAATTAGCTTGCGTCTTTTCAAAACATTACGGCATATAGATCAAGTAAAGCCTTATTTTTACTTCAACACCGACACCTGCAAGCTGGCACCTGACACCCGAGACCTGCTTTTCACAATGTCGACGCGTCGACATCGGCGAAATCGACGGCTGGCTGGCGCCCTATACCTGGCCCCTGATCCTGAAACCTAGAGGAAACGGTCTCATGCTCAAGATTAAGCCCGATACGAATACGCTAAGCCGGCGGAAGTTCATCGGAGCGTCTAGCGCGGCCTTGGCGGTTTGGAATCTTTGTCGTCGGATCATAAGAGCAGAAGATGCCAGCCCAGGTGGGACTGTGTTTCCCGCAGGCACCGCTCAGCCCTCTTCTCACACTTTCGGTTACAAGGGTGAGCACTTCCTCCTGGACGGCGAGCCCTTCCTGATTATCTCCGGAGAAATGCACTATCCGCGCGTGCCACGGCCTTACTGGCGAGACCGCATGTGCAAAATGCGCGCTCTGGGCTTGAACACGCTCTGCACCTACGTCTTCTGGAACATGCACGAGCCCGAGCCGGGCAAATTCGACTTTGCAGGTGATCTTGATGTGGGCGCGTATATCCGCGCGGCGCAGGAAGAGGGCTTGCGGGTGATTGTGCGGCCTGGGCCTTATATTTGCACGGAATGGGATTTTGGCGGCCTTCCCTCCTGGCTCTTGTCAACCCCAGGGCTCAAGGTTCGGACGACCGACCCGCGTTTTCTCGAAGCGGCGGGAAGGTACTTGAAGCGAGTAGGCGAGCAATTGGCGCCGCTGCAAATCACGCACGGCGGCCCAATCATCATGGCGCAAGTGGAAAATGAGTACGGGTCTTTCGGCCACGATCCCGATTATAAGAACGCCATTCGGAAAGCCATCCGTGACGCGGGTTTCGAGGTGACTCTTTACACATCCGACGGGTCTGACAAAACAGAACTGCAAGGGGGGTCTTTCCGGGACCTGCCGGCTGCGATTAACTTCGGGCAGGGTGACGCTGCAGAAGAGTTCGCCAGGTTTGCCAAGTCAAGGCAAGGCGTTACGCGCATGTGCGGCGAGTACTGGGATGGCTGGTTTGACCACTGGGGAGAAAATCATCATAGCACTACTCCGGAGGGAGCCGCGGAGGAAGTGGATTGGATGTTGGCTCGCGGGATTTCCTTCAACCTCTATATGGTTCACGGCGGAACAAGCTGGGGTTTTCTAAGTGGAGCGAACTTCGACGGAAACTATCAGCCGGACATCTCCAGTTACGACTACGATGCGCCCCTCGACGAAGCTGGGCGGCCCACAAGGAAGTTCACGCTCGTACGTGAGGCGATCAAAAAACATTTGCCGCCTGGCACGCAATTGCCCGGACTGCCGGTGCCACTGCCTATGATTGAGATTGCCCCCTTTGAATTGAGGGAGGGAGCGGGGCTAGCTGGCCTGCTGGGCAAGCCGGTTCCCTCCGAACGGCCGCAAACCATGGAGGCTCTGCGGCAGCCTTACGGATTCGTTCTTTACCGCAAGAGGGACGTGAAGCGAGTTAAAGGAGTGCTTGAGATTGAGGATGTCAGAGACTATGCAGTCGTCATGCAGGGAACCCGAAGGCTGGGCGTGCTGGATCGCCGTCTCGAGCAGCAGTCGCTCGAAGTGGACCTCGAAAGCGGCGAGCCGCTGGATATTCTGGTGGAGAACATGGGCCGTGTGAATTTCGGTCCACGCTTAGTGGACGACCGGAAAGGAATCATTGGACAAGTTACGCTTGCCGGGTCGGTGTTGATCGGCTGGGAGAATTATGCCCTGCCCATGACAAACCTCTCGGCTCTACGCTTCACGGCGTCGAAGGTAAATGCACCGGCCTTTTTCCGGGGACAATTTGAGTTGTCGGCGCTTGGCGACACATTCCTGGACATGCGAGGATGGGGGAAGGGATACGTGTGGGTAAACGGGCGCAACCTCGGG
>Ga0187781_10003309_pt1 | contig 12164 bp, 9 predicted proteins | sample 0715_SJ02_MP02_2_FD_132447 | JGI IMG/M metagenome (GOLD analysis project Ga0187781, IMG submission 132447) | Tropical peat soil microbial communities from peatlands in Department of Meta, Colombia - 0715_SJ02_MP02_20_MG | ecosystem: Environmental > Terrestrial > Soil > Wetlands > Peat | place...
GAAGGAGGAGGGCACGCCCTTGGAAGGAGCGACAGCCCTTGCTCCATAAGTGACACCTGCAGTGGTCACCCTTTAGTCGGGGTGACAGAGCGTAACGAGAGATAGAGGGATGGCCCACCCCTGCGCCTGACGTTTCTTGCCAGGGCAGGGGTGGAGCCTACGCCACTACTTCTTGGTCTTTGCGGCGGGCTTCGCTGCTTTCTTCGTTGCCTTCTTTGCCGGAGCCTTTGCCGCTGCCTTTGCTGCCACTTTCTTTGCCATGTTCTCCCCCTTTGAGAATAGACTTGTATATAATTCTCTCGTTTGTGAGAAATATGCAAGAAAAAAAAGAGGGGAACCCTCTACTTTTCGTCTTGACAACGGGCTGCATTGCACAATAGAATCACAATAGTTGAGCGACGCAATCATTTGCCGGTTAGCGCTGAGTAAGGAGAGCGCCAACGATAAGGTGCTTGCCGGCTCTCACTTGAAAGGATCGTATCATGGGTAGCCTGACAGGGATTCCAAGAGAAGCAGCGATCGCCATTGACGACATGCTGGACTCCTGCGTGAAACTTCAAGCTGGGCAGGAGGTCTTGATAGCGGCCCACATCGACGGTCTCCACGGAGGCGACAACCTCGTCGATGAGGAGGCCGTCTCGTGGATTCAGGCAGCAGTAGAGATGCGCGGGGCCAATGCCTCAATTTTATGGATCGATGAGGTTTCCAGACCTCACGCCTGGCGCTTTCCGCCTGTGTTAAAGGCTGCCATAGAGGGAAGTGACGTGCTCATCAATAACCTTTTTGATCTTGCCTTCGAAGAGGTACTCGATTTCAAGCGATTCCTCTGGGAGAAGAAAAAGCTGATGGTACGCAATTTCGCCACCACCGCACCCCTTTTGCGCAGCACTTGGGCCATGACCCCCCATGAACTCGTGAGCGAGATCCGGTACCAGGCGGCCCTTCCCATCAGGGAGGGCATGGAATGGCAGTTGACGGACGATAACGGAACACACTTGGAGGGCAGGATCCTACCGGCGTACAGCGCCGACCATCCATGGTTCACCGGGTATTCTGTGCGCCGGGAAGAAGTAGGCTACTACAGGCCCTGGCCCGAATGGGTGCACCCCCCGGTGAGGATTTCACAAACCGCGGGCGTCTTTGTCTTTGACCGCATGCTGAGCTGGTGGTCGAGATACATCGGTATCTCCACTTATTTTCACAGCCCTATCCGTCTCGTAATAGAGAACAACCGCATTGCGGCGATTGAAGGGGGCGAAGAGGCCAATGCCTTGAAGCGGTTCCTCGCATCCATGCGAGAGCGCTTGGGGGACGGCGTTTACGACTTCAATGCATTGCATTTCGGCGTTCATCCCCAGGCAGCAATGGAGCCGCACCAGTGCCCGCATGTGCTCTATCGCCGTCTCATTGATCACTCGCACAGCTCGAACATTCACGTCCACATCGGAGCGCCTGAGGCCACCAGCGACTATCCCTACTGGATGCACATCACCGGTGACATCCGGGCAGCCACTTTTCGGGTGGGCGACACCCTTATCCACGATCATGGACGCCTCTTTGCCCTGGACCATCCGGCTGTGCGGGCTGTTGCTGCGAAATACCCCGGACGACCAGGCGTGGAGCCGATCCACGGGTAACGCAAGACACCTCTCTGAACGGACAAGGGCTATGCCTCAAAGGCGCTTTTGCTTACCTCAGAGGCCGAAAGACCTCGCAGTCGATGCCGAAGCCCTTAATGATTCCCCTGATCTTTAGTCAGTTTGTCTTCCTGCGGGGATGTAATTCCAATTCTAAATCATGACGATATCGAGGCGCCGAGGAAGGAGCGACGAAGGTGTACAGTTGCGGTACATCGAGGAACAGATGACGAAGGCAACAAAGATAGCGCCGAGTTAGAATTGGAATAACGCCGTCTCACTTGGATACGCCTATGTACTCGGACTGCAGCTTCGTGTCCCCCTCCAGCTCAGCTTTTGTGCATTGATGCGCGATTCTGCCGTTGTGTAATATGTACACGTAATCGCTCACCTTCAAAGCAAGGGGCACATTCTGCTCTACAAGAAGGATCGAAAGGCCCTCTTCTTTCAGTTTCAGGATAATATCACCGATTGTCTGGATGACGATCGGCGCAAGGCCCTCAGAAGGTTCATCCATAAGGAGAAGCTTCGGATTGGACAGCAACGCGCGCGCAATAGCGAGCATCTGCTGTTCCCCACCGCTGAGGTGGTTTCCTTTGTGACGCGCCCTCATCTTCAATACGGGAAAATAGGAATAGATGGTATCTTCGGAAAAGCCTTTGCCACGCATTCCGAAGACCACGTTTTCCCTGACACTTAAGGAAGGGAAAATATGCCTGCCTTGAGGGACGAGGGCGAGACCCATGCGCGCAATTCGGTGAGCTGGCACGTTCGTGATGTCACGCTCCTCAAATCGGATGGTACCCCGTCGGGGCGGCGTCAACCCCATGATGGATCGCACAAGGGTTGTTTTCCCCATGCCGTTTCGACCGAGCAGGGCCACAATCTGCCCTGCATTGAGCTTGAGTGATACTCCCCAGAGAATCTGGCTTTCACCGTAGAAGGTGTCCGCCCCAATGACTTCAAGCACTCTGCGTCTCCCCCAGGTAGATTTCTCTGACTGACTGGTTCCCCCGTATCTCCTCGGGAGTTCCTTGGGCAATGATGATCCCATAATAGAGCACCAAGATGCGCTCTGCGACGGTGAATACGAGGTCCAGGTCATGGGCAACAAACAGAACTGCTACGTCCTCGCCGTTCTGGTGGGCCGGCTTGAGCAGCATCTGCGCCAACGCGGACGATTCTTGACTGGACAATCCGGCTGTTGGTTCGTCGAGGAGGAGGACCTTCGGGCTGGAGGCGAAGGAAAGAATAAGTTCGAGACGCCGCTGTTCCCCATGGGACAGGAATCGGGCAAGGGTGTCTCGCTTAGATAGTAAATCTACCGATCCCAGCAGCTCATCCGCCCTCTCAACGAAGCTCTTGTAGGCCGTGATGGACCGGATCATTTGACGGCTTGTTCTTTGGATGCCGTGCAATGCCAGCAAGACATTGGACAGCACGCTCAGCTGAGGGAACAGGCTGCTCACCTGAAAACTGCGCGCCAGACCCAAAGAGGCGCGGCTATGCGTCGGCCGATTGGTTATGTCGCGGCCGAGCAGCCTGACCTTGCCGAACTGAGGGGTAAGCAACCCACTGAGCACGTTGAGAACCGTCGTCTTGCCCGCGCCATTCGGCCCTATAAGGGCTACCTTCTCTCCTTGCTTCACGCTGAAGCTGATGTCCTGCAGCACTTGGAGGCCGCCGTAGCCAAATGCTATCTTCTCAACTTCCAGTATCTCCATACCTGATGACCTTTCTCCAAAGGCTTACCAACCAAGGGAAAACTCCCCCGCGTGCAAAAAAGACCGAAGCTATGAAGATCGCTCCCAGAAATATAGGCCAGCGGTTGGGGGTAAGGAGGCTGATATAATACTGGAGGAGGAGCACTATCGCGCTTCCGAGAAATGCACCCCACAGCGTTCCCGTCCCTCCTATGATGACCATGATCGTGGCCATTCCGGAGGCTGACATCCCCACGTTCTCAGGGGCGATTCCTCCGTTGAAGTAGAGGTAGAGTATCCCCGCCAGTCCGGCAAACAGCCCGCTTATGACGAAGCCCCCAATCTTCCGGAGCCGGGTATCGTAGCCCATGGTGCGCGCGCGGATCTCGTTCTCTCGGATGCCCATGAGGCTGTATCCAAAGGGTGATCTGGTGAACCGGTATAATACGATGGCGCACAGCACCACGACGATCAGGGCAAAATAGTAGTAGGTCTCGCTGGACAAGGAGAATCCGATATGGGGATAAGGCATACCCCACAGACCGTCATTCCCATGGGTCACCGATTTCCATTGCACGGCGACGCTGTAGACCAGCTGCCCAAGGGCAAAAGTGATGAGAAGGAAATAGAGGCCGGAAGATCGGGCTGCCACTGCGGCAAAAATTGCAGACACAATACCGGCCATCACGATACCGATGAGGGCCAGCAGCCAAAAATTAGTGATGTCCGCTCCTTTGAGAAGAATGGCGCAGGTATAGGCCGCCACGCCAAAAATAGCGGCGTGTCCAAACGTCCAGAGCCCAGTATATCCGAAGGCGATATCCACGCTCATAGCGAGGAGGCCAAAGCAAAGGACCTTTGTTATCAGGCTGATAATCGGCGTATCCAGGAACCATGGCGCCGCTACCAGGAAAAGGAGTATCACTGGCAGGGGCGCAAAATACGCCAATTGCTTTCTTCCTGACATCCGCGCTCTACCTGGCACGATGACCGCCTTTCACCCTAGGACGTCCTGCCCACAAGCCCGGAAGGCTTGAGTACAAGGATAATAACCATGATGATGTACATCATGTATATGGCGATGTAAGGCAAATACGCCTGCGCCAAACTGGTAACGATGCCTATGAGCAGTGCACCGACCAGGGCACCTTGCACAGAGCCCACGCCGCCAACGATACAGACCGCTATGGCCACGAAGATAACATCTCCTCCCGTAGTGGCAGTGACCCCCCCGAGCACCGGCGTGCCCACAACGCCCGCGAATCCGGCAAGGAGCGCCCCAAAGACGAAGGCGCCCACATTGACATTCCTCAAGTTGATGCCCGACGCATATACGATCTCCGGATCGTCCATCCCCGCCCTGATAATCGCGCCGATCTTTGTTTTCTCCTGGAGCCAGAAGAGGCAGGCGCACAGGATGGCCCCGACGGCTATGATAGCGAGACGATAGAAGGAAAAATCGTAGCGGCCGATGGTAATCCCGCCCTTGAGCAGCGAGGGCACAATACCTGACCTCGGGTAAGGGCCATAGAACCACAAGTGGAGATTCGTTATGATATAGATGAACCCAAAGGTTACGAGTATCTGTTCCAGCTCCCGCTTGTAGAGCTGTCGCAGAAACCCCCTCTCTATGATGAGGCCTGAGATGCCTGCGGAAAAAATCCCGGTGAGTATGCCGAGGAGGAAGCTGTCAGTGAGATTCCCCACGGTAATGCCAGCGTATGCTGCAGTCATGAAAAGCATCCCATGGGCGAGGTTGACCACACCCATGAGCCCCAGCACTATGGACAAACCGGTAGAGAGCAGAAATAAGACCATCCCATACGAAATGCCTGCCATAGTGCTAACGACAAGAACGTCCATAGGGCGCTACACACACCTCCCCGTATGAATGGTAATTCCCCTCCTCTTTCAAGACCCCGCGCCCTTTGCCCGGCAAAGGGCGGCGCTTCAGTTATAGATTACTCCCGTGCCGGGCTACGGGAGACCTTACCATATGGGAACAACAGGGATTAACCTTAAGATCACCTCACTATTTATAGATGTAGGGCAGCCACTCCTTGTCCTTGAACTTGACGCGAACGTCGTTCACCGGCAGTATCGGTATGATCTCGAAGTTCGGACCGATCTTTCCCATGAGGTTAGGATAGTTGGCTATCGTTCCGAACGCGCCCTCGTCGGTAGGAAAGAGCAGGTGTCCGCGAACCGTATCTACTGATCCAGTCTTGATGGCCTTGTAGAGCACATCGGGCTTGGTATTGCCGCCACACGCCTTCAGGGCCGCGTATAGCAGCTGTATGTGCTCATAGCCGACGCCGGACATCACACCGGGTAATTCCTTATATTTCTGCTGGTATGCCTGGACAAACTCTTTGTTGCCGGGAATATCCCCATTGTAAAGGTACGCAGTTCCGAACGCAACGCCTATGGCCGACTTGCCCAGGTTCTTCAGCATGCCGGGCGAAGCCAGCACACCGCCGTCTTCGGGCATGACGATGGGCATCTTCATGTTAAGCTCTTTGTACTGGGGATACATGGCAAAGCAGTCTCCCGGAGTGCCCCAGTACATGAAGACATCAGCCTGTTTCAAAGCGGTCAGAAACGGCACCACGTTGGTCGTCCCCTCGGGATAGTAGGTCTCCTGGATCACCTTGCCGCCTCTGCCTTCGAATCCGCGTTTGAAGCCTTCTATGTAGTAGTGGCCCGGCACGAAATCCGCGGCCAGGGCAACGGCTGTCTTGTAACCGACCACGTCGTGGGCATAGACCCCCGATCCAAAGCCCTCTTGCACCTGAAGGCCGACGTCACCAAACGACCAGTCATGGATTGCGCCGTCGTTTGTTGTCCCCATGCCGTCAAACCTGGGCACGTGCACCCGCTCAACGTATTGGCCGACGGCTACTGTACCACCTCCATTGATAGGCCCGATTATCATGGCGACCTTGTCGGTCTCAACAAGTTTCTTCGCCTTATCCACTGAAATGCCGGCGTCGCTGGCGTTATCTTCTACGACGAATTCGATCTTCTTACCCGCGACTGTATCGCCAAGCTTCTCCCTGGCCAGCATGATCCCCTTCTGCATGTCTATCCCCCCAGGGCCGATGGGTCCGGTCAGGTCCAGGAGAAGACCGATCTTGATCGTCGCCGGGGCTTTCTCCGCTGCATAGGCGCCACCAACCATCACCCCCAAGAGTACCGCAAATAATAGAGCGAACCAGACCAAACTCTGCTTCTTCATATTACCTCCTTTTCGCTTTTTTCTTCCGGCACTTGATTACACTTCAAACAACTACTCCCCCTTCTTGTGACACTCTTCGTCGGCCCATGATGATTGTACCGTCAAACTATTGGATTGTATTGTCCAACTATACGCACCCCCTTGTCAATACAGAACCTTCCTGCCAAAGCCACGAAAAGCAGGACAGGTTACTTCTTTCGCTGCCCCCTCTTCTGCCCTTTTTTCGCCTTCAGCTTGGTCCGCAGCGTCTTGGTTGCCGCCTCATCTACCACAAATGTCTCAGGATTGATGACTACGCCGTAAATGTCATGGGCCGTTTTGATCGAAACATATTCATTCAAGGCATCCCACCTCACTTTTTCGATCTCTCTGTCGAGGGGATCACCCACGCCGCCACCGCCTCCGGAGTAAGTGATAAGTGATTCACCCGGTTCAAGGTACGTGAGATCAAATGTCCTGAAGCGCCTCCGGACCCCGCGCTTTTCTATCTGCAGCTTCGTCTTCGCGCCGCCCGTGCCTCCCAAAAGCCCTACGGACGTGAACTTCTCGCCGTCCGCATTACCTGACATGATAAGGCAATCCAGGGGCTGCCAGACCTCCCGGTTGTAAACATTCTGCGCCTCCACGTGCGTGCCGAGACCGCCCCGCCACCTTCCGTGGCCGCAGGAGTCGGTGAGGAATTCATACTTGTCCCACCGGTATGGTATCATCCATTCCTCAACTTCCACGGGCCCTCTGATCATGGCCCCGCCCAGCGGAGCTGAGCCGTTCCCATCAACGGCATCATATCCCCATGCGGCACCGCTCGAGGGAACTGCGTGGAACGTGTGGGCCGTGTACTCCATGATAGAACCCGTTCTCGGGTCTATCTTGTCGCGCCTTTTTCCCGCGTAAAGGGGATTCACGTGCCTGCCCCACGTGGCCGGCGCGTCCTCTGGCGCCACCTGGGCTATAGCAAGCATGACGCACTCCGTGATCTCGAGGCCGAGTGTCACGGACTGAGACGCAGATGTGGCAGGGTATACGGGGCTCAAGCAGGTGCCCTCTTTGGTGATGACTTCCATGCAGTCAAAGAACCCGTCGTTGCGCGGAAGCCCCGGAGGAAGACACCAGAGAAACCCGCTTGTAACGGCTGATTTCACCTGGCCAAGAGGGACGTTGATGAAGTCGACCTGGGGGTCGCTTTCGGAAAAATCGAACACCACGACGCCTTCTTCCGGCTTGACCGTCATCGCGAGCCTCACCCAGACAGGCTTATCGGTGGTGCCATCCCAATCCGCGGCCCTCTCGGCATAGTACGTCCCCGCCGGCCATTTGGAAATCACCTTCTTTACTGCTTCCCGTGCCCGATCGATCAACTCATCGAGGGCAGCCATTACCGTATCCTTTCCATACTCTTTCAGCAAGCCGATAATCCGCTGTTCGATGTGCTTCATCGATCCGAAGACGAGCATGTTGTCGGCGCGCACCATGTTGGCGCCACGCAGGTTCTTCAGAATCACCGAATAGGTCGTCTCGTTGACTTTTCCTCCCTCTACGATCTTCACGGGGGGCAGGATAAGTCCCTCGCCGTGGCAATCATAGCTCCTGGGGAAGTAGCACCCCGGGTAGGCCCCCCCGCTGTCGTATTGATGGGTCCTGGCGAAGTGGTAGAAGACCAGCTCACCCTCGTAAAAAATGGGGCGCAGGAATGACCAGTCGGCAAGGTGTCCGAACCGCACGATAAACGGATCGTTCGCTACAACGAAATCGTCGGGGTAAATATTGTCGCGGCCTACCCAGTCGAGCATCCCTTTCAGGGAGACTTCGCTTCCTCCGGTGTGAACGGGCATGAAATTACCAATCGCTAGGGTCCGTTCATCTTTGTCGAAGAGGACCGTTCCCAGATCGCGGATGTGGGCTGTGGGAACAGAGAAGGCCTGGCGGAACATCCGAGCGCCCAGCTCCAGATTCAATGCATTCACCCTGGCTTCGACAACTGCAAGCGTGAGAGCGTCTACTCTCTTACGTTCATTCATTGGTTTGCCTCCTTATCTTTTATGCAACGTCATATGAAACGTCAACATGGCGACACTTCCCCTTAGCCGATGTTCACGAGATAATTCTGGTAAGCGTCGACAATCGCCTGAGTCCCCGGCGGTAGCACGACGGTAGTCCTCATCTCTTCTATGATTGCCGGACCAGGGATAACGTTCCCGGGCTCGAGCTTGTCTCCGTCATAACAGGGAGTGTCGACGTAGCCCCCCCGTTCCTTCCAGTAGACCGGCCTTTGGCGCTTTAACGCCTTCGATGGGTCCTCACCGGCCGGGGGCTGTTTCGGAAGGGCAAAGGGACGTCTCCTCGCCAGCACGCGAAGTTTCAGGAGTGCAATCATGACCGGGAGGTTCTCGTCCGAGTGGCCGTACAGCTCCCTGTGCCTCGAATGAAAGGCCGCGACCAGAGCCTTGAGCGTCGTGTCGTTGAAGGTGCTTCCGAGGCTTGTTTCCGGGAGGAGGACATCGATGTCGCGCAACTGGCCGTAGTACCTCATCTCAGCTCCGCGCACCATAGCCAGGTCCTTTTCCGCAATCTCCTGGCGGGCAAAAATGGCCGCTGCCTCGCTTTCCATGGCATCGTAAAGGGCTTTGGCCTCAGGCACCTTCGCCTCGTCATCGCGCTTGCCCAAGAACCGATTCAGGACATATCCATAATCGGCCACGAACCCACCGAGAGCGGAAAACACCGCAGAGTGTTTTGGAATGTACACTTTTTTCATACCGATCCTCTTGCCGACGGCCGCTCCGTGAACGGGCCCCGCTCCACCGCCGACAACGAGCACGAAGTCCCTGGGGTCATATCCTTTTTCGACGACGCTCAGAAAGACCCGCTCGCCCATAACCGCTTCTTCCAAAGACGCTACCGTGTAAGCCGCCTCAACCGTGTCCATGCCCGAAGGGATCGCCACTCTGTTGTTGATTACTGCTTCAGCCAATCCCTTGTCGAGAGGGATCGCCCCGCCAAGGAAGTAGTCCGTTGGTATGTACCCCAATACAACGTCGGCGTCGGTCACCGTCGGCTCCTGCCCGCCTTTTCCATAGCAGGCCGGACCGGGCTCTGCCCCGGCACTCTTGGGCCCCACTCGAAGAACACCCAATTGATCGATCCATCCCACTGAGCCGCCGCCTGCGCCTATGCTCACGATGTCCATGCTCTCGATTGCATTCTTCTGGTCGCCAATGACCATCTCACTGGTGGTCGCGATGGTGCGATTCTGAAGTACGCCTATGTCGAGGCTGGTGCCGCCCATGTCATAGGTGACAACGTTGTCAAAACCGCACGTCTCAGCCAGAAAGCGCCCGAGCAGGGCCCCGGTCGCGAGCCCCGACCCGATGACCGTCCCGGGATTCTCCAGGGCCAAATCGGCAGAGGTGACGTCGCCCAAACCTGTGCTGAAAAGCAGGGCTCCTTTGAATCCCGCGTCCTTGAGCTGGGTCCTCAGGTTCTCCACAAACCTCGTCAGCAGCGGCTTGACATAGGCCGCGAAAGTGGCGGTGCTCGCCCGGTCGTACTCTATCCACCTCCTCAATATGCGCGAGGAGACTACCACGTTGGGGTAGTCTTCCTTGATAATCTCTGCAGCCCGCTCCTCGTGGGCAGGATTGACGTATGAATGGAGAAAGCAGACGACCGGGACGTCTACGCCGTTTGCCTTTGCCTTCCCCACCGCCTGACGAACATCGGCTTCGTTGAGAGGTGTGACCACCTCTCCGTCGTACTGAATGCGCTCCTCAACCCCAAAACGGAGGTACCGGGGGATGAGAATCTGAGGACTGGGCACCTTCAGGTTATAGATGTCCGTCTTCGGGATGGTACGCCCCAGCTCGTAGACGTCCCGAAATCCCTTCGTGTGAATGAGGCAGCACCTCGCTCCCTTCCCTTCGAGGATGCAGTTAGTGGGCAGGGTCGTGCCTATGGTCACCGTCGTCGTTTTCCGGAGCAGGTCCTCCCGGCTCATGTTGCGCTCGTTAGCCAAACGGGCAATGCAGTTGAGTATGCTTCTTGCGGGATCCGCCGGCTCGGTCTCCGCCTTGGATACCGATACGCTCTGCTCGTCGTCGATTAGGACACCATCAGTGAACGTTCCTCCCGTGTCAATCATGATCTCATACATAGCTCTCTCCTTTTTCTTCAATTTTGCCCGCACAGCCCGGACAAAACTCTCAATCGGTCTCTGCTGCCGGCCGTTCCTTTAAGACCTCACCAATCCTGGCTTACGCGAGGCCCCGAATCCTGCCTTCCGACTCTGCACAACGTCCTTACCATCAGATCGAATCCGCTTCAACCGTGGAAGGGCATCGCAAAAGGGCGCCGCTGCCCGTTGTCTTCTGCAACTGTTTCTCCGTACAATGGTTGCTTAATGCAACTATATCATAATAATGGACCATGCTCGTCTTCTTGTCAAGTCTTTTTTGAGGACCTTCGAAGCAGCCCAAAAGCCCCTGCCCCATAAGTGCTCCACGGCCTTGAGCGCCCCTCAATGGGAACGAAGAAGGGCACGCCGTTTGTTGCGGCCGACATGAGGTTTCCTCAAAGCCGGAGCCTATCCCGGGGTGCCGCGCCTACTTCGGCGGCCAGTCGAGAGACGGAAAACCATCGTAGTCGGACCTCTTGTCACTCGTCCTCTTTCCCACGTGGTAGCGATCGTAAGGCTCATAGGTATGGGTTGGCAGAATCATGCTGCCCTGCCTCAGCTCCCATTTCAGTTTGGTGAGCTGGTCCTGGAGAAGCGGCTGGTAAGCGCAGTTGCCCGAGGCCCAGTTTATCCCCGCCCCTGCTCTCTCTTCCAGCTGCATGGGAATGTCGTATACGTTATCCCCCACCATGATCGCCTTGCCGCGATCGCTCTGGACCTCGACGTGCTGGTGACCGCCTGTGTGGGCCGGGGCGAAGACGCATTTTATGCCGGAGAAAAGCTCCACGTCGCCGTCTATGAATTCTACGCGATTCAGGTTGCTCACGAACCAGGGAAGGTCAGGCGAATGGCCCAGCTTGCTCCAATAGGCGGCCTGGAATGCCATCTCCTTTCTTTGGATGACCATCTTCGCATTTGTGAACAGAGGGGCTTTCCCCGTGTGATCAATGTCGAGATGAGTAAAGATAACGTATCCGACGTCTCCGGGGTTGACGCCCTCGTCCCGCAAGAGTTTGACGATATCTTGCTCCGGCAGCTGCCAGCCTTTCATTGTAGGCGGAAAAGTGGTGACATCACGGACGCCCGTGTCGACGAGTATCGGGGTCTCGGCGCCCAGGATCAGGTAGGCATTGATAGGTATACACGTCTTTCGTCCCGGGTTGAAGCCGAAGAGACAGAACGTCCAATCCATGATAATATCGCCAACGTGCAAAGCTCTTACGGTGAGTCCCATTTTATCGCCTCCTTTTTTTCGTCCGGTGCCATGGGTTGACACCCGTTGCCCCTGTCAAGCGTACCCCTGTCTGCCCTGGTCATACTCCTCCAGGCCAAGCTGTCGCAGTTTTTCCCCACCGGGTACGCCGCTTCCGTTCCATCCCCTGAGTTCATAGTACCTGTCGAGCAGTTCCTCTAGC
>Ga0187781_10003311_pt1 | contig 12161 bp, 10 predicted proteins | sample 0715_SJ02_MP02_2_FD_132447 | JGI IMG/M metagenome (GOLD analysis project Ga0187781, IMG submission 132447) | Tropical peat soil microbial communities from peatlands in Department of Meta, Colombia - 0715_SJ02_MP02_20_MG | ecosystem: Environmental > Terrestrial > Soil > Wetlands > Peat | place...
TTCGCAGCAAGTCCCGGTTCTCCGCCGGGCTCAGCATGTGGCAAATAGCCGACACCAGGACCAAGTCGAACCCGGTGCCGAACCGGTCCCGTCGCAGATCCCCGGCGCGTGTCTCAATGCGCGCCGCGAGGCCTGCCTCGTCGATGTGACGTTGAGCGATCGGGAGCACATCGGGCAGGTCCAGCACGGTCGCATGCAGGTGTTCACTCGCGTTCGCGAAGGCGATGGAGTACGCCGCCGAACCACCCCCCACATCCAGCAACCGTCCGACGGGCTCCGCTCCGACGGTCCGCACGACCAGCGGTGCGCGCTCCACGGCGTTGCGGTGCATGGCGGCGATGAAGGCGCCGGTCGAATCGCCGCTGCGTTTGGCCTCATGTTGGCGGCTGACGGCGGTACCGGCGCGGACGCAGTCTGTGAGCGTAGACCAGCGGTGCCAGAGGTTCGCGACGTGCAGCAACCCAAAGCGGGCGTTGTCCGGCGAGCTCTCCGCGAAGTGGCGTGCGGTCGCAGGGGTATTACGGAACACTCCCTGCTGCTTGACGAGCATGCCCATCGCCGCCAGCGCGTTGAGCAGCATCTCGGTGGCGCGTGGGTGGGTGGAGGTCTTTCGCGCCACCTCGTCCGCGCTCGATCCAGCGCCCACCGCGCTGAACATGTCCAGCTCCAGAGCCGTAAGCAACGCTCGGCTTTCCATGAAACCACGGAGTGTTCGATTCAAGTCGTCGGGAAGCACGCCCGCCGCGTCCCTGGCATGCTGCGCCGCCAGCATCCTCGCGCGCGTTGAGCCGATCTCAGCGCGCAGTGCGGCCACATCGTGATGGACCAAGCGTTCGACCGTTCGGCCTTGGATGAAATGTGACTCGACGAGTTCCGGAATGTCTTCGGCCCTCACGCCCGAGTACCAGATGCCTTGAGGGTACACGACGATATTGGGCCCGCGCTCGCACAGGCCCAGCGAACCACACGGGGTGATCTGAACTTCATCGCTGAGCCCTCGCGCAGCGACTTCCTTCCGCAAAGCATCAATGGTGGCCGACGAGCCCCGTGCGGCGCAGCAGGGGATTCCGTCCGGCCTTCTGTGATCGCAAATAAACGCGTGATACCGGAAAGGCTCCATGTCTTCCCCCGAGGACCGCTGTATTACGGGTCCCGCGGCCGGTCGAAAGCCAAGGGAACCCGCTCGGAGCGTATTCGCGGCGTGTTCCCTGCATCCTCGGCCCCGCGTGAGCGGATAGTGAGGCATGTTTGAACGGGGATTCCAAATCGCAGTGCCGTCGCTCGCCATCTGGCACGGACGGGTTCAGGCGCCGCGCCGGACGCCGCACCTCATTGGAGCCCTCGGCCGCGTGCGGCGTCGCAGGTTCTTCGAAGCCTCGGTCCGGGGATGTGACAGACGTTCAGCGACGACTCGCGGCCCCGAGGCTGAAAGGAATGATCGCTCCCTCGACGTGCCCTTTGAGGCATCGGTACCGGATGAGGACGCCGGCTGGTTCGGCAAAGAATGCTCCCTCGACCCGGTCGATCATGATGGCCCCACAAGTTGGGCAGCGCCGAACTGGAGCAACGCCGGAAAGTTCGCCGAGAGATGCGCCGTGGCCGTAACTCTCACGCATCGCGTGGACGCCCACGCTGTTCATGACTCCGCCCCCCTGCCTAGCGGTAAGTGCCATCGCTGCACCAAATCCCCTTCGTCGTTGTTGTGCTCACAGGCCACTAGCGTACTCGCGCCCACCAGGCTATGCCATCGGGCGCGAATTGTATTTCCCGTACAAAGACCAAAGAAGCGCCCCGAGAAGGGGGCCGCACCGGTGCCGGCGTATGCTTAATGCTCAATTCTCTACGGGGGACGCTGCGGTCTCGCGTGCCGACTATGCGGGGAGGGGATCCGTATGCAGAAGATCACTCCATTTCTGTGGTTCGATCAGAACGCCGAAGAGGCGGCGCGTCTGTATACCTCGATTTTCAAGAACTCCAGGATACTGGGCGTAAGTCATTACGGGGACGCGGGGCCAGGACCGAAGGGAACTGCGATGGTGGTGACCTTCGAACTCGAGGGGCAGAAGTTCATGGCGCTGAATGGTGGTCCGCAGTTCAGGTTCACGGAGGCCGTATCGTTTCTCGTGAACTGTGAGACGCAGGCAGAGATAGACGAGTTGTGGGAAAAGCTTTCCGAGGGCGGGGGAACAAGCCGCTGCGGTTGGCTGAGGGACAAGTTCGGGATGTCCTGGCAGATCGTTCCCACTGCCCTGGGCGCGATGCTGCAGGACACGGACCCCGAGAAATCGCAAAGAGTCATGAACGCAATGCTGCAAATGGATAAGATTGATATCCAGGGTTTGCGGCGGGCATACGATCAAGGATGACTTGGACGAGAGACGTGCTCCTGCTCCACGGTCATCAGCAACCTGGACAGACCGCCGACCCGATCGATTCCCACCATGCCTTGCCGGTCGTGCTCGACCGTCAAACGGTCCTCGTAGTGGCGCTTGGGCGCGAGGATGTTCCTTTGTGTGCGTTTGTTCTGTCGTGTCAACGTTGCCGTGAACGTTCACGCGGGATTACACTAACGTAGGAAGTACGTCGGGTCGATTGTCGGTACCGCGCGCCGCCGGCGGATTGGCGCGGTGTGCCGGGGATCGGAGAAGCCGCATCGGGATCGGTACATCGATCCGTCTCAGCCGGTTGATCGAAATCTGGGGATGCGCGGGTCGGGCCGCCGACGTCGCGACGCAATCCCCGGGAACAGGGGGTCTGAATGTCGTACCTCGTGAAGTCGGCACCACGCACGTCGTCATACACCCGGATCGTCGCCCCAGGGACGGGAGACTTGCATCACCTCGAGTTCGGGGTCATCGAGTTGACGCCGGGTGCCGCGGAGCCGTTGGCCACCGGTAACCGGGAGGCGGTTGTGTACCTCCTCTCCGGCGCCGGTATGATCACCGTGGACGGCCGCCAGGAACCAGTCCGCATAGGGCCACGCCGCGATGTGTTTACCGATCCGCCATCGGCGGTCTACCTTCCCCCTCGTACGTCCGCCCGCCTCGTGGCCGGGCAGGCCGGATGCTTTGCCGCGCTGGTGTCCGCACCCAGCGGATCCGGAGCACCGGTAGCCGTGGTCGGGCCGGGTGACGTCGCGCGCCGCAACGTCGGGGCGTCCAATTGGGCGCGGGCCGTCTACAACGTGATCGACGCGACCCGGGGCGCGCAGCGCCTCATGGTTGGAGAGACGATCAACCCGCCGGGGAACTGGTCGAGCTACCCGCCGCATAAGCACGATGTGCGCTCGGCGTCCGGCGAGTTGCCGATGGAGGAGGTGTATTTCTATCTGACGCGTCCGGCCGGAGGATTCGCGCTGCAAATGCTCTACACCGCACCTGGGGATCCCCATCCGATCGACGAGATCTACCGGGTGGAGAGCGGAGATCTCCTCCTTATCCCTCGCGGATACCATCCCGTGGTGGCGGCGGCGGGGTACGACTTATTCTATTTGTGGGCGATGGCGGGCGATGAGTCGCGCTACGGCGCGTGGAGCGACGACCCGGCGTACGCCTGGGTGAGAGAGCGTGAACGAGAGGTGACTCCCGCGCCGCGATAGGGGCTTGGGGACGCGTCGAGCGACAGACCGGCGGGCGGGAGCGGGAGGGAAATCCCTCCCGCTCGCCATTGAAAGGTGGTACCGCGGGAATCCGCGGGACTGGAGGAGGGATCATCAATGGGCGACGTGTTTTCGATCGTACGCGCCGCGGTGGTGCAGGCGGCCCCTGTGGTGCTGGATCGCGAGGCAACGGTGGAGAAGGCCTGCGACTTGATCGGCGCCGCGGGCTCCCGCGGGGCAAGGCTCATCGTGTTCCCCGAGGCGTACGTGCCCGCCTACCTGTGGGGTCTCTCCCTCGGCACAAAACTGGGCAGCCGCACGCCGGCGGGCCGTCGCACCTGGGCACGCTACTGGGCCAATGCCGTCGGGGTTCCCAGCGCGAGCACCGACGCAATCTGCGCCGCTGCGCGGGCCGCCGGGGCCTACGTGGCCCTGGGCATCATCGAACGGGAGACCGAATATGGCTCAGGGGCTCTGTACTGCACAGTCTTGTACGTGGGGCCGGACGGGCGGATCCTGGGCCGGCACCGGAAGCTGAAGCCGACTGCGGCCGAGCGCGTAGTCTGGGGAGAGGGAGACGGCAGCACGCTTACCGTGCTCTCGACCGAATTCGGCCGGCTGGGCGGTCTCATCTGTTGGGAGAACTATATGCCGCTTGCCCGCATGGCGATGTACGCGCAGGGCGTGGAGTTGTACGTGGCGCCGACCGCCGATTCCCGGGATAGCTGGCAGGCTACGATCCGTCACATCGCGTGCGAAGGCCGGTGTTTCGTTCTGTCGTGCTGTCAGTACGTGACCAAGGCCGCGTATCCTCGAGACCTTGAGATCCTGGATGAGCTACGCGACGCGCCCGAGGTCCTCTCTCGCGGCGGAAGCGCCATCGTCGGTCCCCTGGGCGAATATCTCGCGGGGCCGCTCTTCGACGCCGAAGGTATCCTCACGGCCGACCTGGAGCTGCGGCGCGTCGTCGAGGGCAAGTACGACTTCGACGTCACCGGACACTACGCGCGCCCGGATGTGTTCCGGCTGATCGTCAACCGGGCCGCCACGCCGCCGGCCGAGTGGACGGCGGCCTCCCAAGCAGGCGGCCGGGCGTCTGTGCCCGCACTCGTCCCTCGAGACGAGCCCTGTTCCGAGCACGACACGGGCAAGCGCGCGCGGGAAGCGGACGAAAGCGAAGGACGCCGTGTGACTCGGGGCGGGGAAAAGGCTTGAGATCCGGGATGGAGAGGTGCGGCCCCCGGAGGCTGCTCACGCGCGCGCATCCGTCCAAGCGGATCACGACGTCTACGAAGCGCCGGGGAGGGGCGAGGCGCCCAGCGTGATCACGCCCCGATTGTCGCAGTGCCCCGGCGGCGAGCGCCTCGGCAGTGGCGGCCGTTGCCAAAGAACGACCGCGGTCGGCAACGCGCCCGCCACCGTGGGGCGCGCACGCCTGATGCAGGCGCGGCCGGTTCAGGAAAAGGCCTGGTGTTCGGTACGCGCGATGATCTCGTCCTGCAACGTGCGGGTGAGGTCGCAGAAGTAATCGCTGTATCCCGCCACGCGCACGATCAGGTCGCGATACTCCTCCGGGTGTGCCTGGGCCTTCCTCAGTGTGTCGGCGGTCACCACGTTGAACTGGATGTGGTGGCCACCCAGCGCAAAATAGGATCGGATCAGGTGGGCGAGATTGGCGATGCCCTTCTCGTCCTCGAGGAGTTGCGGCGTGAACTTCTGGTTGAGTAGGGCGCCGCCCGTGCGGACATGGTCTATCTTCGCCGCCGACCGGAGCACCGCAGTCGGCCCCTTGCGGTCCGCGCCTTGAACGGGCGAGATTCCCTCGGAGAGCGGCGTTCCCCCCACGCGTCCGTCGGGTGTCGCCCCCGTCCTGGACCCGAAGTACACGTGGGCCGTGGTCGGCAGAAGGTTGATCCGGTAGTACCCTCCCTTGGTGTTCCTGCGGCCATCGACCGCGCCGTAGTAGATCTTGAAGACGTCTCGCACGACTGCGTCGGCATACTCGTCGTCGTTCCCGTATTTCGGCGTCCGGTCTAGGAGGAGGTGGCGAAGCCGTTCGTGGCCGACGAAGTCGCACGCCAACATCTCACGCAGTTCAGCCATGGTCATCGTCCGGCGGTCGAAGACGTGATAGCGAATGGCCGCCAGACTGTCGGTTACCGTGCCGATCCCGACGCCCTGGATGTAGTTGGTGTTGTACCGCGCACCGCCGTTGTTATAATCGCCGCCCTTCGCGATGCAATCGTCGATCAGCATCGAAAGGAACGGCGCGGGCATGTAGTCCGCGTAGATCCGCTCGATCACGTTGTTGCCGCGCATCTTTATGTCGACGAAATGCGCCACCTGGCGCCGAAACGCCTCCATCAATTCGGGAAATCCAAAGAACGTCGCTGGGTCTCCGGTTTCCAGCCCGAGGCGCGTCCCCGTGCGCGGATCCACGCCGTTGTGTAGCGTGATCTCTAGCACCTTGGGGAGGTTGAAGTACCCGGTCAAAATGTAGCTCTCCTTGCCGAACGCGCCGGTCTCCACGCAGCCGCTGGTGCCGCCGCTGCGGGCATCCTCGAGGCCCTTGCCCTGGCGGAGGAGTTCCTCCACGATGGTGTCGGCGTTGAACACCGCAGGTTGCCCCCACCCTTTGCGGATGATCCGGCAGGCGGTTTTCAGGAACTGATCCGGGTTCTTGCGGCTGAGCTGGATGTTGGAGCTCGGCTGGATCAGCCGCATCTCGTCGATGACCTCGAGGAGCAGATACGTCATTTCGTTGACCCCGTCGGTCCCGTCCGGCCGCAGGCCGCCCGTGTTGATGTTGGCGAAGTCGTTGTAGGTGGAACTCTCGGCCGCGGTGACCCCGACCTTCGGCGGTGCCGGCTGGTTGTTGAACTTGATCCAGAAGCACTCGAGGAGCTCCTTGGCGCCCTCGCGCGTGAGCGAGCCGTCGTTGAGCCCCTGCTGGTAGAACGGGTACAGATGCTGATCGAGACGCCCCGGGTTGCACGCGTCCCATGGGTTGAGCTCGGTGATCACGCCGAGGTGGATGAACCAGTACCCTTGGAGCGCTTCCCAGAAGGTCTCGGGGGCATGGGCGGGGACTCTCCGGCAGACGCGAGCGATCTCCTCGAGCTCGGCCCTGCGGCCCGGCTCCGGTTCCTGCGCCGCCAGGTCTGATGCTCGCTCCGCGTACCGCCGCGCCAGCGTCACGATGGCGTCGGCACAGACGGCCATGGCGTCAAGCTCTTCCTTCTTCTCGAACGCCTCGGGGTCGTTGTGGAAGTCCAGCTCGTCGGCACGACGCTGGATCTCGTCCTTGAAATCGAGCATCCCCTTGTGGTAGATCTTTCCGTCGAGCGCGGTATGCCCGGGGGCCCGCTGTTCCATAAACTCCGTGAAGACCCCGGCCTCGTAGCACGCCCGCCATTCCGGGGTCATCTCCTGAAAAATCCGGTCCCGAATCGTTCGTCCCTGCCAGTAGGGGATGATTTCGTCGCGATAGATACGCCACGTCTCCTCGTCGACCCCGAACGAGATCTTCTCGCGGCTGTTGAGGATCTCGAGATCTTCGAGGCTGTGGCAGCAGAGTTCGGGATAGGTGTACGTCGCCTTCGGGGCGGGGCCTCGCTCCCCGACGATCAGCTCGCCGTCATTGATGCAAACGGCCTTGCGCTCCATGATCGCCTTGAACGCCAGCGCACGCTGCATCGGTGCCGAGAGTGCTCCCCCGGCGCCCCGGGACCACTCCGTAACGAGGAGGGCTCGCTCGGGAGACAGGCGAGGGGCCGCGCGCAAGCTCTGAGATCGCAGTGTCCGGACACGCTCGTTCATCATCCTAGCCTCCTACGCCCACCGTATGGACGTATTCACGAAGCATCGCCGCGACTTCGGCCACTCGGGTCGGCGTCGGGCGTGTGACGCCGTGCAGTTGATAGGTTCGACCGAGACGATCGTACTTCGCGATGCCGGTGTCATGGTATGGGAGCACGTCGATTTCCGCCACGCCGCCAAGGGACGCGACGAACGCGCCGATCCCGCGGATGTTCGCTTCTTCGTCGTTGACGCCCGGAATGAGCGGAAACCGAACGACGACGCGCGCGCCGCCGTTCACCAGCCGGCGCAGATTGTCGAGGATCAAGAGGTTGGACGCCCCCGTGAAATGACGATGGCGAACCTCGTCAAGCAGCTTGAGGTCGTACAGGAACAAGTCTGCGCACTTGGCGACCACGTCGACCACCGCCGGCGCGGCACAGCCGGAAGTGTCCACCGCCGTGTGAATCCCGAGGGCGCGGCAGCCCCGCAGGAGCGCCAGCAGGAACTCGTGCTGCAACAGCGGCTCGCCTCCCGAGAACGTGGCGCCTCCACCAGACTCGTCGTAGAACACGGTGTCCCGGCAGATCTCGTGGATGACCTCCTCGACGGTCATTTCTCGGCCGATCAGTTCCCGAGCGCCGGTGCAGCAAACCTCGACGCAACGGCCGCACTGCGTGCAGGCTTCGCGAATGGTCACAAAGGCGCCGTCGTCATCTCGTCGGATCGCGCCCTGGTCGCAGGCGTCCAGACACGCCCCGCAGCGAATACACCGATCTGGGCGAAGGATCAACTCCGGTCGGGGAAGTTGTGACTCCGGATTATGACACCACCGGCAGCGGAGAGGGCATCCCTTGAGGAAGACCGTCGTACGAATGCCCGGACCGTCGCTCACGGCGAACCGCATGATATTGAAGACGACCCCGTTCACCGCTTACTGTCCACCTTTCGGTTCACGGCCACACGGCAGCGACAAGGACATCGTGCCGCCCTTTCCGATCGTCGTGCACCCGCACTCCGAGACGCCGGGCGCGCTGCTGCGTTCCTTCGCCACCGAGGGCTGCAACCGCCTCTGCTCGTCCCGACGCTGGCCTCGCAATGCTTCTCCAGAACTCAACGGCCAGGGTCACCCCACGATACTGCCGGCGTCCCGTGTCCTGAACGATGCCCTGGTGAGCTCGTCCACCGCCGCATCGTCGCGGCTGTCTACGCACGCTCGTGAGCGCCCGCCGGCCAGGAGCACGAGCGTGTCGGCCAAGGAACGCGCCCGCGGCACGCTCTGTTCCACGAGGACCGTCGTCATGCCCAGGAGGCGGATCTTGCCCAGATACTCGTAGATCTCATCGGCCAGCACGGGTGCCAGGCCGAGGGCCGGCTCATCGAGCAACAACAGGGACGGGCGTCTCGCGACGGCTCGCGCGATCGCGACGAACTGCTGCTGACCACCCGAGAGGTTGGCCACACGCTCGTTCAACCGCCCGCGCAGATCGGGGAACAGATCCAGCACCTCGTCCAGCGCCTGCCGGTCGGGACGAGGGGAGCCAACGAGGATGTTCTCCCGCACCGAAAACCGGTAAAAGAGCCCGCGCCCCTCGTGCATCGTCGCCACGCGGTGTACCCGTGCTCGCAGATGTGCGGGTGTGGTCGAAATATCGCAGCCGTCGAGTTCGACCCGGCCTTCCGCCCGCACCAATCCAGCGATGGCGCGGATCGCTGTCGTCTTGCCCGCGCCGTTGGTTCCGACGAGCCCGACCGCCTTGCCCGTCTCGACCGTGACGTCGACGCCAAACAGTGCCTGTGTGGAGCCGTACCACGCCCGCAGCTCGCTAACTCGCAACATGGCGCTCCACTCCAAAATACGCGACCCGCACCGTATCGTCCGCCAGGACCTCGCCCACCGGACCGTTGCTGATCACGCGGCCGCTGTCCAGGGCGACGGCATACTGGCAGAGCCGCCCCACGAAATCCACGTTGTGCTCGACCACGACGACCGTCATGGCCATCTCCCCGTGGATGCGCCGAATCACCTCCGCGAGCGCGTTCCGGCCCGGTTCGTCGACGCCCGCGGCCGGTTCGTCGAGGAGCATCACCTTCGGTTGAGCGACCAGCACACGGCCGACCTCGACCAGCCGGCGGATCGCGAACGGCAGCTCGTCCACCTTGCGCTCGGCGAAGCCGGCGAGCCCGAGGACGTCCAGGATCCCGTCGACGAGCCGCGCGTCCCGCGCCTCCGCCCGCCTCTGCGCCGGCAGGTTCAGCAGTTGGCTGAGAATACTCGGATGGCCGAGCGGCTCGCATCCCACGGCGACGTTTGTTCTGACCGTCTCCTGGTCGAGGACGCGGGGCGTCTGGAACCCCCGCACGACGCCCAGCCCCACGCGCCGTCGAATATCGAGCGCCGTGATGTCGGTGTCTCCCAGGACGATCGCGCCCGAAGTAATCTCCGTGAATCCCGACACCGCGTTGAGAAGAGTGGTCTTCCCCGCACCGTTGGGCCCGATGACGCCGCAGATGCCGCCCGGGGGAAACGTCACCGTGACCCCCTCGAGTGCCGTCAGCGCACCGTATCTCACGACCACGTCGCGCACGCCCAGCGCGTTGGCCCGCCCCGCGGCAGGCGCGTCAAGGCGCATGATGCCCTCCCGATGTTGGCGCAAGGCGGACCCGGATCCCCGCGAAGGGGGTCCGGGAGATCCCGCCGACGAGTCCATCCGGCATGAACAGAGCTACGAGCACGAGCAGCGCGCCGCCCAGGATCGGAAAGAGGTTGGGATGTCCGATGACATTGAAAAACTGCGGCGCGAGAACGATGTACGCCGCTCCCAGCCACGCACCCATCACGGTCCCGGCGCCCCCGAGGATGACCGCAACGAGGAAATACGCGGCCGGGAACAGGCCGAAGTTATCGGGCGCCACGAATCCCACGACGAAGGCGTAGAACCACCCCGCCACGGCGGCATACACTGAGGCGATGATGAACGCCTGGATCTTGATCCGCGCGAGGTCGATGCCGCACGCGCTCGCCGCAAGCTCGGAGTCTCTGACGGCGAGCATCCGCCGCCCCGCCTGTGTGCGTCCCAGCTGGCGTGTGACCGCGGTCGCCAGCAGCGCCAGCGCGAGACAGACCAGAAAGGCCGTGTGGGGGTCTCCCAGGCTGAGCCCCGCGACGCTCAGCGGCGGGACGGACATGCCCTCGGACCCCCCTGTGATCGGCACCTCGGTGATGAGAAACCACTGAAACACCTCGCCGAACAGGAGCGTGACCAGCGCAAGTCGCAGCCCCGCCAGACGCAGCGTGGGTACCGCCACGACGACCCCGGCGACGAGCGCCACCACAAACACGGCGACGAACTGCGCGCCCGGCCACACGCCGCGGGCGGTTCCGATGGCGGCCACGTAGGCCCCGAGCCCATAGAAGCTGGCGTGCGACAACGACAGCTGCCCGGTCCTGCCGAACAAGATGTCCAGCCCCATGGCGGCGACCGCAAACAGGAACACTTGAGCGAAGACCACCAGCCAGTAGGCACCCAAGCCGGCGTACAGCGCCGCGAGAAGAACCGCTACCGCCGCCGCCGTAAGCAGCGTGCGGCCTTCCACACGGCGGCCCGCCAGGGCTCCGTCCGGGCGCGGCGCGGAGGGCGCTCGGGCGGCGATGCCGTCCGCGGTTCCTGCTTCCTCCGGTATCTGTCCGTCAGGCACGGCTCTCGTACCGTTCCTCCACGAACCGCTTCGGCGCCACGCTCAAGACGATCAGCGCGAGCACGAAAATCGCGATCGTAACGCCATTCGGCCCCAGGATGTAGATGGCCCACGAGTCGTAGATGCCGAGTCCGAACGCGGCGATGACTGGGGGCCAGTACCGGTCCAACCCGCCGATCATGCCCGCGATGAACGTGTTGACCAGGAACGGCGTCATATAGAACGGGTCGACCGACAGCCGACTGGCAAGCAAGATGCCGCTCCCGGCCGCGAACAGTCCGGAGATCGCCCAGATGGTGCTGCGGAGTGGAGTCACGTTGATCCCGACGCTTCGCGCCACCGGCGGATTCTCCGAAGACGCACGCAGCGACAGTCCCGCCCCGGTTTTGTCGAGGACCACCTTGGTCACGATGGAAGCAACGATGCCCACCACGAGGACCAGGATGTCGTTCCCGTTCACGAAGACGCCCGACACGATGAGCCGGTGAGAGCTGAGCAGGCCAAGATACGTCTGCGACGTGGTGCCAAAGACGAGTTCCGCCCCGGCCGTCAGCAGCAGTAATACGCCGAGGCTGACGACCAGATCGTACCCGAATCGTTTCTGGGGAATGCGGCGGATCACCAGCACTTCGGTCAACCACGCCGCCGCGATCGAGGCCGCCACACCGATGCCGATCGCCAGCGGGACAGGGACGCGGATCTGGCTGTACAGCCACCAGCTGCCGAATGCGGCCAGCATCCCGAGCTGGCCGTACGAAAAGTTCACCATCTTGCTTACCTGGTACACGAGCAGTACGCCGATCAGGAACAGCGCGTAGAGCGCGCCGGTTTGGAGGCCGGACAGCGTGACCTCGATCGCGCCGCTAGGGGTGAGATGCATCTCCTACATCACCGTGTCGCTCTTCCCGGCCACGCCACGGCGCGAGCGGCGCCGGTGGGACCGATGTGCTCACGCCTACTCAGACCCGTGCAGAGACAGAAACCCCGGCACGAGGGGGACGAGTTTGGTGTTCTGGACCTGCATCAGGCCGATCGCATCCACGCCTTGGCGGTTTGTGGGACCAAA
>Ga0187781_10003312_pt1 | contig 12159 bp, 9 predicted proteins | sample 0715_SJ02_MP02_2_FD_132447 | JGI IMG/M metagenome (GOLD analysis project Ga0187781, IMG submission 132447) | Tropical peat soil microbial communities from peatlands in Department of Meta, Colombia - 0715_SJ02_MP02_20_MG | ecosystem: Environmental > Terrestrial > Soil > Wetlands > Peat | place...
TCGTCGAGCTGCCTGTTCGTCTCCACGTTGCTCCTGATGTGGGGGTGAACCCCGACCTTGAGCCCCCGCTTCCCGAACTCTCTCAGGTGCAACTTGGTGACCGCGGCCGTCCCGGCCGGGTCCTTCTCGAAGAGGCATAGCCACCCGGACTCGGCCCCCATGCGCTTGGCCGCCTCCGCCTGATAGGCGGTGTTCTCGTTGATCGCCATCGATGGGACGTCGAGCCCTGCGGCTCTGGAGATGTCCTTCACCATCTCAGGCTTCTCCATCAGCTCCTTCGGCAGGAGGTTGTATTCGATGCCGATACCCTCGTATCCTGCGGCCGCGACAGACTCCGATATACTGCGGTACGTCGGGACGTCCTTGATCTGACCCCAGGCGATGGCGCTACAGGAAAGTTTCAACTGTGCTCGTCCTACCTCGAGCCTCAAGGGGTCCTTAACTGTTGAACGTCACGGTGTTGAAGATCGCGGTAGACGACTGGCCGCTGAACACCGGGTCGACGTAGAAGTTGTTGACCACGCTCTTCTCCCACACCAGAGACCCCGAGCCGAAGAAGGGCTTGATGGTGCCCAGCCAGATGTAGGGGGCGTCGTTGTAGACCTGCTGGTAGGCGGCCGTGCAGATGTTCACCAGCTCGGTCGTGTTCGAGACGGAAGTGAAAGCGTTAACGCACTTCTGTACGGTCGGGTTGGAGTAGATCGCCCAGTTGTTGGACTGGGTCGCGTTGTTCACGAACAGGAGCCATGCGTCCGCGGGGGTGTCGGCCGCGGGGGCGAAGGTCCCGGTCCCGAACCAGGAGAGCTGCGCGGTCTGGTTCGCGGTGCTCAGGGCCTGGGTGTACGAGCAGGTCCCGCCCGTGAGCGGGCAGGCGTACTGGGTCGACGGGGTAACTACAATGTTCACCTTCAGCCCTATCTGCTGCAGGTCGCTCTCGACGAGCTGGGCGGTCGAGTCGCAGTAGTCGCACCCCTGAACCACCCTGAACGTCAGGGCGGGCAGGTTGGCGGGGTTGATGCCTGCGTTGGAGAGTATATCCTTGGCCTCGGTCAGATTGTACTGGTAGGGGGTCACGCCGCCCAGGGAATAGAACTGACTGAACACTGGATACTCGGGCCCGATCATGGGGCCGAGGCCTCCGAAGAAGACCTTGTCGGAGATGTCCGTGTAGTTTATCGCCCTCACGATGGCGTTCCTGACCGCGGTGATGTTGGTGGGCGCCGTCTGGGTGTTCATCGCGATCCCCACGAAGACAGCGGAAGAGTCAGGGAAGTTGAAGGTACCGTAGGTGCTCGGGTTGGCGAGGACGGCCGGGTAGTCCGCCGTCAGTATGCCGGAGATCTGGGCGGCTCCCGTCTGGAGGTCGGTGAACCTGGAGGTGTCCGTCGGGACGTCCTGCACGACCACGTTCTTCGCATGGCCAGGGTCGAGATACGGGTCGGCCGCGATCTGCGCGGCGGTCAGGCTGTCCCCCCAATAGTTGGGGTTCTGCTGGAACTTCACGAAGGCGCCTTCCGAAACCTGGGTCACAACATACGGGCCTGTCCCAGGAATCGGGTTCTGGTTGAAGTAGCTGTTGTAGCCGGAGGCGGTCCCGAACCCTCCGTGGTCCAGCAACCACTGCGTATCGAAAATCAGACCTACGTACACCACGAGCGTCCCAAGGAAGTAGTTGAATGGGGCCTGAAGGTGGAACACTATGTTCGACGAGTTGGTCACGTATATCGGCCAGTTGGTGTTCTCCATCATCGACAGCGCGGCCGCGCTCGGGTTGATGAGCCCGCTGGAGTTCAGCAGGGCGATCTGTGTCGGTCCGAACGTTACGTTGGAGAAGTTGAACACGTTGTACGACTCTAGGAAGGACGAGCTGTTCCCCGACAGGTAGTAGAAGCCGTACATCTCGGCCCAGACCTGATAAGAGTTCAACGGGTTTCCGTCCGAGAAGTTGACGTTCGGTCTCAGGTGGAAGGTATAGGTCGTCCCGTCTGGAGAGACGGTCCAGTTGTCGGCGAGGGCCGGGACATAGACGAGCTTTCCTGAGTTATAGAGCGCGTTCGGGTTCAGGGTGATCAGCGGCTGGTAGACGGTGTAAGTCAGCCAGTTCGGGTACGGAATCTCCCCCAGGGCGTTCAACTGGTTCAGGTCCCCGGCCGGCCAGAATACGTCGTCGATGACGAGAGAATTCCGAAAGACCCCCCCTGCGCTGGTCGTGCTGTTGGTGGAAGTAGTGCTTGTGGTGCTTGGTCCCGTGGCCGTAGTGATCGGAGTTGTGGTCGTGGTAGTGGAGGGCGCGCTGGTGGTGGTCACGTAGTAAGCGGCAACGGCGGCAAATGCAATCAGTATGATAACGACGACAACCGTAACAGTTCTGCTGATGCCTGCCCGAGGATAGCTCGAAACTTGCAAAAGTTGTTGCGCACCGGTTAGGGATTGATTATATAAGTTTCACTAACACGTTAGGCAGTCTTATCGAGGAAATGGCAAGCCGCGAGGTGTCCTTCGATGATTTTGGACAACTGGGGGACCTCTTCGGAGCATTTGGGCTGGGCGAAGGGGCAGCGCGGGTTGAACTTGCATCCGCTCGGCGGGTCGATGGCGCTCGGGACCTCCCCTGAGATTTCTGTCTGGAGGAGCGTCCTGTTCCACGGGTCGGGCGTGGGCGCCGACTTCATCAGCGCGATGGTGTACGGATGCCTGGGCTTGCCGAGGACGACGGACGTCGGCCCGTACTCGACTAGCGTCCCGGCGTACATCACAGCCATCAGGTCAGACAGGTAGCCTGCCACCGCTATGTTGTGCGTTATCAGCATGTACGAGAGCTGGTACTTCTTTTGTAGTTCGACCAGCAGGTTGAGGATTTGCGCCTGGACGGAGGCGTCGAGGGCGCTCGTGGGCTCGTCGAGTATCAGAAGCTTAGGGTGAGTCGAGATGGCCCTGGCGATTGCCACCCTCTGCTTCTGGCCCCCGCTCAGCTGCCTGGGGAGGCGCTCGGCAAAGTCGTCCGAGAGGCCGACGGCCCTCAGACTCTCAAACGAAGCGGCCCTGATTTCGTCGTTCGTCATGCTCGTCAGGCCCCTGAGCGGCTCTGCGATGGTGTCCCCCACCTTCATCGTGGGGTCCAAGGACGAGTCAGGGTCCTGGAAGACCATCTGCAGTCTGCGGTAGACATCTTCGTCGCTCTCACCCCCGTTGTCGATCCGCTTGCCTTCGAAGCGAATCTCCCCGCTGGTGGGCGGGGTGAGGAGGGCGAGGGTCCTGGCCAGCGTGGTCTTCCCGCAGCCTGACTCCCCGACCACGGCCAGCGTCTTCCCGTAGGGAATCGAGATGGAGACCCCGTCCACGGCCCTGACGATCTTCTCCTTCGCGCGGGAGAGCGGGTTGATCCCTCGGGTCGACTTGTAGTACTTCCTCAGCTCCACGGTCTGCAGCAGGTGATCATTGGCCATAGAGGAAACACGCTACCCTGTGGTCTTTTCCGACCTCCTTGAGCTGAGGGACCTGGTGGGAACAGACGTCCATGGCGAAGGGGCACCGGGGCTGGAACTGGCACCACTCCTTCCGGAGGGTCAGGTCAGGGATGGTCCCGCCTATGGGGGTCAGCCTCTTCCCGTCCCTGGTCCCAGTGGGGATGCAAGCCAGGAGCCCTTTCGTGTACGGGTGCTTGGGCTGCGAGAAAATCTCGTGGACCTCCGCGTCCTCGACGATGTGGCCGGCATACATCACCACCACCCTGTCGGCGACCTGGCTCGCGACGGCCAGGTCGTGGGTGACGAGCATGATGGTGGTGCCGAGCTTGTCCTTTATCTCCTTCATCAGCTTCAGGACCTGCGCCTGGGTGGTGACGTCGAGCGCGGTCGTCGGCTCGTCGGCGATAAGCAGTTCGGGTTGCTGGGAGAGGGCCATCGCGATCATCGCCCTCTGCCTCATGCCCCCGGACAGCTCGAAGGGGTATCTCTCGATTATGTGGTCTGGGTCCGGGATCCTCACCAAGGTCAGCATCAGCTCGACCTCCTTCTTCAGCTCAGGGGGAAGGTTCCATTTCCGCCCCGGGACGCGCGGCGGTCCCTTGACCGCAGTGCCTGGGTCGCTCTTCCTTTTTCTCAGGACGATGGACTCGGCTATCTGCTCCCCGATGCGCCTGAGCGGGTTCAGGCTGGTCAGCGGCTCCTGGAAGATCATGGCGATCTCCGAACCGCGGTAGTTCCTCACCTCCTTCGGGGCGAGCTTGGCGAGGTCCACTCCCTTGTAGAAGATGGACCCGCTCGCGACCGTGGCCGCATGTGGCGGCAGGAGGCCGATGGTGGCGAGTCCCAGGGTCGTCTTTCCGCACCCCGACTCCCCTACGATTGCGATGAACTCCTTCTCGCGGACGTCAAGATTGATTGAGTCGAGCGCCCTTACCGGGCCCCGCGGTGTTCGGTATTGGACGCTGAAATCGGTCAGCTGGAGCACTGTCGACAAGCCTATCTGATCCCCAGGGTGTCTTTGACGCCGTCCCCTAGCAGGCTGAAGCCGATCACTCCCATCGAGATCACCAGTCCGGGGATGATGGCGAGCCAGGGGTCCGTGAGGAGCCATCCGTTGTACGCAGCAACCATCTGTCCCCAGTCCGGCGCGGGGGGTTTGTTGCCCAGTCCGAGGAAGGTGAGCCCCGAGTAGACCAGGATGACCGTTCCGATGTCGAGGGTGGCGTAGATGAGCATGGTCCCCGAGATGTTGGGGAGGACGTGACGGATCAGAATGCGGTGCGCCTTCTGGCCCGAGAGTCGGGCTGCCTCGATGTAGTTCTGGTGGGCGACCTTGAGGGACTCGCCCCTCGCGAGACGAGCGTACGGCGGCCACCAGGTGATCATAAGTGCGACGCTCATGTTGAGGATTCCTCCGCCGAGTATGGCGCCTATGACCATGGCGATGAGCAGCACAGGAAGGGCGAAGAATATGTCGGTGAACCTCATGAGGAACTCGTCAAGGAGCCCTCCGCGGAGACCCGCCAGACCACCGAGGAGCCCCCCGATTATCACGGCCGTCCCCACCACGAGGAATCCTATCATGAAGTCGTACGGGGTCGCGACGAGGATCCTGCTGAAAACGTCCCGTCCAAGGTTGTCGGTGCCGAACGGGTGAGCCAGCGAAGGAGGGAGGAGGATCGCGCTGGCTTGGTTGGGGAGCGGGTTGGCCGGGTACGGGGTCACCTGGACGTTGAGGAGCGCGGAAGCCTCCATGACCACGGCGGTGACGAGGAAGACCATGATTATCGAAAACCCGATGATGGACTCCTTGTTGCTCGTCATCAGCCCCAGGGTATCCCGTACCCTGGCACCTGCCCCCCTCCGCGCATCCCCCTCGTCGGGTTGGCTATCCAAGTCGGATCTCCGGGTCGGCCCAGGCGTACAGAATGTCGGCGACCAGGTTGGTGGTGATTATGATCGCGGCGAACACGAACACGGTTGCCATTATCCCTGGATAATCGGAGCCCTGAAGCGCCGTGTAGGCATAGTGTCCCATCCCGGGGTAGCTGAACAGGTATTCTACGAACACGGCGCCAGTAAGGAGGAAGGTCATCACGAGCGAGGAGATGGTGATGAGCGAGATGGCGGCGTTCGGGAGGCCGTGCCTGTAGAAGACGCTCCCTTCGTCCAGCCCTTTTGAGCGGGCCGTCCTGATATAATCGGTCTTCATCACGTCCAGCAGGGAGCTCCTGGCCACCCTGGTAATCACCCCGAACGTCACGATCGCCAATGTGAGCGCAGGGAGGATGAGGTGGATCGACGCGTTCTCGGCGAACGCGAAGTTCCCCTGGATCAGGGCGTCCAGGATCGGGAACCCCGTGATCGAGGGGGAGGGGGAGACTGCGAGAGGGTTGTACGCCCCTCCCGTGGGCAGAATCCTGAGGTAGAGCGAGGCGATGACGAGGATGACGATGCCTATGAAGTACGGAGGGGACGAGTAGCTCCCCAGGTAGAAGATGCGGATCAGCGTGTCGATCGGGGTATCGTGGTACCTCGCGGCCAGGATCCCGAGCAGGAGGCCGAGGACCACGCACAACACAAACGCCAGGAAGACGATCTGCAGGGTCAATGGGAGGGTCTGTTCTATCACGCTCGTCACAGGGACGAACCCCCTCGACGGGGAGATTCCCAGGTTGCCCTGGAGCATCCCGGTGACGTAGTAGAAGTACTGGACGTAGATCGGATCGTTCAGATGATACTTCGCGGCGTAGAGCTTGGCGACGTTCGGGAACTGCTCCGCCTCCTTGCCCAGCCAAGCCTGTATGACGTCCCCGGGGATCAGGTGGGACAGCACGAACGTCAGCGTGAGGACGCAGAAGAGAACGAAGACTGCGAAGGCTAGGCGCCTCAGCAGGAACCTGAACAGGTTCAAGAGCCGCGCAATGTCTTCGGGCGCTAGAAAAGCGTTCTTGGCGCCGGGCCGGCGGCTGCGGTAGGTTCTAAAGTGGCGTTTCGAGCTCGAGCGCTCTGTGAAACGAGCCGGGTTCGACCCGTCGGCGTTCTTCCCGGCCAAGCTCTTCGCGAAAATCACCGATCACCGGGTAGGGCACCCCGACCTGCCCAGAGACCTGCTTCTCGCCAGGAAGAGGAGACGGAGTCTGACGAAGGACGGGAGGCTCGTCCTGCTCGCGGCCGACCATCCCGCCAGGATGGTGACGTCGATAAGAGACGACCCCCTCAGGATGGGTCGCAGACACGAACTCCTCGCGAGGGTGCTCAGGGTGATGGCCTGCTCCCCGTTCGACGGGGTGCTGGGAACAGCGGACGTGCTCGACGACCTCGTGGTCGCCTCGACTTTCATGAAGAAACCTGCCGGCCTGTTTGACGGGAAGCTCCTCATCGGGAGCGTAAACAGGGGCGGACTGACAGGCACCTCGTTCGAACTGGACGACAGGATGTCCGGGTACGACGTCGAGGGGGCGGTGCGGCTCCGGCTTGACGGAGTCAAGTTCCTTCTGAGGTTCGACCCCGACGACCCTCTCTCGCTCAGGACCCTCAGGTATTGCGTCGAAGTCGCCAGGGAGTGCTCCGCCGCGAAGATGCCGTTCTTCCTCGAGCCCCTCCCCGTGATCAGGAAGGGCGGCAAGGTCAAAACGGACAACGATAGGTCAAAACTCGTCAAACTGGTCGGGGTCGCGAGCGCGCTCGGAAGCTCCACCTCCAGGGTGTGGCTCAAGCTCCCCTACTGCGAAGGGTTCGATGAGGTCGCTGCCGCGACCACCCTTCCGATCCTGCTGTTGGGGGGTGAGGCAACGGACGACGTGCGCGGGCTCCTCGGGGAGATCGAATCGGCCCTTAAGGCAGGACCGAACGTCAGAGGCGTTCTGATGGGGAGGAACCTTCTGTATCCTTCCATGGACGACCCGCTCCCCCTGGCCTTGGCCGTGAACTGGGTCGTGCACGACCGACTAAGCGCGGACGAGGCGCACGCAAGGATGGTGGGTTGGTCGGGGAAGCACGTGGATGTCTTCCGCTCCAACGATTAAATTAGCCCCAGGGACGTCGTTGCCGATGATGGGACCCGCGTCGAGAAACGGGGCGCAGTTCGTCGCAGAGTTTCTGAAGAAGTCGGGCGTCAGGTATCTCTTCGGGATACCGGGGCACGGAAACGTCTCGCTCTTCGACGCTGCCAGAGACATGGCCCCCGATCTCCAAGTGGTGGCGATGAAGCACGAGCAGTGGGGTGGCCACATGGCAGACGGGTACTTCAGAGCCAACAGGAAGGTCCCGGCGGCCGTTACAACGTCGGTGGGACCAGGGGCCACGAACCTGGCCACGGCCTTCGCTACCGCCTACGTCGACTCGTCTGCGTTTCTCGCGTTCACCGGCCAGATCCAGACCTACCTCTTCGGGATGGGTATATTCCAAGAAGTGGAGCGCAGGCACTGGATAGACTACGCCAACTCGATGGAGCATCTTGTGAAGGGAACATGGACGGTGACGAGCGGCGCGCAGCTCCCGCGAGTCATGACGGAGGCGATGCGCACTGCGCTCGGAGGGCGTCCCGGTCCGGTCCTCGTCGACCTGCCCATGGACGTCCAGGTGGAGAGGGTAGGCGCCAAGGTGCCCGACCTGAAGCTGCACCTGGCCCGGGGGAGGATCAGGCCCGACGCGTCGAGCGTCCAAGAGTGCGCCAGGCTGCTGATCAGAGCCGAGAGGCCCCTGATCCTCGTCGGCGGGGGAGTCGTGATGTCAGATGCCAGCGACGAGGCGGTCAAGGTCGCCGAGTTCCTCGCAGCCCCCGCGCTGGCCACGTTCAGGGGGGACGCGAAAGGAGGGTTCCCCGAGGACCATGAGCTGTACGCCTTTCATCCCGGGAACATCGGAAACGCCATCTCGAACGAGCTCGCCAAGAGGGCCGATGTCATACTCGCGGTGGGAGTGACGTTCTCCGATGAGACCACGAGTTCCTACTCGAAGGAGACGTTCAGGATCCCACCGACGAAGCTCATCCACATAGACGTCGACCCCCATGAGATTGGGAAGAACTACCCGACGACGGTGGGGGTGGTCGCGGACGCCAAATCGGCCCTCGAAGACCTGCTGACCGCCCTGCGGTCGGCCGGAAGGCGCCGGGACGCGAAGAAATCTCCATGGGTCAGGAGGCTCAGGGACCTGAGGTCGACTTGGCAGGAAGAGCTGGACAGGCTGCGAAAGGAATCCCCAATGGGTATCCCGAACGTCGTGGCGATGATGAGGGGGGTGGCGCCGAAGTCCACCATAGTTACCGTCAGCGCCGGTCTCCCACAGGAGATAATGTCCCAGCAGTGGGTGGCGTACAGGCCGAGGACGTTCATCAGCTCGGGGGGGTTCTCGACCATGGGCTTCGCCCTCCCGGCGGCCATAGGGGCCAGGCTCGCCCAGCCGCGTACGCCGGTCGTCGCGGTCGAAGGAGACGGGTCTTTCATGATGAACAGCGTGGAGCTTTCTACGGCAGTCCAGCTTCAGGTGCCCCTGGTCGTGGTGCTGCTAAACAACCGAGGCTGGGTCTCCATCCGGGACCTGCAGCTGCGCTCTTTCAAGAAGCGGACGATCGGGACCGAGTTCCACAGAAAGGACGGGTCTGAATATGCCGTGGACTTCGGGAAGATAGCAGGGGCCTATGGTGCGGGGCACAGCCTCGCCACGACGCCCGCCGAGTTCAGGAGAGCGCTGGGAGACGCACTTCACGCGGACAGGCCTGTGGTCGTCGAGGCGGAGGTGGAACGGAGGTTCCCCAGGAGCGGGACCACCGCCTATGGCTTCTGGGACATCCCGTCGCCGTACAAGTGACATGAAGCCGACACTGGACGTCCTCGCGATAGGCCGAGCCGGAGTGGACCTCTACTCGCTGGACTACGGCAAGCCGATCGAGGAGGTGAGGAGGTTCGCGAAGTACGTGGGAGGCTCCCCGGCGAACACGGTCGTGGGAGGAACGAGGCTCGGGCTCAGATGCGCCCTGGTCAGCAGGGTCGGAGACGACGAGCTCGGGTCGTTCGTCCGCGACTTTCTGGCTGCGGAGGGAGTGGACGTTTCTCACCTCAGGAAGGACAGCCGCAGGAAGACTGGGATAGTGTTCGCAGAGATCTCCCCCGGGCGCGACGGGAGGTTCCTCTTCTACCGAGAGAACGCGGGGGACCTCTTCGTCACGAAGGCTGACGTCCCGAAGGGGATGGTCACGTCAGCCAGGCTCCTCCTGGTCACCGGGACCGGGCTGAGCAGGGAACCGTCGTTCGGGACGAACGTGCGAGCGGCAATGGTTGCCAGGGGCTCCAGCAGGGTCGTGGTCTTCAACCTGGACTGGAGGCCGTCGCTCTGGCAGGCGGACCAGGAGGAGAGGACGAGGAGGTACCGGGAGGTGCTGAAGCTTTCGAACGTGGTGATCGGGAACGCGAACGAGTACGCGGCGGCCACGGGACAAGACGACGTGGAGGGCGCCATCTCGTCTATCCCCGGCGGGGACAAGAAGCTGTTCGTCGTCACGCGCGGAGACGAGGGGTCTGAGGTGAGGTCGGAAGGACGCACAAGGAAAGCCGAAGGGTTCCGAGTCCCGCTGCTCAAGGGCCTCGGAGGTGGGGATGGCTTTCTGGCGGGCTTCCTGTACGGCTACCTTCAAGGTTGGCCTCCGCAGAGCGCTGCCCTCTTCGGGAACGCGGTGGGGGCCATCGTGGTGATGGGCCACGCCTGCTCCGAGTCGATGCCGAGGCTCTCCCGCGTCGTCGGTTTTCTGAGGAAGAACGGCTATGCGTTCAGCCATGACGCGGGACCGTCCAAACGCTAAATACGAAGGGCGGCGGTTCGGGCGCCAGGATGATGCACCGAGACACCGGGGCTGTCGACGAGTTCGAGTCCCTCTGTTCGATTCCCGCGATGAAGGTGCGAAGGCTTCGCATGCGCAGGGAGCGCCAGTCCGGGGATCTGGTGTCGGCAGAGGAAGAATCGGTCGTGACCCCGGTGCTGGGTTCCGTCAGGGTCAGGACCGACGGCGGCGAGCCGGTCGAGCTCGCGGAGAAGGACGTGCTCTACGTGCCAAAGCGGACCCCATTCTCCCTTGCGGCTCTCGGGGACGCCGACGTCCTGTGGGCGACGGCGCCGGCTGAGCTGATCTATCCGTCCTACGTGAGGCGGTTCTCGGAAATCAAACCGGTGGTGTCGGGGTCGGAGACGTACAGGAGGCGCATCTATACGGCCATCGGCGAGAAGGAGCCTGCGAACAGGTTCATCGTAGGCTTCGTCGAAGGAGACCAGGGGAACTGGACCAGCTTCCCTCCTCATCGGCATGACGGGAAACCGGAGGTCTACGTCTACTATGGGATGGGCAAGAGGTTCGGGATACAGGTGGTCGCAGGGGCGGAAGACAAGGCTTACCTGGTGAGGGAGGGGGACGCGGTCCTCTTTGAGCGGGGGTACCACCCTAACGTCGCCACGCCGGGAGTGGGTATGAAGTTCGTCTGGATCATCAGCGCCGACCCCAAAGACAGAAACCTGGCCGTCGAGCTGCACCCAGACTACAAGGACATGCCCATGGGCCAGACGCACCTGACGACGAAGTAGCGCTACCAGCGGGAGACCGTGACCTTGCGGTCCGTGAAGAAGTCCACCGAGTCCATCTGGGGATGGAGGACGCCGAAGAAGGACTCCCTCATCCCCCCGAAGGGGAAGTAGGCTGAAGGGGCGGCCACTCCTATGTTTATCCCGATGTTGCCCGCCCGGACCCTCCGCCTGAACTCCCGCGCCTCTCCTCCGTCGGTGGTGAAGATGCTCGCCATGTTCCCGAACCTCGTCCTCGTGTTTATGCTATCGACGGCGTCGTCCAGGCTGCGAACGTGGATGGTGCTGGCGACCGGTCCGAATATCTCCTCCCTGGCGATGGCCATGTCCGAGGAGACCCCGTCGAAGATCGTGGGTCCGAGATAGTAGCCGTCCGGGAACTCTTCGATCAGCAGCCCCCGCCCGTCATTGACCACCCTGGCCCCTTCGGCCACCCCTTTCTGGAGGAGAGATTCGATCCTCTCCTTGGCTTTCTTCGAGACCACCGGTCCCATTTCCGTCTGCGGCGACATCCCGTTCCCCACCTTAAGGGAACCTGCGACGCTGGAGAACTTTTTCAGCAGCTCCTCCTTCACCGGGCCCACCGCCAGCAGGTTCGCGCCCGCCAGGCACCGCTGGCCGGTGTTGCCGAAGAAGGACGAGACTATCGCCGGGACCGCCGCGTCCAAATCCGCCTTGCTGGTTACAACGATGCTGTTCTTCGCCCCCCCGTTCGCGATGGCCCTCTTCCCGGCCTCTCCTGCGAGCCGGTAGACCGTCTTTGCGACCGGCGTCGACCCGACGAACGTCACCCCCTTCACTTCTTCGTCTTTGATGAGCGACTCCACGACCTCGGCTCCGCCGTGCACCAGGTTGAAGACCCCCGGGGGGAGCTTCACCTCCTTCTGGACGAGTTCGGCCACCCTCTGCATCGGGACCGGCGTCAGGTCGCTCGGCTTCACGACCACCGTGTCCCCAAGGATGATGGCGAATGGGAGGAACCAGAACGGAATCATGAGCGGGAAGTTGAAGGGGCAGACGATCGCGAAGACCCCCAGGGGCTCCTTGGTGGTCTGTTCGTCGATGCCCTCTGCTATCTGATCGATGTTGTATCCCTTGGCCAGAGTGTATGCCACGGAGA
>Ga0187781_10003313_pt1 | contig 12159 bp, 10 predicted proteins | sample 0715_SJ02_MP02_2_FD_132447 | JGI IMG/M metagenome (GOLD analysis project Ga0187781, IMG submission 132447) | Tropical peat soil microbial communities from peatlands in Department of Meta, Colombia - 0715_SJ02_MP02_20_MG | ecosystem: Environmental > Terrestrial > Soil > Wetlands > Peat | place...
AATGCGCGGGCCTGCGCGGGCTGCACACCCGGTTGATGTCCCAACGTCCCGCCACCGTCCGCATCGCCGAGATCCCCCGCGCCGGACTGCTCAGCGACGTCCACCTCGAACAGGCCCTCGCCGCCGGGCTACCCCTGGCCGACGCACTGGCCCACGCCAGCGCCACCGCGACCCCCGACACCGCCACCCCCGAACAACTGCACCGCCTCGGCGAAACTACCGGATACCAGGTCGCGGTCACCTGGGGCGCCCAACCCGGCACCCTCGACGCCGTCTTGTTCACCCCCACCGACCCCGAGCACACTGTAGCGCTGACCGACCTCTACCTGCCCCCCACCGGGGCCGCCCAGCAACGCAGCACCCACGCCAATGACCCCCAGACCAACACCAAGATCAGCGCGGTGCGCCAGCAGTTGAGCGCGCGGTTGCCCGAGTACATGGTGCCGGCCCAGATTGTGGTGCTTGACGAGTTCCCGTTGACCTCCTCGGGGAAGATCGACCGTAAAGCGCTGCCGGCGCCGGTGGTTGCCGCCGCAGCGTTCCGGGCGCCGCAGACCCCGACCGAACAGATCGTCGCCGAGGTGTTCGCCGAGGTGTTGGGCGTGGATCGGGTCGGGCTCGATGACGACTTCTTCGCCCTGGGCGGGGATTCGTTGATCGCCACCCGGGTGAGTGCGCGGCTGCACTTGGCGTTGGGCAGGGAAGTGCCGGTGCGGTATCTGTTCGAAGCGTCCACCGTCGGGGATCTTGCCGACTATCTGCACCGGCATCGTGGCGATAGCGATACCACTGATTTGCAAGAAGTAATTCCGGTTCAGACCCTGAAGAAGGGTACTGGCGTGCCGCTGTTCTGCATTCATCCTTTGGGTGGGGTGAGTTGGCCGTACCTGGCTCTTGGTAATTACTTGGACTGCCCGATCATTGGAATCCAACAAATCCTGCAGGGCGAAGAAGTTGAACCTGGGTCAATTCGCGATATGGCGAAAAACTATGCCGACAGGATCCAAGGGGTTTATCCTACCGGGCCCTACAACCTTCTCGGCTGGTCTGCGGGAGGCATGATCGCCCATGAAATCGCCATCGAGCTTCAGCGACGCGGATGCGTAATTGCACGCCTTGTCGTTCTCGACGGCCTTCCCAGCATCGAGATCCAGGAGTTAGACGATTGGAAACCGATGATAGAAGTCTTGCGCTACTATCTTAAGGGCGTTCCAGAACAGGATGGGCCGCTTACCTACGAGCAGATAGAAGAACTACTTCGCGAACGAGGAGCCGCAGAATTTCCTCGATACAAACAGGTTCTGGATTTTTTTGTGCACAACGTTAAGAATGGCATGACGTTGTATCCAGCTCACGAACCCGGTGTTTTCAATGGTGATATGATCATATTTTCTGCTGCGCGGGATCTGAACGATCAGAGTTCGTATCTTCTGCGAAGTTGGCGACCTTACGTTGCTGGCGACATTACCGTGTACTCGATCGACTGTACGCATAACGAGATGCTGACTGCCGAATCGGTCAGTATGTACGGCAGACAACTCAAACATTCATTAGTCTGAGTTGGATCTACTGAGGTCGGCACCCGATTCCGTTGAGCATCTAGCGTCCAAAGCCCGGGCGGCGGCGTCGTAAATGATGAGGCCGCCAACTGGTTGGTGCACCTGTTGGCCGACCACGGCGTGGGCCCGGGTGCGTATGTGGCGCTGCTAGTTTCCCGTTCCGCCGAGGCAATCGTGGCGATCCTGGCGGTGCTTAAAACCGGCGCGGCCCATCTGCCGATCGACCCGGCGCACCCGGCCGCGCGGATCCGGTTCATGCTCGACGACGCCGCGCCGATCGCCGCGATCACCACCACCGGGCTGTCCGGGCGGCTAGACGGGTGCGACCTGGCGGTCATCGATGTTGAAGCGAATCCCGAACGTACCATCGGCCGACACAGGCAGGTTGAAGTTCCACGCCCCGACCCCACGAACGCGAAGATCGCCTGCCCCGCGACAGGCGATGCCGGCGAGCTAGCGCGACGTCGAGATCGCCTACAACGAGCCGAGGCCGCCTTCGACCCGCTGCCGTTTGACGGCGACTCTGCCAGAACTTACGGACGCATCTACGCCGCGGTCATCGCGACCGGGCGCAAGGCTCACGGCGCCCGGGCGGTCGATCTGTTAATCGCCGCCACCGCCCTAGCCGCCAACCTCCCCCTTTACACGCGAAACGTCGACGACTTCCGAGGCATCGAACACCTCCTGACCATCGTTGGCGTCTGAACTCACGGGTTCGCATGTTCGGTGATCGGTATTGACCGAACGGCGAACAGTACATAATGGCCACATGCTGACGGCAACATATGGAAGCGATGCGCTCGCGCAACTGCACGTCTCGGGCGAATCGATCCGTGTCGTCGGAGGCTGATCAGTGCCAGTCCGGATACGCCCTGCACGTGCATCCCTTGACAGCCGCGCATCCAACGGTGATGCGCGGCCGGACAATCGGCTGGCGTTCGTGGACCACGCCTTGTTTGCGGGGGACCGCGCCACCGGCCAGAAGGAAGTCATCCAGTGCGTGTGGGTTTATGAGCACGCTATCGACTTCGATGGGCTGAGGCGTTTTCACCACAATCTCGGTTACGGGTTGTTGGGACGGCGCATCGAGTGTTCGCCGCTGCCGTTCGCCCGACATCGGTGGGTCTCCGATCGGGGGCCGTCGGACATCGATATCGCTGAGTGCGCCCGTCCACGCGCTGAACTCAGCGACTGGGCTGATGAACGCTTACAACTGCCTACTGATCCGGAAAGCGGGCCCGGCTGGCATCTCGGCGTCCTTCCACTTACCGACGGCTCGACCGCGGTCAGCCTGGTGATTTCCCACCACCTGATCGACGGCCTTGGGCTCGTCCTCACGGTAGCTGATGCGGTCCTGGGCAACACGCGCGATCTTGGCTATCCACCGCCGCGTTCACGCACTCGACTGCGCGCGGTGGTTCAGGATGCCCGACAAACAGCGCAGGACGCGCCTGAGGTTGCCCGGGCGCTTATCGTGGCGGCAAAACTGGCCTGTCGTCGCCGGCACGATATTGCCCGATCACGAGCATCGCGACCCGTCGCCCTCCGTGGAGGCGACGGCGATGACGCTATCGTCATCCCAACTATCACGATTCGCATCGACCTGGACGATTGGGATGCCCGTGCGACGGCTCTTGGCGGAACGAGTAACACGCTGGCCGCGGGGTTGGCTGCGAAACTCGGCGAGCGCATGGGGCGCCGACGTGCCGGTGACGGCGCCGTCACCGTACAACTCCCTATAAGCGAACGCACTGAGGGTGATACGCGTGCGAACGCATTGTCGTTTGCGCGCGTCATCGTCGATCCGACGCGGGTAACGACGGATCTGCGTGACGTCCGCGCCGCCATTTTCAAGCAGGTGCTGAGGAGTGTGCGGGAGACGCCAGATGAGTCGTTGCAGCTCCTTTGGCTGATCCCGTTCACGCCGAAGCGGGCGTTGAAACGGCTGGCCGATGGGATAGCGGCCGACCCCGATCTCCCGGTGTTTTGTTCTAATCTCGGCGACCTCGGCTCGGTGTTGTGCCGCCTCGATGGCACCGACGCCGAGTACGCCACCGCACGAGAGACTAGGCAACACGTAACGCGACAGTGGCTTGAGCGAACAGGCGGCCACATGATGCTGCAGTCTGGGCGCATCGGCGGCAAGGTTGGCATCACCGTCGTCGCCTACCAACCGGGCGCCAAGAACACGAAGCCAGCTTTGCGTGAGCTGGCTGCGCGCACGCTGGCTGAGTTCGACCTGACTGGCGAGATCGACTAACGAATCGTCGCCGTGCGGCCTCGACGCGCGACGACGCCCGCGACCGTCCGGCCGTAGGGCCTGGTCGAGTGTCGGCAGTGCCGCAACAGGCTAGACGAGTGTGGAACCGGTGTACGGGACTGTCATCCACAGTTTCGCGCGGTTGACGTGGCGATAACAGGGCTGCGGTTCACGGCCGTCGGGGTCGTCGACACTGCTGGGGTCTGAGCTACATGCTGGGCCGAGCTGGAGCACCGGATCGGCTACTCTCAGTGACGAGGTGTACGCTCCGCAGGGCGTCACGGGCGAATCGATCCGTCGTCGGAGGCTGATCAGTGCCAGTCCGGATACGCCCTGCACGTGCATCCCTTGACAGCCGCGCATCCAACGGTGATGCGCGGCCGGACAATCGGCTCGCGTTGGTGGACCAAGCCTTGTTTGCGGGGTAGCAGGCCCTTGGCCCGAAGGAAGTCATACAGTCCGCGTGAGTTTATGAGCACGCTATCGACTTCGATGGGCTCTTGGCCACCGTCGCCAGCGAGCAGCGTCGGTAATTGTTGTCCGACATGGGCATTGAGCATGTTTACGACTCGCCAAGCCTAGGACGCCGCTGATTTAGTGGGCCCGGTTTCGGCGTGCCTGAGCGGGTTTGGCGCGGTTCGCCAGCAGGATCGGTATGTGGCTTTGGCACGTGAGAATCGGCAGGGCCGATTCGATGACGTGATGCTTTTGGTGGGCGATCAGCTGCCCGAGGGCAGTATTTATCGGCTGCTGGTTGAGCATGGCGCCGCGTTGTTCGGCGAAGTACTTCTTGTTCAAGCGCTCGAGTTTGGGCCGCCAGCCGGTGCCGGCGCGGGTGATCACCACCGTGATGCTGCTGCAGGCCTACGAGGGGCTCTCGGATCGGGAGGCCTGCGACCGGTTGGCCTTTGATCTGCGCGGGAAGGCCGCCGCGGGTATTGCGGTGGGGGCCGGGGTGTTTCATGCCACGATGCTGGTCGGAATGCGCAACCGGCTACGGAAGTCTGATCGGCCGCGGCGGCTGTTCGACGATGTCAACACGACCGCACGGGCGGCCGGGTTGTTGCGGGGACGGCGCCGGGTGATTGATTCCACCCCGTTGTTTGATGCGGTGCCCACCCAAGACACGGTGATTCAGGTGTGGGCCGCGATCCGCAAAGTGCTCACGGTGGCGGATCGGGCCGACCCGGAGTTGGCCACCGCGGTGCGCGCGGCATTCACGCGCGACGATGACTACGCCACGCTGGGCAAGCCGCGGTGCGACTGGGACGACCCGAAAGCCCGTGAGGCGCTGGTGGACGCGCTGGTCAAGGATGCCCAGGCCGCGCTGACGGCGCTGGATGGCCGCGAGCTGGAGGGGCCGCTGGCCGAGGCCGCCGAGTTGCTGGGGTTGGTGGCCGGTCAAGACGTCGAGGCCGGCGAGGATGGGGTGTTTCGCATCGCCCGGCGGGTGGCCCGGGATCGGTTGATCTCCACCGTTGATGTCGAGGTCCGCCAGGGCACAAGTCACGGGCGCGAACCTTCGATGGCTACAAGAGTCACCTCAGTGTGGATCCTGACGACGAGCTGATCACCAACGTGGCGGTGACCGCGGCCAACACCACAGACCGCGAGGTCATCGACGAGCTCGTGGGCCAACCCCGTAGCGCCAAACCTGCTGCCGCCACTGAACCGGCTGCCGATAAGCCTGCCGCCGGCTGCGCCTTTCTCGGCGAGCACGACATGACCAATCGACGGAAAGCGCTGTACGCATTGCCCAGGGCGCCCGAAGACGTCCCCGAAGTTCGATAGCACAGTGTCGCGCCGCCGGGCGGTGTCAGCCACCTATAAGCTCGGCGTAGCCGTCGTAGTCGGGCTTCATTGCCGCGGCCACCAACTCCCAGAGCACCTCGTCGGTGCCACCGCCCACCCGCGCCAGCTTCATGTCTCGCCACCACCGGCCAATCGGTGTCTCGTCGACAAGGTAGCCGGCACCGCCGAAGATATGCATGCATTCCGACAGCACCTCCTCGCCGAGGCGGGCCGCCGTGACCTTGACAGCCGCAGCTGCGCGAAGGTCGAGCCGACCGGTGGCCGCAATTCCGTTGAGCCCGTAACGAAGCAGATCAACTCGTGCCTGCAGGTCGGCCATCCGCATTCGCAGCGCTTGGTGCTCGAACAAGGTGGCCCCGAACTGCCGGCGGCTCATCATCCGGGCGTGCGTGATGCCGAGTACTCGCTGGCACGACGACGCCACCTGCCCGGCGATCGACATCCGTTCGTGCGCGAGCCCCCAGGAGATCGCCGCCAGGCCCGTGCCCGCCCGGGCGATCAGTGCCTCCTCGGGCACCCAGGTGTCAATTCGCACCGCGGCGGTGTCCAGCGGACCCGCGCCGACTTTGCGGTAGGGCGCTTGAACGTCGACTTGTGCGGTCGGCACCGCTATCAGCAAGACATTGCCGTGCCGACTGTTCTCGTCGTGGTCCACGCCGCGGGCGACCACCATGATGTGGTCGGCGATGGGGGACAGCGATACGAACTTCTTGACACCACGGACGTCGAATCCGCCTCGCGCCGAACGAACCTCAGTCTGCACAGCTTGCAGGTCTGAGCCGCCAAGCTCTTCGGAGGCGCCGATGCACAGCACCGCTTCGCCGCGGATGGCTTGCTCGCAGATAGTTTTGAGATAATCGGACTTGCTGAACCTGCGCAGGATTGCGATAGCCGAGTCGTGCAGGCTCACCCCGACTCCGATACCCGCCGAACCCAGCCAACCCAGCGCGAATGCCAGGGCGTTGAGCTTGGCGATATCTGGGTGTTGGCCGCAGGTCCACTTCTGGGCGAACACGCCTGCCTTGCCCAGGTATTCGATCAACTCGCGCGGGAAGCGTTCGCTGGCCTCGGCTTCCGCGGTCCACGCGACCACTTTGTCGCCGAACACCTCGTCGAGAAGTGAGCGATAGTTGTCGATGCCCGGGTCGGCCGAATGGCTCATTAGCTCATTACCCCTAGACTGCGCTTGACGTCCAGGCGGCGCAGCTTCCCCGACGACGCACGCGGTAATGGACCGGGCGCCAGAAAAACCACGCTCGACGGAACGACACCACATTTGGAGGCGACCCGCGCCACCAGCTCGCTGCGGGCGCCGGACTCGTCAGGACCGCGGAATTCGGCGGCGATCACCAGGCCGGGTCGGTCGGCGTCGTTGGCCTCGACCGCCACCACCGCTCCTTCGCGAACGCCACGAACTTCGGCGGCGACCTGTTCGACCTCGGTGGGGAAGACATTGCGGCCGGCGACCGAGATGACCTCCTTGGCGCGGCCGCAGACCACTAGCCCGCCGTCAGCGAAGTAGCCTAGATCACCGGTCTTGAACCAGCTGTCGGGTTCGAGCGGGGATTCGCGGAGATATCCCGACATCATTGAACTGCCGCGGATCTCGATCTCGCCGACGTCGCGACCGGGTGCCTCGACGCGCTGATTCTCGACCGGGCTGATCCGCACTTGCATTCCGGGGATCGCCTCGCCAAGCATGGCGTGTCGGCGCAATGGTTCTCCGGAACCGGTTGTCGTGCAGCGGATTTCGTCGTACCGCAGACCGGTGCCAGGACGCGGCGCCGTCACCGCACAGGTGGCTTCAGCTAGTCCGTAGGACGGGGCGGCGGCACGCGGATCGAAACCGAACTTGCTCAGCGCCGTCGCGAACCGCTCCAGCCCAGCGCAATCGACGGGTTCGCCGCCGTTGATCGCCACCCGCAGTCGGCCCAGGTCGACGTCGGGTACCCGGCGGGCGTATTTGCCGATCACGCTATAAGCGAAGTTCGGCGCCGCGGTCATGGTGGCCGCGCTGTCGTTGAGCCACGTCAGCCACCGAAAAGGTGAGGTCGCGAACGCCGCAGTGGGAGCCAGCCACATCGGCGCCCCGGTAACCGCGCCGCTGAGCAGAAAGGTCAGTCCCATGTCGTGGTAGAGCGGGAGCCACAAGCAACCACAATCGGCGGACACGTCGACGCGCATCTGTTGGAGCAGGCCAGTGACGTTGCTCAGCACCGCGGCCGGTGAGAGCTGCGCGGTGCGTGGGGTGCCGGTGGACCCGGCGGTGGCCTGCAGCACCGCGGGCGTGTCCGGCGTGGCGGCTACCGGCGTCAAGGTGGTTGACCGATGCCCGCGCGCCGCATCGGCGACATCGTGCACGGCTAGCGGCGCGTCGGCGCTTCGCAGCAGCTGCAGCGCAGGGCCGTTGCTAAAGATCGTGGTCACACCGGCGGCGATAAATCGGTTCAGCGTCGACTGCGCCCATTGCTGCGGGTCGGCGCCGCGCACCGGCCCGGGCAGGATTGACACGCTTCGCCCGGCAAGCCAGACACCCTGAATCGCGGCGACCAGGTCGACCGCGCCACCGCTGTCCTCGGCGAGAATCCGGGCGGCAACGAGCTCGGCGCGCGCGTGCACTTTCTGCCATGGGTAGCGGTTCCAGGTGCCGCTGTCCTGGTCGAGAACGACGAGGTCATCGGATGATGCGGTCATCGCCCGGGACAGAGCGGACGCCAGTACGCTCACTGGACAATCGCGGCCTTGGCCCGGATGGCCGCCTCCAGGTCGCCGACGGTGTCACAGCTGAGCAGATCCTCTTCGGAGAGCGCAACCCCCAGCTTGTCTTCGATTGCCACCATTCCTACCGCGAACGCCACCGAGTCCAGCCCGACGTCCTCGATCAGCCGGGACTCTGAGGTAACGCGCTTGACGTCGACGTGTAGATCGTCGCTGAGAATCTCCTCGAGGGCGGCGCTGACCACGTCCGGGGCTGACTGCTCCATGAGGTGGCAGGCTACACGGACATCTAAAGTAAGGCTAGCCGTTTAAGGATCGACTTCCGACAATTTGTTGGTGATGTGGGATGGCTGGTTTGTGCCGAATCCTCAAGCGGCTAGCGGCGTGTCGATGGCGAGATCGTTGAAGAGCGTCTGCATATCGATGCGGATTCGTTCGTAGTCACGGTCGACGCGGGTCCAGTGCACGGGTTTGCGTCCCATGCGGGGGCTGCGCACCGCGGCGAGGATAGGGGCGATGACCTGGTCGCGCAGGGTGAGCAGGGCGGCGATGGTGCGCGCAGCCAGGGGCGGGACGTGGTAGCCCAAAAAATACTGGGAATTGGCCGGAAACCTCGTTTCAGCAGGTGCACCACTCAAAATGGGTTGCGCCGCAATACATTTTGCCTGGTCAATCTCGGTGTTTTGCAACGTATTTCGTGATTCCCGTGCGCAACACCCCGGTAGCTGGGGCCACCAGGGACACGAAGTTGGGAATGTCAGTTGAGGAGACGCGCGCCTCCTAACGCGTATCAGCTTGACATTTCGCCGGGCGGTGCTGCGCGGCGAACCGGTGCAGACGACGCCGGAAGACGCTATCGAGAGCATGACCGTCATCGATGCGATCTATCGCGCTGGCAGCCGCCCGCTCCGCGAGCTGACCTGAACGCTAATCCGTTCGCCCAGTTGGAACTTCGGACAACAGGCGGCGTTCCGCGTCGACACATGGGCGGCGATCGAGCGGACTAACGCCGGCACAGCGCCAATGATCTTCTGAGTACTTCGAGTTCGATCACGATGTCGGGGGAAGCATGGAGAGGATGTCGCCTAGCGGTAGTTCACCCTTGCCGGGAACCTTGCTGCTCATTCAACAGGTTGTCAGGTGGCAAAATGCACTTGGTTCACGTGCGCGGCCACCCGCAGGGCGTTGGCCGCGATCGTCAAACTGGGATTCAAACCGGCGCTGGAAGGGAAGAACGAGCCGTCCACCACGTACAGGTTGTCCACTTCGTGCGCCCGGTTTTGTGGGTCCAGCACACTGGATTTGGGATCGGTACCGAAGCGGCACGTGCCGCAGACGTGGGCCACGGCCTTATTGTCTTCCGCGCCCCGCAGGGTGATTTTGCGAAACGGTTCCAACATCTCTTTCAATTGCCGCAAAAACACTGCGTGGCGCTCGATCTCATTGGCGTGAAGACGATACTGAACTCGCAGCCGCTGGCGGCCGGCCAAGCTCGGCCGATCGGATGGCAGGACGCGGTTGTCCAGATAGGGCAGATCTTCCATGATCGATGTCAGCACTAGTCCGCCGTTAAAGAACCGCTCGTAGATCCCGCGCACCGCCGGGCTCATCAGGCGCAGCGCCTTCGCGCGCCAGCCGGGGCGGCTGGTCACCACCTCCATGGGCGGCATCGAGCCGAATGACTGCACGGTGCCGTATTTCTGCCCCTCCCAGAAATAAAAATCGTTTAGCCCGATCTCCTTGTTCTGGGCCGTGATCTTGCGATCGGGTTGCGGCCAGATCTCGATCACGTCAATCAGATGACGCATCAAGTTGCGCCCCACCCAGTCCGAGCCGTTGGCCAATCCGCGTGGCCAATCGACCGAACGGGAATTGAGCAACAGCACCGGGGAGACCAACGCACCGGCGGCCAGCACCACCACCTTGGCCTTCAGGGCCAGCGTGCCGGAGCGATCCTCGCAGATCACTTGCCGGACCTGGGTGCGGTCCGCGTCCAGGCGCACGGCCCGACATTCCGGCAGCAGTTGGGCACCGTGCTCGGCAACGGCCGGCAGCAGGCAGTTGCGGGCGGCGTCGTTTTTGCATGACTGGTGGCAGAGATAGCTCTGGCAGGTGGTACAACCATCGGCGTAATCACAAGCCATCGGCAGGTGGTAGGGATGCAATCCGCGACCTGCCAGATAGTCGACCAGCGGTTGGTTGTCTGCCGAAAACGGCGGCGCTGCAGGCAGACCGACCTCGGCCGCCTCCGGCCGCAGGGGGTCGGGCTGGCCGCGAACCCCCAGCAGCTTCTCAGCCGCTGCGTACCAGGGCCGCATCTGGTTGTAGGTGACCGGCCAGGCATCCGGCACGGTGGAATCGCCGGGGTTGCGGAAGTTCTGCCGGGGTGTGAAATCGCGAACGAAAAATCGCTCGCAGACCATGCCATAGAGGGCCGACGACCCTCCCGTCCCGCTGCCGATGAACGGCACAAACCGCCGCGAGAAGCGCCCGCTGATGTCTTCGATCTCGTCGGTTGAGCGCCCGGCCCGGGCCAAGGCGTCGTAGTATGCCTCTGCCGAACGGCCCGCCTGCGGCTCGGCCACTTCCGGCATCGAAGAGCGAATCGTCCCCGGCACCCCGGGCAGTGTCGAGCGCCCCTTCTCGACGAACAGCACCCTGCGGCGGCCTGACTGGGCCAGCCAGTAGCCCAGCATCCCGCCTCCCATGCCGGTGCCCACGACAATCACGTCCCACACAACGTGTTCCGCCTCGCGCGCGTTCAGCTCGCCGTCAGCCAAAATCGAGCTCCTCAGCGGATGATGGCCCAAAGCTTTGCCCGGTTTGGGCGGATCACGAACGTACCATCCGCTGCCACGGACAGACAGGTTGAAGTTGCCGCCCAGGCCACGGTGGAAACCTGGGTGTCCGATGCCGCCGGGGATCCGTTGCTAGTGGTGATGGCCGAGCCGGCGCGGCCGCACTTACACCTGGCGGCTCGCCGGTCGCTGGGCGGGCCTGGTGTAGGTAGGCGCTCAACGCCTCCCCGACATCGGCGGGCAGCGGCATCTTGTCCTCGCGGGACGCCTTGCCTTGCAAGACGATCCGCCGGGCGTCCCAGTCGAGGTCGTCCAACTGCAGCCGCGCCGCCCTCGATCGATGGCAGGTCCAAGCGTGCGACCAGCGTGAGGATCGCGTAGTCGCGGACACGGGATCGCTGATGTCGCAGCTGTCGAGCATCCGCCGCACGTCGTTCGTCGTGATCGCTTTCGGGATACCGGTGTCGCGACCCTCGGGCAGCGTGACATACGTCGCTGGCGTCCCGGACTAGCGTGCTCCGATACCAGTCGCCGCCGCCTACGAACGCCGCTGCAGTCGGAACCAACGGCGAACGATCAGCCGAAGCCAATGGCAGAATGTCCAGCCGACAGTCGAAGAACGACGGATAATGACCGATGCCCCCGACGTCGCCTATGCGCACGACAACTGAAAGGCCGCGATGAAATTTGTGCTGGTGAGCTATGGAACTCGCGGTGATGTCGAGCCCTGCGCCGCCCTCGGCCGCGAGCTGCTGGGCCGAGGGCACGAAGTGCGCATGGCAGTCCCGCCCGACCTGGTTGGCTTCGCCGAGTCGGCTGGGCTTGCGGTGGTCGCCTACGGACAGGATTTGCAGGCCATTCTGGACGCGCACCGCAACTTCTGGACGCGTTTCTTCCGCAGCGTCTGGAGGATCCAGGATCTGATCAGGTTGTGGCGCGAATTTTGGGAGTTCGTTACCCAGTGCTGGGGGGAGGTGAGCACGACGCTGACGTCGCTGGCGGACGGGGCCGA
>Ga0187781_10003314_pt1 | contig 12154 bp, 12 predicted proteins | sample 0715_SJ02_MP02_2_FD_132447 | JGI IMG/M metagenome (GOLD analysis project Ga0187781, IMG submission 132447) | Tropical peat soil microbial communities from peatlands in Department of Meta, Colombia - 0715_SJ02_MP02_20_MG | ecosystem: Environmental > Terrestrial > Soil > Wetlands > Peat | place...
GCAGCATGGCCGAGGCGGCGGCGCGCATGCCCGCGGGCAGCGCGGCCTGCATCTGCGCGGTGGTCGGCTGCCTGAGCGCGTCCGGTACGTAACGGGTACGGCAGGTCATGCACTGCACGTGCCCGCCGACCGGGCTCAGCGGGATGATCGGAAGGAAGAGCAACGTGAACCACCGCCGCCCGGCCCGGTGCCGGTACGGCCGGTCTCCGCCGCAGCGACGGCAGTAGAAGGTGCCCTGCGCGATCGTCCGGTAGAACACGCGCAGGCCGAAAATGATCAACACGGTCGATCCCTTCTGACCGCAGTTAGATCCATCATGTCGGGGGCCGGGCCAGGGACGCCGCGCCGATACCGATCCGAGACCACATTTTCCGGCCACGTTAACGCAGGTGGGGCGCGTGGGACGGTTTCGAGCTACCGGGCTGGGCGGGTCAGTCGTAGAAGCCGAGACGGCGGAGCTGCTTGGGGTTGCGCTGCCAGTCCTTGGCGATCTTTACGTGCAGATCGAGGTAGACCTTCGAACCGAGGAGAGCCTCGATCTGACGACGGGCCCGACTGCCGACGTCCTTCAGCCGCGCTCCCCCGGTGCCGATGACGATGGCCTTCTGGCTCGACCGCTCCACGTACAGCTCGGCGTGCACGTCGACCAGGTCCTCCCGGCCCGGGCGCGGGCCCATCTCCTCGACCACGACCGCGATCGAGTGCGGCAGCTCGTCCCGCACTCCCTCCAGGGCCGCCTCCCTGATCAGCTCGGCGACCATGATCTGCTCCGGCTCGTCGGTCAGCTCGCCGTCAGGGTAGAGCGGCGAGCCTTCCGGCAGATGGGCGACGAGCACGTCGGCCAGGACGTCAAGCTGAAAGCCGGTCACGGCCGAGACCGGTACCACGTCGGCCCAGTGGCCAAGCTCGGTCACCGCAACCAGCTGTTCCGCGACCCGCTCCGGCGGCACCTGGTCGCACTTGGTCACGACCACCACGACCGGGGTGTTCTTGACGTTTTCCAGCTCTCGGGCGAAGAACCGGTCGCCCGGGCCGATCCGGTCGCCGGCCGGGACGCAGAACCCGATCACGTCGACCTCGGCGAGGGTCGAGCGGACCAGGCTGTCCAGGCGCTCGCCGAGCAGCGTCCGCGGCTTGTGCAGACCGGGGGTGTCGACGAGGACCAGTTGCGCGTCCGGACGGTGCACGATGCCCCGGATCACCCGCCTGGTGGTCTGCGGCCGGTCACTGGTGATCGCGACCTTGGCCCCGACCAGCGCGTTGGTGAGCGTCGACTTGCCGACGTTGGGGCGGCCGGCCAGGCAGGCGAACCCCGCGCGGAAGGCAGGACCCGGGCCGGGGGGAGGACCCGGAGCGGCGTCCGGGCCGGGGGTAGGGCGTGAGGCGTCGGCGCCCGCGCCTCTGGCGCGGGCGGGCGACGGATCGTTCACGGCTCGATTCTCGCGCATGTTCTGGCCGGTGGAACCACGGCTCGTTCGAGATGAAAGAAAGGGCGGGGCGGGGCGGGCTGGTACGGGTCGGTACGGTCCGTACCGGTCAGACCGTGCGTACGGCGCGGAGGGTGCCGTCAGGGGCGGCGTGGAAGACCGTGGCGTCGGGGCCGAGCTCGCGCACCACGGCCAGGTCGCCCGGATCCAGCTCGGCGTCGCTGACCAGGGCGGCGGCCTCCAGTTTCTGCGCGCCGCTGGAGACGGCCATGGCCACGGCCAGGCGCAGGGCGGACAGCCGCAGCGAGGGCAGGGCCACCGCGGCGGCGGTGTAGGTCCGGCCGGTCTCGTCGCGGACGGCCGCGCCCTCGGACGCCGCTACCCGCGCCCGGGAGGAGCGGGCCAGGGTGATGATCTTGAGGTCCTCTGTATTTATCTGGGGGGCCGGCCCTGCTGGCCTTGCCGCCTGTGGCGGCGGGCCCAGACCCCCTCGACCAAGGGCATCATCGCTCACCCGACCGAGTGTACGGGGCGGCGCGCGGCGGTTCGGGCCGACCGCGGTCACGGCTGCTCGTCGTCCTCCCGGTGCACCAACACGGTGCCGATCTTGTTGCGGCGGCCGGACCCAGGCTCCGCGGTCAGCCGCAGGCCGCTCACCGTCGCGGTGGAGTCCGCGATGGGGACGCGGCCGAGTGCGTGGGCCAGCAGCCCGGCCACGGTCTCCACATCCTCGGCCGCAGCGATCTGGACGCCGAACAACTCCTCGAGCTCGGTCACCGGAAGGCGGGCAGTGACCCGGGCCGAGTCCGCGGAGAGCCACGTGACCGGCGGCTGCTCGTTGTCGTACTCGTCGGTGATCTCGCCGACGATCTCCTCCAGGAGATCCTCGATGGTGACCAGCCCGGCGGTGCCGCCGTACTCGTCGATCACGATCACCATGTGATTGCGCTGCGCCTGCATCTGGCGCAGCAGCTCGTCGACGGGCTTGCTGTCCGGCACGTAGCTGGCCGGGCGCATGACCGTGGCGACCTTCTCGGTGGCCTCGGCCCCGGGATGCTCGTGGCTCCAGGCCACGATGTCCTTCAGGTACGCGATGCCGACCACGTCGTCCTCGTTCTCGCCGACCACGGGAATCCGCGAGAAGCCGCTGCGCATGGCCAGGGAGAGGGCCTCCTCGACGGTCTTGTCGCTCTCGATGAACACCATGTCGGTGCGCGGCACCATGACCTCCCTGGCGATGGTGTCGCCGAGCTCGAAGACCGAGCGGACCATCTCGCGCTCGCCCGGCTCGATGCCGGTCCGGCGCTCGAGGTAGTCGACCAGCCCGCGCAGCTCGGACCGGGTTACCGCGCCTTCGGCGTCCTCGTGGTCCGCGGGCGGCCGGGCACGCCGGCGGGGCGGCAGGGTGTTGCCCACCGCCACCAGCAGACCGGGCAGCGGGCCCAGGGCCCGGGTCAGCGGGTAGAGGAAGCGGGCGGCGCGCCCGGCGGTGCGTTCGGTACGGGGGCCTATGCGCCCGAGCTGGGGACGCACGCCGGTCAGCGCGTAGTGCATGACGATCACCAGGCCGGCCGCGGCCAGCACGGCACGCCAGTCGTCGCTTAGCCAGTGCACGAACGCGGCCGTGACCAGGACCGCGACGAAGCTCTCCAGGATCGCGCGGAGCAGCAGCAGCACGCTCATGTAGCGGGACAGGTCGGCGGCCACCGCCTGGAGCGTGCCCTTGTGCCCGGGCCGTTCGGCCACCCCGGTGGCGGAGACCAGCGTGAGCGCGGCTTCCGCGTTGGCGCACCAGCCCGCCGCGAGGGCCAGTACAGCCGCCGCGACCAGCAGCCACCCGGAGGGTGACATCACGCGGTCCCTTCTCGCTCCGTTTCGTGCTCCGCCGTTTGGTGTCCTGCCGTCTGGTGTCCTGCCGCCTGCCAGGCCTTGAGCAGCTGGTCCTGCGTGCCGAACATGGCGGCGTGCTCCTCGGGCTCGGCGTGGTCGTAGCCAAGCAGGTGCAGGATCCCGTGCACGGTAAGCAGCTCGAGCTCGTCCTGGGTGGAGTGACCGGCCTTGACGGCCTGTTCGGCCGCGACCTGCGGGCACAGCACCACGTCCCCGAGCAGGCCCGGGTCGTCGCCCGGCTCCGGGTCGCCCGCGCGGTTACCGCCCAGGTGCGGCGGCCGGAGTTCGTCCATCGGGAAGGCGAGGACGTCGGTGGGGCCTGGCTCGCCCATCCAGCGCTCGTGCAGTTCGGTCATCGTCCGCTCGTCCACCAGCAGCACGGACAGCTCGGCCAGCGGGTGGATCCGCATCTGGTCCAGGGTGAACCGGGCCACGGCAGCGAGCCCGGTCTCGTCCACGACGATGCCGGACTCGTTGGCGATATCGATGCTCATTGACTGTGCTTCCGCTTGATCGGGCGGCCCGTGTTGTGGCCCGCGGAGCCCATCCGCTCCTGGGCGTCGTACTTCTCGTACGCGTCGACGATCTTGCCCACCAGGCGGTGCCTCACCACGTCGTGGCTGGTCAGCCGCGCGAAGTGGATGTCTTCGATGCCATCCAGGATGTCCTGGACCACGCGCAGGCCGCTGACCTGGCCGGGCGGCAAGTCGACCTGGGTGATGTCGCCGGTCACCACCACCTGCGACCCGAAGCCCAGGCGGGTGAGGAACATCTTCATCTGCTCGGCGGAGGTGTTCTGCGCCTCATCCAGGATGATGAACGAATCATTCAGAGTCCTGCCACGCATGTACGCCAGGGGGGCGATCTCGATGGTGCCGGCGGCCATCAGGCGGGGGATCGAGTCGGGGTCGAGCATGTCGTGCAGCGCGTCGTAGAGCGGGCGCAGGTAGGGGTCGATCTTCTCGTACAGGGTCCCGGGCAGGAAGCCCAGGCGCTCCCCCGCCTCGACCGCGGGCCGGGTCAGGATGATCCGGTTGACCTGCTTGGCCTGCAGTGCCTTGACCGCCTTGGCCATGGCCAGGTAGGTTTTCCCGGTTCCGGCAGGGCCGATGGAGAACACGATCGTGTGCTTGTCGATGGCGTCCGCGTAGCGCTTCTGGTTCAGCGTCTTGGGCCGGATGGTCCGGCCGCGGGCGGACAAGATGCCGACGGTCAGCACGTCGGCCGGCCGCACACCGCGCTCGGCACGCAGCATGGCCGCGATCCGCTCCACCGCGTCGCCGGTCAGGTCCGTACCCTTGCGCAGCAGCTCGAGGAGCTCGTCGAACAGGTCAGCGACCAGGGCGGTCTCCGCCGGGTTCCCGGTCGCGGTGATCTCGTTTCCGCGCACGTGGATGTCGGCGGTGAACTCGCGCTCGATCACGTGCAGCAGCTCATCCCCGGACCCGAGCAGGCTGACCATCGAATGGTCGGCCGGGATCACGATCTTCACCTGGGATCGCGGTTCACTCTGGCCGTCGGCACGCGGGTCGCGCTCGGGTTCACCCTGGGCTGGTTCACCCGGCTGGCCATTGCCGCTGGGACCGCTCGTGCCGCGCAGGTCGTCGTCTGATGTGCGCAGGTCGTCGTTTCGGATATCTGTCAATTCGTCGTCAATTCGACGCTCTCCAAGGCTCCGGAGGACCGCCCCCCGAGGGTCGTGCCCTCCATGCTATCCGGCACGGCCAGCCAGCGGGCTAGGTGAGGCAACGGCCGCCGAGCGTGTGGACGTGCGGCATGGAGTCCCGGGTACCGCCTCGGCGGTGATAGCGCAGAACGGGCATTCAGGCACACCAATATCGTAGGATCTCTCAGATACAGGCAGCGCCGGGTGGCTCTTTCGCCACTGGACTGCGCAGGTAGTGCTCCGGACGCGGATTAGGATAATCGCGTGCCTGTCGACAATGGATTAGCGCTGCTGATGCTCCTGAGTAACCGTGTCTGTGTCCTTTGTTATCGTGCCGATCCCGGCACGCACTGTCGTTGGTCACGCACCATGGATATTCTTAATTTTCCCGCAATCCTCCGGCGATCACCGGCGGCGTGTCCGAAAGCCAGCGCGGCGCGGCCCCGTTTGCTGCTTGGTTGCCCGTTTACCCAGGTAGCTGATCTGCACGGTCCGGGCGGTTGTCGGCGATGGCAAGGCAGCGGACGGTCAGATTGGATGGGGATTGTGCGATGAAGGACCGGGGATCAGGTCCTGTGCGCGCCAGCAGCAGCGCCGAGGCGCCAGCTGGTGAGTGAACCTGAGGACGGGGAAGCGCGTCCAATCCATGTGACCGAAACCCTAGCGGCTGCGGGCGCCATCGCGCCCGGCGCCCTGGTGGCGCCTCCCGCGACGCGCGTGGGATGGAGCGCGGACCGCGCGGTCACTGAGCTGTATTCGGTGCACTACCGGGCGCTGGTGCGGCTGGCCGTGCTCCTGGTGCGGGACACGCCCACGGCCGAGGAAGTGGTGCAGGACGCGTTCGTGGCGATGCACGGCGGCTGGCAGCGCCTGAGGGACGCCGAGAACGCGCTGGCCTACCTGCGGCAGGCGGTAGTGAACCGGTCCCGGTCGGTCCTGCGGCACCGGACCGTGGTGGAAAAGAACCTGCAGAAGGCACCGCCGGACATGCCAAGCGCCGAGCACGGTGCACTGGTCCAACTGGAGCGGTCTGCCGTGGTGGATGCGCTACGCAAGCTGCCGGACCGGCAGCGCGAGGCAATCGTGCTGCGGTATTACGCTGATTTCTCCGAAGCCGAGATCGCATCCGCGATGAGGATCAGCCGCGGCGCGGTCAAGAGTCATACCGCGCGCGGGATGGCCGCGCTGCGCGCGGAACTGGAGCGGGAGTCATGACGAGATCCGGCCGCGGCTTCGACGGCGGGGAAGGACATGACTTCGCCGAGTTCTTGCGTCGCGAACTGCACGCTGCCGCGGACCAGGTGGAGCCGGGCGCGGACGGCCTGGAGCGGATCCGCGACAAGATCCGGTCCGGTCCAGCACGCCCTAAGGGGGCACGGGGTGTCTGGCTGGCCATCTCAGGCTTCTTGGCTGGCCTAGCCGGACGCCTGGGCCTGGCCCGGCGGGCGCCGCAGCGACAGGAACGGCAGCGGCCTAGGAACTGGCGCGAGGCGATGCTCCGGCCGGCCTTCGCCGTCGGCGTGGCCGTGTTCGCCATCGGCGTGGTCCTGTCGGTCGTACCTCCGGCTCGCCAGGCGATGTTGTCGGTCGGCAACGCCATCAGCTCGGCCTTCAACATCAGCAGCTCCTCGAGCGGGCCCGGTACCACCGAAGGCCAGAGCACCGGTCCGGAACCCTCGGCCGCGATCGACACGCAGCCCACTACTCCCGGCGTGGCCGCTGTCACCACGCCAAGTCCCTGCACGTCGCCGTCGGCGCCTTCGTCCGCGACGGTGACGAGCACGAACTCGCCGGGCAGCGCGACCAGCAGTCCCACTGCGCCCGCCACGTCGTCCAGCGGGAGCCAGAGCACCGGTCGCACTGCGACTGCCAGCGCGAGTGCCTCGGCCAGCGCGAGCGTCAGCCCGAGCCCGAGCGTCAGCCCGAGCCCGAGCCCGAGCGTCAGCCCGAGCGCGAGCGTCAGCCCTAGTGGCACCCCCACGACGACCGCCTCGGCGTCTCCCAGCGACAGTGACAGCCCCAGTTCGGACGCGGGCGACCCCAAGAGCTCGGATCCGAGCCCGGACCCGAGCTGCACGGGCTCGGCCTCGGCGCACGCCGCGAAGTCCACCACCTCGGCCGCGCCCACGCAGAGCGCGTCATCGTCGGCGAGCGCGTCGACCAGCCCGTCGGCTTCATCGAGCCCGTCGTCGACCGACGGTAGCACCGACGCCCCGCAGGTGGGCTTCACATCCGGCGGCGCTGGGCTGCCCGAGGTGGCATCGACGTCCTCGTCCGGGCCGTGAGAGCCTGACCGGACGCATTACCAGCGGCCGGAGCGGCTGAGCAGGACCGCGGCGGCCACCGGGCCGGCCGTCGATGTCCGCAGCACGGTAGGCCCCAGACGACGAGGCGTCGCGCCGGCCGTACAGAAGGCCGCGTTCTCCTCGTCGGTGAGGCCGCCTTCGGGCCCGACGATCACGACCAGGTCACCGGATTCTGGTGGCTTGAGGTCGGCGAGGCGCTGAGCAGCGGCAGGCTCCAGTACGATCGCGCACGCGGCCTTGGTGATGACCTGAGCCACGTCGGCGGTCGAGACGAGCTCGGTTACCTCGGGTATCCAGGCGCGGCGGGACTGCTTGGCGGCTTCCCGCGCGGTGATCCGCCACCGGCCCAGCGAGCGGGCCCCGCGTTCGGCCCGCCAGACGGGCACGCACCGTGCCGCCGCCCAGGGCATGATGCAGTCGACGCCCACCTCGGTCATCTCCGCCACGGCCAGCTCGCCGCGATCGCCCTTGGGTATGGCCTGGACCACGGTGATCAAGGGGTCGGGGCGGGGTAGCTCCCGCCTGGCCCGGACGGCCAGCTCGAGCCCGCGGCCGGAATCAGCGGCGACCACGCACTCGGCGATCAGGCCCGCGCCGTCACCCACGTCGACCCGCTCGCCGGGGCGCAGCCTGCGGACGGCGGCCGCGTGCCGGCCTTCGGCTCCGGACAAGAGGATGACATCCCGCTGGAGTTCGGCACGATCGGCAAAGAAGACCGGCGGCTGCGGCACGATCGGGCCCCCCGGAGCGTTATGCACAACCGACTCGCGAGTGCAGGCCTTGAGCCCTTTCGGGGGGTGCGGGGGGTTGTCCCCCCGCGAGGCAGCAGGGCCTGCGCGAGCGATCGGTGCAGGTGAGCGGAGGCAGAGAAGGGGGAAGGGGAGGCGCGCAAGCTATAGGTGGAGGGGTTCTTGGCATAACGCGACCCCTTTTACAAGACACCGGCGTTAGCGCCCGTTGAACGCGTCGCGCAGCCTCGAGAAGAACCCTTGCTGGCCCGGCGCGAACTTGCCGGGCGGCGCTTCCTCGCCGCGGAGCTTGGCCAGGTCGCGCAGCAGCTTTTCCTGCTCCGGGTCCAGCTTGGTCGGCGTCTCGACCGTTACGTGGATGACCAGGTCGCCGCGCCCGTTGCCGTTCAGGTGCTTGACTCCCTGACCGTAAAGCGGGATCACCTGCCCGGACTGGGTTCCGGGCCGTATGTCGATGTCGGCGGGCCCGTCCAGGCTCTCCACCGACAGCGTGGCACCCAGGGCCGCGGCCACCATCGGGATGGTCACCGTGCAGTGCAGGTCGTCGCCCTGCCGCTCGAAGATCGCGTGCGGGCGCTGCGCGATCTCCAGGAACAGGTCACCCGGCGGCCCGCCGCCGGGGCCAACCTCGCCCTCGCCGGCCAGCTGGATGTGCGTGCCGTCCTCAACGCCGGCCGGGATCCGCACCTTGATGGTCCGCCTGGTCCGGACCCGGCCGTCGCCGTCGCACTCCGGGCAGGGCCGGACCAGCACGGTCCCGTAACCCCCGCAGCCCGGGCACACCCGGGCCATCATCACCTGGCCGATGAAGGAGCGGGTCACCTGGCTCACCTCGCCGCGCCCGCCGCAGATGTCACAGGTCTGCGGGTGGGTGCCCGGCGCGGTGCCCTCGCCTGAGCAGGTGGGGCACACCACGGCCGTGTCCACGGTGAGCTCGCGGGTCGCGCCGAACGAGCACTCGGCCAGGTCGAGCTCGATCCTGATCGTCGCGTTGCGGCCGCGTTGCGCACGACTTCGCGGCCCCCGGGTGGTCGTCGCGCCCACGCCGCCGAAGAACTGGTCGAGCAGGTCGCTCAGCGGCGAGAATCCGGGCCCGAACGGGCCCGCCCCGGCGCCGGTCCCCGCGCTGGCGAACGGATCGACGCCCATGTCGTACATCCGGCGCTTCTCGGTGTCCGACAGCACCTCGTAGGCCTGGGTGATCTCCTTGAACCGCTCCTGGGTCTCGGGATCGGGGTTCACGTCAGGGTGAAGCTCCCGCGCGAGCCGCCGGTAGGCCCGCTTGACTTCGTCCTGCGTCGCGTCACGGCGGATCTTCAGCAGGGAGTAATAGTCCGGCACTAGGACTCCATCAGAATCTGGCCGACGTAACGTGCCACCGCGCGTACGGCGCCCATCGTGCCCGGGTAATCCATCCTGGTCGGCCCGAGCACGCCGAGCTTGGCCAGCGGCTGGGCCGTGCTCCCGTACCCCGTGGAGACCACCGATGTGGCCTCCAGGCCCGCGACACGGTGCTCCGAGCCGATCGTGACGGTCACCATCGCGGGATCGGTTGCCTCCCCAAGGAGCCGCATCAACACTACCTGTTCTTCCAGGGCCTCGAGCACGTCCCGCAGCCCCCTGCTGAAGTCATGCGGGGCGAGGTTCGCGGTGCCCGCGAACACGATCTTCTCCTCGTTCCGCTCGATCAAGCTGGCCAGCAGGACCGAGAACACGGCGGTGGCGTTCGCCCGCTCCTCGAGCGGGATCCGCTCGGACAGATCGGAGACCATCGCGGCGGCGTCGGCCAGTTTCTGCCCGCCCAGGCAGGTGTTCAGTACCGCGCGTACGTGAGACACCGAGGCGTCGTCCCAGGAGGCCGGCAGGTCCACCGTGCACTGCTCCACCCGCCCGGTGTCGGTGATCAGCACCAGCAGCAGCTTGGTCGGGGCGAGCGGGACGAGTTCGATGTGCCGGATCGCGGACTTGGTGAGTGACGGGTACTGCACCACGGCCACCTGACGGGTCAGCTGGACCAGGAGCCGGACCGTACGCATGACGACGTCGTCGAGGCTGTAGGCGCCGGCCAGGAACGTTTCGATGGCCCGCCGCTCGGCCGCGGACAGCGGCTTGACGCTGGACAGCCGGTCGACGAAAAGCCGGTAGCCCTTGTCGGTCGGGATCCGGCCCGCGCTGGTGTGAGGTTGCGCGATGAAGCCCTGTTCCTCCAGTACCGCCATGTCGTTGCGGATCGTCGCCGGGGATACCTCGAAATGGTGCCGGTCGACCAGCGTCTTTGATCCCACCGGCTCTGTGGTGGACACGTAGTCCTCGACGATCGCCCGGAGCACCGTAAGTTTGCGCTCGTCAAGCACGCGTTCACCTCCTTGGCACTCAAACGCCCAGAGTGCTAAGTCTATTGCGTCCAGCAAGTTCCCGGCGCGCGACAGCGAGGCGAACCGCCGGCGTGATCGTACTCAGGAAGGGCAAAACCGGTGTGGAGCAGGCAATACGGCTCGGATGTGCTGGCCGACGGACAATCGGGGCGATTGGGACGCCGCCGGGCCCAGCGTGAGGTACCCGAGGTCGAGGCCGAGCGCGGCCTGGTCGTGGAGGACTCCGAGGGCCGGTTCTGCGGTGCGGTGGTGGGCTACGAGAAGGGCGCGGTGACGCTCGAAGACCGGCACGGCAAGCGCCGGGTGTTCCCGCTCGCGAAGGCGGCGTTCCTGCTGGACGGTCAGCCGGTGACGTTGGTGCCGCCGTCCCGTGCGGGCGGGACGGGCCGGGGCCGTGCCGCTAGAACCGCCTCCGGGTCGGTGGCGGCGCCACCAGCTCGCGCCAAGGTGGCCCGGGCCAGCCGGATCTACGTCGAGGGCAAGCACGACGCCGAGCTGGTGGAGAAGATCTGGGGCGACGACCTGCGGGACGTGGGGGTCGTCGTCGAGTACCTGGAAGGCATCGACGACCTCCCGGCGGTCGTGACGAGGTTCTCCCCCGCCCCAGACCGCCGCCTCGGGGTGCTCGTGGACCACCTGGTCGAGGGCTCCAAGGAGGGCCGGATCGCGGCTCGCGTGCGATCGCCTCACGTGCTGATCGTGGGCCATCCGTTCATCGACATCTGGGCCGCGGTACGGCCATCCGCGGTCGGCATCTCGGGTTGGCCGGACGTTCCGGCGGGCCAGCCGTGGAAGGAGGGCATGCTGCGCGCCCTGGGCTGGCCGCCGGAGGTGCCCGCGGCCTGGCAGCGGATCCTGCGGTCGGTCACGAGCTACGCCGACCTGGAGCCCGAGCTGCTGGGCCGGGTGGAGGAGCTGATTGATTTCGTGACCGCGCCGGGGAATGAATAGCTTGACGGTAACAACACAGGACGCGCGAGGACCGATGACGAGTAAGCCCATGGCACGGCGCCAGCCCGGCGGCGGCCCGAGCCTGCGTCCCTGGATCCCGCTGACTGAGGCGCGGCCGGCGATACTGGGCTACCTAGCCGCCATCTTCCTCGGCCCGCTCATCCCGCTGGTCCTGTACGTGATCGGGCGGCGAAGGTCGCCGTTCCGGCGGTTCCACGCGGCCACGGCCTTGAACTTGTCGCTCACCGGGCTGCTGTACGCGTTGTGCTGCCTGATCCTGTGCGGCCTGCTCCTGCTGGACAGCCTCGCCGTGGCGCTGGTGGTGACGATCCCGGTCGCCTTGGTGATCTGGCTATCGGTGCTGAAGTACCTGCTCCGCGGGATCGGCGCCGCGCACCGCGGCGAACAGTACGAAGTGCCCGCCTGGATCTGCGCCAAGATCGCCAAACCTTGAATCACTCGGTGAGCATGCGCGTCACGGTGTCGGCGAGCAGGCGGCCGCGGCCGTTCAGCACGATCCGGCCGTCGGCGTAGGCGGCAGGATCGGCCAGCCCCTCAGCCACCACCGCCGCGCCGTTAGCTCGTCCGGCCGGGCTCAGGACTTCGACCGGGCATCCGTCCGCCAGCCTGATCAGCAGCATGACCCGCTCGAGCTGGCGTTCAGTCTCGCCCAGGATCTCCCGGGCCTGGCCGGGGCTGAGCCCAGCGCCGATCCGCGCGCCGTAGGCGGCCGGATGCCGTACATTCCACCAGCGGATCCCGCCGACGTGGCTGTGCGCTCCCGGCCCGA
>Ga0187781_10003317_pt1 | contig 12147 bp, 14 predicted proteins | sample 0715_SJ02_MP02_2_FD_132447 | JGI IMG/M metagenome (GOLD analysis project Ga0187781, IMG submission 132447) | Tropical peat soil microbial communities from peatlands in Department of Meta, Colombia - 0715_SJ02_MP02_20_MG | ecosystem: Environmental > Terrestrial > Soil > Wetlands > Peat | place...
GACCCCTGTCAGCGCCCTTTAACCGCTTTGTAAGCGCTCGACCGCACCGTGCGCTGCACCTCGATACGCGAAATCGAGTCCCACTACGCCCCAGACCGCATGAATCCCCGACCGCGCCCCGCCCGCCTGCTCCGCACACCGACGCGCCCCGACCCGGCACGCCTCAACGCGCTGCGCGACCGCGCCGGCCTCGTCCCTGCCCCGCAGTCGAACTCTTCGCGCCCCGTGCGCCGCTCGCCGTCATGCGCGGCCCCTGCGAACGCACGCCAACCCAAACCACCCCCAGGATCGCCGCTCGACGACCACGCAACCACACCCCGAACGACGAGTTCGCGTCCAGCCGACATCCAGATCGGCGCTATCGAGCCCGCTTGTCCTGCTCGCGCGCCTCCTCGCCGGGCGCGAACCGCGGCTTTACCGACGACCGCGGATTGGCCCGGCCCGCCGTCAACGCGCCGCGGAGTACCGGTCCGCCAACAACCCGAAGCGAGCACGTTCGCGATCAAAGGACACGACATGACGGCTCCTCACAGCCTCTACCACGGCGACTTCGCGTACGGCCAGCGAACCCGCCCCGACCACTTTCAGATACGTGGCAATTTCGCCACCGGGATGCACATCACGAGCCCGCCGACAGCGCTCGGCGACTTCGCGACCGGAATGCGGACTTCGAGCATCTCGCCAGCGACTGGCGATTTCGCCACCGGTATGCGCGCGGCGCCGATCGCGGCGATCCCACGCCTTCACTACTCAAGCGAACGGAGCCCGGTAGTGATCACGGTCTGAGCAACGCCTCAACGCGCGCTACGCCCGTACCTGGAAATGACGCAAAGGCTGGCGCACATCGCAGCACCAGCGTTAGCAGCGTGAAAACAGCCCCCGGCCGACACGGCGCGGGCAAACGTCAACGCTCGCCGGCCACCGGCCGGCAACAGTACATGGAGGCAGACATGAAGAAGCTCATCGCACCGACAACGCTGATCATCATGCTGGTCTGCGCCAGCGGGGCGCTTGCGCACGGCCCGACCGTGCCCATCTCAGGCATCCAGAAAGCCGAGGACCCGACCGTGTGCGCCCCAATCGACCCCGAGACCGGGGGCCCGGCGTACCCCCAACCGATGACCGGCAGTCTGATCGGGTGCTGGTACACCGACCCCGGCACCACCGTCGAAAGCACGCCAGACTTGGTCTACGTCTTTACCGGCACCGAGCACTTCGTCGGCTGTCTTGATCTCACCCGCCAGGGACACTGCACACCCGCCGATCCCACCGGATCGCTCGCGCTCACCTACACCTTCGAGGCCCAGTACACCTCGTCCGGGAACGAGATCTGGGGCCGCTGCCAGCACGGGATCGTGCCGAACATAGGGACCGGCGGCTTTGCAGGAGCCGCGGGCTGGCTCGACTTCACCGACAACGTCACGCTCGGAACCTCCGCCTATCAAGGGTATATCACGCTCGCCGGCCGACGCCGGGCCGCTCGCGCGACAGAAGCCACCGCGTTCGCACGAGTCAGGCGATCCAAGTCGATGTGCTGAACAGCTGGGTCACCACCCCACGGCGGTCCCCAACCACGAGGGCGGGACCGATCATCCCGCCCTCGGGCGGCGCCACAATCCCGAACCGCGCGCGCCAAACAGCACCGCCCCACGACGACGCAATCCGGTGCACTACCACCCGAACCGCGGACTCGGCATTGCGGTCTCGCGATCACCGATAGGCAATCTGCGCCGCCCACACTGCCGCTCCGCGGCGGCGGGGCCGACGCCTGCGGGCCAATCAACGCCGACCGCTTGCTCATCGGACCAGACTGCGAACAGCCCGTCGCCGTAGCCGGCAACGAGCCGCTCGACGATCAGCGACGTCGCGCAGGCTGCCAGGATCAGCAAGTCCCCGGTCTCGCAGAGCTGAACCAAGAACACCGCGCTCATCACAGGCCGTCCGCCGCCCACATCCACGAGATCGTCACGAGCATCGGCAACGAACCCAACCCAACGGCCGCCAACCTCGGCCGCCAGCAGACCCACACCATCGGCGTGCTCGCCCCACACCTGACCGACACCGTGATCGCGATGCACGACAAAGAGACCCCCCCGCCTGCGCAGGCCGGCCAACGGGCGCTGGTCTCGACCTCCCACAACGAGCCCGAGCTCGAGCGCGACACGAGCCCGGTGCCGCTCGCTCGGCGCGTCGCCCGGGGCGTGCTCTCTCAGTACTGAACGGGGTCTGCCCGATCAACCGAGCGCACAGGCAGCCGCCGAGGTTCGCGCAGCCGGCGACGGCCGCCTCGGCACTATGGGTTTGCCCCACACGCTGGAGCCGGCCGCGGCCCTCGCCGGACGCACGCTTTCCGCCTCGAGAAGCCTGCGCACGGGCTTATCCCCTCACCGGTGGAAAGCGCAACTCGGTAGCGGCCCCAGTCACGTGCCCGCTTGCGCCCAGACTCAGCACTACGCCTCCGCCGAACCGCGCCAGCGGCGCGATGATCGCATTCCCCGAGAGCGATCGCCCCGACGGGCCGCGAGCCGGCGATGCCTTTGCCACGGCTGCAGCAACGGCGGCGGGCGACTGCTCCGCCCGGATGCGGTAGGGGAACCTTCCCACGGCTGCTTAGCGCTGAACGAGTAGCGCGCTCTCACGACTGCCGCCGTGGCCAAGCGCTCGTCCTGGCTGGAGGGTTCGGGTGATTGCTTCGGTCGGGTATATCGGTTGGGCCTTGTAGCGGTCGAGTAAGCACCGGCCCCATCTCGCGGAGATCAGTCACGACGGCCGCCTTGCACTCGTGTGAGCTCGGCCTGTCCGAGAGCAGTCACGTGTCGCGCCCGTTCCGCCTTCTAGATCGCTGCCCGTCCGCATGGAAAGCAGCACTCCGCCGCCCCAAGGCCGCGCGGTCGCTTCTGGGCGAGAGCAGAACTCTCCCGGGGCCAGCCTGCGGCCTGTCTCACCCCCGCTTGTTCGTGCAAGCAGCAGTCGGCCCCAGGGTCCACGATGCGCCTGCTCCGCGTCCAACTAGGCAGTGAGATGCCAGTGCTCCGGCTATGCCTCATAGAGGCGAAGCATTTCGGAGCTGCGGCCCGCGGGGCCGCGCGCGGCGGGGGCCTCGATCGATAACGAGCAGCACTCGGCGAGGGCCCAAATCGCGGGGTCTAGGCCTGCAGATTAGGCATGTGGCTGCGTAGAAAACGGCGCACTTTCGCGGGCATCCACCGATAAGAAATCCAGGCTCCCCTGGGATGGTTGCAAGTAATGTCGGGGATTCCCCAGGGCGGACGCGTGCCAGAGGCAGAGTCGGCGTCCACTAGTCGACGTGTGGAGGCGCGCGAGTCGGTGATTCGGCCTCGTCATCTGCGCATGTCTTCTCGAGACGTGCATCCGGTTCGGGGGATCGATATGGAGGTTCGCCGGCGCGAGGTGTTCCCATTCCACGGGTCAGATGGAGCGGGCAAGTCGACGACCCTCGGCGTCCTGGAGGGCGACCTGAAGCGAACCGGCGGTGAGGTCTCGGTTCTGGGCGTCGACTCGGAGAGTGCAGGTCCGGATTGGCGCGGGCGGGTGGGGGTGGCGCTGCAGGAGTCGGCGGTGGAGCCGGACTTGACGGTGTGGGAGTGCCTGACGATGTACAGCGGGTACTACGGTTGGCCGCGCTCGGTCGAGGAGCTGATCGAGTTGTTGGTCTGGCGGAGACGGCGGACGCGCTTCGGGGAAGTCTCTCTGGCGGTCACCGCCGTCGGCTGGAAGTCGGGCTGGCCCTCGTCGGGGATCCTGACCTTGTCTTCCTGCATGAGCCGACGATCGGTTTCGACCCGGCGGCGCGGCGTCGCCGCTTCCGGCAAAGTCGGGGGTGGAGGAGGAGCCGTGGCTGAGCGCGAGGTTTTTTGGACCCATGCTCTGGCTGCCTGCGACTAGGGCGATACCGGTGAGAAGTCAGACTCATCATCTAGTGTTAACCACACAATCCAGAGGAGCAGCAATGAAGCGCTTCGTTGCTCTTGCAGCGGCCGTGGGATTCTTGGCGGTGGCATCCAATGCTGCCGCTAAGAACTACACAGCCTATGCGGGCGCACCACCCAACCTCAAGACAGTCGCCGTGAAGGTACTCGGCGCAAAGCTGGTCGGGGCCGTTGGCAAGCTCAAGCCGGGTGTCAACGCATTCTTCCCCGGCAAGCTCACCATCCACGTCGGTGACTCAGTGACGTGGATCAATAATGGCGAGCACACGATCGATCTGCCCCCCAAGGGCGGGAGTGACCTGCCGTTTGCCGTGACCGGTGCATCGATTAGCGGACTCAAGGACGCGGCTGGCAACGCCTTCTGGTTCAATGGGCTACCCAGCGTCATGTTCAATCCGATGCTCGCGACCGCGTTTGGTGGCCACACCTATACCGGCACCAGTCGTGTTGATTCGGGGTTCTATGAGGGCAGCGGCACCCCGCCGCCGTTCAAGGTGACATTCACCAAGCCGGGCACCTACAAGTACTACTGTGACATTCACACCAACATGACGGGCGTCATCGTGGTGGTGCCCAAGAATAAGCCGGCTGAAACGGCGGCGCAACTCAATGCGTCAATCCTCGCCCAGCAACTCACTGCGATCAAGACGATCGTCAGCGTGTATAACACCCGCAAAATCGTTCCGGTCAACACTGTCAGTGTCGGCAAGTCCGGACTCGGAGGGGTGGAGCTGTTTGACATGTTCCCGAGCAAGTTGACGGTGAACGCAGGTCAGATCGTGAAGTTCGAGATCAGCAAGAACTCCAAGGAGGCGCATACCGTGACCTTCGGGCCCACCTCGGCGTTTCTGACCGCGCTCTCCAATGGCCTGTTCGTGAACTACACCGACACCCAGGAGGGCGTCTATCCGTCTGATGACCCGGCGAATGGGCCAATCCCAGTGTCACCCAACGCGCACGGCAACGGATTTGCCAACATCGGGTTGATCAGCAATGACCGAACCGTCGGACCGTCGTCGGAACTCGTAAAGTTCACGACACCCGGCACATACCACTACATCTGCCTGATTCACCCGTTCATGATCGGCACCATTGTCGTGAAATAGCACACGCTTCCAGCCCGGGCCAACCTGGCCCGTACCATGCATGGGGAGGGGAGCCTAGACCCGACTGGGTTCCCCTTTCCGGCTCTTGCTCGACGCCCGGCCAACAATCAACCTGAAGGGGAGGTGTGTAATCAGGAGCCTCGGAGGTTCGAACATGTGACACCGGGGCGTCATGCTCGCCTGGAACAAACGCGGCGTCTTTGTAGCGCTCTCCAAGCGGTCCCACTGCGACGCCGTCGACGTCTATCCGTAGGGGGACCGTGAGGATTCCTTCGCCGACCGTCTCGGTCAGTCCCGAACCGACCGGGAAGCGTCAAGGGTGCCCTCGCTGCAGTTAGTCGATGAGCGCGCGCATGGCACCAGTGAGCGATCCCTCGGCATCTCGCCGCCGGTGAGTCGCGCGCGTCCGCTTGCTTGGCGTGGATCCGCTTCTGCTTGGTCGCCGACACAGAAGTGAAAGCCTGACTGCTGCTCCCGCCCAAAAGCGACCGCGCGACCGTAGGCCGGTGGAGTGCTGCTTTCCATGCAACTGAGCAGCCCGGCGCTGTGCTGACGCCCTCCGACTGAGAGCAGCCGCCTTCCAGCTTCCAAGCGTCTGGACGCTTGAACTTTGGGGGCGCACGAGGCTTCGGCGCGACGCAGTTGTGGCGGGAGGATGAGAGACGTTGCGGATTGTTGCCCGCCCGGGCGAATTCACCGCCCTATGGTTCTCGTCGATTGCCGGTCACCGAAGCTCTTAGCGCGGCGAATTCTGCCCTTCCCAGGTGAAGGCTGAGCTCCGGCGCGACCGGGACGGGCCCGGCTCGAGCTAGGGCTTGACCGCTTCATCCGGTGGCATCGGCCGCCGCGAATGCGCCGATCTGCTGGAGCAGGGTCAACATGCCCTGCACGCTCCACCTCTCGACGACATTTCCATCTCCGAATCGGGCGAACACCATGCCATCGCTCGATACCTGCTGGCCCGACGACGGTATTCCCATCAGATCGCCGTCGTGGGTGCCGCGCAAGCGTGTAGAGAAGGGCAATCCGGTCGTCCTCGGCGATGATGTCGTGGACATCGAGAAACAGGTCCGGGAACGCCGCGCGCGTCATTAGTATGCCGCGCTTGTAGCCGTCAATTCCAAGCTCCTGCCCGGGCCTAGGGTTGTGTTCTTGGTAGTCGGGAGCGAAGGCCTCATCTATTACCTCGAGCTTGCCTTGACTCCAGGCCTCGTCGACGATACGGCGTACCAGCGCCTTGTCCTCCTCGGACATTACGGCCCCTTTCGTGTAGCTGCGTTCGGCCCGCGACATCCGATTCGCGACCTCCTGGCTACTCTCCCATCGCTAGGAAGAGGTGTCAAGAGACCGGTCTAGTGAGGTCCAAACGTTCGGCGCGCCTGGCGCTGCCCATGTCGGCAGAGGTGTCCCAGCACAGGCGGACGACGGCCCGTCCGCGCCGTCTGCGCCCAGGGTAGCGGCTCGCCAGGCCCACCACGGCCGCGGGTAGCAACGGTCAGCTTCCCGATACACCCGACTGCCGACTGGTCCGAGGTCATTGAGATTTTCCAGCAGTTGTGCGCCCGGAAGCATGCGATGCATCACCGCTTCTGGCTGGCATGTCGCCCCGCCAGGCGAAGTTGGCAAATGCCCGAGTGACGCGTGCTTCGCTTTGCCCGCGCAGCACCGCATCGCCGGACTCCCGATCAGCAACGCGCGCGTGCGGTTCTCGTTCCTGTTCCTGTTCCTCGGCGCAATGCCGTGCACCGACTGGCCCGACGACGTGATTGGACGCGACGACGACGGCTTCGTTCTCACCGGTTCGTCTATCGGCGCCGACAACCTGCTCCAGACCACCGTCCCCGGCGTCTTCGCAGACGGGGGCGTGCGCTCCTGCTCCACCAAGCGATGTGCCACCGCCGTTGGTAAAGGGGCGTGGGCCGTGCAAACTCGTCCACGCCCACCTCGCGGCATGCTGACCATCCCATGACCGTGCGACAGGAACCTGGGTGCACCACCCGGCCTCATCGGGTCGCGAAGACGAACGGGGCCCCAGTACCCTGATCGAACATCCGCAGGACCGCGGCGGCGGCGCGCTCGTGATCAGGTCAGAGAAAAACCGGAACCGGGAAGTCGGAGTCACTTCCCGCACGGATCAGACGGGAGAGCATGGAGCCTTGACACCCTCTTCCGCTCCCCGGTGGTGGTGCCCGTAGCCGAGGCCCCGCGTCCGCTTCAAGAGCACGACGCGAGCGAGGCAGTTAGGCAGGAACGGCGTCAGCCCGACGTGAAGCTCGCCGAGACTGGCGATCGCGATGCGAGAGAAGTCAGCGTTCTGCCGTCCACAAGCTCAAGCCCGTTCCACGAACTACCGCGCGCGTGGCTGGCCGCCGCGAGCTGCGATCTGGCTGCTCCTTCTGGCCGGCAAGCGCCCGGAGCACAAGCCGCTCGGTCGTGGCCGCGCCAGCGACAAAGCAGGTGTCCCTGCGCAGAGTCCAAGGAGGCTCGCCCCAGCGTTTGCTGAGTGCAGATTCGAGGCTGCTGCTATTCGGAGCAGCAGTTTGGCGGGCGCGGCGATGGAAACAAAACCTCACCAGGAGTGCTCTTGCCTAGGTATGCTGCGCATCCGGACCTCTCAGGAGGCTCAGATGCCCAGCTTGATTCGCAAGAGCTTCGATACCCCAGACGAGACCAGGCCGTTTGAAGCGGGGATGGGCAGGTTAGAGGTCATCAACACCGACGATGGAGTCGTTGGTCGAGCCACCTTCGAACCGGGTTGGCAATGGTCCAAGCACGTCAAGCCGATCGCCGGACCGAGAGCTGCCAAGCCGCGCACACCGGCTACTTCGTCTCGGCCGGATGAAGGTCGTGATGGACGATGGCGAGGAGATGGGGTATGGCCTTGGTGACATCGCAACGATGGCGCCAGGCCATGATGCTTGGATCGTCGGCGATGAGCCCTGCGTCGTCATCGATTGGCAGGGCTTCGGCGACTACGCCAAGCGCTGACCGCGGCCCAGCGGGCTTCTCCCGCAGTCGGTCGATAGCCGACGTGCGAAGGGAACACTCGATGTCGGCCGGACTTGCACCGTCGCTCGCGCGCGTCCACCGTTCCGCACCTCCAGCGCCAGGAAGGGAGAGAGCCAGAGAACATCGCTAGTTGATTGGTCAGTCAACAGCGTCAGCGTCGCAACGCGTCGAGTAAGGAGACCATTCGAGAGGAGGATGAGGTGAAGTACAAGTTGATGGCAGCAGGTTCTCTGATCGCTGCTTTCGTGCTGCTCGGGGTCCAAGCCGCAGTCGGTCCGGCGGCTGTGACGAGTGCGGTTTCGTGTACCTATCGGCTGACGGAGCAGATCGAGTCGGGTAGCACGGCGATCAACCCGACCGCCACAACGGGTCACGATTTTGGCTTTGTCAGCTGCGGCGGGCCGTTCGGACATGGGGTCCAGGCGGACAGCTTTACCGCCGCGTTCACGTCGAGCACGACCGGGAAGATCTCTGGTCCGTTCAAGGATTTCTTTGACACCGGTACGACTCACGGCACGTACAGACTGACCTTTGTAGCGACAAGCGCGACGAAGATCACCTATACCGGGACCGCGATCATCGCGGGTGGCACGGGTGCGTTCAGCCACGTCACAGGCAACGTCAAGCTCCAGTGTTCCTCGAACGACGGCATCCACACGCTGTGCAAGGGCGACGTCAAGCTGACCTAACGTCCACATCTGTCGGCAAGATCCCGCCCGTCGCCCAGTAAGCGCAGCATCTTGGGCGCGGGCGGGCGCGTCGATTCGGCAGCAGCTCCGAGCAGTTGCGTGGGTGAGATGAGTCTCCTGTCGACCGCGTCGCCTACGCCCAGGAGCAAAACCGGCCGTCACACGACCGTTAGCACTTGGGTTCGCTCACCACAATCCGACTGACACCCGCCGATTCTTCCGGGGAAAGTGGCCATGGCTCACGAGGTTGGGCGGCCTGCAAACGTGCGCGGTCATCACTCGCTGTCGTTTCCTGCCAAGAGGAGGCTTCCGCCCAAGAAAGGCGTCCTGATCGAGGCCTTCGACGGACCTGCGATGAGGAGCCGACACCGCGCCGGGACAAAACGCAGATTGCCGCTCTCACGAAGAACCGGACGTGAGACGTCCCGCAGGACGGCCCCGGGAGAGTTCTGCTCTCGCCCATAAGCGACCGCGGGACCGTGGGCCAGCGGAGTGCTGCTTTCCCCGCAACCGGACAGCGACCCGCAGGCCTAGGAGCGGTCCTGTCCGCGCGGGAGATTGGTCGCAGCCGCCCGGGCGGACGAGCGCTTGAGACGATCACGCTCGGCAGTGATCGTCGCTCCGATGAAAGGCCTCGCCTCCCGAAGACAGTCGACTCGAGGCAGCGATCCCGACCCGCCGCCGCATCCTTCGTTCTTCGGGAGCTAACGGGACCCCCGACCGTCGTGTCCGGTCCGCGCTGGAACCGCGCATACTGCGGCCATGTCCCGTCAGACGCCCGATGCCCGCTCAGCGTCGACGCCTGACGCGGCCTCTCGGCCCGGCCACGTCTCGCAGTGCGGATGAGCCTCCCGCCGAGCCCTCTGTTCATCTGCCATGCCAACTGCTGTCGCTCGGTTCTGGCGTCCTACCTCTACCGACATCTGTGCCCCGCCGCGGTCGTCCTGTCCGCGGGTCTTGACCCTGGTGAGCGCACCAGCGACACAGCGCTGTCCATGCTCGCGCGGTGGGGTATCGACGCCAGCGGGCACAACCCGAGCAAGGTCGCTCGTCGCCGCTGTGAGCAGGCGAGCGCCATCTTTGTGATGGCGCCGCCCTACGTCCGCCGGCTGCTGCTCGAATACGGCCACGACCTCGCCGACAAGACCTACCTCTACCGTCAGCCTTTCACCCGCCCAAAGGCCTTTGGCCCCCAGCACACGGTGCCGGATCCGTCGTTCGACCCGCGCCCGACCGAGGAGCTGATCGAGGAGTTCAGCTGGATGCGCGACCGGACGCTCGAGATCCGCCAATCGCTACTCGGACACGGTCGACCACTGACCCCGGCAGCCAGCTACCTGAACATCCTGGAAGCGGTCGATCCCTACAGCCACTGACGCGGCTCCCACACACGAACGCCGAAGCTGCAAACTTGCCGACCCAACGACGTTCGCGGGCGGGGCCGACGACGGCGCTCGGATCGCCAACCCTTCCAACCCGAGAGTGCCCGGACGGCGCACGAAAGCATCGTCCGTGGCCCCACCGCCCGAACCTCACTGCCGAGGGAGCCTTTCCCGTAACCACGCCGGTCGCAGCTCAGTTGAGCGAAGGCTATCTTCAGCCCGCCGCCGATCACGCCCCACCTGGGGAAGCGCCCCGTCGAGCCGGCGCTTGTCCGTAGCGAGCCGGGCACGAACCCCGCTCTGGGTTGCCCAGCAACGTCGGCCTTCTCGTAGCCGGCCAACCCCTACCCAACGAATGCGGCAGCGACGGGCATACCGCAGCGCCTTGCTGCCTGACGCCTGTTGGCCACGGCGAGTTTGTGGCTGCTTCCACGCGGAAGCGCTCGCGGGCTTCGATTGCACTAGGACTCGGCGCGTGCCTGATATGGAGAGTCATTTGTCATCCATGAAGGGGCGGGTGGTGTCAAGCGGCGGTTGGCGGTCCGGGTTGCTGTGCGCGACGGGGGTCAGCCTGATATTCGCGGATCCGGGGGGCCGCAGGACCATGGTTCGTCGTGGGGTGCCGCTGTCTATGGGATCGAGCGTGACCCAGGAGACCGGGGTTGGTCATAGGCACATCGCGGGTTCCCCGCGCGTCCCGGGCCGCCACCGACCCAGCCGGCCGAGGTATGCGTGTGATGGGTTGTTCGTTATTCGATTGGCGCGATCGCCCAGCAGAAGCCGAGGAGCTCGCGGGCGGCGGCGACCGCGATCAGGGTGCGGCGCTTCTTGCGGGCCTCGAGTCGGGCCCAGGTGCCGTGCAGCCGGCGTTGCGCGGTCCACGCGATCGCGACCGCTTCGGGCGGCTGGTCCGTCTGTCGCTCGGCGAGCGTTTTCCGCAGCGCCGGCGTTCTGCGGTAGTGCAGCGCGGCTTCGACGAGCAGCCGGCGGGCGTGCGCCGATCCGGTCTTGGTGATCGACCCGAGCCGGCGGTTGTTCCCGATCGTTGACTCCGACGGGACCAGCCCGACGTAGCTCATCAGCTGCTCGGCGCGGGCGAACCGCTCGAAGTCGCCGATCTCGGCGCACAGCCCGACCGCGGTCAGCGTGTCCACCCCGCGTAGGCACCGCAACCGGCCGACCTCTCGGCTCCACGGCGAGCTCGGCAGGATCGCGACGATCTCACGCTCGAGCTGCTCCCGGCGATGACAGAGCGCCTCGATCGACCCTTGCGCGCGTCCAGCAGCGTCGCTTGCGCCGCCGGCCATCCCAGCTCCACGGTCTTCAGCCACGCACGGTGGCGCTCGGTCCACGCCCGCCCGTCATCGAACTCAAACCCCGTGACGCAACAGCAGCTTCGAGAGTCGGTGCCGGGCGCGCATCAGGTCCAGCCCGAGCGTCTCCCGCGCGCGGACGAGATCGCGCAACGCTTCCTCCTCCGGGCCCGGGACGCCGACCTCGTGAAGCTTCCCCGCCAACAGCAGCCGAGCGATGTGCTCAGCGTCACGAGCATCGGTCTTCACGCGGTCTCCACTCGCGCGCGGGATCCTCGACGGCGCCGCGACCACGCACTCAACCCGTCGCTTCGCCAGTTCGCGCGCCAGGCCATACCCCGGTCGGCCCCGCCTCATACGCGACGCGGACCGGTCGCCGCAGACCGGCGCACAACCCGGCCGCCGCCAACGTGTCGCCCTTCATCGCGAACGACCTCAACTCGCCCGTGTCCGCGTCCAAGACCGCCGCGACGATCTTCGTCGCGTGCACATCCAGACCAACGAGAGTTCTAGCCTTCGCCATGGCTGGTTCCTCCTATGCGGTTGTGGACCGCCGCGCGGGGTGCCACCCGCACGGCATGACTTCACCCCCACACCAGCGCGGGGAACCGGCCTCTTCTACAACCCAGGCCGGACGTCAGCCTCCATATGGTCTATGCAGCCACCCTTGCCATTGCGCGCGGCAGACTGCCCGTTGA
>Ga0187781_10003318_pt1 | contig 12143 bp, 12 predicted proteins | sample 0715_SJ02_MP02_2_FD_132447 | JGI IMG/M metagenome (GOLD analysis project Ga0187781, IMG submission 132447) | Tropical peat soil microbial communities from peatlands in Department of Meta, Colombia - 0715_SJ02_MP02_20_MG | ecosystem: Environmental > Terrestrial > Soil > Wetlands > Peat | place...
GGCTCCCTACCTGCTCGGGCGATTCCGCGCGTCCGACCTGGGTACCGTTGATGACATGCTCAGCCAGGCCTGCGAAGCTGTGCACGTTATTCTTCGAGAAGGTTTGCAAATGGCGATGAACCGCTTTAACCGACGGGTTTCAACCCAACCATCGTGAGGTTCCATGCGTAATTACGAGATTATGTTTATTGTCCGGCCCGACGTCACCGAAGAAGAGGTTGACAAGCTGACCGCCCAAATGGAAGGCGTGGTAGCGGGCGCGGGCGGCAAGGTCGAAAAAGTGGAAAAGTTAGGACGCCGCCGGCTTGCTTACCGTGTCGCCAAGCAGCGTGAGGGCATTTATCTGCTCTTCCGCTTGCAAGGTTCCGGTGATACCGTCAAAGAGTTTGAACGCCGCTTGAAGGTTATCGACACGGTGATCAAATATCTGACCGTGCGAATTGACGAAGACTTGGAGCGCGCCGAGAAATTCAAAGCCCTGCGAACGAAACAGGAGTCTAAGAAGCGCCGCTCCAAGCCGGCCGCAGTTCCGGCGCAGCCGCCGGCTGCGGAAGTACCACCAGCATGAAAGAGGCGTGAAAGATCCCCCCGTAGCGGCTGTCTCCGACTGCCGGTCTGCGATTCCCATTTAGGTGGACACTCAAACCGCGCCGCTACAACTTACGCATCTGGTTTTGAAGGAGTCGATAAATATGCCAGTACCCCGAACCAATTCTGGAGACTCAGAGCGGTCGCAACCAAGGCGAGAAGGTGGGCCTGCAGGTCCCAAGAAGCAATTCTTCCGCCGGCGAAAAGTCTGCAAGTTCTGCGAGGAAGCAATTGACATTATTGATTACAAGGATGCCCGCTTGGTAGGAGGGTTTATTTCCGAGCGGGGCAAGATACTCCCTCGCCGCCTTACCGGGACATGCTCGACTCACCAGCGATCTTTGAGCTTGGCAATCAAGCGCGCGCGCAACATCGCCTTGTTGCCGTTTTCCACCGGCGCTTGAAAATCAGGGGTTAGGGACTGGGGACCAGAGGCTGATGGATGCCTGACCTTTACCCTTCATCCTTTACACTTTGGCCTTTATCAGCATCTGGCCCCCAGCGAAGGAGTTAACGATGGAAGTGATTCTGCTGGAGAATATCGAAAAGCTAGGAGCACGGGGGCAAGTGATAAAAGTGGCGGACGGCTATGGGCGCAACTATCTGCTGCCCAAGAAGTTGGCGGTGGCCGCTACCCCCCAGAACCGTAAGTGGATGGAGCAACAGCGCGTCCGGTTCCTTAAGTTGGAGGCGAAAGAAAAGGGCGATGCGGAGGACTTGGCAGCGCTGCTCCAAGGCGTGAGTGTCACCCTGACTCGAAAATCCGGAGAGAAAGGAACGCTCTTCGGTTCTGTTACTCCCATCGACATCGCTGAAAAACTGGCGGCCCAAGGCTACAACATCGACAAGCGCAAGATCGCTCTCGATGCGCCCTTGAAAGTCTTGGGCGAATACGACGTGCCGATAAAACTCCACCGCGACGTGACGGCTTTCATCAAAGTGAGGGTCGAAGGCGAAGGGGAGACAAAGGCCCAGCCCCAAGCTCCATCCCCGCCGCCCTCGCCCGCGCCGGAAGCCACGCCTTCAGCCGACAAGCCACCCTCGCCAGCGTAGCGCGGGCGTCCTTCGTGGGCGCCGGCAGAGGGGAGGTGAAAGGCTTGCCCCCCGCCGTGCGCGAGTCTGAGGTCTACGGCCGAGCAGAAAATCTCACCGCCACTCCTTCAAATTGGTATAATCTCGTCCGGCTTATTTTCTTGTAATCCTCGGAGAGTTTTCCTTCCATGCCAAGCACTACCCCCAGCGACCGAGTCGTGCCCCATAATCTGGAAGCCGAGCGGGCCTTGCTCGGTTCCATCCTCTTGGATAATTCGGCCCTCAACCTGGCTTTGGAAGGGGTCGGGAAGGACGATTTCTTTTCTGAAGCCCACCGCATTACTTTCGATAAAATGATCGCCATCTCGGAGAAAAACCGCACCATCGATTTGGTCACGCTCTCCGAGGAACTTGCCAAGGAGGGGCAGATCGAGAAGGCCGGAGGGGCCGCTTACCTTGCTGCCCTCACCGATGGTGTGCCCGTCGGGACGTCCGTCGCCGTTTCCGAATACTCCCGCATCGTCAAAGAAAAGTCGATTCTGCGGCGCCTTATCAACGCCTCGCACAACTTGATTTCGCGCTGTCTGGAGGGAACGGATGACCCCGACACGCTTATCGATTTGGCTCAGAGCCAGGTCTTCGACATCGCGGAACAGAAGGTCCAATCAGGATTCACCGACATCCGTGACATCGTACGTTCAAGTTTCGGGACAATCGACGTTCTCCTTGACCGCGGCCAGCGCGTCACCGGCATTGAGACCGGCATCGAAGACCTCGACAGCATGACTACGGGCCTCCAACCCGGCGAGCTGGTGGTGGTCGCCGCCCGCCCTTCCCTCGGCAAGACCGCTTTGGCGCTCAACATCGCTGCCCATGCCGCCATCAAGCACCGTAAGACGGTTGGCTTTTTCTCTCTCGAAATGAGCAAGGAGTCGTTGGTCATCCGCCTCTTGTGCTCGGAAGCGGAAACCGACAGCCACAGGCTCCGCAGCGGTTTCTCGAGTCGTGAAGACTGGAACAAACTAACCCGCGCTTTGGGCCGGCTCGGGGACGCTCCGCTCTTGATCGAAGACACGCCTGCGCTCAGCATCATGCAGATTCGCGCCAAAGCGCGCCGCCTGAAGATGGAAAAGGGATTGGACCTGATGGTCGTGGATTACCTTCAGCTCGTCTCCGGTCAGGGGCGCTTTGAGAACCGCACCCAGGAGGTCAGTTACATTTCGCGAGGCTTGAAGAGCATCGCCAAGGAATTGAAAGTTCCGGTCCTGGCCCTTTCTCAATTGAGCCGTGCCCCCGAGCAGCGGCCTGGCCAGCGGCCGCAGTTGTCGGATCTGCGTGAATCCGGATCGATCGAACAGGATGCCGACGTGGTGATCTTCATTTTCCGGGAGCGGAAGTCGGCGGAAGAGAGCGAGGCGGAAGGGGAGGTAGACCGGCGCGGGATCGAGATGAAATTGATTGTTGGAAAGCAACGCAATGGCCCCACCGGTGATATTGCCGTCGTGTTCATGAGGCCGTATGCCAAGTTTGCGAACGTCGCCCACGGACGGGCGGGCGAGATGGAATGAGGCTGCCCCTAAACCTCAAGCGCAAGAACCCTGAGATACCTGTGGATATTCCCTCTGACAAACTGCAGCGCCCCACTTGGGTCGAGATCTCGCTGTCCAGACTGCGGCGGAATTTTGAACGAGTTCAGCGACTGGCGGGCCGGCGCAAGGTGATGGCCGTCATCAAGGCTGACGCGTACGGTCACGGCGCGGTGGCGGTGGCGAATTGTCTTGCCCAATGCGGCGCGGATTGGTTTGGACTGGCCACCGTCGAAGAAGCCCTGGAATTGAGAGCGGCAGGGATTGCGCAGCCCATATTGCTGCTGGGCGGACTCTATATGAGCGACCCGGCGGACCTAATCAAGTACCGGCTCACCCCTTCGATTTCCTCCACGGCACGACTTGACACCTACGCCGAGTGCGCTCAGCGCTACGGCCGCCGCATCGAGTTCCATCTGAAGGTGGACACCGGCTTGGGGCGCCTCGGAATGCCGCCGGAGCGCGTGCCGGCTTTCGTGGAACATTATCGGACGCTCAAGGGCGTGCATTTGGCCGGCCTTTTCACACAACTCGCTTCTGCCGGGGATTTGATGGCCACCCAGACGGAAGAGCAGTGCGAGCGTTTCGGCGGTGCGCTGACGCAATTGAAGTCAGCCGGAATTGACCCTGAGTGGACTCACGTTTCAAACTCGGCAGGATTGCTCACCGGGCGCGCGTTTCCCGAAAACATGATTCGCATCGGGGGCTTGCTCTACGGCTGTTACGCGCCGTTAGTGCTCCCGCCAGGAAAAGAACTTCCGCGCCTCCCGGAGTTCGAACCTATACTTACTTTCAAGTCCCGCGTGGTCTACCTGAAGGACGTTCCCAGTGGGACGCCTCTGGGTTACGGTGAGGCCTTCCACACTCGGCGTCCCTCCCGCATCGCCACGGTGCCGGTGGGCTACGCGGACGGCCTCAATCGGGCGCTCTCGAATCGGGGTCACGCCATCGTAGGTGGCAGGTTGGCGCGGTTGGTCGGCAGCATCAGCATGGACCTCTCGCTTCTAGATGTGACAGACATCCCCGGGGTCAACGTGGGAGACGAAGTCATCCTCTTGGGCACGTCCCAACAGACCGCCATCACCGCGCTCGACATCGCCCAGATGCTCGGTACCGTTCCTTATGAGGTCCTCTGCTTGATCGGCAAGCGCGTCCCACGCTTGTATGGGGAGTGATCAGATGCTCATAACCTCGAGGTCGGGAAATGCCAATCGGTAGAGCCGGTCGTCGAGGGTGAGAAGGCGGCGCCCATTGTGCAGAGCGTGTGCGCCGATAAGGAAGTCAGCGAGGATGCGGCGGGGTCCTGATTCGCCTTGCCCCCTGCGTCGAGCGGCGTAAGCCTGGAAAGCCTGCCCGGCGGTCCGCCAGATGGCCTCATCCAGGTTCCAGTCGATGGCAATGCCAGCATCTCGGCAAAACTTATCAAGGAAAACTTCATCCCGGCCCGGACAGGCCATCAGTTCAGCGAAGACCGGCGCGGCGATAACCAAGCCGCCGCGCCCTAGCGCTGCGTCCAAGGCTGATTGGGCTGCCGAGTTGACTTTAGTGTCCCGGTCCCAGAGAGCCACGATAACGTTGCTGTCGACGGCGGTGGTCATTGTCCGCGCAAATGGCGAATCCAGCGGCGCACGGCCTTGCGGCCGGAGGGAATCCCCGGATTTCCGATGCCGCGGTATTTCTCAAACGGACTCTTGGCCCTCAGGGGCCGGATGTGGATCCCCTTGCTGTCGCTTTCAAAGAGCAGCTGATCGCCGGGACGTACGCCCAATGTTCGGCGAATTTCCCGTGGTACCGTAATCTGGCCTTTGCTTGTGATACGGGCTTGTTTCTGCACGCCAAGCCTCCCGTCCTTACTTTAACATATTCGTCCTTACTTTTGGGAATGCTTCCCGTGCCATTCCGTGCTAGCATATTCGCACCTGCCAGCGACATCGATGACAGAGGAGAGGGTGAGGACGGCAATCGATGCCCTGCTTTTGTTGGATGCTCACCGTGTTTATTCGATGGCACAGGCGGGTCGACGGGCTGCCAACGAGGGAGCCGGTCGCGCGAGGCAGTCTGCCGCGCAAACAATCAAGGCGGGGGAGGGACCATGAAGCTCTCATGTGTAAGCAGAGTGAGATTAGCTTTAGGCCTCGCAGGGGCTTTTGTTTCTTGCAGCGGCGCGGCGATGGCGCAGGCAACTTCCCCTCCTGCGCGAATCACGCAGGCTGTGGACGAAGCAAACCTGGTGACTCTGTACGGTAACACCCATCCCTTGGCTCGAGCGGAATACGACCAGGGCGCTGCACCTGATGATCTTCCCATGGAAAGGATGCTCCTCTTGCTCCAACGGTCACCGGAGCAGGAGGCGGCCCTGCGGAAACTGCTGGACCAGCAACAAATCAAGTCCTCCCCTAACTATCATCAGTGGCTGAGTGCGGAGCAGTTTGGACGCCAATTCGGTTCTGCCAGCGCCGACATCGATACGGTGACACGGTGGCTGGCCTCTCGAGGATTTCAGGTGAATAGAGTGGCGACCGGCGGCACTTCAATTGAATTTTCAGGAACGGCGGGACAGGTTCGTGAGGCGCTCCACACGGAGATTCATAAGTATCTGATTCAAGGCGAAGCGCACTGGGCCAACGCCAGTGATCCGCGGATTCCCGCTGCTTTGGCGCCGGTGGTGGCGGGCGTGGTTTCACTGCATAACTTCCCTCGCCAACGATACCACCGCCGGCTGGGGACGTTCGAGCGGTCGAAGGCGACCGGCAAGGTCCAGCCGCTCTTCACTTTCCCCTCGACCATCACCAGCGGGACTGTCTACGCCGTCGGGCCGACTGATTTCGCCACCATTTACAATGTATTGCCACAGTGGTCGGCAGGCACCGACGGCACCGGTCAAACCATCGCTGTCGCGGAAGACTCGAACATCAATATCGAGGATGTGCGCGACTTCCGCAGCATGTTCGGGTTGCCGGCGAATGACCCGCAGATCATCGTGGACGGGCCTGACCCCGGCGTGCTTGGGGGAGGAGCCGAGGGCGAAGCCGACCTCGATGTCGAATGGGCCGGCGCCGTCGCGAAGGGCGCCAGCCTTGAGGTTGTGGTTTCACAAGACACCGAGTCGACCTTTGGCGGCGATCTTTCCTCTCTTTACATCATCGACCACAATTTGGCACCCTTGATGAGCGTCAGCTACGGTTCGTGTGAGGCGGCCCTTGGAACGACAGGCAATGCCTTTTACTACAACCTGTGGGAGCAAGGATCGGCTGAGGGAATCACCATCATCGTCGCCGCGGGCGATACGGGTTCCGCCGGTTGCGATTCTGTGGTCTTTGGCGCGGCGCAGTATGGCCTGGCAGTCAGTGGTACCGCCTCAACACCTTTCAATGTGGCGGTGGGCGGGACGGACTTCGATGACGCCTCCGATTTGTCGCAATACTGGAATACAAGCAACGTCTCTTCCTCGCAGTCGTCCGCCAAGTCGTACATCCCCGAACGTACTTGGAACGATTCTTGCGCGCAGTCCGGACTGACCACGGGTTGCACCACTCTGAACCCGGAGGGTTGGGATGTGATCGCGGGAGGTGGCGGGCCGAGCAATTGCGCCATATCGAACGGGGACTTTTGCATGTCCGGGTATGCGAAGCCGTCTTGGCAGACGGGAACCGGCGTGCCCAACGATGCTGTGCGTGACATTCCGGACGTGTCCTTGTTTTCTAGCAATGGCGTCACGGACAGCGCCAGCTTTTACGTCTTTTGCCAAATGGACGCCAATACCGGCTCCGGAAGCAGCACTTCCTCCTGCGACTTGAATGCTCCCTACCTGGATTTCCAAGGTGCTGGGGGAACGTCTTTTGCGGCGCCCGGCTTTGCCGGCATCATGGCGATGGTCATACAAAAGACTGGCGAGCGTCAAGGTAACGCGAATTATGTCCTCTACCCACTGGCGGCGCAGAATGGAGCGAGTTGCGCTTCCAATGCGGCGGCGGTAAGCAATTCCTCGTGCATCTTCTATGATGTGGTGACGGGCAATAACTCGGTGGCATGCTTCGCAGGCTATCCGAATTGCAGTAACACTTCTCTCTCCAGCGAGGGTTACGGCATCTTGGTTGAGCCGGCAAACAACTCTTTACCAGCTTGGATGACGACGCCGGGATATGATTTGGCCACAGGCCTTGGCTCCGTAAACGTATCGAATCTGGTCAATCACTGGAATTCCGTCAGCTTCGCGCCCACCAGCACCACGCTGTCGCTTTCGACCTCGCCGCTGACCAGCCCCGTCACCCTCACCCACGGCCAGCCTGTGAACGTCGGCATCCAAGTCGCCTCAACAACAACAGGGACGCCCACGGGCCAAGTCTCGCTGATCGCTCAAACTGGCAGCGCGCCAAGCGGTACGACTGACGTCGCCACGTTTACGCTGGCCAATGGCACGGTGTCGAGCGCGACGAGTTCTCTTCCTGGCGGAACGTATTCGGTAACGGCGCATTATGCGGGCGACGGGACCTTTGGGGCAAGCGACTCCACACCGCCCGTGCCAGTCACCGTCAGCCCGGAGCCGAGCGCCACCCACGTGCACGCGATTAACGGTTTCTTTCCCCTAAGCTTTACCGCAACCAACGCCCTCTACGGTGACTTCTATATTCGCGTGGATGTCACGAACGGCTCGGGGCAGCTCTGCTCGCAGGTCTACGAATCCATTGTCTATCCCTGCCCCACCGGGCAGGTGACACTGGCCGCTAACAATCAGCCTCTGCCCAACCGGAGCGGGACTGCTCCCAGCGCATACATGTTGAATAGCTCCGGTTACTCCGAAGATCAGTTCCCACCTCTAGGCCCCGGGACTTACAATGTGGTGGCAAACTACTCCGGGGATGGCAGCTACCAACCGAGCTCTTCTACCGTGACTCTGACGGTCGCCAAGGGCCCCACATTCACATATGTTTTCGCCTCCGCTGCGGGCGGCAACAGCGTTACTCTGACCGCGTATGTGGAGACGGAGAGCGCCGGCCTTGAGCCCACCGGAACCGTGCAGTTTCTCAACGGAACTACGCCCCTCACCGGCACTGTGACGTACACGGGGGCTGCGTACTCGCCCACGATCGGTTTTGCCGCCTATTATCAAGCAACTCTGGTCACGCCACTCACCGCCGCGGCCAACATCACAGCCCAATATAGCGGCGACGCCAACTACGAGGCCTCCAAATCGTTGGTCACGCAAGTGCTCCCGCCCGATTTTGTCCTGACTGCCAATCCGGCAAGCCTGAACATTGCCAGTCCAGGCCAGTCGGCTGCTTCGGCTATCAGCGTGGCTGAAAACAACGGTTTTACGGGAGCAGTTAACCTCACTTGCTCGGTCCCCGCCGCAATGAGCGAAGCCACTTGCTCCCTGAATCCAACCTCCCTGCTTTCCAGCGGCAGTGTCGGCCTTTTGATTGCCACCACCGCTCCGAGCACCGCGGGAGGTCGGTTCATCACACCCATTGCATTTCTGCCTGGAGGAATTTTCCTACTCTGCGCGTTGCTATTGGTCATAGTGACAAGGTTGCGCGCGCGGAAGTTTGCTGTTGGGTTGCTGGCCGTCGCGTTGCTGGCGGCGGCCTTCGTGGCGTGTGGTGGAGGGGGGAGCGTCGGCGGAGGCGCAGGGGCCAGCTCCAATCCCGGCACACCCGCCGGAAATTACATGCTCACCGTAACGGGCACGTCAGGGAGCGTCACGCATTCGCTCCAGATCAATGTCAACGTGCAATAAATTTGAGAAAAGCCGAAAACCTAGAAAACACCTCTGCGCTGCCGACTCTTGCCATTTTTAGTGGCCGTGACTAAGGCCCAGAGATAGAGAGGTGGTTACCGTCGGGGTCGTCGAAGTTCGCAACCCTTGTGGTGGGCGTGACGTTTCGTGGTTCGTGAGTGAACTGGACCCCTTTCCCTTGCAGCGCTTGATAGGCGGCGGTTACATCCTCCACAGAGAAGACGATCTCGCCGGCCCCGGCAGCTTGGCCACGGACCTTGGCCGCGGGCTCGCTGAGGCATAAGGTCACCGCGCCGGCGTTCACGAACGCGAAGCCAGGGATCTCACGCTGAACTTTCAGGCCCAGCTTGTCGCGATAGAACCCCAGCGAGCGCGTCACATTGTTAACCCCCAGCATAACGACGCTGACTTGAGTGAGCTTGTAATCCTTCTGTTCCATGTATGGTTGGCCTCCTTTCAAACTGAGAAAAACCTGACCCCAGACTAGGATCAACTGTGGGCTGTAGAGTGTTCATCCCTGGATATCGGGCATGTTCTGTTTCCCGTGGAATCGTCCAATCCAAATGAAGGGTTCTTGCTTTTGCGCCTGGCAATCATGACGTCAGCCAGATACACTCCGTCCGTTGCTAGAGTCTCACTATTCACTCCTCTGTAATTATATCACACTCGCATCTTGCCGTCAACTTCATTATTGAGACCGTCGCAGCAAAGTCAGAAGATCCTGCTCCAGCGAAACGGCTATCTGGCCCTGCGCCTCCTTGCCGAAGGTATGGGCAAGTATCTCGATCGAGTTTTGGGGCAATCCTTGGGGCGCTGTCGCATCAAGCAAGGAAGCGCAGACCCGCCTCTTAGGTCTGCGGCTCTCGGCTTGGCAACGTTCGGTCTCGCCTAGGGACGCGGGGCTTGAGAAACTCCCAGGAGGCCGCGGTTGTGACAGTCGTTTCTATTCGACCTTAAAATCCGCAGCCCAAAATGCAGGCATACCCTAACTACTCATCGAACAGTTCGGGGAAGACTTTCCGATAAATGGCCATCCCTAGGGCGGCATTCATGCCGATCCCTTCCAGGGCACTGATTTCCTCGTCGGTGGTGACGCCGCCGGCAGCGGTGATAGGTAACTGGGTAACGGAGCGCAAGCTTCTGAACCACGCCAGATTGGTTCCCTGAAGTCTGCCTTCCGCGTCAATGTAAGTGCAGAGGAACTCCGAGCAGTAAGGCTCGAGCTGCGCCAGCGCCTGCGCGGAAGTGAGCGGCAAGGTTTCCCTCCAGCCGCGAACGGCCACGCGGTCAGCCAGGCAATCGACTGCGATCATGAGCTTCTCCTGCGGGAGGGCGGCAAGGAGAGTTTGGAGGAACTCGGAGTTGATACCGCGTGAGGTAAACGCGCTGCTGCCTACAATGACCTTGTGCGCGCCGACTTGCGCCGTAGCGAGCGCTTTCTCGACCGTGCGGATTCCTCCCCCGACCCGGCAGGGTTTTCGCCGGCAGAGTTCGCGGATAATGTTGCTATGATCTCCTCGACCCAACGCTCCATCAAGGTCGATGACCTGGACTTGAGGGTAGGTGGCGAATTTTCCCAGCACCGCCAGCGGATCCGGCAACTCCAGGAACTTCTCTCGCCCCTGGACGAGTTGGACGACCTTGCCGTCCATTAGATCGATGCAAGGGATTATCATCCTGAAAACCAGCCCGAAGTCCACAGTCAAGAGCTTGAAGTTTAAACTTGGCCTTCGGATTTGGGGAAACTGCTCCAAACTTTGACGTACTCGCTCCACAGACAGGCAGCCGCGAGCGCCATTGGAAGCACAGTCTGAACACCGAGGAGCACCCAGATGAGAATGACGTCCTTCTCTGGTTGCGCATGGACGTGCCAAAACAACAAGGAAGCAAAACAATTGTAAACGTTAGGGAGGCAGAGCAAAAAATCAGATACTATGTACGTCTTGAGCAGCGGCTTGCGCCGCAGGAAAATTGCACCTAATAGCACATGCCAAATTCCGGCAAATGCGATAATTGGATACCAGTAGGCTATTCTAGCTGCAAAATTGTATCGGTACGCTAGCGTGACCACGACGACTTGACAGCAACCCAGCACGAATATATAACGCCCTAAAACCTTCACCATCCAACTTGTTGGCGCGTCAATGGTCATAGCTTTTCGCATGATAACTCACAGCGCGCTGCCTTACAGCCGCACGGGCACGCCCCGGGATTGCAAATACTCCTTCAGGCTGCGTAGCGTGTGGGTCTCGAAGTGAAAAATCGAGGCTGCTAAGGCAGCATCCGCATGGCCTTTCAAGAAGACCTCCGCAAAATGTTCGGGGCCGCCGGCCCCGCCGGAAGCAATGACAGGGATGTGGAGAGCATCGGCAATGGTCGCCGTCAGCTCGCAGTCGAAGCCTGCCTGTGTGCCGTCCGCATCCATCGAAGTCAGGAGTATTTCGCCGGCGCCGCGCGCTTCGACTTGTCGCGCCCACTCGAGAGCGTCCAGCTCCGTTAGGTTCGTCCCGCCATAGGTTGAGACCCTCCACCGTGGCGCGGTAGGGGCATCGCTTGTCGGTGCCCGCATGGCGCTGTTTCGGGCGCCCACAAGGGGCGTCCCTACATCAGGCCCGGCATCGCGCAGTGCGCCCACAAGGGGTGCCCGAACGCGCCGCGCATCGATCGCCACCACCAGCGCTTGCCGCCCAAAGTGCTCGGCAATCCGGCTCAGAATCTCGGGAGATTCAACCGCCGCAGTATTCACGGCCACCTTATCGGCCCCTGCGGAGAGCAAGCGCTGAGCATCCTCGAGGGTCCTCACGCCCCCGCCCACAGTCAGCGGTATGAATAGCCGGCGTGCCACCCGGTGTACGGTATCCATCAAGGTGGCGCGACCCTCGCGGGAAGCCGAGATGTCCAGCATGACCAGCTCATCCGCCCCTTCGCGGTTATACGCCTCCGCCAGTTCGCCGGGATCTCCGGCATCGCGGAGATTCACGAACTGGATGCCTTTGACCACTCGGCCGTTCTTGCAATCGAGGCAGGGAATGATGCGCTTTGCAAACATAGGAAGTTGTCAGTGGTCAGCAGTCAGTTCTCACTAAAATTATAAATTATAAATTTTGAATTATCCAAAATTAATAAAAAAGATTGGATTAATATCAACAATCTCTTTTTATCCTCTTTCCAACAAATTCCTACTGACAAAAAAAATATAC
>Ga0187781_10003320_pt1 | contig 12139 bp, 10 predicted proteins | sample 0715_SJ02_MP02_2_FD_132447 | JGI IMG/M metagenome (GOLD analysis project Ga0187781, IMG submission 132447) | Tropical peat soil microbial communities from peatlands in Department of Meta, Colombia - 0715_SJ02_MP02_20_MG | ecosystem: Environmental > Terrestrial > Soil > Wetlands > Peat | place...
GGTCATGCCGCGTCTGATCGGCGGCAATACCAACGCGCCGACCGTCATGATCGCCGAGCGGGCCGCCCGGGAACTGCTCGACGGCGCCTGAGCGCCGTGGGTGCCGTCAGCGTTTCTGTCCGAGGAGGCTGAAGGCGTGCGTCCAGTGGTCGTTGCGGAAACCGTAGGTCACCCACAGCATCGCCAAGGCTTCCAGCAGCCGGCTCGCGGCGATCGGGCCGGCGTCGATCGGCGCGCGCCAGCCGAAGCCCTCGACCAGCTCCGCCACCCGCTGCTTCGCTGCCGGATCGTTGCCAGCGATGAACATGTCGGGCGTCCCGTCCGGCAGCCGCGGATGCACCATGTGCGTCGCGGTGACGATGTTGAACGCCTTGACCACCTGCGAGCGCGGCAGCAGGCGCTGCACCAGCTCTCCCGCGGAATCGCTCGCACCGAGGGCGAGTGTCGGCACGTCGCCGGAGAAATCGAGCGGGTTGCTCGGGTCGATCACGAGCTTGCCGGCCAGATTGTCGGGTCCCGCCGTGAAGATGGCCGCTTCCAGACCGCTCCAGGGTATCGCCAGCACGGCGATGCTGCCGGCGCTCGCCGCCTCGGCGAACGAGGCGGCCCGCGAGCGGGGCACGGCCTCGAGTGCCGCACGGGTCTTCTCCCCCTCCACGTCGCGCGTACCGAAGATCACCTGGTAACCGAGCTCGGCGAAGCCCTTGGCGAGCGCCGTACCGACCACACCGTTGCCGAGGATGGCGACGGTTTTTCCGGCTTGACTTGTTGGACTCATGGACGAGACCTCGGGTGGGACGGACCGATCGGATAATCTTGGGCCGCTCCCGCTCCAATGTGAAGACTCCCCCACGAAGCGCCATGCCCTGGTTCGAGCCGCCGCTGCTCGCGGTACTGAAGCGCGAATACCGCGCTTCGATGGGGTTCGGGCCGGCCCAGGCACAGCCGGCGCCGCCAGCTGTAGCTCGGCCGTTGCAGCTCTATCTGCATATTCCCTTCTGCGAGTCGCTCTGTCCCTTCTGCTCTTTCCACCGCGTGCAGTTCCGCGAGGAGAAAGCGGCCCCTTATTTCGAGGCGCTGCGCGCGGAGATCCGTTGCTACCACGCGCGCGGCTTCAGTTTCACCGACGTCTACGTGGGGGGCGGTACGCCCACGATCGCCCCGCAGGAGCTCGGCGCGACGCTCGAGCTGATCCGCTCCCTGTGGCCGGTGCGCACGGTCTCGGTGGAGACGAATCCCAACCATCTGCGCGACCCGCTGCTCGCGCAGCTCGCGGCAGCGGGCGTCGACCGGCTGTCGGTCGGGGTACAGAGCTTCGATGACCAGCTGCTGCGGCAGATGCGACGCTTTGGTCCTTACGGCAGCGGCGCGCAGATTCGCGAGCGCCTGGCGGCGGCGCGCGGTCGCTTCGCGACGCTCAATGTCGACATGATCTTCAACCTGCCCAACCAGACCAGCGCGACGCTCGAGCGCGATCTCGCGACGCTCCTCGAGCTCGACGTCGACCAGGTATCGTTCTATCCCCTGATGACGGCGAGCAGCGCACGGCAGCGCATGGACCGGACGCTCGGGCGCACGGATCCCGCGCGCCGCCACGAGTTTTACCGCTGCATTCTGGCGGCGCTCCGGCCACGCTACCGCGCCTCCTCCGCCTGGTGCTTCACGCGCGCAGGTCCGGCCGCGGACGCTGCGCTGATCGATGAGTACATCGTCGACCACGACGAGTTCGTCGGCGTCGGCAGCGGCGCCTTCAGCTATCTCGACGGGCGCCTCTATGCCACCACCTTCTCGCTCAACCAGTATCGCCGCCTGATCGGCGCAGGCGCCAGCGCCATCACCCAGAGCAAGCGCCTGACGCGCAAGGAGCGCATGCGCTACGACTTCCTGGTGCGGCTCTTCGGGCTGTCACTTCCTTACGCTGACATCCGCCGCCTGCACGGCCGTGCGTTCTGGTGGCGCATGGCCCCGGAGCTGGCTGCCATGCGTCTGCTCGGCGCCATCCGCTTCACGGCGGGCGGCATCGAGCTCACCGACACCGGCATGTACTGCTGGATGCTGATGATGGCCGAGTTCTTCAACGCGGTGAACGAGTTCCGCGATCAGATGCGGCTGCACATCCGCGCCGAGCTCGAGGAGCTGCCGCGCACATCGCTCCCTCAGCCGCATGGACCCACGAGCCCCAGGCCGTGCAGATAGCGCACCAGGGCCAGTCTGGCATCCAGGCTCAGTGCCCCGGGCAGTGCTGCGGCGGAAAACGGCGTGCCCGAGCAGATCACCTGCAACGCGGGCCTCGTGGCGGGCGGCAACAGCACCCGACGCTCATCGAGCATCAAAACGGCGTGCTCCCTCTCTTCGCTGAGCGCGTAGCGGCGCTGCGTTACGACGCCCAGCAGAGTCGTCGGTCCGATCACGCTGACGTCTGCCCGAAACGTGCCCGGCGCACGCGACCGGGTCGCCCGCACGCGCTGCAGGAAGGAGGCGACGATCTGCTCGTAGTCGGCGCGTTGACACCACGAAGCGATCAGCTCGCTCAGCTCACGTGCGAGGTCCTGCTGCACGTCTGCGGTGCTGGCGAACCCTGGCGGTAAAGCGCGGCGAAAACGCGCATCCGCGCCACAGCCTTGCAGCAGCTCCAGGGCGAGCTCCACCCAGGTGTAAACCGTGATCCCGACGGTGACGTGCGCCGAGAAGCTTCCCGAGGTGGTGGTGCTGTGCAGGTATCCGCGCGGCAGGTACAGCAGGTCTCCGGCCCGCAGGCGCAACTCGGCGAGCGCTGGCCCCGCGGCGGCGTGCCGCTCCGGCGAGAAGGTCTGGGTGCGGTGCGGCAGGTGCAGCGGCGGCGCGAAGATCTGCCAGTGCTTCTCGCCTGCAATCTGCAGGACGAACACCTCGTGCGTGTCGTAGTGCGCCGTGAAACCCGCGGCGTTGGCCGGCGTCACGTAGGCATTCGCATGTACGGCATGATCGAGGCGGCTCTCGAGCGCGAGACACAGGAGCCCGAGAGGCAGCCAGGTGCGATGCAGCGCAGGCAAGGTCACCGTCGCGCCGGAGAGGTACTCGGTGAAGATCTTTTCCACGTCCGGCACGGCATTGAAGGACTCGTCCCCGTAGCGCACGTTGCGCGTGTAGGCCTCGGGAGGGAAAAACGCCCCGTCCCTGGCGAGCCGGATGGCCGGGTAGCGGCCGTCACCGTGCGCGATCAGGTCGTCGATATTCGCCGCGCTCAGCAGCTCGCGGTAGTAGTCGGGATCGTTGCGCGCCACATGCAGGTGGCTTTGCTCCCAGTGGCTTGCGAGGAAGCGCTCCACGCCGATCGGATCCAGCAAAGTCGCCAGAGAGAAGTTGCTCATGGGGCGGAGCTCGCCGGTCAAAATACCCTGGTGATCGTGAAGCGCGCCATGATCGGCTCGAGCGGATGCTCATGGATGTCCGCGCGTCCGTCCGGGTAGGTCGCGATCTCGGATTGCAGGCGGTCCACGTACCAGAACTCGGCCGCCGCAGCGTGGGTGTTCAGGAGGTTGTAGACCCCCAGCGCGGCGCTCCAGCCCGAGGGCGCGGCATAGCGAACATCGAGGTTCAGCTCCCCGAACCCCTGGCCATTCACCTGGCCGAGCGCCGTGGGTGCGTTTGCGCACGAGGTCGCCACGCCGGGGAAGTCGTTCACCGCGGCCGAATTGACGCATGGCCCGGAGGAGAGCGGATAGTTGCCGAGATAACGGTAGTTGAGGCCGCCGCTCCAGGGACCCAGATGCTTCAGGTACAAGGCGAATTCCCCGGTCGCAACCGGGGCGTCCGTGATGTAAGTGCCCAGGTGCCCCGTGCCATCGTCGAATGGATGCGTGAAGCGGGTGTGATCTCCGGAGTAGCTGCCGTAGAACTCGAGCCAGCGATTGATCTCGTAGGTCACGTTGATTTCATAGCCATAGCGGCGGCTCGGGGGGCCGGCGGAGTCGGCGCCCACGTCCGGATCGATGATGGTCTCGGACTGTTGCCAGAGGTTATAGACCGCGAACGTCACGGCCAGGTCATTGTGCGGTTGCGTCCGCAGACCCGCTTCCTCGCCCCACTGAGCGGCCAATAGCGGCGTGTTGGGCAGCCCGAGATCCACGCTTCTGTCCTGGTTGACGCCACGCAGATCGGCGCTGTGGAAGCCTTCGCCGGCACTCACATAGAACTCGAGTCGCGGGTTGGCGGTGAAGATCAGACTGCCCTTGGGCTGCAGCAGGGACTGGTCCTTGGTCCCCCCATTGGTGTAGCCGGCTGTCTCGTGCAGGGCCGCCAGATAGTCGACATCCGTGCCATGCTGGTAATCGTCGCGCAGCCCGAGCACCGAGCGAAACCACGAGGTCCAGCGCGTGGTCGCCTGCGCGTAGGCGGCCCCGGCAAAGAGGTACACCTGATCCTCGTTGTAGTAGGAGGCCGGGTCGTCGCCCGAGTAAAAAGGTGCCTGGCCCTCGCTCGGCAGTCGCCCGACGCCCAGCAGGTCGTAGCGCGTCAGGCCCCCGACCTGAAACTCATTTTCAACGCCCCCAAGCCGCCAGGGCAGAACGTAGCTGACGGCAGCGCCGCTCACCCGGCGATTCTCGAACTGGTCCTCCTGGTCGCCGTGAATCGGATCGATCAGGTAGTGGGTGAAGTCGTTGAAAAGATGCAGCTGGTTATAGATGAAAAAGCCACTCGCGGTGAACTCGCCCTCTCCCAGAGCCGCGTAGTAGTTCATCGAGAGGCTGCCGCGCTGTGCATGGCCGCCATCGGTCGGATCGAGCGTGCCGAAGCGGTTGGGAACCAAGCCCTCGGTGATGGCACGGATCGGAATATCGGTCGTGTTGGTCCACAGGTCGTGATAATACATTCCCGTGATGGAGAAGCCGTTGCGCTCATCGCCCTGGCTGTAGCGCAGGACGGTGTTCTCCTTGCGGGCGTCATCAGGGGTGACGAACGGGCCATCGTAGTGCTGTCCTTCAACGGCCCCGAGAAGGCTGCCGCCCGCAAGCGCCATTGAGCCCGCGGCGAGCACGCGCTGGAAGTCGAGGGTGCCGGCCGAGACCAACAGCTCATCCGGGATGCTGTCCCGGTAGCTCATGCGCACCGAGCCCACGGCGCCAAAATCGCCGACCGTCGCGTAGTACGGACCCTTGGTGTAGGTCAGCCCATCGGCGAGCTCGGGGATCACGAAATTCAAATCCGTATAGCCCTGGCCATGGGCATGGGTCGGCTGATTGATCGGCATGCCGTCGACATAGGTCTCCAGATCCGTGCCGTGATCGAGGTTGTAGCCGCGCATCAGGTACTGATTCGCCTTGCCCTCTCCGCTGTGCAGCGTGACGATGAGGCCCGGCACCGTTTCCAGCAGCTGGCCCGGACGGTATTGGGGCGTCAGCTGCAGCTCCTGGTCATCCACGACCCCCTCGCTGGCGCTCGAGGCGGTGCCCAGCAGGCCGAGGCGCTGCGCGGTGACCGTGACTTCCTGCAACTGGCCGACATCCCCGGCGGCCGGCGCTGCTGCGGCATCCGCCTGGGCGGCGCCCGCGGCGGTCAGACCGCACAGAGCGCCGGCAAAGCGCATCCCCCGCCGGGTGGTCCCCGCTTGCGCTGCCCGGGCCGCGCGCGCTGTCCACGGCCTCTCGTTCCCCGGCATCGCCCTCTCCCTTCCAGTAGGACAACCGGCCTTTTCTTCTTACATGCAGGTCAGTGATTCGGGCACTGTTAAGAACTCTGCTATTTTTATCTTATCGGGTGACGATTGTAAGCAGGCGGCGGCGGTTACGCCAGCAGGCGTGCCTAGTACTTCGGACTCAGGTGGCGGTGGGTCACGCCATCGTGACGGTGCGGCGCGGTGGTCCCCGCGCTCACCAGGTTGACGGCGCCGTGCCGTACGCCGCGCTCGGCAATCAGCTGGTTGGCGAACTCCCGCACCCGTTCCGCCGGACCCTTGAGCAGCACGGTCTCGATACAGTGCTCGTGATCAAGGTGGGCGTGCATGCTCGAGATCACCAGCTCATGGCGCGCGTGCTGCAAACTGGTCAGCCGCTCGGCCAGCTCGCGTTGGTGGTGGTTGTATACGTAGGAGACGCTCGCGACGCAGCTGCCTTTGTGGTCACGGCGCTGGTGCGAGGCCTGCAACTGGGTGCGCAGGATGTCGCGCACGGCCTCGCTACGGGTGGTATAGCCGCGCTCACGAATGAGCTCGTCGAAAGCACGTGCCAGCTGTTTGTCGAGCGATATCGTGAAGCGCTCCATCATCATCTCCCCAGGTCTGCTTACCGCCGCGCTGCGGGAGCTGCCAGTGTACGGCGTCCCCCGGCGTGCGGCCCGCCTTTCGCTGCTTTAGCCGACCAGGGGCGTCGCGGCTCGGGGAGCCGGCCCGGCGTCCGCTATGGCGCCGTAGCCGTATGAGGTATTTATAAGTCGTCCTACCGCTGCTATAAACCGTCGCATGATGGCCCGCCGGGCTCTGCCCGTATCCGTGACGGCGACTTATCTCTTGCTGTTCGCCGCCAATGTTGCCGTCTGGGGCTGGTCTGCTCTGGCGCTGTCGGCGCATCCCGCTCTCTGGAGCCTGGCGATGCTGGCTTACATCTTTGGCCTGCGTCATGCGTTCGACGCCGATCACATCGCAGCGATCGACAATGTGGTTCGTAAGCTCTTGCAGCAGGGGAAGAACGCCTCCAACGTCGGTCTCTACTTCTCTCTGGGACACTCGACAGTGGTCGTGCTTGCGTGCGCGGCGATCGCCGTCGCCACCGCACCGTTACAGCAACGGCTGGCGAGTGTTCACAAGATCGGAGGGACAGTTGGCACAGCCGTCTCGGCGATCTTTCTGTTACTCATTGGCCTGGCTAACCTCTTGGTCCTGCGACGCATCTGGATCACTTTCCGGGAAGTCCGGCACCGTCACCCCGGCGTCGGGGACGTTCTCAATGACCCTCTCCAGGGTGGCGGGTTTCTAGTCCACCTTTGCCAGCCACTCCTGCGACTCGTCTCTCGGTCGTGGCACATGTATCCGGTAGGCCTGCTCTTTGGGCTGGGGTTCGATACGGCCACGGAAGTGGGTCTCCTGAGTATCTCCGCGCAAAGCAGCGCAGGCGGTGCTTCGGTGGCCTCAGTCCTGATCTTTCCGGCGCTGTTCACCGCTGGTATGTCGCTCATGGACACGACTGACAGCGTGCTCATGGTTCGCGCGTACGGCTGGGCATTCATCCATCCGCTGCGCAAGCTCTGGTACAACCTGACGATGACCGCGGTCTCGGTAATCGTGGCCCTGTGCATCGGCGGTGTCGAGGCGCTCTCGCTGCTGGTGGGGCGGCTGGATCTGCAGGGAAGTTTCTGGCGTGTCATCGGTGGATTGAACGATGATCTTTCCCGCATGGGATACCTGGTGGTGGCGATCTTTCTCGCAAGCTGGGTCGTATCGATCGCGGTCTACCGTCTGCGGGGATTCGAGCAAGGCTGCGAACGCATCTAAGGTGCGGCTCGAGACGAGCCGGCTGCCCGCGTCAGCCGGTGACGCAGCCGTGCGAATTCCTCCTGGTCCAGGCCGTCGAGCAGCTCTTCGACCAGCCGCACGGCCGCCTCGATCTCGGGCAGCAGAATGTTCTCGATGGCGCGCGTGCGCCGCTCGGTGCGCACGTACTCGCGCACGAGCCGCCGGAGCGTGAGCTCGCAGGCCGCCAGCGCGACGGCGCGCGCCAGCAGCTCGCGGTAGGCGCGCGCGCACTCGCGCACCTCGGCGCTCGCCGCATCGGCCGCCATGCCGTGCGGCACTGGCGTGATGGGGGGCCGCAGCCGTGCCTCGAGCAGCGCGAGCCCGAGCAGCCGCGAGTGCGCCGCCATCAGCGCCTCCTCGGCGAAGGAGGCCGGCGCGTGCACCGCGAGGCTGTCGAGGCCGTGGCGCTTGAGCGCCGCTTCGAAAGCCGCGCGCGCGGCCTGCTCCGCCTGCTCGAGCTCCCGGCGGCACACCCGCAACCGGGCGAGCTGGCGGCGGATCTCACCGGCCAGCAGGATGCGCTTCTCATCGAGCAGCCGGTAGCCCTCCTGCACGAGCTGCTGCTCGTCCTTGAGCTCGAGCAGCCCTGCGCGCGTGGTGGCGAGCTCGCGCCGTGGCTCAGGCATGCACGCCACCCGAAAGATAACGCTCGACCTGCTGCGGCTTCAGGCGGGTGAGCTCGGCCGCTGGCAGCGCACGCAGCAGCTCCCACCCCAGGGTCAGGCTCTCCTCCAGCGAACGCGCTTCCTCCTGGCGGACGAAGCGTTGCTCGAACGCCGTGCCGAACTCGAGGAAGCGCCGGTCGACCGGCGGCAGGCTGTCCTCGCCCATGACGCTCGCCAGCACCCGCACGCGCATGGCGCGCGCGTAGCTGGCAAACAGCTGGTTCGCGAGCGCCGGGTGATCGGCGTCGGTGTAGCCGGCGCCGATGCCCGAATTCATCAGGCGCGAGAGGCTCGGCAGCACGCGCACCGGCGGGTAGACGCCGGAGCGGTCGAGATCGCGATCGAGCACGATCTGACCCTCGGTGATGTAGCCGGTGAGATCCGGTACCGGATGGCCGATGTCGTCGTTGGGCATGGTGAGAATCGGCAGCTGCGTGAGGGTTCCCGGCAGACCCTGGATGCAGCCGGCGCGCTCGTAAATGCTGGCGAGATCGGAGTACATATAGCCGGGATAGCCCTTGCGGGCCGGTAGCTCGCCGTGGCTCGAGGAGACCTCGCGCAGCGCCTCGCAGTAGTTGGTCATGTCGGTCATGATGACGAGCACGTGCCGGCCCTCGACGAAGGCCAGGTACTCGGCGGCGGTCAATGCGTAGCGCGGCGTGAGCAGGCGCTGCGTCGCCGGCTCGTGCGCGAGATTCAGGAACATGGCGGTGTGCTCGAGCGCGGCGCTGCTCGCCATGGCGTCGTGGAACGCTTCCGCGGTGTCGTGCGACACCCCCATGCCGACGAAGACGATGGCGAAGTCCCCTTCGGCTCCCTGGCGCAGGCGCGCGTGCCGCGCGATCTCCGTGGCGAGCCGGTCGTGCGGCAGGCCTGCACCGGAGAACAGCGGCAGCTTCTGCCCCCGCACCAGGCTGTTCATGAGATCGATGGCCGAGACGCCGGTCTCGATGAAATCGCGCGGCAGCGCCCGCGCGGCCGGGTTGATCGACAAGCCGTCGATGCGCATGCGGGCCGCGGACGGGATCGGCGCGCCGCCGTCGGTCGGGCGTCCGATGCTGTCGAAGGTGCGCCCGAGGAGGCCCGGGCCGACGCCGAACAGCAGTGGCTCGTTGCGCACGCGGACGCGCGTGTCTTTGAGTCCGAGCCCGACGGTCGACTCGAGCACCTCGACTACGATCGTCTGCTCATCGAGCGCCGCCGCACGGCCGACACGGACGTTGCCGTCGCGGTCCTGAACCTCGACGCAGGCATTGAGACCGAGCTCCACCGTGCGCTCGAGGAACAGCAGCGGGCCATCGATGCGGCGCACGACGCCCGCGAGTGTGGCTTCAGCGCGCAGCGACATGCTCCCGCGACAGGGCGCCGAAGTCGTGCTCGAGCTGCTGCCAGAGCGCGCGGATGCCGGCGAGCTGCTGCTCGCCGTACTCCTCGCCGATGCGCTGCAGCGTGAGGCGCACCGGCAGGTTGGCCACCTCATCGGGCGGTACCCCGGCATCCACCGCGGTGCGCGCCAGGTCGAGGAAACGCACGACGATGCCGAGAATCGCGGTCTGCCGTTGCGGCGAGCAGTAGCGGTCGACCTCGGAGAACGAGGACTGGCGCAGCACCGCCTCGTTCGCGAGCTCGGCGCACAGCAGCGTCAGCTGCTGTGCCGGGGGCAGCGCGTCCTTGCCGACGATGCGGGCCATGCGCTCGAGATGCACCTGCGCCTGCAACAGCTCGAGCAGCCGGCGCCGCTGCGCGACCCAGTCGGGATTTCCCTGCACCTGCCACCAGCTCGCGAGGGTGTCGACGTCTGCGCTGTAGGACTGCAGCGGATGAATGGCCGGATAGAAGCGCGCCTGGGCGCGCTCGCGGTCGAGTGCCCAGAAGGTGCGCACGCAGCGGCGGGTGTTCATGGTCACGGGCTCCGAGAAGTCTCCCGCCGGCGGGCTGACCGCACCGATGATGGTGACCGAGCCCTCGGTCCCGCCGAGTGTCCGAAAGCGGCCGGCGCGCTCGTAGAACTCTGCCAGCCGTGAGGCGAGGTAGGCCGGGTAACCCGATTCACCCGGCAGCTCGCCGAGCCGGCCGCTCACCTCGCGCAGCGCCTCGGCCCAGCGGCTGGTGGAGTCGGCCATGAGCGCCACGTGCAATCCCTGATCGCGGTAGTACTCCGCCACCGTGATGGCGGTGTAGATGCTGGCCTCGCGCGCCGCGACCGGCATGTTGGAGGTGTTGGCGATGATCACGGTGCGCTCCATGAGGCGGTGCCCGCTGCGCGGGTCCTCGAGCTGCGGCAGCTCGTCGAGCACTTCCGCCATCTCGTTGCCGCGCTCACCGCAGCCGACGTAGACGATGATGTCGGCGTCCGACCACTTGGCGAGCGCCTCCTGCAGCACCGTCTTCCCCGTCCCGAAGCCGCCCGGAAGCGCCGCGCGCCCGCCGCGCGCCACCGGAAACAGCGTGTCGAGGATCCTCTGTCCGGTGATCATGGGTCCGGCGACTGCGAGCCTCGAGGCAAAGGGGCGCGGCCGGCGCACGGGCCAGTGGTGCGTAAGCGAGATGGCTTGGGTCGCGCCATCAGCGCCGGTGAGCCGGCACACCGGCTCGTCACCGGCGTATTCCCCCGGCGGCGCTACCCAGGTCACGGTGCCGGAGGTGCCCGGCGGGGCCAGCAGCGATTCGGCGCGCGGAGCTGTGATCGTCGCCAGGCGCTTTCCGGCCTGCAGCCGGTCGCCGACCCTGAGCGACGGATCGAAGGCGAAGCGTCGCGCCGCAGGTCGCACGGCCCGCGGCGAGATGAATGCACCGGAGGCGGCTTCGAGTGGACGCAGCAGCCCGTCGAAGATATGGCCGAGGAGTCCCGGTCCGAGCGGTACCGACAGGGGGCTTCCGGTCCCCGTGACTTCATCCCCGGGCTTCAGTCCCGTCGTGTCCTCGTAGATCTGTGCGACGATCTCGTCGCCATTGAGCTGGATGACTTCCCCGGGCAGCGCATCCGGGCCAACCGCGATCGCCTCGTGCACGTGAAACGTGTCCGAGGTCCGCGCGCGCAGTACGGGTCCGCTGATCCAGCAGATGCGCGCTGTGTTCACGCGCGATACTCCGAAAGAAAGGCGGCTTCGACCTCTTCGCGACGTGCCAGCAGGCCCGCCACGCTCGCATCGAGACAGGCCCCCGGTGAGTGCACCTTGAGGCCCGCGCGCAGCTCACCGTCGATCTGCCATTCGATGGCGCGCGCCCCGCCGGCCAGCGCGCGGCTCTCGCTGCGCTGACGATCCTCGGCAGAGACCCCTGCGGCGTGCTCGATGCGCCAGCTCCGGCCGGGGAGCAGCTGGCCGGCTTCGGCCAGCGCTGCCGCGATCCACTCGCCGCGCTGCGCATCGTTGCCCCAGCGCAGCTCGAGCACCGCCGCAACGTCCTCCCACATGTGCTCGAGGAGCGTGCGCGTCTCGAGCTGCTCGCGCCGCCGCGACTCGAGCTCGGCACGGGCCTCGGCTTGCCTCAGGCCCTGCGCCATGCGCGCGCGCTCCCGGGCGACCGCGCGCTTGAGGTTCTCGCGCGCCTCAGCGCGGGCACCGCGCACGATCTCGAGCTTCTCTTTGTCCGCCCTGGCGCGGATCTCGGCGGCGCGCCGCTCGCGATCCTGACTGACCCGCTCGAGCATGGCCTCGACCTGTGCGTCGAGCACGCTTCCCGGCACCGGGTCGGGCGCCGGGCTGCTCACGGCAGCACCCCAAGCGCCCGGCGTGCCTCGAGCTCGAGATCCGGCGGCTCCTCGCTGCGCCTCAAATCGGCGATGATCACGGTGAGCGGCGGAAAGCTGAGTAACGCCGCCTCGAGAAGCGGCGCGGACACCCGCGCCGCGAGTGGCGCGGTGATCAGCACGAGCTCGGCGCTCGTGAGCGCCTGCTGAAAGCGCTCCCCGACGTCGGCTGCGGTGGCGATCGAGACCCGCGCACCAGCCAGTCGCCAGCCAACGGCCGTCAGCTCGTCCGCGACC
>Ga0187781_10003321_pt1 | contig 12137 bp, 9 predicted proteins | sample 0715_SJ02_MP02_2_FD_132447 | JGI IMG/M metagenome (GOLD analysis project Ga0187781, IMG submission 132447) | Tropical peat soil microbial communities from peatlands in Department of Meta, Colombia - 0715_SJ02_MP02_20_MG | ecosystem: Environmental > Terrestrial > Soil > Wetlands > Peat | place...
AAGGTTTGTAACAATGGGCGGGAGCTCGGCGAGCCCCCTGGGCGCGCCGCTCTCCTGCACGGGAGGCGCGGTCGCATCGTCTCTTGGCTGTTGCGACGCCGCAAGCAAAGCGCCCAGTCCTCCGCCCACCACCGAAACAATCAGAACGGCGAGCGCCGTCTGCCTGCCGGATAAGACAGGAGCGCCAGGAGAATTCGAGCCGCCAGCCAAAAAAGTCATCCTCCGCCCCCTTTAAAATGGTCTCGTGAAATCTAAGAGCTGTTGTCCCCAGGCTGGCTGCTGCACATCGTTGAGGCGTCCGCGTCCGCCATATGAAATTCTAGCCTCGGCGATGCGATCATAGGAGATGGTGTTGTTCGGTGAAATGTCGGTCGGACGCACAATTCCCGCGATGGCGAGCTGGCGCAATTCATAATTCACCCTGACCTCCTGAGAGCCATTGATCACGAGATTGCCGTTAGGCAGAACATCGGTGACGACCGCCGCCACTGAAACCTGGATTTGCTCTTGCCGATTGATGTCCCCCTGACCCTGGGTTGACGAGCTCGAAGTAAGGTCGCCTGAGACCGAGGAGGGCTGCGGAGAAGAGTTGGCGGAGGAAGAGGAGGAGGAAAGGAGGTTGTTGACAAAGTTCCAATCGGCAAGAAAGCTGTTCTTGCTCGTCCTCGATCGATCCATTGAATTGCCGAAGGTCGCCTTGTCGTTTATCGATATTAGAACGGTGACGATGTCGCCCGGCCTTGTGATGCGCCGGTCAGCATAAAGATTCTCGGAATCCGCCAAAAATAGCGGCCGGGCCGCGGCGCCGCCGCCGAGACTGCCGGCGCCCGCCAACTCATTAGTCATTATGCCTGCGCCGATCGGGCTCATCCTTGGTTCGCGCATGAACTCCTTCACTTCCCCCCCACACGCCGTTAGAGCGAACGCGCTCCAAAGGAAAACGCCGCGGAAGGACCAACGAGCGAGCGCGCTCTCGGAATTGCTCATGATTTTTTCGAGCCCCCGAGAGCGCCCGACAAGACGCTCGTCAGCTTTCCCGCGCGGGAGGCTTCCATTTCATTCAATATCGCTCCAGCAGCCCGGGGCGACAGTTTTGCGAGAACGGCGGCCGCGGTTTCGTCATCCAACACCCCGAGACGCGCCGCAGCCGCTTCGGGGTCCATCTTGCTGAAGATCGCCACCATCGCATCGCTGGCCTTCTGCAGCATCGACTCGCGTTTATTCACCCATTCCCGGGTCTCGGCTTCTTTTTGATCGAGTTCTTGAATGCGTTGTTTGACCTGGATCTCGAGCTCGGTCAGCCGCTTGATTTGTCGGGCGAGCCGAATCTCCGCCAGAGCCGGCCCGGCGTTCGCGCAGTAACGGGCCACGCTGTCGCTGTCTGTCGCTTCGGCGCTGGCCTTTTTCGGCGTTTTTGTATCGTCAGCGAATCCGTCGGCGGATACGCTGATCAGGCATAGGGCGCCGAGCGCAGCAGCGGTAAGCGTGATCCGATTTGCCATAGGAGCGAGCAATTACGAGAGGGGACGCCGCGCCACTTTGCAAAGAGAACCTTGCGCCAGACTGGTTCGACCTCCTGCGCGCCCAAAGGATCGTTCCGGCTCTTCGGCGCGAAAGGCGCGCAACCACGAGATCGCAGGGCGGCAAATCGGCGGCGCTTGCAAGTCACGAGACAACCAATTGCGTCGCGCTGCTCGGCGAGCGACGCGCACTCTTCCTCAATGATTGCGTTGAGTTCGCTATGCGCTTGTTAACCATGGGTTCGTCGACGACCTGCAGACGGCAATTGCAGTGCAGGCCCATACTCATGCACCCGCGCCATGGCGCGGGTGCGCATGCGGCGCAGCTCGCCTAGGCCGTAAACTTCACCACCTCCTGCGCCCCTCCTTCCTGTCGATGGGAAAGGGGGGTCGTGGGGCGTGTCATTAGCTCCTTATGCAGCTCATGGCACAAAATGCCCGACAGCTCCAAGCCGAGCTCGTTCCCATCTCGCCAGCGAATTGTGCAATCATAGACATTGCCTCTGCAGCTTTCGAAAAGGGCGATCCTCTCGACTGGAAGAAGCGTGTCCTTCGTTAGGATTATGCGGGCGCTGCTTTCGGTGAGATCGGAGATCTTGCAGCCGATCACCTGCCTGTGACGGCTCGTGTCGAAAAACAGAGCGCCTTCGAAATACGCCTTTGACGGCTCCGAACCCCGTTCGCCCTGCGCGAGCAAATAACCGAGGTAGCGCTGGGATTCGATGGGGTCGAATCCCAGGTGGCGCTTCAGCTTCTTGCGCAGCTTGCAGATGTGGCTCTCAATGACGTTTTCGTCGACCGTTTCATCGAACAGTCCGTATATAGCGTTAAAAATCTGAGATTTCGTGACGCGGCGGCCGCGGTTGCGAGCGATATACTCAAGGATGCGCCGCTCACGCCGCGGGAGCGGGAAGGTTTCGCCTCTGATTTCGGGATCGCGCCCGTCGAAGTGGATGCACAGATCGCCGATGATCACGCGTCCGTTTTCTTCTTCCCGATTGCGTCGATTGATCGCGCTCACTCGCGCCACGATTTCCCGGGGGTGGACCGGTTTACGCAGAACGTCGTCCGCGCCTGCGGTCAGCAGGGACAAGGTGTCCCCAAGCGAGTGGCTTTCTTGCAAACACAGTATGGGTGCTTCGGAGCGCGCGCGGATGAAGTTGGGAATCTGGTGGCGGTTTTCGCAGTCGCCGATCAGAAAAGCGTCTATTGCCTGGGCGTCGTCGGCGCTCACTGCGCCTATCCATTCCGCGAACTCACGCGGCTCCACTCCCATCATGCAAATCCCTTCGCGCTTGAAGCTTGATGCGTACCCTTCTACGACAATCGGCCGCTCTTCTACGATGACGTACATTTCAGTCTCCTTCGCGAGCGCCTTTGGGCGCACTTTGCTTCTTGCGGTGAAACGCCCAGATGTACGCCGAGCAGACGCAACTACGACGGGCACGCCATGGCCCGCGCACAGCCGTAATAATATTGTATACATTCAGCCCAGCTCAAAGTTTCATTCAATTCGTGCTTACACCGGGAAGCATACATGTATGCATTTAACCTTAACCATATTATAGGGATCACATACACGGGTTAACGGGCATTTAACGAATTCCTCAGCACGCTCCGGCGAGGATTACTATCTCCGAGATAGAGCCGGCCGAGGCGTTTGGGGGAGCTTTCCTTCCCAGCGAGCATTCGCGGGTCTTCGATCCGGCAGTTCGAAAAGGAGCCATTCGGTGAAGGATGACGAGCTGGAAACGACGATCGAGCTTGAGGGAGTTCGTTACGTCAACTGGGCGGCCAAACAGGAAAAGGCGCGAGCCTTAGGACACAGACTAGCCTGCCGCGGGCTGGTCGCCTACGCCGTGATCGACCCCGGCGAGAAGGGGGGACATTCCGACTCCTTGGAAAAGCGCGCGGACGGCCGAAACCGAACACGGCTGCGATCGGCCAAATTGCTGGACCTCGGCGACCGTTTTCTCTGCGAATGCCTGATCCACGACCGCTCGACCAACGGCCTTCGCTTGGTCTTGCAGCGCAACCTGCTGATACCCAGGCGCTTGCAACTATGCGACGATGAAAGTCTCGAGCTCGCTCTCGTGACGGTCGCATGGCGTCGCGGCGCGCAGATCGGTGTGCGACTGACTGGCAAGGACGAGTTTGCTTGGCGTAGGCAAGGCGTTCGCGCAGCCCTGCGCGGGCGCTACTATGCGATCCCGGATTGACCGACTGCGCAATCCGCCCGATAATAGGATTTCTCCTCTATAATCGTCGAGTTGACGAGAAGGTTTATCTTCTTTTTGAGCTCAGCGCGTCTATCATTGGTCTGGTAGACCGCGCGGGCGAGATCGATAAAGCGCGGGCCGAAGTCGCGCCTATGCTCGCAGTCGCGGATCCCGTCCTCAATGTCCCAAAGACGTAGATTGACCGTCGCCAGTTCGTCTTTGAGCGCTGGAAGCTCTGGATGATCAAGCGCTCCGCTAAGCGCAAGTTCCCTCAGGAGCTCCAGCTCGACGCGGACGTTGCGAAGCTGGTCCGCGCTCCTTAGACGTGACGACTTGATTTCGAGAATGGTGATCTTGTCTATCAATTCCCCGATCGCGCCCGGAATGGCGACGAGCCTCAACGCGGCTCGCGTCTGCGCCAAAGGAGCCACGGCTTCGGCAATGCGCCCGACCACGCCCTCCCAGCTTCCACGACGCTCCTGACGGAAGAGCCGCATGGTGGGGTACCACGGCGAGTCGTCCCGCTCCAAAAGCCAGCGCCACTCAGCGTCCTTCTTTAGCGCGACCCAAACCGGCCGCCCGAGCGCGCCCGCCAGATGCGCCAGGGAAGTGTCGCATGTGACGATGAGGTCCATATGCGTCATAGCCGCCGCCGAGTCGACGAAAGCATCGGGACCCGAGTCCAGCTCGTCCCCGAATGTCTCGATCCGCATGTCAGGAGGGACCGTCTCGATCTGCTCGGCGCCAAAACCCTTTTGCAGCGAGATAAGGCGCACGTTCGGTGTCCGCGCCAGCGGAGCGAGGACCTTCAACGGCACGGACCGCGCCATATCGGCTTCAGGGTGGGGGTTGCCCTGCCAAACCAGGCCGATCTTAAATCCATGCGTCCCTATGCGGGCGGCCCATTTGGCGCAGAGATCTGGTTCGGCCGAGAGATAGCGCTCGCTGGGAAGATTGCGATCGATTCGTGTCGCGTAGGCGCGCGGCAGGCTGCTGACGGCGATTTGCGCGTCGAAGCTCTCCTCTGTCGGCAACGCCGCTATCAGCCGAGCGCCGAGATGAGACAACAGGCGGTGAAGCTTCGCCGGGCAAAGGAAAGTCGTCTCGATCCCCGAGTGCGCCATCAACCGAATGTATCGGCAGAACTGGATCGTATCGCCCAGCCCGTGATCACTCATGACGAGCACGCGCCGCGCGGGATCGGTCGGACCTTTCCATTCGGGGTAGCGCGCGCCCAGCGCCTCCTTGAGCGACCTCCCGTCGACCCAACGTGCTTCGTAGCCCTCCCACCCCGAGGCGAAATCGCCTTGCAAAAGACGAAGACAGCCTTTGCCGCTGATCGCTTCGGCGCTTCCAAGACGCTCCGCTTCTTCGAAAGCCGCCAGCGCCTCGTCGTGACGGGAGAGCGCTTGCAGCGTCAGCGCCCTTCCACAGTGAGCCGAGGCGAAGTCCGGCCTGCTGGCCAGGGAGCGCTTATAGGCCGCAAGCGCGTCCTCGACCCGGTCCAATTTCAGGAGCGCGTTGCCAAGGTTAAGCGCCGCTTCGGCGAATGCCGGCCGAAGCCGCAACGCTTGCTCCGCCGCAGCAATCGACTCCTTAAGCCGCCCGAGCTCGCGCAAAGCGCCGGCGCGATTGTTCCAACCATCGGCGTCTCGCGGCGCAACTTTCAGGGAGGCGTCAAAGGCTGCAAGAGCCTCGGGGAAGCGACGCATTTCGAAGAATAGCTTTCCCAAGTTCGACCAACCCATGCTGGAACTGCTGTCGAGCTCCAGCGCGCGGCGATAAAAGTTCAAGGCTGGCTCACGCCTGCCCAAAGCGCCAAGAATAAAGCCGCCCATTTGAAGGGCGGCGGGGAAATCTGGCTTTGTCCGTAACGCACGATCAAGGGCCGCAATGGCTTCCTCCCGGCGGCCATCGTTCCAAAGGCGGACGCCCTCGCGATACGCCGCCTCGGCGAGTATCGCCGGCTCATTATTGATTGGCGCCGGCAATTTGATATTGGCGCGAGGGGGGCGGGAGGCGTTCATATTTTGAGCCTTCTAATCCGAACCTTCCCGCCATGCCTTGTGTTTCCATGCAAGGCAGAATGAGCCGCGAAGCTTGCGCGGAGCCGATCAGTCGCGTCTCAAGATCAAAGACCTCGACCCCGCGAACGCCGAAAACCGAGCCATTTCTTGCGCCAAGCCTCTTTCGATCTGCAGCTTCCCCGACGTCCGGGGCAGGGGTCGCGCGCCGTCAAGATCGCCGCCCCTCGTCAAAACTCCTCCCAGCTTTCCTCGTGGGGCGCATCCGCGAGTCTGCGAACGGCCGAGCCGCCGCTATGGGCCATGGTTTTGAGAGCTGGACGCGAGGTCTGATGCGCGAGCCCATTGGCGCGCTGATGAAGAGAGTCCGCGGCCTTGGAATGCGCGCCGGAAATCTGGAACCGCCCGACCGAATGGGCGAGGCTTTCTGCTTCCTGTCGCAAACTGTGGCTCGCCGCAGTCGTCTCTTCGACCATAGCCGCGTTTTTCTGCGTGTCCTGATCCATCTGGCCGATGGCGACATTGACTTGCTTCAAAGCGGACGACTGTTCCGCGGCGCCGGCTGCGATTTCCGACATGACCTTGTTGATCTCGGCGACCTGGACGGCAATGCGCTCTAGAGCTTTGCCTGTATCTATGACAAGCGCCACCCCGGCGCTGACCTCTGAAGTCGCGCTGCTAATTAGGCTCTTGATTTCTTTTGCGGCCTCGGCGGAACGCTGCGCGAGCGCGCGCACCTCCGAAGCGACCACAGCAAATCCCCGCCCCGCTTCACCCGCTCTCGCGGCTTCGACGCCGGCGTTCAACGCGAGCAGGTTGGTCTGAAAGGCGATCTCGTCGATGGTGCCGATAATTTGTCCGATGTCTTGCGAGGACTTCTCGATGCGGCCCATCGCGTCCACCGCGCTGCGAACGATTTCGCCACTCTTTTCGGCTTCGGATGTAGCCGAGGAGACCAAGTGGTGCGCCTGCGCGGCTCCGTTCGCCGTCTTCTCGACCGTCCCCGTGATCTCCCGAACAGCGGCGGTGGTCTCCTCGAGACTCGCGGCCTGTTGCTCCGTGCGCCTCGAGAGATCATCGGCGGCGGCGGCGATTTCTCGAGTAGCTATGGAGATCGCGTCGGCGCCGTTGACGACCTCCACGAGAGCGCCCTCAACCTGTCCGACCGCCGCATTGAAATCCTCTTGCAAGCGACGATAGACTTCCGGCAGATTGGCGTCCATTCTGAAGGTCATGTCCTTGGCTGCCAATTTGTGAAGGCCGGCGGCGATCGAGCTGTTGACGAGTTCTCTTTCTTTCGCCTTGGCTTCCTCCGCTTTTGCGTTCGCCTCCTGGGCGGCGTCAAGATAGACTGAAATCGCCACGTCCATATCCAGAAAGACAGCCTTGACCAGCGACGCGAGCGTCGCGCCGGCGTCATGACCGGCTTCTTGCGACCCCCTATGCATGAAGCCTTTCGGCCAAATCTCGGAGACGACCGATTTGATCAGATGCTCCAAAATCAACGCGTAGCCCCCGATGTACCACCGAGGCTCGAGGCCGATTCGCGCATGAGCCAGACCGATCGCACGGACGTGGGCGGCGTAGCGCTCATCGAAATCGCCTGAGGAAATCGCCGCCCAATGGCCCATCTGCGCATTTTTCGCGCGCGCGATCATCGCATCGGTCGGAAAGAAACTCCGCACTTCGGGCGTAGCACGAAGGCGATCGTAAAATTTATCCAGAGCAAACGGCAGTTCTCGTTCGATGATGGATTTCGCGTTTCGAATTCGCTGGCAGCCTTTTGCGTCAAGCTGCATGAACGCCATGCGCTCCATCAGTTTGGCATGCAAATTGTCGTTGGACATTGGAGGGTCCCTTTTGAGATGGAGGGCGTCAGACGCTGTGGACGACCCGAGCAGCCGCAAGAACCATTAGGATATGGCTAAGCTTGCGTCGAACTTGCGATCCTGAAAGAGCAAATCCCAATTTTTCCAAGCGTGAGAGAGGCCCGATCGGAAGGCTATTTGTTTAAAAGGCGCTGAAGCGGAAACGTGCGACAATGAAAGCTATGGCGCCACAATCGATATTCCCTCTAATCGCCGGAGAACGCTCGCTGTGGCTCTACAACCGATTGTGAAGAGAAGGGCTTGCAAAGCCGTAAGGAAAGGGGCGCTTCATAGATGCAAACCGCCCCGCTGCGGCGGGACGAGCCGGACAGGCGATGCGCGCGCCGGGATGCGAATGGTCCGCCGCTCCGTCCCGGCGACGCAGAAGCATCACGCGTCCTTCAACGGGGGCATTTGCCTCAAGTCGAATCGTCGTTGCGACGCTCGCGGCAATTGCTAAGGCAGGCCCACAGAGGTCCTCGATGTAGTTTGGATTATGAGTGAATCGTCCTGAAGGCTGCAGTCTGTATTTTTCGTGATTCCCGACTTCAAAACTCATCGCGAAGACACCGCCTGGAGCCAAATGCTCGGCCACGGACGCAAACAGCTCGGCCAAGTCTCCAAAATAAACGAGCACGTCCAGCGCTACGACAAGACTGAATTCGCGACTGCAGCTGGTAAGGTATTCAATCGCCTCGCTTTGGCTGAGAGAATCATAAAGATTCCGCTCTCCGGCCTTTTCCAACATGCGCGCCGAAATATCGACGCCGATGAGCTCGGTTCCCAGCGGCGCAAGGCATGGCGCCGCCAAGCCAGTGCCGCAGCCAAGATCGAGAATCGAAGAAAAGGCGTAGCCGGATTCTGCAAGCAGCGAGCCACAGAGGGACGGAACGTCGTATTTCAAGGTCTCCAAAAGATGCTTGTCAAAATCTGGCGCGTAGTGGTCAAAGCATGCAGTCAGATAGGCCTCCGGCGTGCGCTCATGGCCTTTTCCAGTGATTGCGTCGATGTGATATGAAATTATTGGGTCTTCAGGGTTTCCTTGGAGCAACGTCTTGCCGAGTCGAACCGCCGCCTCGCCGTGGCCATAGCAGACCAGCGCTTTGAAGGCGTCGCGACACACGAGCGCGACATCCTCGGCGTCATCGCCGTTTATCGAGCGATAGATGTTGATCGCGCTGCTTACGGAGTCCGTTATGATCGCCTCGATCAGGCGGGCGCGGGCGAATTTCTGCACTATGGCTCTCTCGTTGGGACAGGCCTTCGCCGCCTTTTCGAAGGCCGTGGCCGCCTGCGAGAACTCTCCCAAATTGTGCAAGGCCTGCCCAAGGCAGGCATAAACGGGCATGGAGACAGCGCCCAGCTGTAGCGCGGAATGCAATAGCCGCGCCGAGGTCGCGTAGCGGCTCGATTCGAAATGCAGCAGGCCGAGACCAGTCAGCGCTTCGATAGAATCGGGATTTATGCGAAGGGCTTCGACAAACGCATATTCAGCGTCACGCTTGTTGGAGCTCTGAATATGGAGCCCCGCAAGGGTGAGCCACGTTTGCAATTCGTTCGGCTCAAGCCTTAAGGACGCAAGCAAGCAATTGCGCGCCTCCTCTCTATGGCCTACAGCATTGAGAAGGCTGCCAAGCTCCGCCAAGATTTTTGAGTCGTCGGGAGAAAGCCGCGCAGCCTCCTGAAGGGCTTCAGCCGCGTCCTCGAGCTGTCCATCAATCCAGAATGTGAGTCCGCAATGACGCAAGCGCGCTGCGCGCGCAGCGTCTTGGGCGACGGACGCGTCGGCGCTTAGAATTTGGGTCACGCATAGCGGAAACTCATCTCTCGTTGAGATCGAGGAAGCCTGTCCTGTCATACGAATCGCTTTTCCCTCTTGAGGCGAGCCGCCACCAAGGTCTAGCGCGCGGGCTTGCGCCAGGCTGGATAAGCGTGAAGCGAGGGCAAGGGTCGGATGGCCTTTCTACGTGGATTTTCGTCCGCTGAAGGCCTCACGAAGGCGAGCCGAAAGGCTGGTTGGCGCGCCTCCTTTCAGGCTTACGCGCAAAGGTTACGCTTTTTTAAAGGATTTTTTCGACATTAAGGGCGCCAGCCATCCTCTCCGGCGGTTTGCTGAAGGTGTCCGGCGACTGCTCGACGATTATGTGAAGCGCCCGCTCCACTAACCGGCATTAAGCCTCTTCGTCGTCTCGGTGCGAATCCGAATGTCCCCCAAACGAAACAAACCACCGGACCCGGAGTGCCCCGATGTTTATCAACTCAGTTCAGACCAACTCCGCCGCTTTGGCGGCGCTGCAAGCTCTCGATCAGACGGAGCAGGCCCTGCAACAGACCCAGCAACAGGTCTCCACGGGCTACGCCGTAAACAGCTCCGCCGACAACGCAGGGTATTTCTCCATCGCCACCCAGCTCAAGTCGGATAGCGGCGTCGTCGGCGCGTCCAACGCCGCTTTGGCGCAGAGCGAGGCGGTGCTCACCACGGCGAACTCTGCGATCACCTCGATTCTCACGACCATCAGCTCGATCCAGACGGCGCTGACCCAGGCGAACAATCCCGGCGCCAATCTCGGCCAGATCAACACGACGCTGCAGTCGCTTGGATCCGAGTTGACTGACGCCGTGAGCGGCGCCTCGTTCAATGGCTTGAACCTCTTGGATGGAAGCCAAGGCGGCACGGCCGGCCAGGGGGCGACGACCACTGCGCTCAATTTCGTGTCAGGCTATAACGCCACCACCACCGGCGGCACCATCAACACGATCTCGCTCAGTCTGACAGCGCTTGTCGCTAACGTAACTACCGGCGTCACATCGGGCGTATTGACCAACGCAACCGACAACGGCACCGACGCCCTTGCTGGAACCACCTACGATCTCACCACTATTGGCACTGGCGCCAACGCGGTGACCACGTCAAACGTTCAGTCGCTGTTGAACGCCGTCAACAGCGCGCAGTCGACCCTGACCGATTATACGGCGACGATCGGCACCACCCAGGATCGCATGCAGAACGCCACGAACCTAAATTCTGCGCTGCAGACCAATTACGCCAACGGCGTCAGCGCGCTGATCGACGCCGACATGAACCAAGCCTCTACGCGTCTGCAGGCGCTGCAAACCCAGCAGCAGCTCGGCATCCAGTCGCTCTCGATCGCCAACCAGAACAGCCAGCTCATCCTCAAGCTGTTCCCCTAAGCTTAGACCGGCGGCGTCGAGGAATCGTCGCCGCCTCTTCCCCTTTGTTTAATCAGGCTCGTCAAAGGCTCCCCCAATTGCCATCGCCAGCCGTCGCCCCTGTCCTTGTCGGCCTGGCGCGCAGCATGGACATCGCGGCAGCGCCTTTGCAAGGGCGCAGGCAGACGCAGCTGATATTCGGCCTGTTCGTCGGAGAGATTATACAGCGCTTTGAAGATCAGCGCTTCGTCCCAGAGCTCGCGGCTCGCCGCGTTCCTGCGCTCCCGTCCAGCGTGCGAAGCCTCCTGCGATCAGCCCGGCTTTGAGCTTTTCGCAGAGGGCTGCGAAGGGAGCCATCGCAGCGATGGCGACGAGCGGATCGTTCTCTGGCCCATCGCGCAAGCCCCGCTCGGGTCGCCCGCAAATAAAAAATCTGATTGGCGCGGCCCCGGAGAAACCCATTTTTCGAGACGCCCTGGTCGCGCATTGAAGGATTTTTAATCCTTTTGGCCAAGACTGCGGGCGTCGGCGCTCCTCATTGAGCAGTCCGGCTTTCGCGCTGCAGAAACAGATGAACTGTCTATAGCCAGCCGGAAATCGCGCGGGGACGGCAGTTTTCTTCGTTCCGCGCAGGCTCCGGACAACGGCCCCACGCGACGTGCTCTCTCCCAAACAGCTTGCAAGCCACGGGCGTTAATTCTCGACGCTTGGCCTGCTGGCGTGGCCGCCTTCGGACGTCTTGCTCCGCTCGCACATCTTGCGCGCGCGCTCGGCGGAAGCCCGGCCGGCATGTCAAGCATAGGCCGAATTTGATCCCGCGGGGCGTTCGGTCAAGCAAAAGGCCGGTCCCATGACGTCTATCGTTTCTTCTTTTACCCCCAGCCAGATCGCAGCTCTCTCGACTGCGACGATAGCCTCGCTGACCACGGACGACGTCTCGTCTTTGAGCACAACACAGATTGCGGCGCTGACGTCAACTCAAGTAGCCGTTCTCCCGACGGCGGACGTTGCCATTCTTAAAGGACCGCAGTTCAGCGCTCTGGCTTTGGACGCGCTCATTGGCTTGTCTTCGGTGCAGATTCCCGTGTTAACATCGACCGAAATTTCGGCGCTGACCACGGCGCAGGCGGGAGCGCTGACCTCGGCGCAATTGTCTGTGCTGTCGGCGTCCTCCGGCCAAATGGCGGCGCTCGGCACCGACGATGTCGCGGCGCTGAACGCGAAGGCGATTTCCGGACTGAGCATCACCGCGCTGACGACCTCGGGACCGAACCAGCTCGCGGCGCTGACCGCAACAGAGATCGCGGCGCTGCCCGCCGCCCAAATCACCGCAGC
>Ga0187781_10003322_pt1 | contig 12137 bp, 10 predicted proteins | sample 0715_SJ02_MP02_2_FD_132447 | JGI IMG/M metagenome (GOLD analysis project Ga0187781, IMG submission 132447) | Tropical peat soil microbial communities from peatlands in Department of Meta, Colombia - 0715_SJ02_MP02_20_MG | ecosystem: Environmental > Terrestrial > Soil > Wetlands > Peat | place...
AATTATTACATCCTGACGGGCGTGGGAGCAGGAGTGTGTGTGGTGCTGGTGAATCTTCTGCCGCGGCTGTGGGGCCATCCACAGCGGGAGAGTGTGACGGTGGGAGCTTCCGGGGCACTTTTCGGAATTTTGATGGCGTGCGCGCTGCTGTTTCCGGAGCGCGAGGTCTGGCTGTTCCCACTTCCGGTGTTTCTTTCCATGCGAATGTTCGTGCTGCTGTGGGGCGCGATTGCGTTTTTCAGCTCGCTGGAAGCAAGCGGGGATGGGATCAGTCACATCGCGCACCTGGGCGGGCTGGTCGTCGGATACGTGTACATCCGCAGGGGATCGTATTTCTATACGGCGCGAAACCTGCTGACGGACTGGCGCCAGCGGCGGCTGCGAAGAAAATTTGAAGTTTATATGCGCGACCACAGGAACGATCCGCCGTCCACTCCGCGGCGGTGGATGAACTAAGAGCGAAAAAGCGAAAACGAAATCCGAAAATCGGAACTCGGTCCGAGAACCAAGCCGTACACGCTTGGATGAGACCACGATTCGAGTCTCAGACGACAGTATGCAGCTTCATGAAGTTGGTGCTGCCGCGGATGCCGAAGGGCGTTCCGGCCACGATGCCCACCACGTCACCCCGCGACACCAATCGTTCTTCCAATAACCGCGAGGCGGCAACCTCGGAAAGCTCTTCAATGTTTCGCGTGCCGGTGATGGTGCGCGGCAGAACTCCCCAAAAGAGATTCAGGCGGCGGCGCGTTTCCTGATTCGGCGAAAAAGCGATGATCGGGCAGGGCGGACGATACTTGGAAATGAGCTGTGCGGTCGAACCGCTCTCGGTGAACACGGCGATGACCTTCATGCGAAAGACGACGGCAGCGTTGCAGATGGCTTCGCAGATGGTCTCGCCGACAGATAGGCGGTTGGGATGCGGGCGGACGACATCGCCAACGTTGGCTTCCGCCTCGCGCACGATGCGGTCCATCATGCGGACGGATTCGAGGGGATAGCAGCCGGAGGCGGTTTCGGCGGAAAGCATGACAGCGTCAGTGCCGTCGAAGATGGCGTTGGCGACATCGGAGGCTTCGGCGCGCGTGGGGCGGGGATTTTCGGTCATGGACTCGAGCATCTGCGTGGCGGTGATGACGGGCACGCGGAAGTCGCGAGCGAGGGCGATGATTCGCTTCTGGAGGACGGGGACCTGCTCGGGGGCGAGTTCTACGCCGAGGTCGCCGCGCGCGACCATCACTCCGTCGGCGGCGCGCAGGATTTCCTCGAGGTTTTCGATGGCTTCAGGCTTTTCAAGCTTCGCGATGACGGGCGAGTCGCGGCCGGCGCGGCGAATCAGCGCCTTGGCGGACAGTACGTCGGCGGCGGTGCGGACGAAGCTGACGGCCACGTAGTTGGCTCCGGCATCGAGAGCGAACAGCAGGTCGTTGCGGTCTTTGGGCGTAATCGAGGCAACCTTGAGCTTAACTCCCGGCAGATTGATGCCTTTGTGCTCGCCCAATTCACCTCCGTTGACGACGCGGGTGACCACGTCGCGGCCGCGGACAGAGAGGACGCGCAGCTCGATCAGCCCGTCGGCCAGGAGGATGCGGTCGCCGGAGCGGACGTCGCGCGGGAGCCCGGAAAAGGTGGTGGAAACCTGCGAGACGTCGCCCGGCACTTTCGCCGTGGTTATGACGAACGGCTGGCCCGCCTCGAGGTGAATGGGGCGGCCGCCGGCAAGCGTGCCGGTGCGGATTTTCGGCCCCTGCAGATCGGCCAGAATCGCCAGCGGGCGCTGCTGGCGTAGCGAAGCCTGACGAAGGGCACGGATGGCAGCAGCGTGTTCTTCGTGCGTGCCGTGAGAGAAATTCAGCCGGGCCACGTTCATTCCGCAGGCCAGCAGGCGATCGAGCATCTCGGGCGAACGGCATGCGGGGCCGATAGTGCAGACGATCTTTGCGCGGCGGAGGGTGAGGCCGGAGGGTGGCGGCGGTTTACGGCGCACGGACGAAATCCTCCACGGCGCGGTAGACCAGCTCGACGCCGGGCCGGATGGAGGCGATCGGCAGCCGCTCGTTGTCCGCGTGGATGCGCGCGTCTTCCTCTTCAGTGAGCGAAAAGGGAGTGAGGCCGTAGCAGGTGACGTTGCGCATGCGCAGCTCGGCAGAATCCGTGAAGCCCGGGGACATCAGGGGCAGAACGGGGGCGCCGGGGAAGACAACTCGGGACGCTTTGACGATCGAGCGGTAGAAATCCGTATCGGTATCGGAAGGCGGCGAGGGACGCGAATTGATGGCGTCAATGTCGATGCGGATCTGGGGATCGGCAACGACCTTGAGCATGGCGTCGGCGAATTCGCCGGGAAGCTCACCTGGAAGGAGGCGCACATTGAGGATGGCGTGCGCCTCGGAAGGAATCACATTGGCGCGAATGCCGGCCTGGAGAATGGTGGGAGAGACGCTGTTTCGCAGCATGGAGCTCCACACGGGATTGGCGGCGGAAAGGATGCGCGCGGCGTGGTCCTGGCGCTCGGGAGTGTCGAGAACCCGCATCCACTTGGCCAATTCGGGGTCTTCAATATCGGCGAGGCCTTCGAAATAGCGCTTGGTGAGCACGGTGGGCTTTACGGGCGGGTCCCAATTGCCCAGCTTCTCGACGGCAGCGGCGAGGTGGACCACGGCATTGTCCTTGAGCGGGACGGAGGCATGACCGGAAGTGCCAGTGGCGGTGACGCGGTAATTGACGGAGACTTTTTCGCCGGTCTGGACGCCCACATACCAGGGCCTGCCATCCTTCAGAGCGGTGCGACCGCCTTCGTTGATGCAAAAGGCCGCGGCCATCTTGTCCCAGTGTTTTTCGGCGAGGGCGCGGATCCCAACGCCGCCACCCTGCTCCTCATCGCCATCGGCGAGGAAGATCACGTCGCGATTCAGGCGGACACCGGCGCGTTTGAGCGTGACAAAGGCGGCGAGATTGGCAACGAGAGGGCCTTTATCGTCGAGAGTACCGCGGCCCCACATGGCACCATCCTTGATATCCGCGCTGAAGGGTTCGTGGATCCACTTCGTGGGGTCCACGCCGACCACGTCCATGTGGCCGAGCAGGAGCAAAGCGCGCGAAGGATCGGGAAGCGGCCCAGAATTGAGGCGCGCGATCAGAGCGCCACGGCCCGGAGCGGTTTCAATGATTTCGGAGGGAATACCTTCCTTCTGCAAGATCTCGGCCAGGTAGCGCGCGCCCGCCAACTCGTTCCCGGGGGGATTGGTGGTGTTGATGCGCACCAGACCGGCGAGCCAGTCGGTAGACTCGAGGGCCAACTTCTCGAAATCCACGGCAGCGGCGACGGGAGCATTCTGAGGAGCGGCGGAGGATACGAAAAGCGCCAGCAGAAGAAGCAGGAACGGCACTTTCCAAGAGAAGGACAATGCTGCCTCCATCGAGTGCGATGTGAACGCTGAGCCTAGAATGCTATCACGCAGAGTGGTTATGGCAGCGACTGAGAGGGAAGGGCGCGGCCCTTCCCCGTCGCGGCGGGCGAGCCGCACCAGGATGAAGAGGCGGGACTCATCCGCGGAGGCAAGCGCACAATCCAGCGAGAGTGAAACGGGTACACGGTCGGTCCCGAAGGGTCGGGATCACGGACCGTGGCTACCTGGACGGAAGGGACCGGGGCGAGCGTTGACCAGCCGCAGAGGGCCGTGGCAGCATCCAAGGGGAAGAGGTGAACCGTTATGCGAGCAGGATTTGTGCGCACCACCACCGCCTGCGGATTGTTCCTCTTGCTGGCGCTGGGCAGCGCGCCGGCGGACCCACTGGATGCGCAGCCACAGGGCGGGCAGGACAATCCCCAGCAGAAACCGCCGGTAACGGTGCCCGCGGGACCGGGCGAAACAAAACCGACCGACCAATTTTCGGTGACGGTGGAAGTACCGCTGGTGAACCTGGACGTGGTGGTGTCTGACGAAAAGGGCGATATCTTCACCGGGCTGAACAAAGCGAATTTCCGTGTGAGCGAAGACGGAGTGCTCCAGCCGATCACCAACTTTTCCACTCCCGAAGCGCCCATCACCAGTGTGCTGCTGGTTGAATTCAGCAGCCGGGGCCTTTACGGCTATCCCGTGTACTCCGCAAATGCCGTGACGTGGGCGGATGCGTTCGTAAGACTTTTGAAGAGGGACGATTGGGTGGCGCTGGTGTCGTTCGACATGCGCACGCGGGTGGAAGTGGACTTCACGCAGGACAAGATGGCGGTTCACAATTATCTGGCCAGCATGATCATTCCCGGTTTCCACGAGTCGAACGTGTTCGACGCCCTGATGGAAACGCTGGACAACATGAGGGACGTGAAAGGACGCAAATCGGTTGTGCTGCTGGCATCGGGGGTAGATACGTTCAGCAAGCACACGCTGGATGACGCGTACAAGCGGGTGAAAAATACCGACGTGACCGTATTCTGCATCGGCACGGGCCAAGTGGTGCTCAATTACATTGAAAACAACCGGGCCACGGGCGGAGCGATACAGCGGCTAAACCTCTATCAGGCCGAAAACCAGATGAAGGAGTTTGCCCGGCTGACGGGGGGACAAGCCTTCTTTCCCACTTTCCAAGGCGAGATCGGATCGATCATGCAGAACATCGCCAACATGCTACGGTCGCAGTACAGCCTGGGCTACGTGCCGAGCAATCAGGCCCGCGACGGAAAATACCGGAAAATCAAGGTTGAGGTGGTGGGTTCCGACGGACAGCCGGCACAAATGAAGGACGCCAAAGGGAAACTGACGAAGCTGATCGTCTATGCACGCCAGGGATATACGGCACCGAAGGGGCCCGTGTCGTAAAGCAGGAGCAGAAAGAAACAGAGAGGCATGGAAGCAGGAAACGAGTCCTAGTAACCGCGGGCGAGGTCCACACGGTTGCGGAGCTCGCGGCCGGAAAACCAACAGTCCAGATTGTCCAGCAGCAATTCCGCCTGACGTTCCCACAACAAATCGCTCGCGCCGCTCAGGTGCGGCGTAACGAAACAATTATCGAGAGACCATAGAGGGCTCGATTCGGGCAGCGGCTCCTCACCGGCCACATCGAGGGCAGCGCCCGCGATGCGGTGTTCGCGAAGGGCGGCGACGAGTGCCGCTTCGTCAATGAGCGAGCCGCGCGCGACGTTTAGCAGATAGGCCGAGGAGTTCATTTTCGCCAGCCTTGCCGCGTTGATAAGGTGGCGTGTTTCCGCGGTTTCCGGCGCAGCAAGCACAACAAAATCGGCTTCGTGGAGAAGCAGGTCGAGCGCCGAGGCGGGAGCGACGCGATCGGCGAGTTCGGGCGCGGGGCGGCCCGAGCGGGTAACAGCCAGAACGCGCATACCGAGAGAGCGCGCGAGGCGGGCCACCTCGCTGCCGATGGCGCCGAGACCGACGACGAGAAGAGTGGCGCCGCGCAGTTCACGCGGTCGGACGGGCTCGTTCCAGATGTCCTGCTGGCCCCAGTGGCGCGCAGCCTGATAACGAAAGGCGGAGGGAAAGCGGCGGGCGAGGGCGAGCAGCAGGCCGACCACGTGCTCGGCAATGGGAATGGTGTGAACGCCGCTGGCGTTGGTGACGGCGATGCCGCTCGCACGCAGCTCGGGATACATCAGTTGGGCGACGCCAGCGGCGGTCGAGTGCAGCCACTTTAATTTCGGCGCCGCGGCGAGCTGCTGCGGGCGAAGAGACCAGCCAACGAAGATATCGGTATCCGGCAGCTCGGCAGTGATGCCGGAGTAGTCCTGCAAATGGACGACGCGCATGCCGGGGTAACGCTCGCGAAGGCGGGCGGCGAGCCACAGCGGCGCGCGCCACAACGTGAAGGGGTGCCAGACGCAGAGCAGGAGTTTCGTTTGGGATGGAGGAGGCGGCGTCAAATCGGGAGCACCTCTTCCTTAACTTCGGACCGCCAAATCGCGGCCGGTCATTTCTTTGGGGCGTTCGGCCCCCAGCAGGCCGATGATGGTCGGGGCGATATCCTGCAGCGCGCCGCCAGAACGAACGGTGAGATAGTCTTGCCCGGTGACCAGAATGAAGGGAACCGGATTGGTGGTGTGGAAAGTGTGCGGGCCGCCGGTGACCGGGTCGATCATTGTTTCGGCGTTGCCATGGTCTGCGGTAATGATCCAGGCGGCGCCGCGGGGCCGGAGCGCCTGGTAGATGCGGCCAAGACCGGCGTCCACGGCTTCGACGGCTTTGATGGCGGCCTCGAGCTTGCCGGAATGGCCGACCATGTCGGCATTGGCGTAGTTCATGATGATGGCGTCGAAGCCGCCCTTTTCGATGGCCTTGACCACGGTGTCGGTGATGCCCTCCGCGCTCATTTCGGGCTTGAGGTCGTAGGTGGGAACTTTAGGCGAGGGAACGAGCACGCGCTCCTCACCGGCGAAGGGTTTTTCCACGCCGCCGTTGAAGAAGTAGGTGACGTGGGCGTACTTTTCCGTTTCCGCGCAGCGCAGGTTGCGCAGATTCTGCTCGGCAAAGACGTGGGCGAGGATGTGCTCGAGTTTTTCGGGAGCGAGGACGTAGCGGAGCCAGGGCCAGGTCTTTTCGTACTGGGTCATGGCCACGAAGAAGAGATTCCTGGGACGCGCAGGATCACTGAAACGGTCAAAGCCGGGCTCGATGAGGGCGCGCGTCAACTGGCGGGCGCGGTCGGCGCGGAAATTGAAGAAGATGACGGCATCGTCGTTGCGGATTGTGCCCACCGGCACGGCGGACTGTCCGTGGCGCATTCCCTGAGTGATGACAATGGGCTCGACAAATTCGTCGGTGACACCGTGCTCGTAGCTTTGGTGAAGAGCAGCCAGTGGACTCGAGTCGTGGTGCAGTGCGTAGCCATGAACTACTGCGCGGTAGGCGCGTTCGATGCGCTCCCAGCGATTGTCGCGGTCCATGGCGTAGTAGCGTCCTGTGACGCTGGCGATGCGGCCGACGCCGTACTGGCGCAACTTCTGCTCGAGCTGCTGGAGATACGCGGCGCCGCTGGTGGGCGGGGTATCCCGGCCGTCGGTAAACGCGTGGATGAAGACGCGGGAGACTTTCTGCTCCGCGGCCATGCGCACGAGCGCGACCAGATGTTCGAGCTGTGAGTGCACGCCGCCATCGCTTACCAGGCCAAGCAGATGGAGTTGGCGCTCGCGGCCGCGGGCCATCGCTTCCAGGAGCAGCGGCTGCCGGTAGAGCTCGCCGGTCTGGATCATCAGATCGAGCCGCGTGATGTCCATATGCACGACGCGGCCGGCGCCGATGTTCAGGTGGCCGACTTCGCTGTTGCCCATCTGTCCTTCGGGAAGGCCGACGAACGGCCCTGAGGTATGGACGAGTGTGTTGGGAAATTTCTGAAGCAGCATGTCGTAGGCGGGCTTCCGGGCGAGAGCGATAGCATTGCCGCGTGTTTCGGGGCGATATCCCCAACCGTCGAGAATGGTGAGAAGGATGGGCTTGGGCCGAGGCATAGAGTGCCAGCATACAAAACGCAGGAAGGAATGGGTAGCAGGCGAAGAGAATCAAAGATCCGGCAAGCCTTCGCGCTCCATTTTTGCAGGTTCGAACTCGAAGGAGATCGTGCCGGAAGCGATGGGACACTCGAAGCGAACCAGGCTCTCGTTCCCGGGCAGTGTGGATTTTCCGGCGACGATTCGCGGAAAGAAAACGTAGAACGCACCGATGGCGATCTCTTTGCGCTCGTCGAACTCGGGCAACGGCGCCGTTTTCACGGCGAGAGGGGAAATGCGTTCTCCCGTGCTCTTGAGGATGAGAATGGAATTTTGGACCATCGCCGCGGTGAACAGACCCGACTGCGGCACCTTCTTCACATCCTCTAACGACACACGCAAATCCACATAGACGATGTAGACGTCCGGTGGCGCGAATATTCCGGATTGCTGAGAATCCCCGGGCTTGATCAAGCCGCGCTGAACGCGGTTACGGAAAATGGCCTCACGAACGGTGCGGGACGAAGCCCAACGCACCACGGCCGTGCCCTCCACGCTCGCGACTGGAGGCAGCGTCGGGGAGGCCGTGCGGATGTCTCGCACAGCTTGGATGTCGCCGGCCGTCATCGTGCTTCTGTGTTCGGTGGGAGAGCTGTTCACGGGGGGGAAGCTGTCCTGGGAGCAGGGAGGTTTACCGGAAGGGCAGGCCCCGCCCTGAGTGCCCGGCTTTACGACCAGCATTCGGATGCGATGCGCCCAGGGAGAATTCTCGAGGATCTGGCGCACTTCCTTCTCGCTCCACTGGGAGAACGGCTTGTTCCGCCACGAATCGTTGCCCGAAGCAACGCCGGCGAGAGCGAGAATGACGAGCGGAAGCGCCCAGATCCGCCGAGTTCTCATTTGCGAGCCCCAGAGGCACCCGGATGGTTGGCCGTATTCTACGCCTAATAGGAAGGCAGAAGGGAAGAGCGGCGTTTTGCAGAATGTATCGCGGACGGAAGCCAGCGAGGCTAGACGGAACGTTTGGCTAGAGTGCTGCGTCCCGGGAACCGCGCGGCGGCGCCGAGATCCTGCTCGATGCGCAGGAGCTGGTTGTACTTAGCAATACGATCGGTACGCGAGGCGGAGCCCGTTTTGATTTGGCCCGCGGAGGTGGCCACGGCGAGGTCGGCAATAAACGTGTCCTCGGTCTCGCCGGAACGATGAGAAATCACTGAGGCGTAGCGGGCTTTGCGGGCCATCTCGATCGCTTCGATGGTCTCAGTGACGGTGCCGATCTGATTCAATTTGATGAGGATCGCATTGCCGATTCCCTGTTCGATGCCGCGGGCAAAGATTTTTGTGTTGGTCACGAAGATATCGTCGCCGACGAGCTGAAGTTTGCCGCCGAGTTCGCTTGTCAGCAGCTTCCATCCGCTCCAGTCTTCCTCGCTCATTCCGTCTTCGAGGCAAACGATGGGATATTGCCGGGCCCAATCCTTCCACCAATCCACCATTTCGGCGGGAGCGTGCGCGGATTTGTCCGACTTCTTGAAGACGTATTTGCCGGAGGCTTTGTCGTAAAACTCGCTAGCCGCGGGATCGAGCGCGATGGCCACTTGCTCGCCGGGTTTGTAGCCGGCGGCCTGGATGGCTTCGAGCACGGACTGGATCGCTTCTTCGTTGGAACGCAGGTTGGGGGCGAAGCCGCCTTCGTCGCCGACGCTGGTGGATTGGCCGCGCTTTTTCAGGACGCCTTTGAGGGTGTGGAAGACCTCGACGCCCGCGCGCAACGCCTCGGAAAAACTGGGCGCGCCCACCGGCATGACCATGAATTCCTGGAAGTCCACGGAATTGTCGGCATGCGCGCCGCCATTGAGGATGTTCATCATGGGCACGGGCAGAGTGGACGCGCTGGAATCGGAAGAGTAGCGGGCGAGATATTTATAGAGCGGCAGATCGAGCTGCGCGGCAGCGGCGCGGGCCGCGGCCATGCTGACGGCGAGGATGGCGTTGGCACCGAGCCGGCTCTTGGTGGGAGTGCCGTCGAGCAGAATCATGCGGCGGTCGAGCGCAATCTGGTCCGCGGCATTCATTCCGGCGACGGCGGGACCAATCTCAGCGTTGACGTTGTGAACCGCCTTCAGCACGCCCTTCCCCAGATAGCGGGATTTGTCGCCGTCACGCAGCTCGAGCGCCTCGTGCTCGCCGGTGGAGGCGCCGGAAGGCACGGCAGCGCGTCCCATCTCTCCGCCGCTCAAGAAGACTTCGGCCTCGACAGTGGGGTTTCCGCGTGAATCCAGAATCTGACGGGCGCGGACATGGGTGATGTGCGTGGCCATGAGTTCTCCTGGTCGGGGCTCCCGGCGCTACTCCGGCTCCTCAAGCATCGATTCTTCGCGGGTGACCACAGTGATGCCGCCTGGCGAGACGGGGTATCGCTTGCGATCTTCCTCGAGGTCGTAACCGATCACGGAATGTTCAGGGAGCTGGACATGGCGATCGATGATGGCGTTGCGCACACGGGAATAGCGGCCGATCTTCACGTGGTTGTACAGAATGGTATTCTCCACGTCGCAAAAACTGTTTACACGCACGTCGTAGCCCAACACGGAACGGCGGACGCGGCCGCCGGAAATAATGGAGCCGCCAGCGACGATGGAATCGAGTGCGACGCCCATGCGATTCTCGTCCGCAAAGACGAATTTGGCCGGCGGGTATTGCTGCTGCCAGGTCCACAGGGGCCAGTCCGTGTCGTAGAGATTGAAGACCGGGGAGACGCTCACCAGGTCCATGTTGGCCTCGTAGTAGGCGTCGAGCGTGCCGACGTCGCGCCAGTAGAGCGCTTCCTTCTTATTTTCGTCGATGAAGTTATAGGCGAAGACGCGGAAGCGGTCCACGAGGCGAGGCAGAATATCCTTGCCGAAATCGTGCGAGGAATCGGTGCGCTCGGCGTCTTCCACGAGGATGGGAATCAGGAGCTGGGTATTGAAAATGTAGATGCCCATCGAGGCATTGGATTTCGTGGGATTCGTGGCGGAAAGCTTGGGCCGGTCCGGCTTTTCCTGGAAACCGAGGACGCGCCCGGAAACGTCGGTCTCGACGACGCCAAAGCGTCCCGCCGCCTGCGCAGGGTCCACTTCCAGCGTGGCCACGGTCACTCCCGCGTCGGCATCCACGTGCTGCCGGAGCATCCGCTTGTAGTCCATCTTGTAGATGTGGTCGCCCGCCAGGATGATCACGAAGCTCGAGCGCTCGCTGCCAATCGAGTAGATGTTCTGATAGACGGCGTCCGCGGTGCCCTGGTACCAGTCGCGCGAGACGCGCATCTGGGGCGGCAGGATGTCGATAAATTCCTGGTGACCGGCGAGCACAGACCAACCGCGGCGGACATGGCGATTGAGGCTCAGCGCTTTGTATTGGGTGAGGACGAAGACGCGGCGGAGATCGCTATTGATGCAATTCGAGAGGGTCACATCGACGATGCGGTAGACGCCGCCAAAGGGCACGGCCGGCTTGGCGCGGTCACGCGTAAGCGGCCACAGGCGCTCACCCTGGCCGCCTGCCATCAGAACGCCAATGGCTTCGCGCATCCGGTCCATGACTGGCCCGCTCGTTTGCGGGTGGATTATTTTAGTGCGGTTACAGCAAATGCGGGTGAAGAATTCCGTGCGGGCCGCGTAGTGATGAACGATTAGGCTCGACCAAAGCGCGTCAATTACTTTGAATTCTAAGTGGCCCGTGAGAAAATTTCTTGACAGTGCCTGGGTGGAAGGATAGAACCGGGGCACTCAGACACCGTGCAAGGCTTCGCGAGAGCCACTTCCTCGCTGTTTCCTTCAAATTCAACGGTGGTTGGGAGGTGTTTTCCCTTTGACGGAAGTCATTATTCAGGAAGGTGAGTCGCTGGAGGGCGCCCTGCGTAGGTTCAAGCGCCGGGTGCAACAAGCGGACATCATCAAAGAAATCAAGAAGCACAGCTATTACATGAAACCTGGAGAAAAGCGCCGGGCGAAGGCCGCCCTGTCGCGGAAGCGCATGCGCAAGAAGATGCGCCGGGAGCAAGAGTAGCGCCAGGGGTACACGACTGGGAGCCCGGCGAGGAGGAGGAAACAATCTCTTTCGCGCCGGGCTGCCAAGGGGCTTGCGAACCGGTCCATTCGGAGCACCCTATGGAGTACCAGGATAAAGTACTCAAGTGCGTGGATTGCGGGACAGAGTTCATTTTTACAGCGGGCGAGCAGTCCTTCTTCGCGGACAAAGGCTTTCGCCACGAGCCGAAGCGATGCAAGAGCTGCAAGGCCAACCGGACTTCCGGCGCGCCCTCCGGGAACGCCGGGCGCACCGAAACGAGGGCCATCTGCTCACAGTGCGGTAAAGAAACGACAGTTCCGTTCAAACCCACGCAGGGCCTCCCGGTGTTTTGCCGCGAGTGTTACCAGCAGCGCCGCACGATGGGGAACCCCGCCTGACCTGCAAAAGAACTGATGCCAGCCTAGCCCCCCTGCGCTCAGCTTTGGCCGAGTGAAGGGCAATATTCTGCGCGCGTTTCGTGTTGCTCACACGCTGAGGATTTGCATTTGCCGGCCTGGAGAGCCGACGTAGGATAGTTGCCGAAATCGAACGGGATTTTGTTCCGCGAACGCGCGATCCGGAAGGACGGGACAAGGTGGGGAAATGGCCGTTCGTGGCTGTGCTGGCGTGCTGGCTGGTCCCGGCAATG
>Ga0187781_10003323_pt1 | contig 12135 bp, 7 predicted proteins | sample 0715_SJ02_MP02_2_FD_132447 | JGI IMG/M metagenome (GOLD analysis project Ga0187781, IMG submission 132447) | Tropical peat soil microbial communities from peatlands in Department of Meta, Colombia - 0715_SJ02_MP02_20_MG | ecosystem: Environmental > Terrestrial > Soil > Wetlands > Peat | place...
GAAAGAGCCGACTTGCCGTCATCGCACGTGGCGTGCGGGTCGGCCCCGTGGGCCAGGAGAAGCTTGACGATTTCGAGATGGCCGTTCGCGGCAGCCGTCAGAAGCGGCGAATAGCCAGGACCGTAGCGATAGTTGGGATTCGCGCCACTCTCAAGCAACCATCTGACGATTTCCGTGTGCCCACTGGCCGCCGCGCCCGTCAAAGCGTTATATCCCGAACCGTTGGTGGCGGCAGCGTTGATGTCCGCGCCGCACTCCGCCAGATAACGGGCAACGGGCAGATGGCCAAAGACTGCAGCAAGTGCAACCACGGGAAAACCATCCGGCGAAAACGATCTCGCTACCGCCGGATCTTTGTCCACAAATCGCCTCACGCAATCGAGCTTTCCGACCGCAGCGGCATCGTGCAAGTCCAAAGAAGCCCCGCGCGTGAGCAGCAGGTCCCGAATTTCCCGCCGACCCGTATAGAGCGACATAAGTACAGCGGAGATCCCGGATTCATTCTTTGCCGAGGCGAGCTCGGGATGGGCGTCGATAAGCGAACTGACCGCCAAGGAGTTCCCCGCGCGAATCGCTTCAAACAGTTCTGCAGTGGACATAGAGGGCCTCCTACCGGAAGCGCATCGTTCAGGATTTCAGCAGGAACGAAAACAACTGCCAAGGTTGAGTGCTCCAGCAGATTAGCACAAGGAAGAGGACCTGCAGGGGGATGCGCAGCCAAAGGGCTGTAACGGGACGGCCGCCGAGGATAAGGTTTTCGCGGGCGGCCTTGATATTCGCGGGCAGGATGCAGAGGAGAAGCAAGCAAAGGCAAAGTCCCGCCAGAGAACGCGTTTGGGGAATCAGAATGCCCATGGCTCCAAGGATTTCGCAGACCCCCGTGAAATGAACCATGGCCATCGGGTTGGAAAATGCGGCGGGCATCATGCGCGCAAGGTCGTGGCGCATTTTGTTGAAATGAGCCAGGCTGGCAAAAAGAAACATCACGGCCAGAGCAAAGCGCGTGGAATCCATCCAGGTAGCGAAGGCGAGGACCCCCAAAGCACCGAGACCTCGGAACACAAGAAGAGAGAGAATCAGGACGAGAAGGACAATCATAGAGGCCTGATCCAAATGCCGCCAGCGAAAAGGGGCCGTGCAGCTGGAACGAGCAGGAGGTCCCTACCGCCGGGCGCGGTCTTTCCGCACGGCTTCGTCCACGAGCGCGTCTAGCTCGGAACGCGTGAGGGTGATCTCCTCTGTGGGGCTTTCGCGCCCATCGCAGGTTTCCGGAAGCTCCGCCCCGCCGCCTGGAGGAGGAGTAACGTTGTACCTGGCACGGGCGGCCATGAGTTTGGCGACTTCGCGCGTCGAGAGAAGCTGAGGCGTTCCCACGAGCCTCGAAGACAGGAGAATCTTTGCAAAATGCTCGACGATCTCCATGCGGTAAAACGCTGTCAACAGATCGGGACCGCACGTGACGGCACCGTGGTTGGCGAGAAGCAAAGCGTCGTAGTGCGGCACGTACGGCTCTAGCACCGCGCTGAGATCGGAAGTGCCGGGTGTCGCATAGCGCACCAGCGGAACCTTGCCAAGGCAAACCACAACCTCCGGCAAGAGCGCCTGATCGAGCCCCTGTCCAGATGCCGCGAAACCCGTCGCTGTCGGAGGATGCGCGTGACACACAGCTTGAACGTCCGGGCGCATTTGGTAGATCAGTAGGTGCATGCCTGCTTCGGAGGAGATTTGCCGCTCTCCGTGCAGGTGCCGCCCATTCAGGTCCATGACGACAAGGTCACCCGGAGACATCATGCCTTTGTTGAGGCAAGTAGGAGTGGTCAGGATGCGGTTGCTCGACAGGCGTACCGAGAGATTGCCCTCTTGGGCAACGATGTGGCCGCGTTCATACAACCACCGGCCCACCATACAGATGTCGTGCCGGTGCTGCTCCTCGGAACGATGAGCGTGTGATGAGTCCGTAGACACGGTGCGGACTCCTTCCCGGGACGTCAGGCGGTCCCAAAAGGCTCAAGGGTGAAAACGTACCGCAAATCTCGCACAAAGAGTACGCTTGCTTGCCCCGAAAGCCAAGAGGAATTAGGCGTAGATGCCGCGTAGCTTTAGCGACGATGCCACACGGTCAATCGCCAGCATATAGGCAGCGATACGGTTGTTGACCTGGTGCGTTTCGGCGTAGCGAACGACCTCATCAAAGGCCCGCTCCATCACGTCATACAGCCGCTCATTCACTTCGCTCTCGCGCCAGAAAAAGCCCTGGCGGTCCTGAACCCATTCAAAATAGCTGACGGTGACGCCCCCGGCATTGCCGAGAATATCGGGCACAGTAAAGATGCCCTTGGCATCGATGATGGCGTCGGCCTGCCAGGTAGTCGGCCCGTTCGCCCCTTCGCAGAGGATTTTCGCCTGAACCTGGTGCGCGTTCTGCTCCGTGATCTGGTTCTCGATAGCGGCCGGGATGACCACCTCGCACGGCTGAAATAGCACGTCGCGAGCACTCATCTTTGTGCCTCCACCGGGGAACTCCTGCAGAGGCTTCTTGCGCGTGTAGACCCAATCGATGACCTTCGGGACATCGAAGCCGTTCTCGTTGTATAGACCGCCGCCGATATCGGCGAGGCCGATGATCTTGTAACCCGATTTTTGCATGAGTTCGGCGGCAAGCGATCCGACGTTGCCGAATCCCTGGATCACGACGCGCGTGTCCTCTTTGTGCAGTCCCAGTTTGCCGATGGCCTTATCGACGCAGATCATCACGCCGCGGCCGGTGGCTTCCCGGCGGCCGCGGGATCCGCCAAGTTCAATAGGCTTGCCGGTAACCACGGCCGTGGTAGCCTGCCGGGCATGCATGGCATAAGTGTCCATAACCCAAGCCATGGTCTGCTCGTTCGTGCCGACGTCCGGCGCAGGGATGTCCCGTTCGGGGCCTAGCCAGTCCGAAAGTTCCGCAGTATAGCGGCGGGTGAGGCGTTCCAGTTCGGCGCGGGACATTTTGCGAGGATCGCAGATGATGCCGCCTTTGGCGCCCCCAAACGGGATATCGACAACCGCGCATTTCCAGGTCATCCAGGCAGAAAGGGCGCGAACTTCATCCAGAGAGACGTCCGGAGCAAAACGAATTCCCCCTTTGCCCGGGCCGCGTACAGTCGAGTGCAAGACGCGATAACCGGTGAAAACCTCCAGTTGGCCGTTGTCCATGCCAACGGGGATATACAACGTAATCTCCTTGTCCGGATACTTCAGGTACCGGTAGACACCTTGCTCGAGGCCAAGCTTGTTGGCAGCAACTTCGAAACGCGCCTCGGCGTTCTGGTAAACATTCATTTCTTCCGGCACAGGCGTATGGGGCATGCAAAGGTCTCCTTGGCGCGAACCGCTCGTGAAGCAATTGGCTGCGCGGTATCGTTCGGCCTGTGAGAGTCGAGCAGGCGCGAAAAAAAGGCCAAGGGGAGCGAAATCTCTGCGGGCTACCCACCCGCGGAACCTTCCACTTGGCCGGGTGGCCAGTATAGTAAGTGGCGTGTCAGAGAGCAAGGTTGGGGGGGCACCGAAAAGTCAACATACGGAAGAGTCGAAACAGCAAATTGTGAGTGAGGATCGGGGTGCTGGCGGTAAACTACGGATAGCCCCAAAAGGGCACTCACAGAAACCATGGCGACTACCGCGATCGAACCGAAACTAAGCCTCTCGGTGCTGGTGCCCGTTTACAACGAGCAGTACCTGGTGGAATCGAGTTTGCGACGCCTCGAAGTCCTGGCAGGCTCGCCCTGGCTGAATCGCGTGTGTGTGATCGTCGTGAACGACGCGTCGAAGGACCGGACTGGCGAAGTGCTGAAGACAATTCGGAAGAACCTGGAGCAGCCGGGCGCGACTCGGCTCGAATGGATCTTCCAGGATCACCAGAAGAACCAAGGGAAGGGCGCGGCGATCCGAACTGCCTTGCAGTCTGTCGATACGGACCTGGTGGTCATCCATGACGCGGACCTCGAATACCACCCCGAGGATCTGTTGAAGATGATTCCCCTGTTTGACGCAGAAGACGCGGACGCTGTCTATGGCTCGCGGTTTCTGGCCAGCGATTACCGGCGCGTGCTTTTCTTCCGTCATAGCCTGGGCAACAAGCTGCTGACCTTGCTGACCAATTTTGTAACGGACCTGAACCTGACGGACATGGAGACCTGCTACAAAATGGTCAGGGCGGATCTGCTGAAAAGCATTCCTCTCGAGAGCAACCGTTTCGGGATCGAACCGGAGATCACCGTCAAGCTGGCAAAAAGAGAAGCACGAATCTTCGAGATACCCATCCGCTACTCCGGGCGAACCTACACCGAAGGCAAGAAAATCACATGGAAGGACGGGGTGAGGGCGCTCGGCGCGCTGCTGAAGTATGGGATCTCCGACCGCATCTATGTCGAGGATGAATATGGCAGCGAAATTCTGGCCCGGTTGAACCGCGCGCCGCGGTTCACAAAATGGATGGCGGACACCATCCGTCCATACCTCGGCGAGCGAGTTCTGGAAATTGGAGCTGGCATCGGGAACCTCACCTCCAACCTGGTGCCAAGAACCGAGTATTGGGCCAGTGACATTAATCCGCATTACCTCGACCAGCTCAGGAAACTAAAACAGACGCGGCCGTACCTGCAGGTGCAGTACACCGACGCGAGCGCGGGCGACACTTATCCGGGCGAACAGTTCGACACGGTGATCTGCCTGAATGTGGTGGAACATTTGGAAGACGACGCAAAAGCTTTGGGGAACATACGAAGGTCGCTCCAGAAAAACGGGCGGGCGATTATCCTCGTTCCCAATGGACCAGGCCTATACGGTTCCCTTGATCGCGTGCTCGGGCACTATCGGCGTTACACGAAGCGGCAGTTGCAGGAAGTGTGTGAGCGGGCGGGCTTCCGGGTCGAGACGATACTGAAGTTCAATCGCATCGGCGCTCCCGGATGGTGGTGGAACGGGCGGGTCTTGAAGAAGAAGACGTTTGGGCTATGGCAAATGAAACTGTTGAACTTCCTCTTGCCGGTGGTTCGACCTGTTGACCGCTTCCTGCCGTTTCCTCACCTGTCCTGGATCGTCATTCTCCGCGTGGACGAGCGGGCCCAGGAAAGTCCCGCAAACGCAGCTGCACCGGCCCTTATGCCTGCCGAAGACCACATTACCCGCTAGCCGTTCTTGGAGTGCGGCTTTTCCGAGGCTTCGAAGGACGGCTTGTCGGCCCCAGGACTCGAAGGGCGGCGGGCTTACTGGTTCTTGAAATCGACCGTGACCGTCAAATGCATCGAGGTGGGTTGCCCATCGAGCATTGCCGGCGAGTATTTCCACTGCTTCACAGCGTCAAGCGCCGCGCGATGAAGAAGCGCCGGGCCTGCAATGACCTTCACGCCAGCAACGTTGCCGGATGCATCGATGAGTGCATCGATCAGAACCCTCCCGGACACATGCTGGGATTTTGCCATGGCCGGATAATCTGGCGGAACGGACTTGAGTAGTTGCGCCTGCTTGACATCTCCGCCAACCGGGAGAGGTGCGGCAGGTCCGGCGCGGCCCGCTGCCGTCGCCGCGAAGGCATCTTCGCCGCCGGGGACCGTCTTCGTGTCAATGGACTGCAAAGCGTCAGGATCGGGAGCCGATTCGGCCTGGCGATTCACGACCGGAGCACCGAGATGGACATCTCCCAGCGATGGTTTTGCCGGGGCCTCTTCCGGCTCGGGTTCTTTCGCGGCGGGCTTCGCGTTCTTGGGTTGAGGCACAGCCGCCTCTGGTGCAGGCGTCGGCGCGGTTTTCTTACTGGAAGGCTGCGAGGAAGCCGCGGTCGCGTTGTTCCGTGCCGGAGCAGGGGCTTCCGGAGCGGCCGCGTTCGAAGCCGGCGCCAATTCGTTGGATGCAACCGTACGAGATCCGACAGCCAAGGCGTTAGAAGTCGCGTGATTCTGGAAAAAATACCAGCTGCCGCCAACGATGACTAGCGTCGCAGCAACGAGACCCAGAAGGAGGCCTTTTTTCGATCCGCCGGAAGATTCGGTGGTGGAAACCGCTGACTCGCCGAGGAGTTGTCCGCCGAAGACCGCCGCCTCCGGACGATGCGATTCTTGCGTAGCGAGCGCATCGAAGGACTCTTCAGAGTTCACGGAAACGGAGTTTTCGACCGAAGCCTCGGCTGACGTGGCATCGGCAGTGCTTCCCGAATTTTGCGAGAGCGGCGCTAGCCAGGAAGGAATCTTGACCTCTTCATCCGCGCCGAGGGTGGTGGCAGCAGAAGTGCGTGCAGGCGATGCGGGTTTGCGCTCGCTCGGAACAACCAGCTTTGCTTCGTCCTGAGTGAATTGCAGGACTTTCTTGGCCACTTCCTCGACCGGGGTTTCCGGCTTGTGCGCAACAGGCGCGGCTGAAGGCGCGGGAGGCTCCGTGAAGAGCAGGGACCCAAGCTGAGCTTGCAGGTGCGCGGCGCGCTGCTTGAGTTCTTCAGAGGAAGGCTCTGCGGAAGCTGGTGCGGGACGCGATTCCGGGGCGGCCGGAGCAGCGGGAGTTTGCGGCCCGCAGAAGAGCGCATCGATTTCCTTCAAAAAATCGCGAGGGGTAGGAGCAGGAGTCGCTGGATGTTGTGCGGCTTGCACATCGGGCTCGACGCTGGCCATCGGCGGAGGGTCAACGGGCATTTCGGGAACGGATAGCTTTGAAGTTGCTCCCACAGGCGAAGTTGCTTCCGCAGGCGCTTGTGTAACGGACTCGGGCTGTGTAGGCACAGGCGGAACCGCAGCCGGCGGTGGCGGAGGCGCAACGGAAACCGGAGGAACCGGGATCACCGGGGCGGCTGGTTCAGGTCGCGAAGACACCGGTGCCGTATGCACGGCGAGAGACACCGTTGGAACTGTTGGCTTCAAGGGGGGTGCAGGAGGCGCCGCCGGGGCAACCGGCTTAGCGGCGGGCGCAACAGGCTTGGCGGCAACTGGTGCCGCTGGTGCGGCCGGCTTTGGCACGACAGGTGCAGCTGGAGCAACAGGACGCGGAGCAGTCGGCGCCGCAGCGGCGGGCAGTTGCAGACCCCAAAAACCGGGAGAGGGCTCCGTGAATTGAAGCTCAACGTAGGCGCCAGCGCTGCCCGTGGACTTCGATTTCACTACCTGGCAAACGATCTCCTTTTTTGTCTTTTCGTTGGTGAGAAATACGAGCTGGCCGGAAGTGAGCTGCGTGGAAGTGCGAATCACGGCGCCATGAGGGAGAACGAGTACGGTCTGTGTGGTTTCGGAAAACGGGACGCGTTTGTCCGAACCATCGACGGTGCGAGCCCCGTTGACCGTTACCGGAATCTCCAGGGCGACGGGCTGAATGCGTGCAGTCGCTTCGTTCGAGGGCTTGGCGTGCGGAGTTGCAGGGGAAGTGGCGTTAGCGGCCGGGGCGGGAGTTTCAAGTTCTTTCAGAATTGGCGCCATAGAGTACTCGCTCAGAGAGGTATACAGTGAAAGCCCTGTCGAGACAGAACTCCCCTGTTCTTACATTTACATGGTCGCTTGGGATGAAAAGCTGACCCTATAGTACGCGCGTACTACGATGGAAACAGGGCCCGTTCGTGTGCTGGATTGGTTAAGGGAAGGCCGTGGAGATCTTCGAGCGTTTTACTGATCGACGGGTTATTTGGAAGGGTTAAGGGGCGGCTGGAAGCGAGCGTCGATGGCGACCTGATACCCAGAGACCAGCTTATTGGTTTCGTTGGCCATGCCGATGACCTGCTGCAGCTCCTTGAACATTTCAGGAGTCATGCCTTTGCTAAAGGCCGAAGCGGTGTGGGAGTAGATGCAGTATTGGCAGTTGTTGGTGACGCTGACGGCAATGTACAGAAGTTCTTTCGTGAGGGGGTCGAGCGCTCCCGGCCCCATGATGGCCTTCAGGTCTTCCCAGGTGCGTTTCAGGAGCGCGGGGTCGTGTGCGATGGCCTTCCAAAAATTGTTGATGTAGTCGATTTTGCGCGTGGCCATGATGTCGTCGTACACCGCTTTCACGGCAGGGCTCGCGTCTTTGTATTCGATAAGGCCGAATGTGGACATAATCGCTCCGTCGTCCAATCTGGGCTACAAGAGTATGTTAATTGCAATTTCCCTGAGAAGGTATGGTCAGAATCAGAAAGCGGAGTGGCGAGGCGTTTCCGCAAGTTCGGCGCGCAGAGCGGGGGGAGATCCTCCACGAATGCATTTTAAATCGATATAATAGCGGCGAACGGCGGAGGACGAGATGAACTTCCCTGACCTTCTGAAAAGTTTCAAAAGCCTGGTCGCGCTGCCCTGCTTGTTCTGCGCCAGCGTATTTCCAGTGATCGCACAAACGGTGCATGTGGACATGACGCCTTCGAAGGCGCTCGCCTTCGACCCGGATAAAGCGATGGGCACGTCGATGGACATTCTGCCGGCGAAGGATTTCGACAAGGTTTACAGCGAGACGATCATCAAGGAAGGACTCTCCGCCGGATGGGGTCCGATGACCTACCGGCAAAACACCGAACTGACCTACGACGCATGGCACTGGAATCCCAACGGAACCTGGAGCGACGAAAAACACAGAAGCGGTTATTTTCTGGGAAGCACGGAGCCAAAAGACTTCCTGCGCAAATCCTTCGGTTATCGGCTGGCGCATCGCGGCACCACGCGGAGCGACTCCGGACAAAGCGAGTATTCGCGAATGACCGATGGCGACCCGGCCAGCTACTGGAAGAGCAATCCCTATCTCAGCGGAAAATTCACGGGAGAATCGGACGCAGCAAATCCGCAGTGGGTGGTCGTCGATTTCGCCCTTCCGCAGGATATCGACGCGATCCAGATCGCCTGGGCAAATCCATACGCGACGAAATACGTGGTGGAATATTGGACAGGCAAGGAAGATGCGCTGACCAAGCCGCTATCTGGCGCCTGGGTTAAATTCCCGCAGGGCGAAGTAACCGCAGGAACAGGCGGCAATAAAGTGCTGCGACTGGCCGACCATCCTGTGGCGACACGCTTCCTTCGCATCTGGATGACGGAATCTTCAAATACTTGCGACTCGCATGGGAGCGACGATTCGCGAAATTGCGTGGGCTTCGCGATCTCCGAAATCTCCGTAGGTAATTTCAACTCCCTTGGCGAATTCGTCGACCTCGTGAAACACACGCCCGGGCAGGCACAAACCGTCACGCAGGCTTCTTCAACCGACCCGTGGCACACGTCGGAAGACATCGTATCGTCCCGAATTCAAACGGGATTTGATCTGTTTTTCACCAGCGGCTACACCAATCACCTTCCCGCGATGGTTCCTATTGCCATGATCTATGCAACGCCCGAAGACAGCGCAGCGGAGCTGGCATACATCGAGAAGCGCGGCTATACGGTTTCCTACGTGGAAATGGGCGAAGAGCCGGACGGCGCGTTCATGCTGCCGGAAGATTACGCCGCGCTCTACGTGCAATGGGCAAAGGCACTGCACAAGGTGGACCCGAGGCTGAAGCTGGGCGGCCCGGTATTTACCGGGGTAAATGAAGACATCAAAGTCTGGCCCGATGCGCAGGGACGAACGTCCTGGCTCGCTCGATTCCTCGATTATCTAAAAGCGCACGGGCGTATGGAAGATCTCGCGTTTGTTTCGTTCGAACATTACCCGCTGGATCCGTGCGTCATCAACTGGTCGGATTTGTATCGCGAGCCGCAATTCGTGGCGGGAACCCTGAAAGCATGGCGGGACGACGGAGTCCCCGCGAACGTGCCGCTGATGAATACGGAGAGTAATGTTTCCTGGTCGCTGACCGATCCGATGCAAGACCTGTTCGCGGGCTTGTGGCTTGCCGACAGCGTAGGAACTTTCCTCGAACAAGCCGGACCCGGTGGGGTGTATTACCACTCACCGATTCAGCCTGAACCCTTGCGCCCGGGATGCCATTCCTGGAGCACCTATGGGAATTTTGTGGCGGACGAGAAGCTCGAGATTAAGCAGCACACGGCGCAATACTTCGCGAGCCAGATGCTGAATCTGGACTGGGTGAAGCACGGCGGCGGAATGCACCAGCTCTATCCGGCAACAGGCGATTTGCAAGACGAGGCCAAGCACGATCTGGTCACGGCTTACGCTGTGAGTCGCCCCGATGGAGTGTGGTCGCTCCTCATCATTAACAAAGACCCGAGCAACGACCACGAAGTAGAACTCTCCTTTGAAAATGGCGGGAAAAGAATGGCGGAAGGCTTCGCAGGTCCGGTAAAGAGGGTGCTATTTGGAGCCGCTGAATATGTCTGGCATTCCTCCGGCACAACAAGCCGCGCCGACCCGGACGGCCCGGCAAAGCGAAGTACTCTGGATTGGAAACAAGGGCAGAAAGTGACCCTACCCAAAGCGTCGGTCACTGTGCTCACCGGGAAAGTCTCCGAATTATAAGAGACTGCATCCTCTGACGGGCCTTGCAGTTTACGTAGCTATCGACGCACCCTTCGGTCCCCTCGGATCAAAACTCGGATAACCTGTGTGTGGCCAATCCCCATCTAGGTGAAGACCGAAAGAAACTCCAGGCCTTGGGATTCATTGCCATTGGAGTTTGAGAAAAAGATGATCCGTAGTGGAAAGGCATGGAAAGCTTGCGAACACCCATTCTCGAAGTGGGTGTGCGCTTGGCTTTGCCTTCTGCTCGCCCTGTTTGGGCCGACGGGCCGTGCGCTTGCGCAGGAGCATACAGAGCTGACCGGGACCGTTGTGGACTCCGCCGACGCGCCCATCAAGGGTGCCCAGATTGAATTTCGCTCGGCCGCAGGGGTCGTACTCGCGAGCACGGACGAAAAAGGCCAGTTCCGGCTGGGGGGAGCAGAAGCGGGCGGGACGCTCATCGTCAGCCTCCCCGGATTCGCGACGGTAACGCGCGAGATTCGATCGCGCCCCTCGATGGAAAATCTGCAGATTGTGTTGACGCCGGCGGCCAGTCTGCAACGCATTGAAGTCCAGGGAAGCGCGGTCGACCGAATTCCTGCCGTGCCGACAAGTCAGTATGCCATCTCATCCGAAGGGATGGACCAATCCGGCAGCCTGGTGGTCGACGATATGCTTCGCCAAATCCCCGGCTTTAGCACGTTCCGCAGGTCCAGCAGCCTCTTTGCAAATCCGACTTCGCAGGGAGTGTCTCTCCGTGGAGTGGGAGCGAGCGCAACAAGCCGGTCGAACGTCCTGCTCGACGGCATCCCCCTGAACGATCCGTTCGGCGGATGGGTCTATTGGGCGCGCGTTCCGGAGCAGTCCATCGAAACGATGGAAGTGGCCAACGGCGGCGCATCGGATCTATATGGTGGCGGGGCGCTCGGCGGCGTAGTGAATCTGAGGACACGCACCGATGAAGCCGCATTCGCGACCGCAGAATTGTCCTACGGCAGCATGAACACGCCGGACTTTTCTTTCTCGGCTGGCGCGCCATTGGGAGGGTGGATGCTCTCCGGAGCTGGGCAAGCATACCAGACGCAAGGCTACATCTCCGTGCCACCCGATCAGCGCGGCTCGGTGGACAGCAACCTGGGCTCGGGCGCGTTGTCGGGATATCTAGAGGCGTCCCACGGCCTTGGCGAACGCGGGCACTTTTTCATTCGGGGAAGCGACTTCGGAGAAAGCTCGAAAGACGGAACACCGCTGCAGAACAATGATACAACCATCCCGGAACTCGACTTGGGGGCAGACTGGAGTTCCGCGCGCCTGGGAAGTTTCTCGGCGCGTGTCTACGGCTCACGGGAACTCTATCACCAGACGTTCGTCTCGATCGCTGCGGATCGCAATAGCGAATCGCTCACGGATGTGCAGCGCAATCCTTCGCAGCAGATCGGATTCGTTGGCACGTGGTCGCGGCTCTTTGCCGAGAAACATAAAGTCACAGCGGGCTGGGAAGCGCTGGACGTCCGCGGGCATAGCCAGGAAACGAACTACCACTTGGGTGTGGAAACAGCAATCGTAGACGCGGGCGGAAGGCAGCACACCTGGGGATTTTTCGCGCAGGACGCCTACTCGTTTGCGCGAAGCTGGCTGCTTACCTTTGGTGCCCGCGTAGACACATGGAACAACAACACCGGCTACCAAAACAGGACGCCTTTGCCAAACGGGACCCTCATCTCAACTACATTTCCGGACCGGACGGAGACGGCATTCAGC
>Ga0187781_10003325_pt1 | contig 12132 bp, 9 predicted proteins | sample 0715_SJ02_MP02_2_FD_132447 | JGI IMG/M metagenome (GOLD analysis project Ga0187781, IMG submission 132447) | Tropical peat soil microbial communities from peatlands in Department of Meta, Colombia - 0715_SJ02_MP02_20_MG | ecosystem: Environmental > Terrestrial > Soil > Wetlands > Peat | place...
ACGGTCAGCGATTCCTGCGCGCGTGGCGAACGTGAGGATTTATCGGGTCCGGCGGTTGCTGAACTTCTGCGGAAACTCCACTTCCAGATTGTTACGCGAGAGACCGTTCCGGACGACATAATTCAAATTCAAAATCTGCTCATTCGACTGGCGCGCGAAGTCCGATTCGTCGTGACGACAGGAGGGACCGGAATCGCTCCCCGAGACGTCACGCCCGAAGCGACCATGGCCGTCTGCGACCGGATGCTGGATGGCGTGGCCGAGCGTATGCGCAGTGCAGGAATGAAGAAGACAGCTTTTGCCGCGTTGAGCCGGGGCGTTTGCGGCGTGCGCGGGCGAACGCTGATTCTCAATTTGCCGGGGAGCCCCGCCGGAGCGGTGGAATCGCTAAAGGCTGTGGCGGGGCTGATTCCGCACGCGATTGAGTTGCTGGACGGCAAGACCGAGCACGAATAGCGTTCCTGCTCGTGTGGGGACGGGCGTTGTGGGGACGGGCGCTCTCGCCCGTCCATGCCACAACCATTTTTGTCGGCCGGTGAGACACTCAATGGATCACTGAATCTTTGCCGGTCGAAGCTTTACCCGGTCCCAGTATTGCGCGGCCGGGGAACACATCGGGCACCAGCTTGCCTTCGTCAATCACCAGTGTTCCTGCAACCAGCAAATAGCGTACGCCCACGCTCGGTTCCATGGGCTTCTCGTACGTTGCCCGGTCGCTGATCGTCTGCGGATCGAAAATCACGACATCGGCATCGGCGCCTTCCTGTAATCGTCCCTTGCGCTTGGCGGCCGGAGTCGAGCGCTCGAGCATCTGAGCGGGCATGAGCGTCATTTTGCGCAGCGCTTCCATCAGAGTGAGAGTCTTCTTTTCCCGCACATATTGCGCCAGCACCCGAGCGTAGGTGCCGGCATTGCGCGGGTGACCGGGCGCCCCGTCGCTGGCGATCATGATCAGATGGTTTGGAATGGTCGCGTCGACCATTTCTTGCGTGTTAGCGAACATGATGACCGACTGCGGCGTGGGCGAATTGTGCAATTCTTCGAAGCGTTCTTTCGTAAGATGCTCGCCCGTGTCGGGCAGGACGAGATGGTTGTAGTCGATGCCTAGCTTCTCGCGCCATCCAGGATTGAACAGCGCCGAGTTCAAAACGGTCATACCGGCGGTGTAAGGATAGGCTTCGGTGGTCACGTCGAGGCCGCGAGCGCGGGCGCCTTCGATCAGCGAAAGGCACTCGAGTGAATCGAGAAGGCAGGTGCTGTTGATGTGAACAATATGTAGAGATGCTCCACTGATCGCCGCCGCGCCGATTACCTCCTCGACGGATTCGATATCGGAGCCGGGTTCGGTGTGTCCGAAACTGCGAACGTGGATGTAGACGGGCAACTTGCGCTCAGCGGCCACCTGGAACATGTCAATGATCTCGAGCCGTGTCGCACCGGGAGTGTACTGGATGCCCATGCCCACGCCGAGAGCGCCGGCATCGAGCTGGTCGCGCAAGCGCTGCTGAATCTGCCTGACTTGCTCCGGCATGGCGGGCTGGTTCGTGGCCGGTCCGCTCTTGGGCAGAATTTCGGGGATGCCGGCGCCCGGTCCAATGACAACGGGACTCAAAGGCGTACCGAAGACCAGCGCTCGCGCTGCCGCATGGCTGGCGGTGGTGCCGTAGTGAATCAGCGAGCGACCCTCCTTCGACTTCAAGAACGGAGCAACGTCGGGAACACCGATTTCCATTTCCAGCGCGGTGGTCACGCCGTCGAACGCCTTGACCCGCTGGCTCTCGGCGTCCTGACCGTGCTGGTGCAGGTCAATAAAGCCGGGAGCAACCACCAGTCCGGTGCCATGAACCACGCGGCGGCCGTTCAGCGGTTTAGTAGAAACGCGGGCAATCTTGCCGTTACGGATCCCGACATTGCGAACGGCGTCCAGCCCGGTTTCCGGGTCCATGACGCGGCCGCCATCGATGACGAGGTCGTACTGCTGGGCGGAGAGGATGGTGGCCGAGAACAGAAGAAGGCAGACTGAGAAAATCAACTCGCGCATGGTTGCTCCACGGTCAGCGATGATAACAGGGCGTCCGCGGGTTTTGACGTTCCTGCTCCCAGGTCATGCCCGAGGGCTCCGAGCCTTTGTAGAGTCCTGAACACTGCTATTCATTGAGCGGTGCAGACGATTTGGCGACGGGAAGGAGCTGAGGGAATCCACCGATCCCTTTGCGATCTTTGCGGTGTTTCTTCGCGTCCTTCGCGATCAAAAGCTTTCGTCGCCAAGCGCGCCAAGGATGCGCCAAGGCCGCTAAGAACGATGCCAGCAGTAACTATATTCCGCAAATCTCAATAGGACAGCGCCTGAGCGTTCACCGCCCTGACACACTTTCGTTCGATCACGTACACTGGGTTTTCCCGTTGAAAGCCATTGGACATATTCTGGCGCGTTATACGGCATGGATCTGGGGGCTGCTCAAGCTGCTCGGCATGTGGGGAGTATTTGTCATCGCCTTTGCCGACAGCGCCCTGCTGGGCATGCCAGTGGATGCGATTGTGGCGACCTACGTGTATCAGGATCGCAAGCGACTCCTGTTTTACATCGTCATGGCATCGCTGGGGTCGGCACTGGGCAGCATTCCGCTCTACATCATCGGGTATCTCGGCGGCGAGAAAGTGCTGCGCAAGCGGATTTCCGAGGAGCGTTTCCTGAAGATTCACCAATCCTTTGAGCAGCACGAATTCTGGGCGCTCATGTTCCCCGCCATGTTGCCGCCGCCCATGCCGTTCAAAATCTTTGTACTGGGTGCAGCCGTGTTTGAAATGCGCTTCCGGGATTTTCTGGCAGCGATTTTTGCCGGAAGGTTCGTGCGCTTTCTTGTACTTTCCGTGTTGACACTGTGGTTCGGTCCGCAGATCGTGCAACTTGCGGGAGCCCTTTTCAGGCGGCATTTCTACTGGGGGCTGGCGGCATTGCTGGCCATCGGGATCCTCATCTGGTTGCTGGGGCGCGGCAAAGCGAAGAAGTCCATTGCTCAGCACGCGGAAGACACCGGCAGAAGCCAGCCTTAAACGATTAACGATCAAAACTCAGTTGCATCGTGCGGAAGTCGATGGTGAAAGGCAGCGCCTTGACGAGCAAATTGAAGCCCAGGTTGCCCGCTGCCCATCGGCTGGCATCCGTCGGGGTCGTTGTTATAACCGTGGCCGGGGCAAGCTTCACGCCCTGCGCAAAGGGGAAAGTCACCGATGGTAGTTTGAGCGCCTCCTGCATCGTGCTTCCCGACACGCCACGAATCTCGTATGCCTCTGCCTTACCCTCCTTCATTCGTTCAGGGAAGGCGTCGCCAAATGGCTTGTAGAGCCAGGTGTGCGCGGCTCCTGTGTCAAGGAAAAAGCTTAGCGGCTTCCCGTCGATAGGAATTTGAACCAACGGGAATGCGATATCGAATGCGATGGGGATGGCATGGTCTCTCGGCGTGGAAACGCCACCGATCGCAATGCGGTCCTCGTTTTCGACGCGCAATGATTGCAGGGCGAGCAGCACCGGAATTCCCAGAATGCCCTTGTGGCCGGCAGGCCAATCAGCGAAATTCGCGTCCGGTGCCACGGAAAAGGCCACATGCTTCAAATGGACGCCGCCGATCCAGAGATCGGAGGCCACGGCGACGCGGGCAGCTGAGGGAAGTCCGCTCCCGTCGGAAAGTGTGATAGTCGGCTCGCGGAGCTTGAGTCCCAGGCGCTTTACCTCGGACTCACACAACACGGAGAAATTTGCGCCAGTATCCAAAATGTAGGTTCCGGAAACACCATTCACGGTCACCGGAGCGAAAAGGTTGTTATCTATGACCTCGCTGTGTACCACCCCCGGCCTGCGTCTCGCTACCCTCTGATCAGGACCAACAGCCAGCGCAGCCACCATCGGACGAAAAGCATTCAGGTCTCCGGCGTCCGGCTTCTCGGCCAACGCTAGGTCCACCTGTTTGAGTGCCTTTCGATACCGGCCTTCTCGGAAATACATCCCTATCAGGGCTCCATGGGCATCAAACGAGTCGGGGCTGCGCGGCCCGCGCCGGATCACAGCGTGCAATTCGTGAAGGGCAGCGGACGGTCTCTCGAAGGCGGCATCCGCTACACCCTTGCATAGCGGAGACGTTTCGCCATGATCCGCCCTCATGCGCAACTGGAACCAGTCGCCCGTGCGGCAAGAGTCAGGAATGTCCTGAGCAAAAAGAGTAGTGACAAACGCAGAAAAGAGAATGGCAGGCAAAAGCGATCGCATGAGCATCAAAGTCAATTGATCGGCGTCGCGTACGTCGGTCTACGCGCAAGCAGTGTGATCGCCCGACCGTTGCCGTCTTTGGGCTAGCGCGTTCAGCAGAACCGGCGTGGCGAACATCACGCAGGTGAACAGCACGTCACCCTCCGCGCCGCGACGGAAGTACGGCAAGCCCGCGTCATAGCAAGTCATCAGCCCGGCGAACGTCCTCGGATACATTCCCCATGCTGCCCAGACCGCGAAATTGCTGATCACGAAGAACGACACCGAACCGGCGAGGGCGGCGCCGAGAATCCGCCACGCTCTCCCATTCTGCTTCAGGGTTGTTCCCAGCAGCAGCATGCCCGCGTACCAGGCCCAGGTGACAAAGTGATCCCAGGAAAATGGGTAACGATAGACCAGGGTGGTCAGAACGACGTCTGATGCCGCCAGCAACGCCAGCGGAGCCCATATCCAGCGGCGAGTTCCGCGCGCGCCAAAAAACAACAGAGACGCGCCCACAGGCGTGAAGGCCAGGGGATGAGGCAGGAACCGGAAGGCCACAGCGACGAGCACAAAAATATATGCCAGCATGATCACCTCGGGAAACGAAGTAACATTGTGGCCGTTGCCACGGCTGGCGTCAAGGGCGGAACCGGCGTGATGGCGGAATATCGCTGGTTGTGCCCTTGGCCGATATCAAGAATTCCGTCTGAGCTAGCGCTGGCCTGGTTCCGGCGCCACCACCTGATCCTGGCCGAAACCGAAAACATCGCCGACCACGTGGAGGTTCTGGTCGAGCTCGACGGCAGCGCTCAGCGCGCGGCGCCCTCGGCCGCGGCTGATGACGCTCGGAATCTGAAGGTAGCGCAGGTCCATGAAATGAACGAGGTAACCCTCCTGTGGAGGCGGCAGCGTTTCCGTTTCAGTGACCGGATATTGCGCCCAGTCTAAATACACGCGTCCCATATACGACTGTTTAGCCGCCAGGGTAACGGGAGTTTCTTCCGGCTTGTAGCGAATCTCGAGCAGGCCGTACGGATCAACCTCGGGGCCGAGCGAATCGACCGGCGCGAGGGCGAAGAAAGCCGGCGTTTCCACCACACCGTACCAGTGAAACGGATCCGTCATGGAGGGATACGCGGAAACGCGAACCGGATCGGCTTCCTCGTAAGTGCGCGCCTCCAGAGCATGGACTGCGCGGCGGTGCTCGTAGTCGCGCAGCCCCCACAGCAGAACGATCCCCACGAGCGCCAGCGTGGCCGCGACGCGGCCGCGAGGCCCCCGGCGCGGCGCCCCGATTTCCTTATCAACCAGAGCGAAAAGGGCAGGAACAGTCAGCCCCGCAATCAACAGAACCAGCATCACCGGTTCGATGATGAAGACGATGTCCCACGAATACCACTTTTCGGAAAACGGCCAGAACGGCCTGACTCCATAGTTGTTGGTGAAATCAAGCAGGATATGGCTCAGCCCGGCCAGACAGGCGTAAAGATAGAGCAGTCCCCAGCGTGGTGGCAGCTTTGGATTGCTCGTCCTGCGCCCCCGCAGACGCCAGATCAGATACACCACGCCCAAGACTACTGCCGAGGTCAGCGGGATTCCCAGGAATGAGTGGGTGAACCCGCGGTGGTGGGCGAAACCGAACGCCGGGCCGCCAAAGCGCCCCAGTATGTCCACGTCGGGAGCCTCCGCCGCCAGCGTGAGCGTAAGTGTGGCCAGCGCCGTTTTGCGGTTGAGTCCGGCGCGGCCCATGCAGGCGCCGGTCAGGAGATGGGTGACAGGTTCCAAGGGTTTCGGAGAATTCTATTTCGTTGCGCCGGCAAACGCCAAGCGCAGGCCGATCAAAAGACCCGGCGAGACTGTCGCAGCGCGCTCCACTGAACCGGAGCTCAACTAGAAGGTCTCAACAGAGTCAGCCCGTTGGGCACGATCGTGATCTCCGCCGGGAGCGTCCCCAACAATTCGCCGTCCGCTTCAACATAAATCTTCGACGCGGCCGCGGTAATGTCGGACGGCACACTGCACCGGCACAAGACTCTCGTGCTATGCACCAGCTCAACGCCTGGGATCGTCCACCGCTGCCGCAACAACCCGCGCGTCACGTACGCGAGATACATGAGTCGGCTCGCCGTCCGGCAGAAAACCAGCCGCATGTCATTACGATCGAGCGAAGCTCCCGGAGCCAGTTCCTGGACCACGCCGCCAAAGTTAGAGATCCGGACGGCCAGCAACTCGGTGACGTCCGCGCGCCTGGCCACATCCGAGCCGCTTTCCATGTACTCGGCCGCGAACCGCGTCATGGGATAGGTGAACCACAAGTTCCAGGCTTTCGCGTAGTAAGCGGCCATGCCCATGCGCTGCTTGGCCCCACTGTGCAGCTTGTAGAAAAGATGGGCGTCAACCCCCACACCGGCCGCAACTGCGAAGTAGCGCGATGCCGGTTGCCCCTTTAGATTGACATACTCGACCCGGCCTAGCGCTACGCGCCGCGGCGTGCCTTGCAGAGCGGCCTTGGCTGCCTGGATTACATTGCGAGGAAGGCCCAGGTCGTGCGCCAGAGCGTTAGCCGTGCCCATGGGCAGAATCGCCAGGGCCACCGGTGACTTCGCCAGCACCTGCACGATGTTGTGGACCGTGCCGTCGCCCCCGCAGGCGAAAATCGTGTCGCAACCGGCGGAAATGGCTCCTAGCGCATACTCCGCCGCGCTCGATCGCGATTCCCCAAGAACCAGTGCCGCTTCCACGCCCGCCGACCGCAGCACGCCGAGTGCAAATTCCAACTCCCGTTGGCGCTTTCGGCTGCCTCCGGAATCCGGATTGTAGAGCAAAGCGGCCTTGCGCATGGCAAAGCTGGATTGTACCTGAGGCGTCCGCGGATTCTATGCGGCCCCTTCCCCGACTATAATCTGCCCGATGCCTGCCGCGAACAAAGACGCTGAAAGGAAGATCGAGGCTCTGCGCGAAAAGATTCGCCGCCACGAACATCTCTACTACGTTCTCGACCAGCCGGAAATCTCGGACGCCGAATTCGACAAGCTGATGCGGCAACTGAAAGAGCTGGAGGCGGAGCATCCGTCGCTGGTCACTCCGGATTCGCCCACGCAGCGTGTCGGTGGGAAGCCGCGGGAGGGATTTGTCAAGGTGCCGCATTCCTCGCCCATGTTGTCGCTCGACAACACCTACAACGAAGACGAACTGCGCGACTGGGAAAGGCGCGTGCACGAGCTGAGCGGCCGCACCGATGTGGACTACGTCTGCGAGCTGAAGCTCGACGGCATGTCGCTGGCGCTAACTTATGAAGACGGCAAACTCCTGCGCGGTGTGACTCGCGGCGATGGCTCGGTCGGCGAAGATGTCACGCTCAACGTGCGTACCGTGCACTCGATTCCGCTTTCGATTGACAAAGAGAAGCTCAGGAAGGCAGGCATTCCGCTGAATTTTGAGGCGCGTGGCGAGTTGCTGATGCCGACCGCCGCTTTCAGGAGACTGAACGAAGAACGTGAGCGCAACGGTCTGGCCACGTTTGCCAATCCGCGCAATTTCACGGCAGGTACGGTACGGCAACTTGATTCCAGCGTCACGGCCGAGCGCCGTCTCGATTTCTTTCCGTACATTCTCCTGGAAAATGGCCGCACGTATTTTGACCGCCACTGGGAAACGCTGACCGCCCTCGATAAGGCCGGATTCAAAGTGAACCCGCATCGCAAGCTCGTCCACTCGATGGGCGAAGTCTGGGACTTCATCCAGCAATGGGAGCAGAAGCGCGATTCGCTGCCTTACGAGATTGACGGTATCGTCGTGAAAGTGGATCGCACCGCGTTGCAGGACGAACTCGGTTTTACCGGCAAAGCTCCGCGCTGGGCGATCGCCTACAAGTATGCGGCGCGGGCGGGCATCACGAAACTCGAGGACATTCGTGTGCAGGTCGGGCGTACGGGAAAACTCACGCCCGTCGCGATGCTGGCGCCGGTTTTGATCGGAGGAACGACCGTCCGCAACGCCACTCTGCACAACATGGACGAGATCGAACGGCTCGGGGTGAAGATTGGCGATTGGGTGCAGGTCGAGCGCGGCGGCGATGTAATTCCGAAAGTTGCCAAGGTGATTGAAGACAAGGACCATCCCCGCGGACATAAGTCATTCGTGATGCCGGAGAAGTGTCCGGAGTGCGGCACCAAAGTCGTCCGCACCGAAGGCGAAGTGGACTACCGCTGCGTCAATGCCAACTGCCCGGCCAAGCTGCGCGAGACCATTCTGCATTTCGCCTCGCGCGGCGTGATGAATATTGACGGCATGGGTGAATCGCTGGTCAATCAGCTCATCGAACGCGGATTGGTCAAGAACGTCGCCGACATCTATGACCTCACCAAAGAAAAGCTGCTCACACTGGATCGTTTCGCCGACAAGTCGGCGCAGAACATCATTGACGAGATCGAGAACTCGAAGAAGCTGCCGCTGGAACTAGTGATTTACGGACTGGGCATCCGCATGGTCGGAGAGCGCACGGCGCAGTTTCTGGCCGAGCATTTTGGATCGATGGAGGACTTGGAGAAGGCCGGCGTCGAGGAATTGCAGGACGTAAACGAAGTCGGCCCGCGGATCGCTGAGAGTATTGTCGAGTTCTTCGGGATTCCAGCCAACCGCGAATTGGTCAGGCGTTTGAAGAAGGCCGATCTGACGCTCATTGGTCAGAAAAAGCAGCGCGGCACCAAACTCGTAGGCAAAACGTTCGTACTGACCGGCACGTTGGTCAGGTACACACGCGATGAGGCGAAGAAGCTGATTGAAGACGCGGGCGGGAAGGTAACCGGCTCCGTTAGCAAGAAGACGGATTACGTCGTTGCAGGCGCGGACGCCGGCTCGAAGCTGGAAAAGGCGAAGGAGCTGGGTGTGGCCGTGATCGACGAGAAAGAGATGGAAAAGCTGGCAGGCTAGCACTACCGCCTGTACCTTCCTGTGTTGTCATCCTGAGCGAAGCGAAGGATCTGTGCAGTCCACGGTGATTTCATAGATCCTTCGCGGCCAAGAGCGCCGCTCAGGATGACAAAATGCGTTTTCAGGTTCGAAGATTCTGCACCCGGTCAAGAAGCTGCTCAGGCAAGCAATCAAAGTTTGAGGCGATATTTCATCGCTTCTCGCATCCTCTTCCACGTTACATCCAGCAACTCCGGCAGCACCCGAGTCTCGCCCACCACTGAGATAAAATTCGCATCGGCAACCCAGCGGGGCAGCTCGTGCATATGAATATGCCCGGCAATCCCTGCTCCGGCGGCCTTGCCGATGTTCATCCCCAGATTGATGCCGTCCGGGTGGTAGAGTTCGCGCAGCACCGTCTCCATGCGCTGCGATAGCGCCATCATTTCGTTGGCGGCTTCGCGCGGCAGCTTCTGCAGTTCGTCCAGATGCGCGTACGGCACGATCATCACGTGCCCTGGGGTATAGGGGAAGGCATTCAAAATGACGAAACAAAGTTTCCCGCGATACACGATGTGCGCCTTGGCGTCGTCGGTTTCTTTCGCGGCATCACAGAAGACGCATCTGCTGGTTTTCTCTGTGGTTGAGACGTAGGCGTAGCGCCATGGCGTCCAAAGATAGTCCATAGCAGGGCAGGTTAGCAGACCAGCCTTCAGCTGTCAGCCGTCAGCTGTCAGTTATCACTGCTGTCAGGTTGAGCGGGGTTTGAGCTTAGCTAGCGGCGAAGCTCGACCGCAGTCGAAACATCCCTCTGACGAATGACGAGTGGCTGAAAGCTGACGGCTGAGAGCCGACAGCTGTTTCTGAAACCTGCCTGTAACATGCGCCAGAATTGGGTTTGACACTGTTCACGGCCCGTTGCTATAGTCAAACAGTTCCCCTTGGACGCGGGTTTTCTGTAACGTCCGACAGCTGGGATTGTCCAAGCTCACTCGCCAGGGTGGGCCCACCACAACCTAACGACTCGTCCAGCAGTCCACAACGCAGGCCCCGCATCCCATCAGCAGAGAGGCATGACCTTGTTCGACGACACAACCGCCCCCAACCCAGAATCCACCACAACCGCAGTCGCTGAAGCGGAAACCGTGAAAGCCGAAGCGCCTGCCGAAGCCGCTCCGCCGGCCGAGGCGCCACCGGCTGCACCCCCGGCAGATGGGCACGCCGTCCCCGCTGGGGAAGACTTCGCGGCCGCGCTCGAGACCTTCACCACGGAAACCGAAGAGGCGGTGAGCGAGGATCGCGTCATCAAGGGCACGGTACTGAAGTTGACGCCCACGCATGTGGTGGTCGATATCGGAGCAAAATCGGAAGGCATGTTGCCGCTGGCCGAAGTGCTCGATCACGAGGGCAATCCCAGGTTCAAGCCCGGTGATGAAATTCCCGTGATGCGCGACAAGGGCGAGGCCGAAGAAGGCTACATCAGCCTTTCCCATCAGAAAGCGCAGCGGATCCATGCCTGGGAGGAAATCGACAAGGCCCATCGCGAAAAGAAGCCGATCAAAGCGGTGGTCATTGACCGCATCAAGGGCGGGCTGACGGTCGACATCATGGGTGCGCATGGTTTCCTGCCCGGCTCGCAGGTGGACCTGCGGCCCATGCGCAACCTGGACGGAATGAAGGGCCAGACGCTCGAAGTCGCGGTCATCAAGCTGAACAAGAAGCGCGGAAACATCGTGGTTTCGCGCAAGGAATTGCTGGAAGGCGCGCAGCAGGAGAAACGCGCCAAGACCCTGGAGCATCTGGAAGAAGGCGCGACGCTGACCGGGGTGGTGAAGAATCTGACTGAGTACGGCGCGTTTGTGGACCTGGGAGGGCTCGACGGCCTTCTGCACATCACCGACATGTCGTGGGGGCGTTTGACTCACCCCAAGGATCTGGTCAACGTCGGCGATCAAATTCAGGTCAAGGTTCTCAAGTACGACAAAGAGAAACAACGTGTGTCTCTCGGTTTCAAGCAGTTGACGCCTGATCCCTGGCTCGACGCCGAACATCGGTATCCGGTGGGCGCGCACGTCTCCGGGCGCGTCATCAGCGTGACCGACTACGGAGCGTTCATCGAACTGGAGCAGGGAATCGAAGGCCTGGTCCACGTCAGCGAAATGACGTGGTCGAAACGGATGAAGCATCCGTCGAAGCTGGTGAATGTCGGCGACCAGGTGGAGTGCGCGGTGCTGAACGTGAATGCGACCGAGCGCCGCATTTCGCTCGGCATGCGTCAACTGGCGGCCAATCCGTGGGATTCGTTGCATGAAAAATTTCCCGTTGGCATGACGGTCGAAGGCCGCGTCCGCAACCTGACCGAGTTCGGCGCCTTCATCGAAATCGAGGACGGCATTGACGGGCTGGTCCACGTGAGCAACCTGAGCTGGACCAAGCGCGTGAAGCATCCGTCGGAGGTGCTGAAAAAGGGCGACCGGGTGAAGGCGCTTGTGCTGGCGATTGAACCCGACAAGCGCCGCCTGTCGCTGGGCGTGAAGCAATTGCAACCGGATGTGTGGGAGTCGTTCTTTGCCGCGCATCACATTGGAGACGTGTTACACGGCAAGGTACTGCGCGTGGCCGCCTTTGGAGCGTTTGTCGAAATTGCCGAGGGCATCGAGGGGCTGTGTCACAAGTCAGAAGCCACCGACGAAAACGGCCAGCCGCTGCATTTGGAGCCAGGCCTCGAACACGACTTCAAGATCATCAAGATGAGTCCGGACGAAAAGAAGGTCGGACTCAGCATACGTGCGGTCGGCGAAGAAGCCTCGCGCTCGGAAGTGGAAGCCTACAAGCAGCCGGTTTCGAGCACCAGTTCGACCATCGGCGAACTGATTTCCTGGAAGCGCGCCAGCAACGAGAACAACTGAAGTCATCATTTGTCATCCTGAGCGCAGGGGTTGCCTCGCGAATGCGAGGCAACCACGAAGTCGAAG
>Ga0187781_10003326_pt1 | contig 12125 bp, 8 predicted proteins | sample 0715_SJ02_MP02_2_FD_132447 | JGI IMG/M metagenome (GOLD analysis project Ga0187781, IMG submission 132447) | Tropical peat soil microbial communities from peatlands in Department of Meta, Colombia - 0715_SJ02_MP02_20_MG | ecosystem: Environmental > Terrestrial > Soil > Wetlands > Peat | place...
CAGACCTTGAAGGGCGTCATCCTGCGACATCGGACGCGAAGTTCCGATGTCAGTGGGAAGAAGTGCGTCCGAGGCAGTTTGCGGCAAACTCGTTGGATGCAAAAAGTGATAGGCAGTAAGGTCGATTGCTAGGCGCTAGACACACTAGATTAAAGGGCGTTCGGGGGCGAAGGGTCTGCCGATATGATGATGTAGCGGCTGTGAAGGCATTCCGTGTTGGTGACAAAGCATTTCGGTAGACACCGTCCATCCGGTCGATAACACCGGCGGCTGGAAAGAAGGTTACGGTAGGTGGGGTTTACCTTGGATCGACAGGAACTGAAGAACGCTTTGCGTAGTTGGAAAGAAGAACGCGATAGTGCCGCTGTGTATGAGGCGCTTGCGTCCATCGAGCGCAATCCGCGTCTGAGCGGAGTTTTTCGCAAGTTAGCTGCCGCTGAGTACGAGCACTCCATGTACTGGCAGCAGCGAGTTCAGGCACTCGGGCAATCCTTGCCAGCCTTTAGTCCGTCGCTGCGCACGCGCATTTTGCTTGGGCTTGCGCGAAGGTTTGGAGTTTCGTTCGTAATTCCCAGCATCACGGCACGCGAGTTGGCCGATCGAGACCGGTACGCGAGCCAGGAGGATACGAGCTCCGCCGGACTATCCAAGGAAGAGCGTGGGCATGCGGCGGTGATGAGGATGATCGGCGCCGGCAGGCACGTGGACCCGGAAGGACGTGCAACGCGCGGTACGGGGAGCGCCGCTTTCGGCAATAACTTGCGGGCTGCAGTCCTTGGGGCGACCGATGGTTTGGCTTCGAACTTTTGTTTGATGATGGGTATGGCTGGCGGCGGTGCTCAGCGCGCGACGATTTTGTTGACAGGTTTGGCCGGCCTCATCGCGGGCGCTTGTTCGATGGCGCTGGGCGAGTGGCTGTCGGTTACCAACGCACGCGAGCTGGCGCGAAGCCAAATCGATCGGGAGCTCGAGCAGATGCGGGACGCCCCGGATTGGGCGCAAAAGGAACTAGCGCTGATTTACGAAACCAAGGGAAAGGCCGAAGAGGAGGCCCGGCGCGCTGCCGCCCAAATCATTGCTCAGGGACCGCGCGCCGTAGACGATTTGATCCGCACAGAACTCGACATTGATTCGGTTCATCTGGGCGCAAGTCCAGCCAGCGCGGCCACGTATTCATTTTGCCTCTTTGCCGTCGGTGCACTAATTCCAGTCGTACCGTTTTTTGTTGCATCGTCGTCTGCCGCAGCCATAATCGCAAGCGTTGTTTTCTCGCTCGCCGCGTTGTTCGCGTTAGGACTTATGACATCTTTTTTCAATGCACGCTCACCCATGTTCTCCGGACTGCGGCAAGTCGGAATCGGGGCGGCCGCCGCGATGGTGACGTACTTGGCCGGGAACATTTTTGGTGCGGTCGTCGGCTGAACCTGAACACACGTTGCTGCCGGAGTCGAGCATGCGGCTTTTCACTGATCGCCAGCATTTGAACGCATATGTTCTGCCATGCGTTACGACCCAAGCATTCTAAAAGCCGGTTTGCTTCGAAAGGGCGGCATCTCGTGGCAGGACCCGGCGGCAATCGTGTTGGTTCTTGGTGTCATCGTTTTGCTGGGGATCGGCGCACGGCAAATGGTGCTGCCTTTCGTGCCGACCCAACAACAGCAAATCTCGCTGTCTGCAGGGGCGTTGCCGCTGTATACGCTTCGCACGGTCATGCGAATGCTGCTGGCGATGCTCGCGTCACTGGTCTTCACGTTCACTTACGCGACGCTGGCTGCCAAAAGCCGACGGGCTGAAGTCATCCTGATTCCAATTCTGGATGTGCTGCAGTCCGTGCCGATTCTCGGGTACCTGTCCTTCACGGTTGTTTTCTTTGTCGCACTTTTCCCGGGCAATGTGTTGGGCCCGGAACTTGCTGCGATCTTTGCGATTTTCACGAGCCAGGCCTGGAACATGGCGTTTAGTTTTTACCAATCGCTCAGGACCATTCCGACCGATGTGGACGAGGCAAGTCGAAGCTTTCGTTGCTCGGCGTGGCAGCGTTTTTGGCGATTGGAGGTTCCATTTGCAATGCCCGGCCTGATTTGGAACATGTTGATGTCGATGTCCGGCGGTTGGTTTTTTGTTGTGGCTTCGGAGGCCATCTCGGTCGGGGATGTGCAAATCACGCTGCCGGGCGTCGGTTCTTACGTTGCCCGGGCGATACAGGAGCGTGATTTGTCGGCGGTTGGCTGGGCGATCATCGCGATGACCATTGCCATCGTCCTTTACGACCAGCTGTTGTTTCGACCGATGGTTGCCTGGGCGGACAAATTCCGGTTCGAGCAAACGGCCGCACCGATCACACCCAAAAGCTGGCTGCTGGACCTATTTCGTCGCTCGGTCTGGATTCAGCGAACGGTTGATCCGATCGCCGGCGCCTTGCAGCGTATCGCTCGACGCCGCATGGAGTTGCGATGGAGTCATTGGCGGCTAGCGCATCTGTCCCCGCCGCCTCGGTTGCTGGATTTCGTGTGGTTTGGTTCGTTTGGGGGTGCGGTCGTCTACGTTGCGGTCGGCTTGGCTCGCATGGCCCATGCCGCGCTTTCGAGGGACGACGTCTTGGTAGCGATCGATAACGGTGGACTTACGCTGCTGCGCGTTGCGGTGCTCGTCGTGATTGCCTCACTCATCTGGGTTCCGATCGGTGTTGCGGTGGGATTGCGGCCAAAACTCACCGAAAAAGTGCAGCCCCTCGCGCAGTTCTTTGCCGCGTTTCCGGCCAACCTTCTATTTCCAGTTGCCGTGTTTGCAATCGTACGGTTCGATCTGGCTCCGAAGATCTGGCTCAGTCCGCTAATGATCCTTGGCACACAGTGGTACATTCTTTTTAACGTCATCGCGGGCGCTAGCGTATTCCCGAGCGATCTGAGGGAGGCGGCTGCGAGCTTTCGGGTCCGACCCTGGCGCTGGTGGCGAGATGTGATGCTGCCCGGCATTTTTCCCTATTACGTCACCGGCGCGATCACCGCGTCCGGGGGCGCCTGGAACGCGAGCATCGTCTCGGAATTCGTAAGTTGGGGATCTACCAGACTTAGCGCATCGGGACTGGGCGCTTATATCGCGCAAATGACCGAAGCGGGTGACTATCCCCGCATTGCGGTGGGTATCGCCGTCATGTCGGTCATGGTGATCGCGATGAACCGACTGCTGTGGCGCCCGTTATACGCGTTTGCCGAGCGACGGACTCGCCTCGATTGAAAGTAAGCGATGGCATTTGAAAAGAAGCCTCCGGTTATCGAATTTCGAAAGGTTTGCAAAGCGTTTGCGAAGCCCTCCGGAGAGCCACTGCCCGTTTTGGCCGACATCGACATTGTGATTCGGGAGGGAGAGATCCTCGGACTGCTCGGACGCTCGGGTTCGGGCAAATCAACGTTGTTACGCATCGCGGGAGGTCTGATCAGGCCATCCTCCGGCAGTGTCGAATATCGTGGGGCGCCGTTAAATGGACCCGAGGAAGGCATAGCGATTGTGTTTCAGACTTTCGCTTTATATCCCTGGCTCACCGTGCTGGAAAATGTGGAATTCGGTCTTGACGCACTCGGGCTGCCGCTTGAGCAGGCGCGTCGCAAAGCGATGTCGGCGATCGATTTGATCGGTTTGGACGGTTTTCAATCGGCCTATCCTCGCGAGCTCTCAGGCGGAATGCGCCAGCGCGTCGGCTTCGCGCGGGCAATCGTCAGTGAACCGACCCTGTTGCTGATGGACGAACCGTTCTCAGCACTGGATGTATTGACGGCTGAGACGCTGCGCACGGACTTCCTTGATCTGTGGATTGAGCACTTGTTGCCAACCAAGGCCGTCCTAATGGTGACCCACAACATTGAGGAAGCTGTGTTGATGTGCGACAGGATCTTGGTCTTGGGCGCTAACCCCGGACATATCGCAGCCGAGTTTCCTGTGTCGTTGCCGCAACCTCGCAACCGGCTCGATTCCCAGTTTCAATCGATCGTCGACCAGATTTACACGGTGCAGACGACGAGAATCGCCGAGGCGATCGGAACCCAGAGTCAGTTGCACGGCGGAAAAGTGCAGGTGCTGCCGGAGGTGACGGCCAACCGCATCAGTGGTTTTATCGAGGCGCTCGCCTCCGGAGCCTACTCAGGCGAGGCAGAGCTGGCCAAGTTGGCGGCCGCACTGGGTTTGTCCACAAATGAAATTTTGCAGATTGCTGCGGCGCTACACATTTTGGAGTTCGGCGAACTCAAAGACGGTGCGGTCAAACTCACTGCGGCGGGGCGCGTATTCGCGGAAAGCGGCACGGAAGACCGAAAGCGCATTTTTGAGGAACATCTGCTGCGTTTTGTGCCGCTAGCAGCACACATCCGTCAAGTTCTGGACGAACGCGAGGAGCATCGGGCGCCGCGAGCGCGGTTCGCTTTTGAGCTTCAGGATCATTTGAATCGTGGCGATGCCAACCAGACTCTGCAAACCGTGACCGAGTGGGGGCGGTACGCCGAGGTCTTCACGTACGACGATCGGACAAAGACGTTTAGCCTGCAGTATCCGGCAAGCTGACGTTGCGCCCGTTAGCTTCGTTTGCCACTTGCGGCGCTCGAAGTCTTGCGCAACCAATGAAGCCTCTCAAATTCCTAGGCAATGCAACGCTTGCGGTGTTGCTCCGATCGGATCGCGCTATGCCTATGGTCTAAAAGTGCGCGATGCGCTCATTCGATGCCAATCGTCGTCGCTTGCCGCATCGCGCATCCGGGCTTATCAACGTTGATTAGACGCGGCAGGGGCCGATCGATCCCCTTGCGCTTGAGTGCTCGTAGCCGCCTCTGGTAACACCTCAAATCCGCAAAACGGGCACACCTTGTCGTTGCGCGCAATCAATTCTCCGCACTTCAGACATTCGATTTGGCCCCCCTGCGAACTGCCAGATTCAGCTGCAGAACTACTTTTGGCAGGAAGAAAGAGCAGCGCTAAGGCCGCCAGCGGAGGTGAAAAAAATACTGAGATCAAAAACCAACCGACACCAGAGCGGCCGCGCGCCTTAGCCCGCACACCGATGAAAATCGAAAATGCCAGCCAAACAAGGATAACGAATCCCATCGATGAACCGCCCGTCCGTTAGCGCAAACCTAGACCCTTTTCCAGTCTAGGACACATTGCTGGCGCCGAAAAGCGAGGTCGCGTCCTTTTTTTGCTTTGCGATCGGCTTTCCAATGCACCTCCTAAAAGGCCGCGCTACAAACCATCCGACACAGTGTTAAGGGTTCACGCCTCGGTACAAATGCGAAATGGCAAAAAAAATCAACGCCGCGACCGCTGCGCCCAGAAGCCAGACCGTCACAATAAGTGCTTTGCGCAATAAAATTCGCACACCGCGGTTCCATGGCGGCTCGCCGTTATATAGCTGACCGTACCGCGGGTAGGCGCGCGAAATGGCCAAATAGAGCAGTTCAAACGTGCGCCAAGTAATTGCGATGGTAGCGATCACGGCCAGGATGGTGAGGACGTTCGTCACAATTGGCGACGCACGTTGATCCCATAGAAAGACGCCGCCGATCGCCAAAATGATGAAAACAATAGTAAGCCCCAGGACCACCAGAGCGTGTCGCACTATCGATGACCAGTAGCGCAGAGCCAGCGCGGCAAGGACGATGCCACAGGCAACGCCAAGAGTGATTTCAACGATCATCTGTTCGACTCGACCGTAAGAAAAATGGCTCACTTCGCCTTCGCCGGGCCGCCATTCTCATCGGTCGGTACTAACCTCCTTAATCGAAGCACGCGCCTTGCACTGCGCATCGATCAAATGCGATCCGTAAAGTAGCTCGGAAAGCAGGGTTCCGGCATAAAAGCACTCGCGCGAAAAAGAGACAGGGCGTCTTGCAGCTGCGGTAGCCGGCCAAGGCTGCGTGCGACGAGATGGGAAATGGGCCAAGGCGGCATCCGTTGGCCGCAGTCGCCTCCGCCCTACAAGGCGGTAACCAAGCGGCAAAGCCAGCGTAAAAAATTCCCTTGTCAGCTGGACCTTACGCTAAGTTTTTGATTTTTTTGGCTCCCCGACCAGGACTCGAACCTGGGACCTGCGGATTAACAGTCCGTCGCTCTACCGACTGAGCTATCGGGGAAGAAGCAAAAATTATATCGGCGTGGGCAGTCGCGCGAAAGGCCAGAAAGTCAGTTGAATCAGCCGCGCACAACCGCAGCTATGGCGTCGGCAACGGGCTCAATATTTTTTCGATTTAGTGCCGCGACGCAAATACGCCCTGTGGAGACCGCATAGATTGCGAACTCGGTGCGCAACCGTTCAACTTGAACCGAAGTCATTCCCGAGTAAGAGAACATACCGCGCTGGCGTCGCACGAAGGAAAAATCTTGTCCGGAAATGCGCTCGCTAAGGAGTGTCGTCAGACGCTCGCGCATCGACTTTATTCGCTCGCGCATCGTTGCAAGCTCGGACTCCCAGCGTGTTCGTAGCTCCGGGCTCCCGAGAATTGCGGCGACAAGCGCCCCACCGTGGGTAGGAGGATTCGAATAGTTGGTCCGTATGATGCGCTTGAGCTGGCTTAATACGCGCTTGGACTCCTCGGCACTGGCAGTGACGATGGTTAGCGCGCCGACGCGCTCCCCGTACAGGGAAAATGACTTGGAAAACGAGCTGGCGACGAAAAATTCCGCGCCACTTGCCGCAAAGGCGCGAACCACGGCACTGTCAGGCTCGATGCCGTCGGCAAAACCCTGGTAGGCCAGATCCAGAAACGCGACCAAGTTGCGCTCCCGCACGATCGATACGATCTGCTTCCACTGCTCGGCCGTAGGATCCACGCCAGTCGGATTGTGACAGCAGGCATGAAGTACGACGATGGTGCATGGGTTTGCGGCCTGCAACGAAGCGCACATTCCGGCAAAGTTCAAGCCATGCGTCGATGCATCGTAGTAAGGGTAGCTGCCAACGGCAAAACCGGCTGCTTCGAAAAGCCCGCGATGGTTCTCCCAGCTCGGGTCGCTGATCAGGACGCGAGCCTCCGGCAAAAGGCGCTTGAGAAAATCGGCACCAATCGTCAAAGCGCCGGTGCCCCCCAGCGATTGGGCAGTGACCAGCCGCCCCTGCTTTATAAGATCGGAGTCCTCGCCAAACAACAGCCGTTGAACGCCCAGGTCGTAAGCCGCAAGGCCATCGATTGGCAGATAGCCGCGCGCGGTCGGAGTTTGCAGGCGCGCTGCTTCTGCTTGTCGAACCGATTCGAGCAGAGGAATCTTGCCGTCTTCAGCCAGATAAACACCAACTCCAAGGTTGACTTTGTTCGGCCGCGCGTCGGCATTAAATGCCTCGTTTAGTCCAAGGATCGGATCAGGCGGGGCGAGCTCGATGGCAGAAAAAAGCGATGGCTTCATTGCGTGTCGCGCGAAGTTTCGGTGACATCGAACGATTCAAACGTGCAATCGCGCAGTTTACACAAGCGCTAAATGGGCCCACACATGGGCAGCGTCTTACATCGGTCAACTGGCCAAGACGCTTCCCCAATTCAAGGCACATATTGGATCTAAGTGATTGAATTTTAACGATTCATATTGTTACTAAATGTTTCAAACACTAGGATTTTCTTGCTCACGATGCTACGATGTCGCGTTGCAGTGCGTCATCACTTCACCATTTTTTGTGTCCAGCGTTAACACCGAATCCCCGTTTCGGCTGCATCGGCCCTACGAACCTGCTGGCGACCAGCCGGAAGCCATCGCTCGTCTTGCCGAAGGCGTCGCCGATGGCTTAATTGGGCAAACTTTGTTAGGCGTTACCGGATCCGGTAAGACCTACACGATGGCCAATGTTATCGCGCGCGCCGCGGTGCCCACATTGATTCTGGCGCCGAACAAGACTCTGGCGGCACAACTGTACTCGGAGATGCGCGAATTCTTTCCGAGCAATGCAGTGGAGTATTTCGTCTCCTACTACGACTACTACCAACCCGAGGCTTACGTTCCGGCACGCGACTTGTACATAGAGAAGGATAGCGCAATCAACGAGCACATCGAGCAGATGCGCTTGTCGGCGACTAAATCGCTACTCGAGCGGCGCGATACAGTCATCGTGGGTACCGTTTCGGCGATCTACGGGATCGGAAATCCGAACGAGTATCACTCGATGATCCTGGTGCTTCGACACAAGGATCGAATCGGCCAGCGCGAGATCATCGCACGCCTGGTTTCGATGCAATATCAGCGTAGCGAAGGCGAATTCATCCGCGGCAAATTCCGTGTGCGCGGCGATACGATCGATGTATTTCCGGCCGAGCATGCCGAAGTAGCGGTGCGCATCGAATTGCTCGACGATGAGGTTGAAAGCATTCAGCTTTTCGACCCATTGACGGGAAGGGTGCGCCAGCGCGTTCCGCGATTTACCGTGTATCCGTCCTCGCATTACGTTACTCCGCGCCAGACAGTGCTGCGTGCTATCGAAACGATCCGCGAGGAGCTACAAGAGCGCTCCAGCCAACTGTGTCGGGCGGGCAAACTGGTGGAAGCCCAGCGGCTGGAGCAACGCACGCGCTTTGACCTCGAAATGCTTTCGGAGGTCGGGTTTTGCAAGGGCATCGAGAACTACACCCGTCATTTTTCGGGTGCCGCGCCGGGCGAACCACCGCCCACGCTGATCGATTATTTGCCCACGGACGCGTTGATGATCATCGACGAATCGCATGTGACGATTCCTCAGCTCGGCGCAATGTACCGCGGTGATCGGTCACGTAAAGAAATTTTGGTCGAATACGGATTTCGCTTGCCCTCGGCACTTGACAATCGCCCGTTACGCTTTGATGAATTTGAACGCAAGATGCGCCGCTGCATCTTCGTTTCCGCGACGCCTGCCGAGTACGAATTTGAGCATTCGTCCCAGGTCGTCGAACAGTTGGTCCGACCAACCGGTTTGGTTGATCCGCGCCTGGAGGTGCGACCGGCACATAGCCAGGTCGATGACGTGCTGTCCGAAATAGCCTCACGCGTAGGCCGGGGGCAACGGGTGCTGATCACTACGCTTACAAAGCGTATGGCCGAGGATTTGACGGCGTTTTTGGCCGAGCATGGTGTGAAGGTGCGGTATCTGCATTCGGACGTCGACACCGTCGAGCGTGTCGAGATCATCCGAGACCTGCGCAGTGGCGCCTTCGATGTGCTGGTCGGCATCAATTTGCTGCGCGAAGGCCTGGATCTTCCCGAGGTCGGACTCGTGGCGATTCTCGACGCCGACAAGGAAGGATTTTTGCGCTCGGAGCGATCGCTGATCCAGACGATCGGGCGCGCTGCGCGAAATCTGGAGGGTACGGCCATCTTGTACGGCGACACGATAACCGCCTCGATGCGCCGTGCGATAGAAGAAACGGAACGGCGGCGCAACCGCCAGAGCGAATTTAATGAGGCCAATGGCATCACGCCCCGTGGGGTACAGAAGGAAGTGCGCGAACTGATCGACGGAATTGTCCAGGGCTGCGACGCGAACGCCCTACGGGTGGCGCAAGCATCGCCCAGCTACCAGTCGATGAGCGAACGCCAGTTAGGCCGCGAGATCAAACGCTTGGAAAAGCAGATGCTCGATTTTGCCAAGAACTTGGAATTTGAAAAGGCCGCTGAGGCCAGGGACCAGCTGGCCGCATTGCGCGAGCGCGTTTTCGGATTAACCGCCGATGAACGCGTAGCCGAGGTGCAAAAGGCTGCCTGATGCGCTGTTTGTCGTTGCATCGACGCTATGACCTGGGGACGGCAACGTCCGTACGGACGAAGACTTGAACTTATCGGCGGGAAAGGAGTCTTTCCCGCTAGGAATTACTTGGAAGAACTGATGCAGAGCATAAAAAAAGCGGAAACCGCGGGCGCAAAGCCCACCGCTGGTGAACATGTGTTGCTTAACGCGGCCCCGCACCGGAAAGGCGCGACCTATATGACCAAAGTACTGTTTGTTTGCATGGGCAACATCTGCCGCTCCCCGATGGCCCAGGGGGTATTTAGCAAGATGGTGGCGGATGCCGGGCTTGAGTCCGGTGTCCAGGTCGCGTCGGCTGGTACGCACGCCTATCACGTTGGCGAACCGCCGGACGCCCGGGCCGTGCAGGCCGCGAAGCGCCGCGGCGTCGAAATTGGTGACTGGCGCGCGCGTCAAGTGACACAGGATGATTTTCGCGATTTCGATCTGATCTTGGCGATGGACTGGGAGAACCTAGCCTTGCTTCAACAGCAGTGCCCAAGGGCCCACAAGCACAAGCTGCACTTGCTTATGCGTTTTGCAGGCGAGCACGACGCGGCGACCGTACCCGATCCGTATTACGGCGGTCCGGAGGGTTTTAATACGGTTCTCGACTATGTCGAGGACGCCTGCCAGGGGCTAATTGAGGTCGTGCGCAAGCGAGCGACGATGTACGCGGCCGCCTAAGGTGCCCAGCCATCAGGCCGGAGGAACTCAGAAGTACTCGGGACGAACTAGGCAGACGAAGGGCGGTAGGAGGGTACCGCCTTTCTGAGGCCCAGATTGTTGACTGTTTTGCTCGGTTAAACTACGATTGCCTACGTAATTAGTCGGGTTTACCTACGTGATAACCGCCCGTTTGGCGCCGCGTGGTACCCATAATTCGAAAGGGAGTACCTATGCGATTGACTACCAAAGGCCGTTTTGCCGTAACGGCGATGATTGACTTGGGAATGCGGCAGCACAAAGGGCCGGTCACGCTAGCCGGTATTAGCCAGCGCCAGACCATATCTCTTTCGTACCTCGAACAACTTTTTGCCAAGCTGCGCCGTCACGGCCTGGTGGAGAGTACGCGAGGGCCTGGCGGCGGCTACCGCCTGGGTAAGCCGGCAACCGATATATCGGTTGCCGATATCATTTTCGCGGTCGATGAACCGCTTGATGCGACCCAGTGCGCAGGCCAGGCCAACTGTGACAACGATCGGCGCTGCATGACGCACGATCTTTGGACGAGTCTAAATCGGCATATGGTCGATTTTCTCGACTCCGTTTCGCTCGCTAATCTGGTTGCGCAGCAATCGACGGCCCCGCGCTCGGTTGCAACACCTGCGTCGGGCCGCTGGAGTGGAACGGGCACGCGTACTCCGGTCGACGAGAGTACCGCAGTCGGCTAATAGCGACGCCGCGCCATGCAACTGCCGATCTATCTTGATTACGCGGCCACCTCACCGGTCGATCCGCGGGTTTTGGACAAAATGCTTCCGTACTTGCGGGAGCGCTTTGGCAATCCCGCGTCGCGAAGCCACTCCTATGGCTGGGAGGCCGAACGGGCCGTTGAACAGGCCCGTTCGGAGGTCGCGGCGCTAGTAAACGCGGACCCGCGAGAGATCATCTGGACCTCGGGAGCCACAGAGTCCATCAATCTGGCGCTTAAGGGCGCGGCGCACTTTTACCGCGACAAAGGTCGGCATCTGGTGACCGTCAAGACCGAACATAAGGCTACCCTCGACACGATGCGCGAGCTCGAACGGGAGGGCTTTGAGGTCACGTATCTGGATGTTGCAGCCGACGGATTGCTCGATCTAGCGCGATTTACCGATAGCTTGCGCCCCGACACAATTCTTGCCTCGGTCATGTTCGTCAACAACGAGATCGGTGTCATTCAAGACATTTCGGCGCTGGGCGAGATTTGCCGGGAACGGGGAATCTTGTTCCATGTTGACTCGGCGCAGGCAACCGGTAAGGTGGTGGTTGACCTCGGGTCCTTGAAGGTCGACCTGATGTCCTTTTCCGCGCATAAGACGTACGGGCCCAAGGGCGTTGGCGCGCTGTATGTGCGCCGCAAGCCGCGTGTGCGACTGGAGGCCCAGATGCACGGTGGCGGGCACGAGCGGGGTCTGCGTTCAGGGACCTTGCCAACGCATCAGATCGTGGGAATGGGTGCCGCGTTCCAGGTTGCGCAAACGGAAATGTCAACGGAGATCGAGCGCATTCGCCAAATGCGCAACCGCCTTTGGGCGGGACTACAGCAGATCGAGGAAGTGTATCTAAACGGGGACCCGGAGCAGCGTGTTGCGCACAATCTGAACGTGAGTTTTAATTTCGTGGAAGGCGAGTCGCTGATAATGGCGATCAAGGATATCGCCGTGTCCTCCGGGTCGGCCTGCACCTCGGCGAGTTTGGA
>Ga0187781_10003327_pt1 | contig 12125 bp, 14 predicted proteins | sample 0715_SJ02_MP02_2_FD_132447 | JGI IMG/M metagenome (GOLD analysis project Ga0187781, IMG submission 132447) | Tropical peat soil microbial communities from peatlands in Department of Meta, Colombia - 0715_SJ02_MP02_20_MG | ecosystem: Environmental > Terrestrial > Soil > Wetlands > Peat | place...
GCAAACTCAACCGAGCGAATCTGAAGCACCTTCGAGCCCAAGCTGGCCATCTCCAGCATTTCCTCGAAAGTGACCGTGTGCAGACGTCGGGCCTCGGGCACAATGCGCGGGTCGGTCGTGTACACGCCGTCAACATCGGTATAGATGAGACACTCGTCGGCTTGCAATGCCGCGGCCAGTGCCACCGCGGAAGTGTCCGATCCGCCGCGCCCGAGAGTGGTGATATTTCCGCTCTCGTCGACGCCCTGAAAGCCCGCCACAACGACAACATTTCCGGCATCGAGGTCTTCATGCAGCCGGGCTGCGTCGATCGAGCGAATGCGCGCCTTGGTGTACGCATCGTCGGTTAACACGCGAACCTGCCCGCCAGTAAAGCTCTTGGCTTTTACACCGGCCCCCTTTAATGCCATCGACAGCAGGCCAATCGTGACCTGCTCCCCGGTTGCAGCAACGACGTCGAGTTCGCGCGGATCCGGATCGGGCTGGATTTGCTTGGCCAAATCGATCAGACGATTGGTTTCGCCGCTCATTGCCGACACGACGACAGCAACCTTATGACCGGCGCGATGCCACTTGGCAATTCGGCGCGCGACGCTTCGGATCCGATCGACGCTGCCAACCGACGTGCCGCCGTACTTGTGAACGATGAGGGACATAGTGACCCGCTTGGAGGCTTGCCTTGGGAATGTCAAACACGTAATTATAAAGTGGTGAGCGCCGGCTCCTGCGGAAGAAAACTGGCCTCGCCGATCCACTCGATGCGCACGCGATCGCCCCCGCGTTCGATCAGGCGTGCGTCGGGCCCGATGCGCGCGACAAAAATCAGCCGATCATCGCGCCAGAGCAATGGCAGCGCGCTGCGCTCAAACTCCGGCACGCCGGCCTCCTGGTATAGCTGCTTGAGCCGCTTGGAGGGGCGCGTGGCATGTGGTTTGAAGCGCTCTCCTCCAGTGCGAGCGCGCACCTCCAGGGGTTGCGCCCGCAACCAGTCAGCATCAAAGCCGATCTCGTCCGGCAAAAATCGCAATACCCCACCCCAGCTTGCAACCGCAAGCTCCTCTTCGCCTTGCCATTGGAGCTGCTCGCGCTTGCGTGCAACCGTTGCAGGCAGCCGCAAACAAAGTAGTCCGCGGTGGCGCCGCAATTCGTGCACCCCAATGCGGATCAGCATGCGGCTGTCCCCACGGCCGGCAATTGCCTGCGCCAAAGCATCACGCAGCCGCGCCCGCGAGGGCGACTCGAGTCCGGCGCGCGCGAGCCAGGCGCGCAAAACGAGCAGTCTGCGCGCGGGCGCAAGCGACGCCAGGCGATCGATGCGCAGCATCCCTTGTGGAGCGTCGCCGCAGCAGAACTCAAGTCCTTCCTGCGCCAGTTCCTGCAGCAACTCGGCCGCCTCACCGACGAGTTCGATCGAGCGTGCCGCGGATCTTCGAAAGCCGCTTCGAATCCTGGCCAATTGCGGCACAACTAGCGAGCGAATCGCGTTGCGCGCAAAGCGCGGATCCGCATTGCTCGGGTCCTGGATCGTTGCGATCTCGTGGCGCGCGATGTAGGCCTCGATTTCGCGGCGAGAAATCTCCAAAAAGGGCCGCAGCAGACGCACCTTCGTCTGGGCAAGTTGCCTTTGTTCGGCAATACCCGCAAGTCCCGCCAGTCCCGCGCCTCGCAACCATTGCAGCAAGAATGTTTCAATGCGATCGTCGGCATTGTGCGCGGTGAGCACCGCAAACGCATCGCATGCTTGCGCAAGCTGTGCCAGCGCTGCGTAACGGGCGGCGCGCGCACCTGCCTCGGTGCCGCGTTCACTGGCCACCTGCACTCGGCTTACGGTCAGTTCGACATCGCGCAGGCGGCATTGCCGCTGGCAGTGATCAACCCACTGCTCGGCTTCAGGTTGCAGCCCGTGGTCTACGTGCACCGCGTGCAGCGTCCCAAAAGCGGCAACGCCGCGATTGCGCAGCTGGCACGCCAAATCCAGCAAAGCACTGGAATCCGGACCACCGCTATAGGCGATCACCAATGCCGGAGCAGGTGCCGATTTGCGGCGCCCAGCACCGGGGCGGCCCTCGCGGGCAACCGATGTGGCGGCCATTGACAGCGCCGATTCGGGCGAGCCCGCAATGGCCTCGGTGACCACCCGATGTAGAGCGGACAAAAGGGCGCGATCGGCCGGATCAGGCTTCGGTGGACGTTTCCTTGAATTTGCCATAGCCCATTAGGCGCGTATGGCGTGCCGCCAACAGGTCCTTGGTTTTTATGCCCTGAAATTGGCGCAGGGCGTCGCCAAGCGCACGCTTAAGCAGCGCGGCCATTTGCGAGGGATCGCGGTGGGCCCCGCCGACGGGTTCGGCAACGATGCGATCGACCAGTCCCAGTGCTTTGAGGCGGTTTGCGGTGAGGCCCAGTGCTTCCGCAGCATCGGAGGCGCGTTCCGCGCTCTTCCAAAGTATCGATGCGCATCCTTCCGGCGAGATCACGGAATACGTGGCGTACTGCAGCATCAGCACCATATCGGCAACGCCGATTGCAAGCGCTCCTCCGGAGCCGCCCTCCCCGATGATCGTCGCAATGATCGGCACTTGCAGTTGGGACATGGCGTACAGATTATGGCCAATCGCTTCGGACTGGCCGCGCTCCTCCGCATCGACACCGGGGTACGCTCCGGGTGTGTCGATAAACGTGAACAGAGGCAGGCGAAACTTCTCTGCCAATTTCATCAGTCGTAGCGCCTTGCGGTAGCCCTCGGGTTTGGGCATGCCGAAATTGCGCAGCGCCCGCTCTTTGGTATCGCGTCCCTTTTGGTGCCCAAGAACCATGATCGGCTGACCGTTGAAACGGGCCAAACCGCCAACGACCGACAGATCGTCGGCAAAGGTCCGATCGCCGTGCAACTCATGAAAATCCGTAAAGATTTCGCTGACATAATCGAGCGTGTACGGCCGCTGCGGATGGCGCGCAAGCTGCGATACCTGCCAGGGCGTGAGCTTGGCGTAAATTTCCTTGAGCAAGGCTTGGCTCTTTACCTGCAGCCGGGCGATCTCCTCGGAGATGTCCACCGCCGAGTCGTCCTGAACGAAGCGCAGCTCTTCAATTTTGGCTTCCAGATCGGCGATAGGCTGCTCGAAGTCCAGAAAGCTGGTCTTGGCCGTTGCCATATGTGAACCCGTCGTCAATATTCCACTGGTACCGGATCGAGGCTGCGCCACAAATACCATGTCGCAACACTTCGATATGGCGCCCAGCGCGCACCCAACTGTGCCACTTTGTCCCGCCCTGGACCCCGTAAAAGCGCTGTCGTCGATTCGCCTCCGAAGTACAGGCGACCGATCGCCTTCAGCAAGCCCAGATCATCCAACGGCAGCACGTCCGGGCGCAAGAGATTAAAAATCAAAAACATCTCGGCTGTCCAGCGTCCGATGCCACGAATGTCGGTCAAGCAACCGATCACGGCATCGTCGGACTGGCGCGCAAGCTGCTGCAGGTCGATCCGTCCGTCGGCAAAGTGGCGTGCCAGATCGCGCAGATACTGGGCCTTGCGCTCCGAAAGCCCACAGGCCCGTAGTGTCGGGATGCGCCGGCCAAGCACCTCGCGAGGAGTCATTTCGGGGCAACGCTCCTTTAGTCGCGTCCACACCGAATCGGCCGCTTTGACGGAAATCTGCTGGCCGACGATCGAACGCGCCAAGGTCGCGAAACCATCCCCGCGCGAGACTAGATGGATCCGCGGATGGCGTGCGATTACCGAAGCAAGCGTTGGGTCCGCCGCCCGCAAGCAGCGCTTGGCCTGAGGCCAGAAGGCGGGCCGGACGGTAACCGGCGTGCTTGCAACGCTCACCTGCGCCAGACTCTTTAATTGCGCCGCCAAGTCGTGCCGCTCGGACCGTCTTCGAGCATCACACCTTCGTCGGCAAGCAAGGCGCGAATCCGGTCCCCTTCCTGGAAATTTCCTGCCTTTCTCGCGGCTGCGCGTTGCTCAACGAGCTGCAGTATGCGTTCGGCAGTCGCCATGGGACGAGATGGATCGGCCTGCAGGAACGCTTCGGGGTCTTGCTGCAACAGTCCGAGCACGCCGCCAAGAGCGCGCAACTGCTGTGCAGCCAATACCGATTTGCCACGATTGACTTCACCGGCTAGATCAAAGAGTTCGGCGATTGCCGCCGCGGTGTTGAAATCTTCATCCATCGCCGCGGCAAACCGGCGCGCATTCGCGCCGTTCCAATCGACCGCGACCGGTGCAAGATCGAAGCCACGCAGCGCGGTGTACAGCCGGGTCAAGCCCGAGCGCGCATCTGCCAAAAGGTCCTCGGAAAACGAAATCTGGCCCCGATAATGCGTACGCACCAGGAAAAAACGCAGCACCTCGGCCCGGTGACGTTTCAAAGCATCCCGAATGGTCAGGAAGTTGCCCAGCGACTTGGACATCTTCTCCTCCCCGACCCGCAACGCACCGCAGTGCATCCAGACGTTAGCCAGCGGAACCCCGTACGCGCCCTCGCTTTGGGCAATCTCGTTTTCGTGGTGCGGAAAAATCAAGTCGGGGCCGCCGCCGTGGATGTCGATCGTGCGGCCCAAAGTCGCCGCAGCCATTGCCGAGCACTCGATGTGCCATCCGGGTCGTCCCGGACCCCACAGTGAGGGCCACTGCGGCTCATCGGGCTTTGCGTGTTTCCACAGCACAAAGTCCAGTGGATCGCGTTTGGATTGGCGCACTTCGATTCGTTCGCCCGCACGCAGCTCGTCCAGTGACTTGCCCGAAAGTTTGCCGTAACCGGGAAACTTGCGCACAGCAAAGTCGACATCGCCATCGTCGGCCAGATAGGCCAAACCCCGATGTTCGAGCACTCCAATCAAATCGAGCATCTGCGCGACATACTGCGTTGCACGCGGCTCGATATCCGGTCGCTGAATTCCCAGGGCATCAAGGTCCTCGTGCATCGCCTGAATGTTGCGCTCGGTCACCGCCGAAACCGTTTCACCAGTCTGAAGCGCTCGGCGAATGATCTTGTCGTCGATGTCGGTGATATTGCGCACGTACGTGACGCGCAGGCCCCTGGCCCGCAGCCAGCGCTGTACGACGTCGAAGGCGAGCATCAGGCGGGCGTGCCCAAGGTGGCACAGGTCGTACGTGGTCATGCCACAGACGTACATGCGCACGTGTCCTGGCTCCAGCAGACTCAGGTCCTGGATTTTGCGCGTCAAGGTGTTGTAGAGGCGAACCGCCATAACGGTGCCGGCCCACCCAAGCCCGTCGGGCGTCGGTGCATGTACCATCGACAGTGGCGGGCCGCGTGCATTGTTAGAATGCCAAGTTCATTATAACGTGCCCTCTTCCGATCTTGCTTGCACGCAATCTTGCGCCGCATTTGGCCGCCTGTACCCTCGCCGCATTGACCGCGTCAATGTCGGCATCGGCGGGCGATTTGCCCTCGACAGCTGCAGGCGACCAGACGCCCGCGCCGCAAACGACGGCGGGTGTTACAGCGGCACCAGCCGCTGGGCAAGCCGTTCCTCCCGCGTCCCCGTCAGCAGCGCCGCCTGTACCAACGCCAGCGACACCGTCCGCTGCGCCAACGCCGTCGTCGGCAACGCCGACAACTTCGGCCACCGATCAAACACCCACCAGTGGAGCGCCTGCGGCCGCGGCGGGGGCTGGGACGGTCGCGCCGGCCGCTGAGCAAGCGCTTCCCGCGGCGTCCTCGCAAGCAGCGCCGCCTGCGCCGCCAACGCCAGCCACGCTGCCCACCGCGCCGACGCCGTCATCAGCGGCGCAAACAAGCTCGGTCACCGATCAAACCCCGGCGGCGGCGCCCGCCGGCACGAGTGGAACCTCGCCAGCGCCCGAACCCACGCCAAGTTCCAATCCCGCCGAGCCCATCACACCCGAATTGAACCCGGCCGTTCGCATCAACGCGGCCTTGCGAAAGGGCGATAGGAGTGGCGCACTAAAAATTGCCGATGAGTTTCTCGTTGACCATCCGCGCGATGCCCAAGTGCGTTTTTTGCGTGCGGTTGTGCTCGGGGACCTAAATCGCCAGGAAGATGCGGCGGCGGCATTGGAGTCGCTCACGCAGGACTTTCCGGAGCTACCCGAACCGTACAACAACTTGGCGGTGATTCGTGCCAACCAGGGCAAATTCGCAGCTGCCGAGCACTACCTGCAATTGGCGATTGCGGCACGGCCGAACTACGTGACCGCGCAAGAGAACCTAGGTGACCTGTACATTTCCATGGCGGCGGACTCTTACGAGAAAGCCGTTCGTCTGGCGCCGGGTAACGGCACATTAAAGACCAAGCTGAACCTGACACGCGAACTTAGCGGCAAGCTGCGTGCCGCACGCTAGCTCGCCGCATGAATTGCGTTGTCCCGCAACTAAGGAGCTCTCCCATGTTTTGGATTCGCCGTAGCACCGCCTTGGCCACCGTCGCAGCCCTCGCCTTTGCCTTTTCGGGTGCATTGCACGCGCAGAGCGCTGCATCTTCACCCGGTGGTGGCGCGGCCGCGCCCGTGGTGGTGACCTTGGAGACCACGGCAGGCGCGATCGTGCTCGAACTCGATGCGCAATACGCTCCGCGCACGGTTGCCAACTTCACGCAATACGTCAATGATGGCTTTTATCCAGGCACGATTTTCCATCGTGTCATCCCTGGGTTCATGATCCAGGGCGGCGGTTTTACGAAGGAGCAGCAGCAAAAGACAACGCGTGCGCCCATTGCCATCGAGAGCAACAACGGCTTAAAAAACGTACGCGGTTCAATCGCGATGGCGCGGACAAGCGATCCGAACTCTGCAACGGCGCAGTTTTTCATCAATCTGGTAGATAACAGCTTCTTGGACTACCCGGGGCGAGATGGCAATGGTTATACGGTTTTTGGCCGCGTCGTCGAAGGCATGGACGTAGTCGACAAAATCGGTGCGACACCCACCGCCAACCGGGGAGGGGCGTTTTCGAACCTGCCAGTCACAGCGATCGTGATCGAGAAGGCCCGGATCGGAAAGTGAGAAAACCCCGGTGGCCTTTGGCAAAAGCGCCAAATGCCCGTGCAAACGCAACAACATTCAGGAGACCGAAGAGATGGTACGACTGCACACGAACTACGGCGTAATTGGTATCGAGCTTGACGCCGAGCACGCACCCAAGACAGTGGAAAACTTTCTTCGCTACGTTCGCATGGGCCACTACGACAACACTTTATTTCATCGGGTCATTAACGGCTTCATGATCCAAGGCGGGGGTTTTGAGCCCGGCATGCGCCAAAAACCCACCGCGGCGCCGATAGAAAATGAGGCCACCAACGGCTTGCGCAACACGAAGTACACAGTTGCGATGGCGCGTACGTCCGATCCACACTCGGCCACCTCGCAGTTCTTCATCAACGTGGCGGACAACGACTTTCTTAATCACAAGGCTCCCTCGGGCCAAGGCTGGGGGTACTGCGTCTTTGGAAAGGTCGTCGAGGGCAGTGATGTTGTCGACAAGATCAAGTCGGTGCGCACGTCACGCGCGGGCGCACACCAGGACGTGCCCGAGGAAGATGTTGTGATCCAGCGCGCCGAAGCCGAAGAATAAGAACCGATGGCAAGCACCGACCCCGTGCAGCCGGTACCCGCGCGCGCCGCGACCCTCGAGCGATTGTCCCTGCGCGAGCCGATCTTTGTATCGGACCTGCACCTTTGCGCCCAGCGTCCAGGCACGCTGCAGCGTTTTCTAGGCCTACTCGGGCAAGTCGCCGGACACGTCGCCGAATTGGTGGTACTTGGCGATTTGTTCGAGTATTGGGCTGGCGACGATACCTTGCAAGAAGGTGCGAGCGCGCGACTTGGCAGCGAGACGGCAAATCAAGACGACCTTGTGGGTCGGGAGGTCGCGGCAGCCTTGCACCAGGTCGCAACGCGCGGCACCGTCGTGTACCTGATGCATGGAAACCGCGACATCCTATTGGGCACGCAATTTCTTGCCAAAAGCGGTGCGCAGCTCCTGGCCGATCCGGCAATTGCTTTAATCGGCGGTTCGGCGGCAACATCTGATGCAACCGGCTTGGCGACGCTGCTTGCGCATGGCGACGCGTATTGCACCCTGGATCTGCCCTACCAGGCGTTCCGTCGCCAGGCGCGCGATGCGCAATTTCAGGCGGCATTTTTGGCCCGTCCGCTGCCCGAGCGCCGCCAGCTGATCGGTCAGGCACGCGAGCGCAGCGAAGCGACCAAGCAGCAACTGGATATGCAAATCATGGACGTTACGCCTGCGGCGATTGAACAAGCTTTGCGTGGCGCGGGCGTGCGACATATGGTCCATGGCCACACACACCGGCCCGCGCGACACGAATTTATTCTGGACGGCGCGCCTGCCATCCGTTGGGTATTGCCCGACTGGGATCAGGACACGGTGCCGCCGCGAGGCGGCGGTTTGCGCTGGGTGCATGGAACGCTCGAGGCGTTGACGCTTTAATCGGGCGTCTCCGGCGGCGCGCAATCACTTGCGCGGCCACTAGGCGAGGCCGACTTGCTGCCCGCCCGCAGACGGCGGGGCAACACCATGGCGCTGGCGATACCTCGCAGAATGTCGACCTCCGTTGTCGTTGGCCGAGCCCGCAGCAGCAACTGGCGCAGGCGCGCGAGCAAATGCTTGGGTTGATCCGGGTCGAGATAACCGATGGCCACCAGGCCCTGCTCCAGGTGTCCAAACATCGCCTCTGTTTGTTCGATACTGGCCGCAGGCTCTTGTGGAGAAGATTGCGCGTTAAAGCAACCGCGGCGCGGCAGCGGCTGATCGGTTTGCTGCAGGTACGCCAATAGCTCGCGTCGACTCTCATAGGCAACGACCTGCACCGCTTGCGCCAGGTTCAGCGATCCTCTTTGCGGGTCTGAGGGGATGCTGCAGCAAAGGTGACAGCGCTGCACATCAAGATTGGACAAGCCCGTTCGCTCCGGACCAAAGACAAAAGCCACGTGCGCGCCTTCTCGATGCACCACCTCGGCGGCAGACTGCGCAGCACCGCGGATTTCGAGCGGTTGCGGACCGAATTGACGCCCGTAGCCACTGGTAGCGATCGCAAGTTGCACGCCCTGTAATGCCTCGGTCAGAGAATCAAATACGAGCGCCCGCTCCAGCACATCCCTGGCACCTGCGGCCAGGGCGAGCGCTTGCGGCGCGATGCGAAACTGCGTCTCGCGCGGCTGCACCAAATGCAGCTGCGCAAAACCCATGGTGCGTATTGCGCGAGCGCACGCGCCGATATTGCCAACATGGCTGGGCGCTACCAAAACAAAGCGCACGCGCTCCCAAGGCGCGCTTTCGTGCGGACCTATAGAATGCGTCTGTTGCACCTGCCCTTTTGCCTCCCCAACCGTTTGGGCGCGATTTGGCGCCTGGCTATCGTTTCTGCATGCATCCGTTGCTCAATACCGCGGTAAAAGCCGCCCGAAAGGCCGGTGCGATTATCAACCGCGCCAGTCTCGATTTGGACCTGTTACGAGTGGCCTCCAAGGGTCATGCGGATTTTGTCACGCAGGTCGATCGGGCGGCCGAACAGGCCATCATCGAGACGCTATCGCAGGCCTACCCCGACCACTGCTTTTTGGCGGAAGAATCCGGCGCGCGCCGGCCGCAAAACGCCAGCGACTACACGTGGATCATCGACCCACTCGACGGCACGACCAACTTCATTCATGGCTTTCCCCAATACGGGGTGTCCATCGCCTGCCAGCACGGCGGTCAGATTACGCAGGCAGTTGTCTACGATCCCACGCGCAATGATCTATTCACGGCTACCCGCGGACGGGGAGCCTTTCTCAATGACCGGCGTTTGCGCGTATCACGGCGCACGCAGCTAAAAGAAAGCCTTATCGGTACGGGTTTTCCGTTTCGCAATCTGGAGCACCTTGACCGCTATCTGCAGCTGTTTAAACGCGTCACCATGCACACGGCGGGAATTCGTCGCCCGGGCGCAGCCGCGCTGGATCTCGCGTACGTCGCAGCGGGTCGGCTGGACGGTTTCTGGGAGTTTGGCCTTTCCCCATGGGACATGGCGGCCGGCAGCTTGCTCGTGATCGAGGCGGGGGGTTTGGTCGCCGATGACGAGGGCAATGCCGCCTACCTGCAAAGCGGCAATGTCGTCTGCGGTACACCAAAGATCTTTGAACAACTGCTGCGCTTAGTACGTGGCCAGGAGCTCACGAGCGATGCCGAGGAGGCAACATGAGCCTTTTTGGCTTGCGTCGACGTTTGCTGCAACCGCGACCGCTGTATCTGGGCGTTGCCCTGGCATGCGCAGCGCTGGTTGGCTTTGGAATTTTTCTTCAGGAGTTCGATCACCTCGAACCCTGCCCGCTTTGCATCCTGCAGCGCTACGCCTTCGTCGTAGTGGGCGCAGCGGCGCTCTTGGCGGCAACGTTGCCACCAATGGTGGGACGAATCGTCGCAGCTCTGGGTATCGTGATAGCGGTTTGTGGCGCCGGCGTGGGCGTCTGGCACGTCTGGCTGCAGTTTCACCCGCCTGCGGTCTCTTCCTGCGGACCGAGCCTGGAGTATCTGGTCAGCAACCTTCCGTTAGGACGGGCGTTGCCGCGTATCTTTCAGGGCTATGGAGACTGCACCGCGATCGACTGGAGCTTTCTCGGTATCACGATCCCGGGATGGTCGCTGATCTGGTTGCTGACCCTGGCGCTGTTCTTGGCTCTGGCACAAGTCCGGCGCTAGCTGCCGCCGAACCTGGTCACGCCGGCACTGCCGCCGGCTCGCTTGTCGCACGTCCCGAATACGCGGTCCAGCATCGCCTCGTGAAGTCATAAAGCTTGCAGCGACGTGCGGTATCAAAGTACCAGCGCCATGAAAAGCGCTGAATCACGATGCGCTGGGGCAGCAACTCCTCGAGCAACTTCTGAGCGTTCTTGAGCCGATATAGTGGAATGCTCATGTCCAAATGATGGGCGGTGTGCTCCATGATGTGGTGCAAAACGGCGCCAAAGCGCAAGGGAAAGGTCAGGTGCACCGTCGTGGAAATAAACGGCTGCGCCCGCGCCCAATCGGATCGATCGTCGTACCACGACACCTTTACATGCGTGTGGTGCACATACACGACAAAGCCGATCATCGAGCACCAGAACAAAAATGGCACCACCAAGCCACAGACAAGAACTGGCAAAAGCGCTTGGCCGGTGGCAGAGGCCGCGGCGACGAGCGCGCCGATCCAGAACATGCCAAATGCCGAAACCAACAGGCAGTCCCATAAGAAAATCGACCGACGCGTCCCCATGTAGGCCTTGCTTGGGAAAAACATCCGAAGCCACCAGATCTCGATCATGTAATACAGGCCTGGCGCCCAGCCGCTGCGGTAGATGCGATCGAGTACCTGCTTCCAGCGCGGAAGCGCATTGAACTCCTCGCGCGTAAGCGGCGCCCAGACAAAATCAAAGCCCTTCAGGTTCGTGTACCCATGGTGCACGACGTTATGACCAACGTCCCACAAGCTGTAAGGAGTGATGGACGGCAAGAACGCGATGCGCCCGAGCCAGCGGTTCAGGCCGCGGTGGGGCGTCAGACTCTGATGGCAAGCATCATGTCCGATGATGAACAAGCGACCGATCATGAATCCGGCCGCCACACCAAAGAAGATCTTCGCCAACCAGCCCGTGACGAGCACCGTGGCGGTAAGGGCTGCAAGCAACAAGGTGTAGTCGAAAATCAGCAGAAAAATGGCGTAGACCGTCGTGCGCTTGGAAAGCGGGACGAGCCAGCGGCGCATGATCTTTCGGTGCGGCAGCGGCGCCGTTACTGGGATCGGGGAAGGATGATGTGCAAAGACTTCGTTCGAATCAGGTGTCATGGCTTCCAGAAGGGGAAAGCGGAACGCGAAGGGAAATTGCCACAGCGCCCAGCTCGACATCCGCCGGGAGCGCCGCTTCCCTAGGCCAATCGGAAAAATCGCAACTCGAAATTCTATCGCGCGAATGCCTCAAAATCTTGACAGAGCGCAACCTTCGCAACCGAGAAGAAAAACCCGATCGCGACGCTAATTCGTTATTGATTGCAATCAGCGCACTGGGCTTCGGAATTGCGGCTGCTCGGGTAGGATCTGGACCGCAAAAAGATGCGATGTAAGCAACCAGACCCACCAGCCGGTGAGTA
>Ga0187781_10003328_pt1 | contig 12125 bp, 6 predicted proteins | sample 0715_SJ02_MP02_2_FD_132447 | JGI IMG/M metagenome (GOLD analysis project Ga0187781, IMG submission 132447) | Tropical peat soil microbial communities from peatlands in Department of Meta, Colombia - 0715_SJ02_MP02_20_MG | ecosystem: Environmental > Terrestrial > Soil > Wetlands > Peat | place...
GTGGGTCTCTCCGGACGCGGGGCACGGGTCACGGATGGCGGGTTACGTGCTTTTTGCCACTACTTCTCGCTGGAGCGGGCGGATTCCGCCGAATCTCCCAATTCCTTGCGGTGACTTTTCACTTCGCGTAGGGCGTAAATCGGCTTGTTCTGCGATTCGTAGTAAGTCCGCGAGCTAATCTCGCCCAGCAGGCCCATAGAAATGAACTGAATGCCGCTTACAAACGCCACCGCCGCCAGCAATAGCAAGGGACCGTGCTCCGCGATCACGTCGTTGTGCAAAATCAGCTTTTGTGCCACGAGGATAGCGCCCAGAATCCCGCCGACGGTTGTTCCGATCAAGCCGAGAAGGCCGAAAAACTGCAACGGCCGCGTGGAATAATCCAGCAGAAACTTCACGATAATCAAGTCAAAGAACACGCGAATCGTTCGGCCAATGCCATAATTGGATTTTCCGCTCTTGCGCCCGGAATTTGAAATCGGCACTTCAGCGATTCGCGCTCCCGTGGAACTCGCCAGCGCCGGAATGAAGCGATGCAATTCCCCGTAGAGCTGAATTTCCTGAAGAATCTCCCGGCGGTACGCCTTGAAGGTCGTGCCGAAATCGTGCAATTCGATGCCGGAAAGTTTGGCCATCATCCAGTTGGCCACGCGGCTCGGCAATCGGCGCATCAGCCAATGATCCTTGCGCTGCACGCGCCAGCCGCTTACCAGGTCAAACCCTTCCTCAATCTTCTCGAGGAAGCGCGGAATCTCCTCTGGGTCGTGCTGCAGGTCCCCGTCCATGGAAATCACGATTTCGCCGCGCGCAAAATCGAAGCCCGCTTTCAACGCCGGCGTCTGCCCAAAATTGCGGCGCAGCCGCACCACATTTACGCGCCGGTCGTGCTCGTAAATCTCCGAGAGAACACGGTAGGAGTTGTCCTTGCTCCCGTCGTCGACAAACACCATCTCCCAGGGCTCGCCAATCGAGTCCATCACTTCGGTGATCTTCATGTACAACGTGGGAATATTTTCCTGTTCGTTGTAGAACGGGACCACGACCGAATAACGGATAGGCATGTCGCTGGACATACTTCTTTTCTAGCCTGATGCCTTTCTCAGATTGTCTCGCAATCCTCTTGTCGATCCGGCCGTGACTGCGCTGCTAGCTCCGCAAGGGACGCCTTCGCAGTCATCCTACTTCCCCCAGAAGTTTATAGCTTAGCAGGCGAATACCCCGCGTGGCGACAAGTTTTCGAATCCCCACGTCCGTGAAGATCGCGAGTTCCTCCTGCCGGCACTCCTGTAACCGGGTGGCGCTGGTGCGCAGTTCTTCGTCCGCATAGCCCGGGTGGCACATCAGTTCCGTGGTGCCTTCCGGCAGGGACTCCAGCAGCCGCTCCACCCCTTCCCGGGTGAGCATCCCGGTCTGGGCAATGCCGCAGAAATAGTCTGCCGTGACCAGCCCGGCGCGCTCCGCCATCTCCCGGGCATCCCGGGCCAACAGTTTCAGCCCGCGCGCCTGCACTCCCTGTTTCAAGACTTTACGGCTCTTCTGGTTCCCGCCCGAAGCCAGCGCCGCGCGCAGCTTCGATTCTTCGTGAGAGACGCGGATAGCGCGAATCCCATGCTTCTTTGCCAACCGCAACGCAATCTCAAACAGCCCGGGCAGCATCTGCACGTGTTTATGCCCGTCAAGGTGCGTCGGCTCGATTCCAGCGTCCCGCACTTTTTGGATTTGTGCGTCCCACTCCCGTTCCACCTCTGCCGGCGGCAAGGAGCGGCTGGCGATGCGCAGCAGCAAGCTCTCCGGCCCATCTTCCAGGCAGCCCTGGTCGCTCAGCAACCCGCGCACACTTTCAGGCTTCGCCGTAGGCGGTCCGTCGCTCAGATTCAGGTGTACGCCGACGCCCAAAGTGGGGTTTGCGTGCGCCACCTGCAGCGCCGAGGCGAACGCCCGCCCATTCGCCAGCAGGGAAGCGCTGGTCACGAGTCCCTTGCGGTGCGCTTCGGCGATGCCGCGGGTGACACCTTCGGTCCAGCCAAGGTCATCGGCATTGACGATCAGATTCTTCAAAAGCCTTGAACTCCTGTCCTTGGGGTCATTACTCTTTCCGCTTCCTCGCGCTTTCGTACCATTGACCGACTAGCGACCTAACTCTAGCATGGCATGATAGAGGGCCAAATGTCCGTTAAACTGAATGAGTTGAGTGAGGTAGGGGCGAAATACAGGGAAAAACGCCGCGGCCGCCGGATGAACTCGCGCGTGCAGATTCGTCTGGAGTGGGACGGCGGAGCGGGCAAGTGCCATTCCGTGGAGGCGCAAACCCGGGTGGTCAACCCCTACGGCTGCATGGTCATACTCGCTGAATCGCTGGAACTCGAGCAGCACCTCGCTCTGACGAATTTGGCTACCAAAGCCAGTAACGCCGCCGTGATCGTTTGGAAAGGGAATCAGGAACCCGAGGGTTGGGAATACGGCGTGGAGCTCGTTGCGCCGGATATGGATTTCTGGGGGCTGGAACTTTGAGTCTTACGCAAAAACCGAATTTGCCGCCGGCGCCCGCGGCTCCGGCAGTCAAGCGCGCTGCGAATACCGCGCGTCCGCAGACCAGCGAAGAGCGTCGCCGCGCCCAGCGCGTCCTGCTGCGCATCCCGGTGCTGATTCACCTGGCCGGAAAGCCGAAGCCAATTGAGGGCGTCACGCACACCGTGAGCGCCACGGGCGGGATGATCATCCTCGCCGAAGGCCTGCCTAGCGGCACCAAGCTGACCCTCGAAAATGTACGCGCACAGAAAAAAGTGGAAGCGCACGTCGTGCGTCCTCCGCAGATGAACCCCGAAGGGTCTCTCGTTCCCATCGAGTTCACCAGCCCCTCGCCGCAGTTCTGGGGCATCTTCTTCCCCCCAGCCAGCAACTAAGACGCGTCCTTTCTGCGCGCTCGATCTACTGCAGTCCTAGCGTGACCTGCAGAACGTGCACGTCAGTCCCGGTGTTCCCGGTGATAGTCATAGGCATCGTTCCCGTGATTACTTGAATGAGTGCGGTGGAAGTGGATGGCAGATTTTGGGCGTCGCCACCATAAGATGCGGTAACTTGGTAAACCCCGGGATTATTCAGGTATCCCTGCCCAGTTTGTGCTTGACCATTGCTAATCGGCCCGCCTGAGACAGGTGCTCCAAAATTATAAAAAGTGACGGTGCCGGTCAGCGGCTTGTTTTCTGCAGACGTTACGGTCGCTGTGATTATGAACGGCGCGTTCTGAGCAACCTTAGCGTTTGAGGTCGTGAGCGTAATTGACGTAGTTGAAAGGCTATTACCCCCACCTCCTCCTCCACCACCCCCACCTCCTCCCCCGCAGCCGAGCGCAAAGAGAATCAGTCCAAGTACCGAGAGACCAAGCGCCGCTCGGTGACGCTTGCGACGGCCGGACAGGCCAAGCATGAACAACAGGCCCAAGCCCGCCAGTAGGCTCAGGAGCCACCACGGACCACCTCTCGGTGCCAGGAAGCCCGCGCGGCGCGGTGCCACGCGTATAGCACTGGCCGGAACCGTCACCGTCGGCGTCATGGTGATGGTGGCGCTCTGCGATTGTCCGTTGGTCAGGTTCACTTGCTGCGGATTCAGCGTGATGGTGTAGCCCGAAATGACGAGAGACGAGAGCGCCAAGTTAACCGCACTAGGGGTCTGACTAGTGGGTGTGATGGTAATCTGCCCGGTGCCTGTCTGCCCTGCCGTCGGCACCACACTGACGCCACCGGCTGGACCCAGTGTGAAATCGGGTATGTTTACTGTTATCTGTGGATAACTCGAGGATTGATAGTAGTTCGAGTCACCATTGTAAGTCACTGTGACGGCTTCGCTGTTATACGGCGTCAACGTAGCCGTCGCTTGTAGCGTGACATTCCCATTCGCGTCGGTGCCCTGCGTCGTCGGGCCAACGTTAAGTTGATCCTGACTATACGCGGAACTGAAGCCGATCTGTCCGGTAATCGGCGGGGACTTCTGCCCTGTGCTGACCGTAGCTGTCAGCGTTACACTGCTCCCAAAGTTCACAGTCGTGGCACTGGCCTGGACACTCATCGTCGTTGCGTAGAGGACCTGGAAGCTCTGAACGTTGCTGGTTGCCGGAGCGTAGTTGGCGTCGCCACTGTATTTCGCCGTAAGGGTATGGTTGCCTCCAGTAGTCAGCGTCACGTAGAAGTTGAATGCGAAGCCCGGCGGCGAACCACCGCCTGCTCCGGCAACCTGGACCGGGTTCCCCAAAGCCGTACTTCCGTCGTAAATCGTAACTGTCCCGGTGGGCGCCGCTCCGTTCCCCACACCTGGCGCGCTTGCACTCAGGCTAACGCCAACCGGCGCGCCTGTGACCGCCGGACTGCCCACCGAAAGAGTTAGCGAGATGGGCGCAGGCGTGACCGTGAGACTGTAAGTCGTTGGGGAACTGGACTTATTGTAGCTGTTGTCGCCGCTGTAACTGGCCGACAATAGATGTTGACCGCCAGGAAGCTGAATCGTCCAATCCTCTGCGTAGCCCTCACTGTTTAGCGCAAATGTGCCGCCATCCAAAGGTGCGCTAGGCGCCCCATTCCAGGAATCTTGCCAAGTGATAGTTCCGGTAGGACAGCTCGGCGGTGTGCACACTGGTTTGGGCGGATACGACAGAGTGGCCTGTGCATTGCCCACGTCAATCCGGGCAACATAAGGAGAACCATACACCACAGACGTCGGGGTATTTCCGGTCTCGACACCCGTAGTAGGATTAAAAGTGGGAATACTAATCAAGGTGTTGCTGTTCTCGGGCGTGATAGTAACGGCAATCGGCGGGGTTGAATCGCTGCCTTTGAAGGCTGCGTCGCCCTGATAATGCGCGGTCAGATTATAGGAACCACCCGGAAGAATAACACCGCTCGCATTGCCCGCGCCGTTCGCTAGTGTGATCGCCTGAATGCCAAGCGATGGACCTAGATTCTGGCTTGGGTTAGCGTTCGGCGTTGGATTGGGCGTTGCCATCAGCACCACTTGCCCTGTGGGCGTGCCAGTTGCCCCGGTACCCGCAGTCACATCGCTGGCTACACTCACCCCGCTGCCGTGCGCCACACTGATCGAGGTAACGGCACTCCCATTGACACTCGCGCTCAATGTTGTGTCGGAAGGGAAGAACGTGACCGAAGACCAATTGTTGACGAGGTTCTGCGCATTCACTGAGCCGAGTCCTGTCGCTAGGTCATATCCGGTGGTGGCGTTGTACCCGCTCAGAACGCCGTACTGATCGTTGGCATTCGATGTCGTGCAGTCCAGGCTACCCTTCACGCAGGGCATCGCATTCGTTCCTGACGTCACATCATTGAAAATGCAGGTACTCGCCGGCGCCGTGGTTCCGGTGGAGTTGCAATTCGCGAGGGTTTCCTTGGCCGCCAGCTTGTAAAGAACATAATTGGCATTGCCTTGCCGCGACTGCGTCTGTTGGTTCACCAGAGCCATGATGCCCGCGAAACTTGGCGTAGATACCGACGTCCCGCCGATTCCCAGAAAATACGTCGGGCAGTAACCCAACGCCACATCTTGCTGGCAGACCGCATAAGCATTTCCGGTAAACCCATTTCCCGAAAACAGAGCGACATCCGGAATGGCACGGCCCCCATTGAGTGGAACGCCACTCCCCGTTTGCCAAGACGGCTTGCCGTAACCTCCTGCACAACTCGCCGGAGTTTGGCCGGACGGAGTTGTACAGCTGCTTTGGCCGCCGCCCCCGCCGACCGTGAAAACCCAGTCAACCAATTTTGAGTTGTTGCAGTTTGTTTCCGCGTTGCTGCTGTAGCCGATCTCGCCAAACAGCGCGTTGGTACAAGAATCGTTCCAGGGGTTCTCGGGTATGTAGCTCAGCACCGACTGTTGCGTGGTGGAATTATTGCTGGTGGTGTTCCAGTAGGTTGTTTCATTGAAAAAGTCATTGAAGTCGGTGCCGCCCACAGCGGTGTTGAACGGCGTGGAAGCCATGCCGTTCACCTGCAAACCATTCTTGGCGGGTTGCGGGGGTGCTGCCAGGTCGAGATCACAGGCTGCAGAGCCGTTGTCCCCGGTAGAGACAAAAACGGAGATGCCTTGCGCGGAAGCTTGCTGCCAAATGTTGTTGAAAAATTGATTTTCGGTCGCGCCCAGATACAACTCGCATAATCCGAAGCTTACGCTCATCACCGGGGCCAGGTCGTTGTCCACAATGTATACGGCGGAAAGGTCTACGCCATCGGTCGTTTCGCTTGATTGTGAGACCACCAGCTTGATCGTTGCGCCTTTGGCCACTCCCCCAGACCATTCCGTGTCCAGCACGGCTTCAGTTTGATCATCGTCCTGCAATACGCCGGGGTCGGGGCCGGCGACGATGACCTGGGGGTCATTCGCAGGCAAGCCGAACGACGACCGGAAGTTTTCCACGTCAGTGACGTTGATGTTGGACCGAGCCACAATCGCTATCGTTTGCCCAGTGCCGTCGATGGTATTCGGCGCCGCTGCGTTCCACAGCGGCAGAACGTTGTAGATGGTTGCAAAATCATACGGCACAAGCACATTGCAGTAGATCGTCTGGCCGGTGTTCGGATTGCTCCCGCAGGAGTACGTGAGTTCGGGATTTTCAGCCTTTATCAATCGGGCTCTGCCGGTTTCCTTCGAGCGCGTGAATACCCCTACCGTGTGGTGCATGGCCTTCTTCTGGAAATTATTCAGGGAGACGACGCCGGCCACTACCGGCGCGAGCGCTGCGGGAATCTGCGGGTCGTTGGCGTTGGCGGTGTACGTCTTCCCGTTCACTTCGTAGTTGTGAATGGCGGCGCCGAAGGCGGTGCGCACTTGCCCTGCGGTTCCCGAAAACTCGATCACCGTTTTCCCGCCGTACACCTTTTCGATGCGAAAGCCCTGGCTCCCCAGCCACTGCGTGACCACCTGAGTGTCCGCGTCGGCGGGGCCATACAGCGCGCCAAATTGTGCCGGAGTCAACCAGACGTGATAATTCGGCGAGCTTTTATCCTGCTGCTGCTCCATGTACTCCTGCAGCGTGGCTTCCTGGGTGTCGCTGCGTTTCAGCAGCAGCAGGATGCGATTCATCGCGAGCGTGTCGTCCACCGCGCCGCGATCGAATTCCGCACGCGCCAGGGGATGCGTGTTGCCGACAAGAGTGACGCGCTGGGAGTTGTCTATCGCCCCGACGACGCGAGGCGGCACCTGTCCGAACACACCCGTCGTGCTCAGCAGGAAGAAAATGGAGACAAACGAGAGGAAGAGCAAGGTCTGCCGTGGACCGGCACAAGTTGTGCGCATACATTTGTCCGGCTTGCCGGAATTTGACTCCACCGAAGAACTGGGACCTGGATGAGGCGGAGCTTAACACTGCGTATACTTGCTGTCTAGATGACGTAGCAGCAGCATTAATCTTTGTCACGCATCTGTGTGACTTCGGGCGCGCTTCCTGTGACCTCCCGCACAAAGAAAAAGGGCGCCCCGTTTTCGGAGCGCCCTCAGGTTTATCGCTTGTGGATGACTTTACTGGACCAGGATCGTGCCACTCGCGTTCGACCCGGTGTAGTTGGTGTCGCCGGGGTAGGCCGCCGCGATATTGCGCGTGCTCCCTCCTCCACCGCCACCACCACCTCCTCCACCGCCGCCGCAACCCGCCACCACGCCCACCAGCAGCGCAATGGCCAGCAGCCCGGCGTAGGTATATGTGCGTCGGCGCGCCTGCGGCACCCAGCGCAGCCCGAGCACAAAGAGCAGAAGGCTCAGCAGCGCCACGATTATCGGAATGCGCGGAATCGCCGGCATCCGCGGACCGCCTGTTGGCGGCGGATACACCGAGGAGATTGTCGTGTTCAGTGTTGCGACGCAATACGCGGTTCCTGCAGTGATTTGCTGAATCGGCGGAGTAACGTCCGCTACTCCACTGGTCGGCGTGCATGTCACCGGTGAACCCAGGGACGTCCCATTGCTCGTGAAGGTTACCGAGCCGGTGGGGCCATTACCGTTGCTGTTCGTGGTGACATACGCCGTGAGCGTCACTTCGGCTCCGGAAGTAGTACTCGAAGGCAGCGACAGAAGCATGGACGTGCTCGCCTGCGTAACCTTGAGAGCGAGTGTGTTGCTCGTGCTGGCCAGATAGTTCGTATTCGTCGGTGCAAATGCCGCGACGAGACTGTGGTTCCCAGGGGCTAGCTGGATCGGCTGATCTTCGGCAAGCCCTTGGTTGTTGAGTTTGGCGATGTTGGTAGCATTCGCCGTTTGTGCGTTGGGCCAATCGTTCAGAGCTGCACCGCTATCTGTCAGGGTGATCGTGCCGACCGGGCAAAGCACGGTGTTTGAGCCCAAGCACGAGCTCCCGTTAGACGGCCCGACGACAATTGCGAGAATGTACGGGCTGCCGTACGGAACATCGTTCTGGTTCGACGTAGTTATGCACCCGGTATTCGGACAATTCGAGGCAAAACTCACAAAATTCAGTGTCGTCGCGCTCGCCTGACTCGCCCCGCTGACTGTAACGTTCAGCGGTGTTGATGTGCTTGCGCCATACGTTGCGTCGCCGCCGTAGCTTGCTACCAAGGACATCGTGCCCGGGGGCAACGCATTGGTCGTATCCGTCACGCTCCCGCTGCTGTTGAGCAGAAAATTGTTGCCGGTGATATCGGAGCCAACAGAGCCGAGCAGTGTCCCACCACCGTTAACTTTCGAGTATGCGTTCAGCGCAACGGCCTCGGCGCTCGGAGTTGTTGACGGAGCGGGAGATACGCTCACTGTGAAACTATAATTGCTCCCCGACGTATTCGAGTTACCACTGCTGCTGGTCAGCGTTGTTGTAGTTGCCGTACGGTGCACCGTGCCCCAGAGGCTCAGCAGATTAGCTACGTTCAGCGAGCCGAGTCCCGTCGCCAAGTCGTAGCCGGTCACGGCGGTAAAGCCGGGGTTTCCTTGCGTCACCCCCTCCGCCGCGTTAGGGGGCACTTGGTTGTAAGCGCTACCGCCGGACACCAGCACTCCGAATCCGCTGGCTGTTTGATTGCTGCAGTCCTGGGTTCCGGCGACGCAAGCAACGGTATTCGTGCCTTTGGTGATGTCGTAGAAAGCGCAGGAAGATGGGACCTCATTCGGATTCGTCGGATTCGTGAACGTACTGGAATTGCAGCTCGAGGTTCCATTTGCCGCCAACGCATAAAGTTGGTAGTTAACGTTCCCCTGGCGTTCCCCTGTTTGTGCATACACGAGCGCGATGATCGCGGCGAACTCGGGTGTTGCGGCGGAGGTCCCGCCCACGCCGCTGAAATCCTCCTCGTCAGGTAGAGTGGTGGAGCTGGTGGTCAGGTTGCAACCCGCGCTGTCTGGATTTGCGTCCGACTCGCAGATGATATAGAAGCTGTAGCGCAGGCCGTTACCGGCAAAGAGCGAAACGTCGGGGATATCTCGAACTTGGTCGCTCGGGGTAAGGCCCGTTTGAAATGCGGGTTTCGGGTATCCGTAGTTAGGAAACGAGGCGTTTGTGGCACAGACGGGAGTGCCGTTAGCGCTAGTGCTCGTGGATACCACGCAGTTGCTGGGACCGCCGCTGCCGCCGCTGAGGTCCAACATCGCGACGCTCGTGTCGACGCTGTTGCACGGAGCTGCTGTGGGACCCAGGAGATAGTCCGCGGCGCAAGTGGAGTCGTCCCAGGTTGTCTCAGGAATATAGCCAAGCGCCGAAAGCTGAGTAGCGCCATTCAATGTAGTGTTGTTCAGATTCCAGTAATTCGTTATGTAGTTCGGTGCGCCCACCGTAACGGACTGGTCAAAGTCCGTACCGCCAACGGCTACGTTGTAGGGTGTGGAGGCCAGCCCGTTCACGGCGAGGCCGTGATTCGCGGCGTTTGGATCCAGGGCGCTCGAATCGGGGTCGCAGGCCGCAGAACCACTGTCGCCGGCAGCTATCGCCACGGTAATACCGTCCGCGGCTGCGTACTGCCACAGCGCGCTGTAGAACTGGTTCATTGTGGTTCCCAGGAAGCCTTCGCATTCGCCGTAGCTCTCGCTCATCACCGGCGCGACGTTATTCTCGATGATGTACAGCGCCGACAAGTCGATTCCTGCCGTCGCGGTCGTGAGCGTCGATTGCGAGACGACAAGGAAAATCTGCGCCAGCGGTGCGACCGCACCCGCCCATTCCACGTCCAAATCCTGTTCTCCTTCATCCGTTCCGCCCACCGCAGGTCCTACGAGACCCGGGTCCGGTCCATTCTTGATGACCGTCGGCGGGTTATTTGGAAGTCCGAACATACTCTGGAAGCTGGCTACGTCCGCCAAGTTGATATTCGATTGCCCCGATATCGCGATCGAAGCCCCTGCGCCGATATTTGGCCAAGCCGCGGGAAGGTTATAAATTTTTGCGAAATCGGCGGGACCCAGGGCAAAAAGCGTCCCTTGGGTATCGGTGTATGTGAAAAGAGGTTTCACCTCACCGGTCACCGGATTGCGCCGAAAGTTCCCCACTTTCCGCAGGTACGAATGTTTCGGGAAATTGTGCAGCGCCACCACGCCTGCCACCACCGGCGAGAGCGCCTGCGGAATAGACGGATCGCTCACGTTGGCGAAGCGCTCTTCGCCGTTCACCACGAAGCGGTGAATATCGGTGTGAAACGCGTTGCGCACTTGCGCCACGTTGCCGTCAAAATCCACGACTAACTTGCCCTTCGACACATTTCTTACCTGGAATCCCTCGCGCGTCAGCCAGTCCGTCACTGTCTGTATGTCGGCGTCCGACGGCCCGAACTGTTTGCCAAATTGCTCGGGCGTGAGCCAGGCATGATAGCTTCCGGAATTCTTGGTGAGTTGCGCGTCCAGCAATTGCCGGAGCGCGAGTTCCTGCTCGGGGCTGCGTTGCAGCAACAGCAGCATATGCGTCACAGGTTGTGAATCGGGCAACGCGCCCTGATCGAAGGCCGGCCTGGCCAGTGGGTGCACGTTGCCGGGCAAGCGCACCGTTTTCGTATCGTCCACCGCTTCCACGATTCGCGAGCGCACCGCCGGGTTCTGCGCCCGCAGACTTGCACTTCCTGCGGATACCAACAACGCCACGCACACTGCTGCGCGGCAGAGCAACTTTCTCATATTCATGATTGCCTCAGACTCCCCATCGCTCGATTTGTACGGACTCTCGACCCTTGTTGGCAGGAACCGCGTCTCGGCCCCCATGACGCGGCCACGGTTCTTGCTTGTTAATCATAGATGCTCTAAAACCAACGCCGGTTTGCTTCCAATCTTGACTGTAGCCCTCTGGTAACGACCCTTGTGTCCGTTCGATGTAACACCGATGTTACCAGTTTCCCCACTGCCAAATCGCACGGGCTTACCCTAAGCGCAGGCGATGCACACTCCTGCTCGCTCCCGGCTTGGAAGACCCTGTGCTTCCCTTAACAACACCAAAACGCCCCAAAAGTTGCGCCTTCTTTGCGCGTCTACCACCGCAATTCCACATTGCCACCAGAGAGAATTACACCAATGCGCGGGCCTGCGGAAGCGCCGCTTTCCGCCAGCCCCAATTCCCGCAGCCCGCCGCTGCGCAAGACGGGCGCCAGTGCCACTGCGCTGGACGGCTCAATCACAATCTTCAGGCGCTCCCACACGAGTTTCATCGCCGCCACGATCTCTTCTTCGCTGACCAGCAAAATCCCGTCGGCGTTTTTCTGCAAAATCGCAAAGGTGCGCGGGGCCAAGGAAGCGCGCAGGCCGTCGGCGATGGTGTCGCTGGTCTCCAGCGACTCCAGCCTTCCGCTGGCGAGCGAGCGGTACGCATCATTGGCGCGCTCCGGTTCGCATCCGTAGACCTTTACACCTGGCCGCGCGCCCTTCGCTCCCAGGCAAGTGCCGCTCAGCAATCCTCCGCCGCTCACCGGAGCCAAAACCACATCCAAATCCGGTACCTCTTCCATCAACTCCTTCGCCGCCGTACCTTGCCCCGCAATGATTCGATCGTCGTCGTACGGGTGCACCATCACCGCGCCGGTCTCCGCCTGAATGCGCGCCGCCGTTTCTGCGCGCGAGCTGACATTCGGTTCGCAAAACGTGATCTTCCCGCCATAGGCCTCGACCGCGCGGCATTTCACTCCCGGCGCATTCTTCGGCATCACGATCCA
>Ga0187781_10003330_pt1 | contig 12123 bp, 11 predicted proteins | sample 0715_SJ02_MP02_2_FD_132447 | JGI IMG/M metagenome (GOLD analysis project Ga0187781, IMG submission 132447) | Tropical peat soil microbial communities from peatlands in Department of Meta, Colombia - 0715_SJ02_MP02_20_MG | ecosystem: Environmental > Terrestrial > Soil > Wetlands > Peat | place...
AGCGACATTCAACAGTGCACGCGCGTGGCGCGCGCGATGGTCACGCAGCTCGGCTTCTCCGACAAGCTCGGCACGGTCGCCTACGCCGATCCGCAGCAGGAGCAGTTTCTCGGCTATTCGCTGGGGCGCACGCAGACCTTCTCCGAGGCGACGCAGCAGACGATCGACGCCGAGGTGCGGCGGCTGGTGGCGGACGCTTACGAAACGGCGAGGCGCATCCTGACCGAGAAGCGCGACGATCTCGAGGCATTGGCCAACGGGCTTCTCGAATATGAGACGCTGACTGGCGAGGAGATCGTGGCGCTGCTCAAGGGCGTTCAGCCTGTGCGGGAGGAAACCCCGCCCTCGGCCCCGCAGCCGCCCCGTTCGTCGGCAGTGCCGTCCACCGGGCGCAAGCCCGAGCCGGGCGTGGGGGGCATGGAGCCGCATCCGGTGTAGGCGAGCGTTGGAGAGTCCTTCCTATGGAAAACCCGGCGGCGACGCCGGGTTTTTCTATGCGGCTGCAACGGTTGCGAGCGCTCAATCGATGCGGCGCCAGCCGTCCATGCCGAGCCGCTCCTGCGGCAGGAACCGCGACTTGTAATCCATCTTGGCCGAGCCCTCGACCCAGTAGCCGAGGTAGAGATGCTCCAATCCCGCGGCTCTGGCGCGAAAGACATGCTCCAAGATCATGTGGACGCCGAGCGAGCGCTCGACGAATTGCGGCTCGTAAAAGGAATAGACCATCGAAAGGCCGTCCGAGAGACTATCGGTCAGACAACAGGCGACGAGCCGGCCACAGCCCTTGAGGCGATATTCCATGAGGCGCGTCTCGACATGGCTGTCCTCGACCATCAGCTGATAGTCAGCAAAACCCATGTCGGCCATTCCGCCGTCGTGGTGACGATCGCCGACATAGGCGCAGAACAGGCGATATTGCTCGGCGGTGGCCCGCGGCGCATGCGCCGTGGCCATGACGTCCGCATTGCGCTTGGCGACGCGGCGCAGATTGCGCGAGAGCGCGAAATCCGCGGTCACGACGCGAACCGAAACGCAACGGCGGCAGGCCTCGCAAGCCGGGCGGTAGGCGATGGTCTGCGAGCGGCGGAAGCCGGATTGCGTGAGCGTGTCGTTCAAGCCCACGGCCCTGCGCCCGACGAGATGGGTGAAGACCTTGCGCTCCTCGCGCCCCGGCAGATAGGGGCAGGGGGCTGGCGCCGTGAGATAGAATTGCGGCGCGTCGCGCAGCTCCTTGGTCACGGATAGACGCCTCCCTGAGCAATCGGCGCCGCGCGACGCAGAACGATCACATCCGCCAGCATATCGTGGAGGCAGCGCTTGTCGTTGGTGATGAAGGAGATGAGAAACAGTAATGGCAGCATCCATGTGACATAGAACAGCACCGCGTGCACGGCCGCGTTGATGAAGGGAACGCGCCCCCCGTCCATCGTCCGCATCTCGAGATCCATGAAGGCCATGCCCGGCGTCGCCAAGCGCCAGCCCGAGACCGTGAGGCCGTTGTAAAAGAACGCCGTCAGCGGAAAGATCGGCGGCAGGAGAAAAATGCTCGCGCCGAAGCTCAGGAACAAAAGCGCCGTGAACAGCACGGCGGAGATGATGGAGACGAGGACGAAGTCGAGACACACCGCTACGATCCGGCGAGAGCGCACGCCTGCGAGCGCCGCAGGCGGGATGTAGGGCGCGGGGCGCGCCGGTCGCGGCTGGAGCTCTCTGCCTTCGCCGTGGTGGGTCATATGAAACTCCGGTCCCAGCGCCCCTAATGCTGTGATCCTAATTTCGCCGACAAGATGGGGGATTGCAAGACGCCGCTGACGGCGACCGCGCTTTTAATCTTTAGGATGCGAGAGCCGGGAGGATCGAACGGCGCCGCGAGCCGCGCTACCAGCCGGCGATGCGCGGGCACGAGGCGCCGTTGCCGCCGAAGGCGTAATGGTCGCCGCAGGCATAGGCCGTAGGCGGCTCGCCCGTGCGCTCGAAGATATCGTAGCCTTCCTTCAAATTTCGCCAGAAGCCGGACCATTGCTGCGAACTGCTTTCGGTGGCCAGAAAGGAGAGGATGCCGCCGCTGGCGGTCTCGCGCTCGATCGCCGCCTCGCTCATGCGGAACGGAAAAATGTGAACCGGCACCTCGCGCTGGCCGCCGGCCAGAGCGGCGGCGACAAAGCGGTAGATCTCCTCGACGCCGGGGTCGGTCATCGCGAAGCAGCCCACCGACTTGCAGGCGCCGTGCACCATGACGAGCCCGCCTGTGCGCCCGTTCTGCTTGTCGAAAGCGTTGGGATAGCCGACGTTGAACGCCAAGTGGTAATTGGAGTGCGGGTTCAGCTGCTTCGCCGAGACCGAGTAGAAACCCTCCGGCGACTGATAGTCGGCTTCACGCACCTTGGGACCGAGACGCCCGGACCATTTGCAGATCGGGAAGGTGCGATAGAGCGAATAGCGGCCGTTGACCTTGAGCCACAGCTCCAGCTCGCTCTCCTTCTTGAAGATGCGCACATATGCCGGCGCGCCCTCGTTGAAGCGCAGCGGCGGCTGATTCTCGAAGCTCGAATCGGGCGCCGGCCGCAACGTGGGCTCGGCGGCGGCGGTCGCTGTTTGCTGCCCGCTCGGGGCGGGCGGCGCGGGTTGCGTCGCGGGCGTCGGCGTGGCGGCGAGCTCGCGCGGGCGCGATGGCGGCTGCGGCGCATTCACGAGCTGCTCGGCAGCGGCCGAGGCCGATTCCGGCGCGACCGCAGGCGGGGCGCCCGCCGCCGGGAGATCGGCGGGACGACGCGGCGGCAACGGGAGATCGGGCCCTGCGGTGAGTTCCGGCGGTCGTCGCGGTGGAAGCGGCGCATTCACCTCCGGCGTCGAGCCGAGCGCTTCTGTGGCGAGAATCGCTTCGGTCGGTTCGCTGGCCTCGGCTGTCCGCTGCGCCGCCGCGGCGGTCTCGGCTGCGGTCTCCGTCGCCCAGCGTCGAAGTCCGACGACGCCTCCGGCGGCGGGCCGGTCGCGGGACGCGGCGCTCGGCTCGACGAGGGCGACCGCGCTTTGGGAAACCGGCTGCAGGCCGGGATAGGCGTAAACCCCGGCGACGAAACCCGTCGCCAGGGCGAAGATGGCCAAAGCGGAACGGCTCATCGACATGCCCATCTCGAACTTTCCACCCGACAGCCCGAGTAGCGGGTGATGGGCATAAAATGCCGCTTTTGTGGCAAAAAAACGTTAGCCTCGCGGCGCCCCAAACGCGCCTTCGCTGGCAGGGTCAGGAAAATCCAGGCGTTCAATGGCCTTCGAACGAGACCAGGCTGCGCACGGGAACGCCCAGCGCCTCGATTTTCTTCGCGCCGCCAAGATCGGGCAGGTCGATGACGAAGCAGGCGGCGACGACCTCGGCCCCAGTCTGCTTTAAGAGCTGGATCGCTCCCGCCGCCGTGCCGCCCGTGGCGATCAGGTCGTCGACGAGAATGACCTTCTCGCCGGCCGCCAGGGCGTCCTCATGCATCTCCATCTCGTCGATTCCGTATTCGAGCGCATAGGAGACCGTGACGGTCTTATGCGGCAGCTTGCCCTTCTTGCGGATCGGCACGAAGCCTGCCGAGAGCTGATGCGCCACGGCGCCGCCTAGGATGAAGCCCCGCGCCTCCATGCCGGCCACCTTGTCGATCTTGGCGCCGCACCAGGGCTGCACGAGCTCGTCGACGGCGCGGCGAAAGGCGCGCGCGTCGCCGAGCAGCGTCGTGATGTCGCGAAAAAGAATCCCTTGCTTGGGGTAGTCGGGAATGGTGCGGATGGCTGAGGCGAGCGGCATAAGCGGGTCTCTTTCGAACAAGGTTTCGCCTTACGCTTGTATCAGCAGCCGAACACGCCGCAAATCGACTTCTTGGCGCCGTTGAACGCCGGGCCGACGACTGGCATCCCCCCGTCGGACGTTGGCGCTTCCAGGGGCCAGAACTGGGTGTTCTTGAGCGCCCCGCTGTCGGTCGCAGCCTTATACTCGCCGATCGCGCAGTCGGGGTGCTTCTGCTGCGTTTGCGCCTTGAGGGCGTCCTTGCCGGGATCGGCGCCGTCGACGGTCCACTGCTCGACGATCTTCTTGCCGTTGCAAGTGGCGGTGAAGACATAGACGGGCGCCGCGGCGCGCGCGGCGAAAGCAAAGGCGAGCAACGCGCCGAGCGACAGGGGCGCGAGCAGCTTGAGGCTTCTGGTCATTGCGGTCTCCTAGCGAGAAAGCGCCAAAACGCGCCGTCGTTTTCGCGACGTCATACCGCATCTGGCGCGGACCGCGCAAAGGGATCGACGCTGCTCGCGCTGGAAATGCGGACTTTTCGAAACTCAGAGATCCGCCTCCGCCTCGCCGCGAACATAAGAAGAACATTTACTTTTGGTCCTTTCCGTGAAATCGTTCAGCACGCCGATCGAGTTCGATTCGCAGGGGAGTTTCAATGAGTTTTCAGCGAGAAGCGGAAAAGGCCCGCGGAGCTTTTTTCACGCCCCCTGAGGTCGCCCGATTTCTGGTCGATTGGGCGGTGCGCTCTCCGTCGGACCGGGTGCTGGAGCCCTCTTGTGGCGACGCGAGCTTTCTTGTGCCGGCAGCGGCGCGGCTGCGCTCCCTCGGCGCCACCCGGAATGAGATCGAAGAAATCGTCTGCGGCGTCGAGATTCATGGCCCTTCCGCGTTGGCGGCGCAGGCGCGACTGTCGGAGCTGGGCCATGCCGCGACAATCGTCAACGAAGATTTTTTCGACCGGTCGTCGCACCCAGGCTTTGATGTCGTGGTGGGAAATCCGCCTTATGTCCGCTACCAGAACTTTTCGGGCGCCGCCCGAAGCAAGAGCGTGCGCGCGGCCCTGGCCCAGGGGGTGCGGCTTACTTTGCTCGCGAGCTCGTGGGCCGCGTTCACGGTGCACGCGTCACAGTTCCTGAAGGACGACGGTCGTTTAGGCCTGGTGCTGCCGGCTGAGCTGTTAAGCGTGAACTATGCAGCCGAGGTGCGCCGTTTCCTGCTGAGCAGGTTCGCGAGCGTCCGGCTTGTTCTGTTCGAGAAGCTGGTGTTTCCGGGCGTCCTGGAGGAGGTGGTGCTGCTGCTGGCCGAGGGGAGGGGAACGGCCTCCCATTTCGAGGTCTATCAGGCGCGCGATCTTAAGTGCCTTGAAGGGATGGAAACCGCGTCATGGCGTACCTTCAAGCCATCAGGAGACGAGAAATGGACGCCGTCGCTGATCGCCGGCGACGCGCTGGAAGTCTATCGCGAGCTGACCTCAGGCAAAGGCTTCGCGAAGCTCATCGAGTGGGGCGAAACCTACCTCGGGTCCGTCACAGGCAACAACGACTGGTTCACGCTCACAGTCCCTAATGCGGCGCGGCTCGGGATAGTTTCGTCAGAGCTTCAAAAGATTTCGCCTCCCGGCGCGCGGCATCTGCGCGGCTTGACCTTCGGCGCCAACTCGTGGGAGCAGCTCGCCTCGGAGGGCGCACGCTGCTATCTCTTCGCGCCGGGCGACAATCCTTCCAAGGCGGCCAGGGCCTATATCGAAGCCGGCGAGCGGGCGGGCGTTCATGGGGCCTATAAATGCAGGGTCCGCTCGCCGTGGTGGCGAGTCCCGCTGGTCGCAAAGCCGGACCTGCTTTTCACGTATATGAACCACGAACGGCCGCGCTGGATCGCCAATGAGGCGGGCGTCCGAATTCTGAACTCGCTTTACGGGGTGGAGCTGGCGCCAGGGAAAAAGCGGCTGGGCAAGAAGCATCTGCCGACAGCTTGCCTGAACACGGTCACCTTGCTTGGCTCGGAGATTGTTGGACGAGCCTATGGCGGCGGCCTGCTCAAGCACGAGCCGAAAGAGGCGGACCTTTTGCCTGTGCCGTCGCCGTCGCTGCTCGAAATGGCCGACGACGAACTTCAAGCGATGACGCCTCAGCTCGGCGTCGCCATGCGACAGCAGAACATGTCGAAGGTAGTAGAAATAGTGGACGCTTTGCTCCTGGAGAAATTTTTGAAGCTCGACGCGACACAGATTGCGCAGCTCCGTGAGGCCCGCGAATGGTTGTTCAGGCGCCGCGCGGCCCGCGGGAGCAAAAGCAATATCGCGCATCGACGACCTTCTCGCTGCGGCGCTGAGTGGACTGCCCGTCAAGCCCTTGGATGACGCCAGCCAAGCGGAAAAGAAGCGTTACAGCGAGCGTGTCTCCGAAGCGATCGCACAAGCAATCGCTCAGGAGCTACGTAATCGCGGGCTCAAGAGAGCGCGGCCGGCTCCGCCTGGTCATCTTGACAGTTCGGGGGCGGAGAGACGGATGGCTGGCGGCCTTGGCGCAAAGAAGGTCGACGTCACACGGGCGACGGAGGAAGCGGGACTTTTGCTTGCGATCTCCATCAAAAGCATAAACTTCAAGGATAGCCGGACCGGCAATTTTCAGAAGAACCTGACCAACCGCCGCGGCGACATGCTGATGGAGGCGGTAACGCTTCACCGGCGGTTCCCTTACGCGGTGCTCGCGGCGTTTTTCTTCCTTGACCGGGCAGCCGAGCTCGACGGCACGGAACGTCGCAAATCGACTTTCATCAACGCTCATGCTCGCCTGAAATTGTTCACAGGGCGAAACGATCCCGCAGGGCGGGACGAGCAGTTCGAGCGATTCTATCTGTTTTTGCTCGACGCAGCTTCGACCTCTTCAAACCTGCGCGGCTATGAAGTCGGCAAAGCGGCGACGCAAATCTCTATGGATCAGATCATAGAAGAACTCCTCTCGATGGCGGCGGAACGCAATCCAGATTTTTACGAGCTATACGAGGGAAGCCTGCGGCCCGTGCCGTGAGTTTGCGCTCAAACCCCGATTTCGCACGGCGGGCCAGCGAAAGGCGCGTTCCGTGCGCCGTCTTTCCTCACGCGCCCGCGCGCTTCAAAATCGCCTCAAGCTTCCTGACCAGAACCGGATCGCGCGCCTCGGACGCGGTCAGGATTGCGTTGTCGAGCGCCCGATCGGAGCCTATGGGACAGGATTCGTGCTCCGCCGGAAAATCTTTGAGCAGCCTTGCGAGCAGCCGGCTCGCCGCAGTCGAGTTCTTGCGCACGACCTCGATGACCGACGCGACGTCGACATTGTCATGCTCGGGATGCCAGCAATCGAAATCCGTGACCATGGCGATCGTGGCGTAAGACATTTCAGCTTCGCGCGCGAGCTTGGCTTCTGGCATGGCCGTCATGCCGATCACATCATAGCCTGCGGCCTTGTAGCCGAGCGATTCGGCGTAGGTCGAAAACTGCGGCCCCTCGATGCAGACGTAAGTCCCGCCCTGCACGATCGCTAGGCCCTCGGCCTTGGCCGCCTGGGCGATTCGCAGGGTGAGCTTTGGCGCCACCGGGTGCGCCATCGACACATGCGCGATGCAGCCGTTGCCAAAGAAAGAAGATTCGCGCGAGAAGGTGCGGTCCACGAACTGATCGACGAGCACGAACAATCCCGGATAAAGCTCGGATTTGAATGAGCCGCAGGCCGAGACCGAGACGATGTCGGTGACGCCGACGCGCTTGAGCGCATAGATGTTCGCCCGATAGTTGATGCCGGACGGCGAGAACACGTGGCCGCGCCCGTGCCGCGGCAAGAACACGGCCTTGGTTTGTCCGACGCGGCCGATGCGCAAGGCGTCGGAGGGCGCGCCGAAGGGCGTCTCGATCCGCTCCTCGCGGACCTCTTCCACTCCGGGCAGATCGTAAACGCCCGAGCCGCCGATGATTCCCACTACAGCCTGCGTCATCTCGCCGCCTCCGTGTTCGCGCGCTGAAAAATAGGGCGCTCGCGCGCCTATCTCGCCCGCAAAAGCGCCACAGGCAAGGCTTGCGCCTCAAAAAAGCCTGTGTTAGGGGACGCGCCCAATGGAGCTTACGCTTAAGGGCGTCGGGCGCCAGTCCTGGCCTTTTCGTCGCCAAACGCTGCATTCCTGTCCGGTCCTCAAGCGACCCGGAGGGCTCGCGGCGACGCCGATCCAAGAGAGCGAACAGCACGTGGCTCAACACGGAGTCGATACTTCCCTCGTTGCGGACCGCTACGCTTCGGCCCTGTTCGAGCTGAGCGCCGAGCAAGGCGCTGTCGCGACGGTCTCCGAGGCGCTGAGGGGTTTCAAGAAGCTCATCGACGAAAGTCCCGAATTCCGGACGCTCATCGCAAGCCCCGTATTTTCCGCGGCCGAGCAGACGAAGGCGCTGACCAAGACGCTCCAATCCGCGGGCGTCGCCGGCCTCGCCGCCAATTTCCTGCGCCTCGTCGCGACGAAGCGCCGCCTGCACGCGCTGCCGGCGATCATCGACGCGTTCCAGCGCAAGGAGGACGAGGCGAATGGCGTGACCCGCGCCGAGGCCGTCGTCGCGAAGCCCTTGAGCGAGGCCGAGGAAGCAGCGCTGAAGCAGGCGCTCATGACGGCCAGCGGCGGCAAGACCGTCAATCTCGACGTCAAGACCGATCCCTCGATCATCGGCGGCGTCATCGTCAAGCTGGGCTCGCGCATGGTCGACGCTTCGATCAGGACCAAGCTCAACTCCATTCGCACACGCATGAAAGAGGTCGGCTAATGGTTGATATCCGCGCCGCGGAGATTTCCGCGATCTTGAAGAGCGAGATCGCGAATTTCGGCAATCAGGCCGAGGTGAGCGAAGTCGGTCAGGTGCTCTCCGTCGGCGACGGCATCGCACGCGTCTATGGCCTCGACAAGGTGCAGGCCGGCGAGACGGTCGAGTTCGAGAACGGCGTGCGCGGCATGGCCTTGAACCTCGAATCCGATAATGTCGGCGTTGTCATCTTCGGTTCCGACCGCGACATCAAGGAAGGCCAGACGGTCAAGCGCACCGGCGCGATCGTCGACGTCCCGGTCGGCCCCGAGCTTCTCGGCCGCGTCGTCGACGCGCTCGGCAATCCGATCGACGGCAAGGGCCCGATCAACGCCGGGAAGCGCGCCCGCGTCGACGTGAAGGCGCCCGGCATCATTCCGCGCAAGTCGGTGCACGAGCCGATGGCGACCGGCCTCAAGGCCGTCGACGCGCTGATCCCGATCGGGCGCGGCCAGCGCGAGCTGATCATCGGCGACCGCCAGACCGGCAAGACCGCGATCGCGCTCGACACGATCTTGAACCAGAAGTCCTTGAACGACGGGCCGGACGAGAAGGCGAAGCTCTACTGCGTCTATGTCGCGATTGGTCAGAAGCGCTCGACCGTCGCGCAATTCGTGAAGGTGCTTGAGGAGCGCGGCGCGCTCGACTATTCGATCATCGTCGCGGCGACCGCCTCGGACCCCGCGCCGATGCAGTTCCTCGCGCCCTTCTCGGGCTGCGCGATGGGCGAATATTTCCGCGACAACGGCCGCCACGCCGTCATCATCTACGACGACCTCTCCAAGCAGGCTGTCGCCTACCGTCAGATGTCGCTGCTGCTGCGCCGCCCGCCAGGCCGCGAAGCCTACCCCGGCGACGTGTTCTATCTGCACTCGCGCCTGCTGGAGCGCGCGGCGAAGCTGAATGAAGACCGCGGCGCGGGCTCGCTGACGGCGCTGCCGGTCATCGAGACGCAGGCGAACGACGTGTCGGCCTATATCCCGACGAACGTCATCTCGATCACCGACGGCCAGATCTTCTTGGAGACCGACCTGTTTTACCAGGGCATCCGTCCGGCGGTGAACGTCGGCCTGTCGGTGTCGCGCGTGGGCTCCTCCGCGCAGACGAAGGCGACGAAGAAGGTCGCCGGCAAGATCAAGGGCGAGCTCGCGCAGTATCGCGAGATGGCGGCCTTTGCGCAGTTCGGCTCCGACCTCGACGCGGTGACGCAGCGCCTCTTAAACCGCGGCGCGCGCCTGACCGAGCTCCTGAAGCAGCCGCAGTTCTCGCCGTTGAAGATGGAAGAGCAGTGCTGCGTGATCTACGCCGGCGTCAACGGCTATCTCGATCCGCTGCCAGTCAACCGTGTGAAGGCGTTCGAGGAAGGTTTGCTTGCGTTGCTGCGCAGCGCGCACGGCGATCTGCTCGAAGCGATCCGCGCCTCGAAAGACCTTTCCGACGACTCAGCGGCGAAGCTGAAGAGCGTCGTCGAAGGCTTCGCGAAGACTTTCGCGTGAGGTGATTTTCCCTCTCCCTGCTTGCGGGGAGAGGGTCAGGGTGAGGGGGCCGTCATTGCGAGCGGAGCGAAGCAATCCAGGGTCACAGACGCAATGGAAATCGCTTCGTCCTTTGACGCACAATAGTCCCACAAGAACACTAGCGCGGCCCTGGATTGCTTCGCTTCGCTCGCAATGACGGCCTCATAGCGCCGCAGGAACTTTAGGCAAGAAGAACGCCCATGCCCTCGCTGAAGGATCTTCGGAACCGCATTTCTTCCGTCAAGGCGACGCAGAAGATCACCAAGGCCATGCAGATGGTCGCCGCCGCGAAGCTGCGCCGCGCGCAGACAGCCGCCGAGCAGGCGCGTCCCTATGCCGAGCGCATGGAGAGCGTGCTCGCCAATCTCGCCGGCGGCGTGGTCGGCGGCCCCGCGCTCTTGACCGGCAACGGGAACGACCAGACTCATCTGCTCGTCGTCGCCACCGCCGAGCGCGGTCTCTGCGGCGCGTTCAACTCATCTATCGTGCGCCTGGCCCGCGAGCACATCCAGCACCTGCAAGGGCAGGGCAAGACGGTCAAGATTCTTTGCGTCGGCAAGAAGGGCTACGACCAGCTGCGCCGTCAGTACGACAAGGACATCATCGAGCTCATCGAGCTGCGCGGCCTGCGCCAGATCGGCTTCGACAACGCCGACCCGATTGGCAAGACGGTCATCAAGCTGTTCGAGGACGGCCACTTCGACGTCGCGACCCTATTCTTCTCGCGCTTCAAGTCGGTGATCGCGCAGATCCCAACCGCGCTGCAGCTGATCCCGGCGCAAATTCCGGTCAACGAGAACCTGGAAGCGGCGCCTGGCCCGCAGCCGGCCTACGAATATGAGCCGGGCCAGGACGAGATTCTCTTCGAGCTGCTGCCGCGTAACATCAGCGTCCAGATCTTCCGCGCGCTGCTGGAGAACGCGGCGTCCGAGCAGGGCGCGCGCATGAGCGCCATGGACAACGCCACGCGCAACGCCGGCGATATGATCAAGAAGCAGACGATGCAGTACAATCGTTCGCGCCAGGCGATGATCACCAAGGAGCTCATCGAGATCATTTCGGGCGCCGAGGCGCTCTGAGCAAGAAAGAGGACGTAAAATGGCGACGGGAAATCAGGCTACGGGGCGTATCACGCAGGTCATCGGCGCGGTCGTCGACGTGGCTTTCGACGGACAACTGCCGGAGATCCTTAACGCGCTGGAGACGACGAACCAGGGCCAGCGCCTCGTGCTCGAGGTCGCGCAGCACCTGGGCGAGAACACCGTGCGCGCGATCGCCATGGACTCCTCCGAAGGTCTGACCCGCGGGCAGGAGGTCACAGACACCGGCGCGCCGATCTCTGTGCCGGTCGGCGAGGAGACCTTGGGCCGCATCATCAACGTCATCGGCGAGCCTGTGGACGAAGCGGGCCCCGTCAACACCTCTGCGCGCCGCGCGATCCACCAGCCCGCGCCTTCTTACGCCGAGCAGGCGACGGAAGCGCAGATTCTCGTCACCGGCATCAAGGTCGTGGACCTGCTCGCGCCCTACGCCAAGGGGGGCAAGATCGGCCTTTTCGGCGGCGCGGGCGTCGGCAAGACCGTGCTGATCATGGAGCTCATCAACAATGTCGCCAAGGCGCACGGCGGCTACTCCGTCTTTGCCGGCGTCGGCGAGCGCACGCGCGAAGGCAACGACCTTTATCACGAGATGATCGAGTCCAAGGTCAACAAGGACCCCAAGGAGCACGGCGGCTCCACCACGGGCTCGAAATGCGCGCTGGTCTATGGGCAGATGAACGAGCCGCCGGGGGCGCGCGCGCGCGTGGGGCTGACGGGCCTGACCGTCGCCGAGCATTTCCGCGACCAGGGCCAGGACGTGCTGTTCTTCGTCGACAACATCTTCCGCTTCACGCAAGCGGGCTCGGAAGTGTCGGCGCTCTTGGGCCGCATCCCCTCGGCGGTGGGCTATCAGCCGACGCTCGCCACCGACATGGGCGCGCTGCAGGAGCGCATCACCACGACGACCAAGGGCTCGATCAC
>Ga0187781_10003331_pt1 | contig 12119 bp, 12 predicted proteins | sample 0715_SJ02_MP02_2_FD_132447 | JGI IMG/M metagenome (GOLD analysis project Ga0187781, IMG submission 132447) | Tropical peat soil microbial communities from peatlands in Department of Meta, Colombia - 0715_SJ02_MP02_20_MG | ecosystem: Environmental > Terrestrial > Soil > Wetlands > Peat | place...
CCCTCGCCGAGCGTCGCATAGGAATAGGAATAGGCGCTACCGGACACCGGGATCATGGCGGAGAATTCGGCGTAGCACAGCCCGGCGAAGGTGCAGCCGAGGCCGGCGAATATGAACGACAGCGGCAGCGCCGGGCCGGCGTGATTGGCGGCAGCGGTCCCGGTGAGCACGAAGATCCCGGTGCCGATAATGCCGCCGATGCCGAGCAGCGTCAGCTGTACGGGCCCCAGGCAGCGTCGCAGTTGGTTGCCGGAGGATTCCTGCTCGTGCAGGACTTTGATGGACTTGGTCGCAAAGAGTTGCCGCATCGTCGGGACCCCCGATTTTCCGCTGGACTCTACAGGACCGACCGCGGCGGGTCGAGGCACGGGGAGCGCGCGTGCGCGTCAGCCGCCGCGCAGATCTTCGGGCACGTGCGGCGCCAGAGCTTCGAGCAGTGCGGCGTACACCTTGGGCGTGCCCGCGAGGATGTGCCCTTCCTGCCGGTACTCGTTGCCGGTCAGCGTGCCGACGCGCCCGCCCGCCTCCTGGATGAGGAGGGTCCCCGCGGCGGTATCCCAGGCGCTGAGGCCCAGCTCCCAGAACGCGTCCACGCGTCCGGCCGCGACGTAGGCGAGGTCGAGCGCCGCGGCGCCCGGGCGGCGCACGCCGGCCGCCTGCTCGGTGACCGCCCGCAGCTGTGCCAGGTAAGAGTCGAGATAGCGCATGTTGGCGCGGTAGGGGAAGCCGGTGGAGATCAGCGCGCCCTCGAGCGAGCGTGTCTTGCTGACGCGCATGCGGTGGTTGTCGAGATGCGCGCCGGCGCCGCGGCTCGCCGTGAACAGCTCCTGGCGCATCGGGTCGTAGATCACCGCGTGCTCGAGGCGCCCCTTGATCTGGCAGGCGATCGAGACACAGAACACCGGGAAGCCATGCAGGAAGTTGGTCGTGCCGTCGAGCGGGTCGACGATCCAGAGCGTCTCGCTCTCGCCCGAGCGGCCGCTCTCCTCGGCGAGGAACGCGTGCTGGGGATAGTGGCGGCGGATCGTGCCGATGATCTCGCGCTCGGCGGCGTGGTCGACCTCGCTGACGAAGTCGTTACGCCCCTTGGAGGAGATGGTGAGCGATTCGAGGCGATTCAGGCTCCGGACGATCACTTCGCCCGCACGGCGCGCGGCGCGCACGGCAATATTGAGAAGGGGCTGCACGGTCTTTAAGCTCGCATATGTTTTCTTGGCCAAAATCGCTTCCTGCGATTTTGGCCCACAGAACTAGCGTATCAGATGGACTCCTCCGCCCCCGACATTCGCATCGTCCTGGTCGCGCCCTCGCATCCGGGCAACATCGGCGCCGCGGCGCGCGCTATGAAGAACATGGCGCTCGGCTCGCTGTGGCTGGTGCGGCCGAAGCAGTTTCCGGACCCGGAGGCGACCGCGCGCGCCTCGGGCGCCGGCGACGTGCTGGCGCGCGCGCGCGTGGTCGACTCGCTCGGCGCGGCGCTCGCGGGCTGCGGTTACATCGCCGCGACCACCTCGCGCGAGCGCGACCAGTACTTCCGCGTGACCGATCCGCGCGCGGCCGCCCCGCGCATCCTCGCCGCGGCGCGCCACTCCCCGGCCGCGGTGGTGTTCGGAGCCGAGCGCACCGGGCTCACCAACGAGGAGCTCGAGACGGCGCACGTGCTGCTGCGCATTCCCTCGAGTGAGGCCTACCCCTCGCTGAATCTCGCGATGGCGGTGCAGCTGGTGGCCTACGAGCTCTATCGGGCACGCGCGACCGACGCCCCGGCCGGCGAGCCCGCGGTGTCGCTCGCCACCGCCGCCGAGATGCAGCAGCTGTACGCGCATTTCGCCCAGGTGCTCGATGAGATCGATTTCAAGGACCGCACCGAGAGCGGCATGCATCTCATGGGCCGCATCCGCCGGCTCCTGCAGCGCGCCGAGCTCGATCACAACGAAGCCAACATCCTGCGCGGCATCCTGACCGCGGTGCAGAACCGCCGGCGCCATGCCGGCGACCCGCCCCGATGAGCGCCGCGACTCCTATCTACCTCGACTACGCCGCGACCACGCCGGTCGATGCGCGCGTGGCCGAGGCGATGGCGAGCTGCCTCAGCCTCGGCGGTGACTTCGGCAACGCCTCCTCGAGCCACGCGTTCGGCCGCGCTGCGGCGGCGCGCATCGAGCGGGCCCGCTCCCAGGTGGCAGCCCTGATCGGCGCGCGCGCCGATGAGATCGTCTTCACCTCCGGCGCGACCGAGTCGAACAACCTCGCGATCCTCGGCGTGGCGCGCGCCAACGCCGATCGTGGCCGGCATCTGGTGACCGCGCGCACCGAACACAAGGCGGTGCTCGATCCGTGCAAGCGCCTCGAGAAGGAGGGCTTCAGCGTCACCTACCTGACGCCCGCCCCCTCGGGGCTGGTCAGCCCGGCCGCGGTCGCTGCCGCGCTGCGCCCCGACACCCAGCTCGTGTCCCTCATGGGCGTGAACAACGAGATCGGCGTCGTACAGGACCTCGCCGGGATCGGCGCGCTGTGCCGCGAGCGTGGCGTCGCCTTCCACAGCGACTGTGCCCAGGCCGCCGGCAAGGTGCCGCTCGACGTCAAGGCGCTGCCGGTCGATTTCCTCTCGTTCACCGCCCACAAGATCTACGGTCCCAAGGGGATCGGGGCGCTCTACGTGCGCGCGAGTGCCGGGGGACTGCTGCAGCCGGTGACCTTCGGCGGCGGCCAGGAGCACGGCTGGCGTCCCGGGACGCTGGCGAACCATCAGATCGCAGGCTTCGGCGCGGCCTGCGAGATCGCCGCCGCGGAGCTCCCCGCCGAGAGCGTGCGGCTCACCGCGCTGCGGGAGCGGCTTTGGGCCCGGCTGAGCGTGCTCGGAGGCGTCCACCTGAACGGCGCAGAGGCCCCGCGCGTCCCGGGTATCCTCAACGTGTCCTTCGAGGCCGTCGAGGGCGAGAGCCTGGTGAGCGCGCTCGCCGGGTTCGCGGTCTCGACCGGGGCCGCATGCAACTCCGCATCCGCGGAGGCGTCCTACGTATTGCGGGCCCTCGGGCGGGATGCGCTGCTCGCGGGGAGTTCGCTGCGGCTCAGCGTCGGGCGCTTCAGCCGGGCCGCCGAGGTCGATCTGGCGGCCAGCGCCATCGCCCGCGAGGTGACGCGGCTGCGTGCACTTTCCCCGGCTTCAGGGGTGGCGCCGGTGCTCGAGCTGGCCGCCGAGGACGAAGCCGGCACAGTGCTGAGCGGCGAGGCCGGGGGACCCAAGGACGAGACCTGGGTGCGTTTTCACCTCCTCGTCGAGGGCGACACTGTGAAGGACGCACGTGTCCAGGTGTTCGGTTGCCCGCATACTGTCGATGTGGCCGGCTGGCTCTCCCAGGAAGTCAGGGGCCGTAGCCGCGAGGCACTGCCTCCGGGAAAGGTCGCCGACTGGGCGGCGAGCCGCTCGGTTCCGGTCGAGAAGCTCGGACGGCTCCTGGTGATCGAGGACGCTCTGCGTGCCTGCTTATTGAAATGGCCGTAGAGGCTAGAATATCGAGGACTGATGGCTATCTCGCTGACTGAATCCGCGGCCAATCGCGTCAAGAGCTTTCTCGCTTCCCGGGGGAGCGGTGTAGGCCTCCGGCTTGGCGTGCGCAAGACTGGCTGCTCGGGTTTCGCTTACGTCGTGAATTACGCCGAATCCGAGCAGCCGGGAGATGCGGTGTTCGAGGACCGCGGCGTGCGGGTCTTCGTCGACTCCGCGAGCTTGGAGCTCCTCGACGGCACGATCGTCGACTTCGTGAAACAGGGCCTCAACGAGGCGTTTCGCTTCCGCAACCCCAACGTAAAGGGCGAATGCGGCTGCGGCGAGAGCTTCTCGGTCTGAGGCCTTAGGGCGGTCGCCTGAGGAAGGCGGGCCGCCCCAAAAAAATCCTTACCAAACCGGGACTTCCGGCGCCGCGCAAATTGCCGCGGGAGCGCGGGCTTTAGTACACTTGCGCGCTTGTCTGCGGGGCCCCCGCATCCATCCGCTCAAGTCACACGAGGACCCATCGAATGGCGCTCGAGCGCACCCTTTCCATCGTCAAGCCCGACGGCGTCCGTGGCAATCTCATCGGCGAGGTATACCGCCGCTTCGAGACGGCCGGACTTTCGATCATCGCCGCACGCATGCTGCACCTCTCGCAGCGCGAGGCCGAGGGCTTCTATGCCGTCCATCGCGAGCGTCCGTTCTTCAAGGACCTGGTGCGCTACATGACCTCGGGTCCCGTGATCGTGCAGGTGCTCGAGGGCGAGAACGCCGTGGCGCGCAACCGCGATCTGATGGGCGCGACCGATCCGAAGAAGGCCGCCGCGGGCACCATCCGCGCGGACCTCGCGACCAGCATCGAGCAGAACGTCGTGCACGGCTCGGATGCGGCGGACACCGCGGCGCGCGAGATCGCTTACTTCTTCAGCACCACGGAGCTGCACCCGCGCGGCTGAACCGAGCGCCGTCCGCCCCATGAGCACGCCCGCCACCGAGCGCACCAACCTGCTGGGACTGCCGCGCCCCGCGCTCGAGACCTTCGTGGCGCAGCTCGGCAGCCGGCCGTTTCGCGCCCGGCAGCTCATGAACTGGGTCTACAAGCGCGGCACCGGCGAGTTCGCCGAGATGACCGATCTCGCCAAGGATTTCCGGGCGCGGCTCGCGGCACAGGCCGAGGTGCGCCCGCCCGAGGTGGTGCGCGAGCAGCGCTCCGCCGACGGCACCGTCAAATGGGCGCTGCGCGCCGATGCCGCCCAGGCATTCGAGATGGTGTTCATCCCGGAGCCCGACCGCGGCACGCTCTGCATCTCCTCCCAGGTCGGCTGCGCCCTCGACTGCTCGTTCTGCTCGACGGCGCAGCAGGGCTTCAACCGCAACCTGACGACCTCCGAGATCGTCGGCCAGGTGTGGCTGGCGAGCACGCAGCTCGCGCGCGAGGCGGCCGGCGCGGATCCGGCGGCGCGCGTGACCAACGTCGTTCTCATGGGCATGGGCGAGCCGCTCGCGAACTTCCGCAACGTGGTGCCGGCGCTCGACATCCTCCTCGATGACTTCGGCTTCGATCTGTCGCGGCGGCGCGTGACGCTCTCGACCTCGGGGCTGGTGCCGCAGATCTACAGGCTCGCCGAGGTGAGCAACGTCGCGCTCGCGGTGTCGCTGCACGCGCCCGACGATGCGCTGCGCAACGAGCTGGTGCCCATCAACCGCAAGCACCCGATCGCGGAGCTGCTGGCCGCCTGCTGGCACTATCTCGACGAGCAGAACGGCCGCAGCGTCACCTTCGAGTACGTGATGCTCGACGGCGTCAATGATTCCCCGGCGCAGGCGCGCGCCGTGGCGCGGCTCCTCAAGGGCCATCCCGCCAAGGTGAATCTCATCCCCTTCAATCCGTTCCCCGGCACCCGCTACACTCGCTCGCCGGCGCCCGTCATCCAGCGCTTTCGCGACGAGCTGCTGCAGCGCGGCGTGCTCGCCACCGTGCGCCGCACGCGCGGTGAGGACATCGATGCCGCCTGCGGCCAGCTCGCGGGAAAAGTGATCGACCGCACCACCGTGCGGCTGGGAAACAAGGTGATCGGCGTCGCCATACAACCATGAGAAGAAACGTGAACAGCACCGCCCGCCCACGGGCCGCCCTGGGGGCAATGGCCGCCGCCGCGGCCGTGATCCTCGCCGCCTGTGTGACCAAGACCAGCACGCCGCTGCACATGGCCAATCAGAAAGAGGCCGCGGCTGACAACGTCCAGCTCGGCATCCAATACATGAACCAGGGCGACCTGAACCTCGCCAAGACCAAGCTCGATCGTGCACTCGAGGAGGATCCGGGCAACGCCAACGTGCACAGCGCGCGCGCCATGCTGTTCGAGCGCATGAACCAGCTCGCCAAGGCCGACGAGGAGTTCCGCGCGGCGCTCAAGCTCGCGCCGCACGACCCGGACGTCATCAACAACTACGCCGTGTACCTGTGCCAGAACGGCCGCACCGATGAGGGTGTCAGGCGCTTCCTCGAGGCCGCGCACAACGCGCTGTACCGCACGCCGGCTGCCGCCTACACCAACGCCGGCGTGTGCCTGCGCGCCGCCAAGCGCGACGACGAGGCGCGCGCCGACTTCGACGCTGCGATCCAGGTGCGTCCGAACGATGCCGAGGCCGCCTTTCAGCTCGCCACGCTCGACTTCGATCACGCGCAGCTGGCCGCGGCGCGCAGCCGCATCGACGGCTACATCGGCAGCTACGTCGAGACGCCGGACCTGCTGCTGCTCGGCGTGCGCGTGGCACGGGCGCAGGGCGACGTGGTGGCGGCGCAGCGCTTTGCGCGGCGGCTGCAGCTCGACTATCCGGGCTCGGACCAGGCGCGCGCCCTGGCCACGCTCGACAAGAACCGCGGCTGAGGCTCATGGCGGCGAGCGAGGCGGTCGGCGGAGCGCGCGAGCGCATCGGCGCACGGCTGCGCAGCGCGCGCGAGGCGCGCGGACTCACCACCCTGCAGGCGGCCGAGAAGCTGCACGTCGACCCGCGCATACTCGAAGCGCTCGAGGCGGAGGATTTCGCCGCGCTCGGCGCCGCCGTGTACGTGCGCGGCCACCTGCGCCGCTATGCGGAGCTGATCGGTGAGCAGCCTGCGGAGCTGCAGAGTCTGTACTCGGGCGCAACCCCGGCGCCGGATCTGACCCGCATTCCTCATCACGTCCCGCCCGCGCGTTCCTCGCGCCTGCTGGCGCTCGCGCTGCTGCTGCTCGTCGGCATCGCGGTCGTCGGGGTGGTGTGGTGGCTGCTGACGCTGCCGGCCGCCAAGCCGCAGCCGGTGTCCGCGGAGCTGCCGGAAGGCGTGCCGGTCGGCTCGCCGACAGCGGCGCGCCTGGTGACGGCGGTCGCCGACGCACAGTCGGGCAACAGCGGCACATCATCGGGCGAGGCGAAACTCGCCATGCGGTTCTCCGAGGTGACCTGGGCGGCGGTGTACGACAGCTCGGGACGGCGGCTGGACGAGGGATTCAATGCGCCCGACAGCACCCGCACGGTCACCGGCACCCCGCCGCTCAAGGTGGTGATCGGCAACGCGGACGGCGTGGCTCTGCGGCTCAACGGCCAGAGAGTGCCGCTCGAGGGACTGGTGCACCGTGACGGCACCGCGCGCTTCCTGCTCGATGGCAGCGGACACGCGGCTCCTGTGCCGCCGGTGGTAGCGCGCCAGTGACGGAGGAGATCCAGCCGATCCGCGGCATGAACGACGTGCTGCCGGCCGAGATCGGCGCCTGGCAGCACCTCGAGGCCGTGACGCGCGAGATCCTCGCGGCCTACGGCTACGAGGAGATCCGCGTGCCGCTGCTCGAGCGCACCGAGCTCTTCAAGCGGGCGATCGGCGAGCACACCGACGTGGTCGGCAAGGAGATGTATACCTTCACTGACCGCGGCGGCGACAGCCTGACGCTGCGCCCGGAAGCGACCGCCGGCATCGTGCGCGCGCTCATCACCAACCACATGCTGCGCGGCCAGCGCCACAAGCTCTGGTGCCTCGGCCCGATGTTCCGCCACGAGGCGCCGCAGGCCGGACGCTACCGCCAGTTCTGGCAGGTGGACGTCGAGGCGGTCGGCTGCGCGGGTCCCGACGTCGATGCCGAGCTGATCGCGCTCAGCGCGCGGCTCTGGCAGCGGCTCGGGCTCGCGGGCCTGAAGCTCGAGATCAACTCTCTCGGCACCCCGGAGAGCCGGCGCGCCTACCGCGCGCGGCTGGTCGAGTACTTCGAGAGCCACGAGTCGCAGCTCGACGCCGACAGCCGGCGCCGTCTCGGCGGCAATCCGCTGCGCATCCTCGACAGCAAGAATCCCGACATGCAGGAGCTGATCGCCGGGGCGCCGCTGCTCACCGAGCATCTCGATCCCGAGTCGCGCGAGCACTTCGAGTCGCTCGGCCGCATGCTGGACGGGGCGGGGGTGCGTTATGACATCAACCCGCGCCTGGTGCGCGGGCTCGACTACTACAACCGCACCGTGTTCGAGTGGATCACGGCCTCCACCGGCGCCCAGAATGCCGTATGCTCCGGCGGCCGCTACGACGGGCTGATCGCGCAGCTCGGCGGGGAGGCGACCCCTGCGGTCGGCTTTGCCATGGGCGTCGAGCGGCTCGTGGCACTGCTCGTGGCCGCCGGCGGCACCCCGCCCGCGGCGCACCCCGACGTCTACGTCGTCGTGAGCGGTGAGCGCGCTCTCGAGCAGGCGCTCACGATCGTCGAGCGGCTGCGTACTGAGCGCCCTCAAGTGCGCTTCGAGCTGAATCTCGGCGGGGGCAACTTCAAGGCGCAGTTCCGCCGCGCCGACAAGAGCGGTGCGCCGCTGGCACTCATCATCGGCGACGATGAGCTCTCACGCGGGGTGCTGGGCGTGAAACCTTTGCGCGTGGAGTCGGGTCAGAGCGAGTGCCCGATCGACGCGCTGGCGGCGGGCGTGGATGCGGCCCTGGCGGCTTTGGGAGGGATGGGGTGAGCGAGTATTTGTCTGAAAAAGAGCAATGGGAGCAGATCCGCACCTGGGTGCGCGAGAACGGCCTGTGGGTCGTGGCCGGCGTGGCGCTGGCCGCCGCCGGACTTCAGGGCTGGCGCTGGTGGCAGGCGCATCTCGACGAGCGCGGCGTCAGGGCGAGCGCCGCCTATACGCGCATGATCGAGGCCCTCGAGAAAGGCGACCGCACCCAGGCGTTCGTGCGCCTCGGGGAGCTCGAGCGCGACTTTCCCTCTTCGCCCTACGCCGACCAGGGGAAGCTGCTCGCCGCGCGCGTCTACGTCGAGGGCAAGGAGCTCGACAAGGCGGCGCACGAGCTCGAGACGGTGATGACTGACTCGAAGGATCACGAGCTCGCCCTGGTGGCGCGCCTGCGCCTTGCGCGGGTCGAGATTGCCCAGGGCAAGCCCGACGCGGCGCTCGCCACGCTCAACGCCGCCGAGCCCGGCGCCTTCGCCGCCCGCTATCACGAGGTACGGGGGGATGCGTACTACGCCAAGGGCGACAGGACGGCCGCGCTCAGGGAGTACCGCAGCGCCGCCGGCAACCCCGAGCTCGGTGACGCGGCGCTGCTGGACCTCAAGATCGCCGACCTGGCCGCGGATGCGCCGCCCGCCACCGCCACCGCCACCGCAACCACCGCCCCGGCACCCACGACTTCCGCGAAGTAACCCATGCGATATCCGACCCGCCCGATCTGGATGGTGGCGCTGCTCATTGCGCTCGCCGCCTGCTCCAAGGACAAAACCATCGACCAGCCGGCGAAACTCACGCCGGTCAACGCGACGCTGCGCGTGCAGCAGCTCTGGTCGGCCACGGTCGACACCAAGAAATCCGTGCCGCTGCGGCTGGGCTTGAGCCTCTCGGCCGACGACGGCCGGGTCTACGCCGCCGGGCACAAGGGCGACGTGGTCGCCTTCGAGGTCGCCAACGGCCGGGTGGCGTGGCGCACGCAACTCAAGGCGCCGCTCTCCGGCGGCACCGCGGTGGGCGATGGCATGGTGCTGATCGGCTCGAGCGACGGCCAGCTGTTCGCGCTCGATGCCGGCAGCGGCAAGAGCCGCTGGTCGGTGCGCGTCAGTGGCGAGGTGCTCGCTCCGGCGGCCATCTCCGAGCGCCTCATTGCGCTGCGCACCGTCGACGGCAAGCTCCACGCGCTCGCGCCCGCCGACGGACACGAGCTGTGGGCGCAGCAGCAGCCAGTTCCGCGCCTGTCGCTGCGCGGCACCGCGCGCCCGGTGATCGCCGGGGACCTGGTGCTGTGCGGCTTCGACAACGGCAAGGTGCTCGCCGTCAACTCGGGCGACGGCTCGGTGCAGTGGGAAGCCAGCATCACGCCTCCACACGGACGCACCGAGCTCGAGCGCCTCAACGACATCGACACCGCGGTCCGGGTCTCGGGGCAGGACGTCTACACGGTCGGCTTCCAGGGCAAGGTCGCGATGCTGGCGATCGATACCGGACAGGTCTGGTGGTCGCACGACGCTTCGAGCTACCGCAGCCTGACGCTCGACGACGACACCCTCTATCTGGCGACCGCCGACGGGGAGATCGCGGCCATGCGCACGCGCACCGGCGCTGAGCTGTGGCGGCAGAAGGCGCTGGCGTACCGCGGGCTCACCGCTCCCGCCGCGCTCGATGAGGACAACGCACTGGTGGTGGCCGACTTCCAGGGCTACGTGCACTTCCTCGACAAGGCAACCGGCGCGCTCGCCGCGCGCGTCCGCGTCGGCAAGGTGCGCATCAGCACGACGCCGCAGATCGTCGGCAACATGGTGCTGGTGGTGAATGACCGCGGCCAGATCAGCGCGTTTCGTGTCACGCCGCTCACCACGGCGCGCAAGTAGCCGCCCGCCGCCCGCCGCGCGCCCGCATCGCACCGTGCACCCATGCTCCCGGTCATCGCGCTCGTCGGCCGCCCGAACGTCGGCAAGTCGACGCTCTTCAACGTCCTGACCGGCACCCGCGACGCGATCGTCGCGGACGTGCCGGGACTCACGCGCGACCGGCAGTACGGCTTCGGGCGCGTCGGCCCGGTTCCCTACGTGGTGATCGATACCGGCGGCCTGATCGAGAAGCCGACCGGCCTCGAGGCGCAGATGCGCGCGCAGACCGAGCGCGCGGTGGCCGAGGCCGACCGCCTGGTGTTCGTCACCGACGCGCGCGCCGGGCTTTCCCCCGAGGATCATTTCGTCGCGCGCGAGCTGCGCCGCTCGGGCAAGCCCGTGACGCTGGCGCTCAACAAGGCCGAGGGGCTCGATGCCGATGTCGCCGGCGCGGACTTCCACGCGCTCGCCCTTGGCGAGCCTTACGCCATCTCGGCAGCCCACGGCCAGGGCTGCGAGAGTCTGATGGAGCACGTGCTCGAGGGCTTTGCGCCCGAGCCGGCGGAGGATACGGAGAGCGGCGCGATCCGCATCGCCATCATCGGCCGCCCCAATGTCGGCAAGTCGACGCTGGTCAACCGCCTCATCGGCGAGGAGCGCGTCATCGCGAGCGAGCAGCCCGGCACCACGCGCGACAGCATCCTCGTGCCCTTCGAGCGCGACGGCCGCCAGTTCCTGCTCATCGATACCGCGGGCGTGCGGCGCCGCGCCCGCGTCGAGGACGTGGTCGAGCGGGCGAGCGTCGCCAAGACACTGCAGGCGATCGACGAGGCGCACGTCGTCATCCTGGTGCTCGACGCCCACGACACGGTCGCCGAGCAGGACGCGAGCGTGCTCGGTCTCGCGCTCGAGCGCGGCCGCGCGCTCATCATTGCGGTCAACAAGTGGGACGGGATCCCCGAGGAGCAGCGCGCCGAGATCCAGCGCCAGCTCGCACTCAAGCTCGACTTCGTGCCGTTCGCGCCGCTCTTTTTCATCTCGGCGCGCCACGGCACGGGCGTGGGCGAGCTGATGAAATCGACCGTACGCGCCTACGAGGGGGCGATGCGCACGCTCCCGACCAAGGAGCTGACGCGCACGCTCGAGCATGCCCTCAGCGTCCATCAGCCGCCGCTGGTGCGCGGCCGGCGCATCAAGCTGCGCTACGCTCACCAGGGCGGGCGCAATCCCCCGCGCATCATCATCCACGGCAATCAGACCGCCTCGGTTCCCGAGGCCTACACCCGCTATCTCGCCAATCTGTTTCGCAAGACCTACGACCTGTTCGCGACCCCGGTGGCGATCGAATACCGCACCGACGCAAATCCCTACCATAAGGAGCGCCGCGCCGCGCGCGCTCCGCAGCGCAAGGGGCGTGCCCAGCCCCGGCGGCACCGCTAGGCGGGGTGGTAGCAAGGGCGTAGATTCGCCTGACAAAAAAACGGGGGGTTTCCTATGCGAGGCCTGACGGTGCTGGCGCTCATCCTCATCTGCGCAGGGTGCACCACGCTCAAGCCCGTGGCGGGAACATCCGAGGATCTGCGCCAGCGCATCAACGCCGGAGAGCTGCTCAAGGCCGGCGATTCGGTCGCGATCGTGACGGCGGACGGAAAGACGCACCGCTTCGAGGTCACGGGCGCCGCCGCCGGCGTGGTCCAGGGCCGCGCGGAGTCGGTGCCGGTGGATCAGATCGTGTCGCTCGAGAAGCGCGAGTTCAGCACCGCCCGGGCGCTCAACCTCATTCCGCTCATTCTCCTCGTTGC
>Ga0187781_10003332_pt1 | contig 12119 bp, 13 predicted proteins | sample 0715_SJ02_MP02_2_FD_132447 | JGI IMG/M metagenome (GOLD analysis project Ga0187781, IMG submission 132447) | Tropical peat soil microbial communities from peatlands in Department of Meta, Colombia - 0715_SJ02_MP02_20_MG | ecosystem: Environmental > Terrestrial > Soil > Wetlands > Peat | place...
GCAGGCAAAAGCGGGCCTCAGCATGACACGAGGCTCAGTAGGTCGAGTGATTCGGCAACAGTTGCGGCAAGGCGGAAGCCGTGCCCTCCCTGGGCGGAGTGTCACTTTGGCTGGAAGGTGAGACGGATGATGCTGGTACCGACGCGGAAGGACGCGCCTTCCTGCAAAACGGCGGCGCGCACGCGTTCGCCTTCGAAGAACGTGCCATTCGTGGAGTCCAGGTCTTTCAGGTTGATGAAGCGGTCGCGGACTTCCAGCACGCAGTGATAGCGGGAAACCTCCGGGTCATTCAGGGCAAAATCGGCACCCTTGCGGCCGATCACGACGCGGGGTTGCTTCAAGGTAAGAGATTGGCCTGTTCCGGCTCCCTCGACCACAGTCAGGACGAGGGCCACGTCTGCCGGCAAATGCAGGCCTTCGTCGGCGGGCGGAAGGCGCAAGCGAGCCGTGGAGGCGTCGGCACGGGCGAAGGAGGGCATGGGAGAGATCACCACGGTTTCATCCACACGCTTCTTGAGTTCGACGATGGTGGTTTTGCCACATTTGGTACAGCGGAACTGAACTTTAGAGTGTTTCGCCAACACGGAATCGTTCAGCAGATGTTGTTGGCCACAATGAATACATCCGGTCTGCATACTTTCAAGGTAGCACGCCGCGATGCGCGTGGCTTGGCTTAGTAGAGCTCTCTTGTGGGAAGCGTTACTCGTTTCAGAACAAGAAAGTACAAAAGTAAAAGAGTAGAAAAGTGGAAGAGTTTAAGAGTGGGGAGGCGCCGGGGCCGCAGGGGGTGGTTCCACATGTGCTAGGATTAAAGATTAATTCTGACCAGGAGAACGGAAGTGGCTGAGCACATCTCTCGAAAAGAGTTGAAACACGACAAGGTCCGCGAGACTTTCGAGCACGGAGCGGAGGCGGTACTGTCGCATACCCGCCTGGCTTCCATCGCCCTGCTGATCGTGATCGTTGGGGCCGCGGGTTACCTCGGCTGGAAGCTGTACTCGGACCGGCAGACCAATCAAGCACAAATGGCTCTCGACGAGGCGATGAAAATCTACAATGCCCCGCTGAACATTCCCGGACAGCAGGTATTGCCCGGGGAAGTGACATATACGGATTCGGCACGAAGGTCGCAGGATGCTTTGACCAAGTTCAGCGCCGTAGCGGCGCAATATCCGCACACCAATCCGGGCAAACTGGCGCGCTACTATTCTGCGCTTTGCCTGATGGATCTGGACCGCTTGAACCAAGCCGCGGAAGAGCTAAATCGGCTGGACGGAGGCTCGGACAAAGAGCTCGCCGCGCTGGCGAAGTATCAGACGGCGCTGATTGACGAGAGAAACGGCAAGAAGGACGAGGCCATCAAGAATCTCCGCGCGCTCTCGGGTTCCGGATCAGTGCTGGTGCCGAAACCCATGGTGCTGCTGGAACTCGCCGAGGTGCTCAGCCAAACCGATCCCAAGCAGGCAACGGGCATTTACGAACAGCTCAAGAAAGACTACCCGAACACAGCAGTGGCGGATCAAGCAGACCGGGGGCTCGAACTACTCACACCAAAATCCTGAGAGGCGTCGCCTGCCAGGAATTTGCCGGAGGTTTCGGCCATCGAAACGCAGCGTGCTTTCGCACCATGGGCAATGCGAGCCGAGAATTCCCGTGGACGGCGTCTTCCAGAACCCGCACACCCCTACCGCAGTGAATTCGCGCGGGATCGAGACCGCATAATTCATGCGCGGGCATTCCGGCGACTGGAAGCCAAGACGCAAGTATTCACCGCGCGATTTTCCGATCATTTTCGCAACCGCCTGACGCATACGCTGGAAGTTTCGCAAATCGCGCGCACGGTGGCAGGCGCACTGGCCGTTAACACAGAACTGGTGGAAGCGCTGGCCCTGGTGCACGACATCGGGCATCCGCCGTTCGGACACGCCGGGGAACGAAAGCTGGACGAATTAATGCGCGCGCATGGCGGACATTTCAACCATAACCTGCACGCGCTGCGCATTGTGGAGCAGTTTGAACAGCGTTATATGGAGTTCAAGGGGCTGAATCTGACGTTCGAAGTGCGCGAAGGGATCGTCAAACATTCCCGGGATTACAACGCCGCGGACTTTCCGGAGTTGTCTGAATATGCGCTGGAGTTACGGCCGCCGCTGGAATCGCAGCTCATCGATTGGGTAGACGAGATTGCGTACAACACCGCGGACCTGGACGATGCGTTGGAGGCCAATCTTCTCGATGTCGAAGCGCTCTGCCAGGAAGTGCCGTTCTTCGGGAACATTTATGCCGGAGTGGAAGAACGAAATCCCCGTGCGAAAGCCAAGCTGAAATTCAATGAAGCTTTGCGGCACGTTTTGGACTTGTTGGCTACGGACCTGATTACGAACACGCAATGGCAGGTGGAAAAGGCCGAAGTGCAATCGGCGGAGGACGTGCGGCGAGTGGCGTTGCGTCTGGCGAGCTTCAGCGATTCCGCCCGGGAACGAAACTCGCAGCTAAAACGCTTTCTGTTCGCGCACGTGTACAATCACCCGCTGATTACCGAAGACTGCGAGCGTTCCATTCGCTGTCTGGAAGAACTCTTCGAGTACTACCTGCAGCACACGCACTCCATGCCGTATTCCTATGAGCAAATGGTCAAGGAAAACCCGCGCCATGTAGTGGTCTGCGACTACATCGCTGGAATGACCGACCAATTTTTGTTGCGGCAACATCAGGAGCACCTGGGGAGTCCAACCTCGGACCTGCCTTCCCTGGCGCGCAATCAACAACTAGAATGAAGCCCTGGTCCCGAGAGGCAGAAATGTTTTTACGGCGAGCCTTGATCGTAGTGTTGCTAGCAGCGGTGTCTCCGCTCTTTGAGGCGCAGCGGACATTTGGACAGCTCCCCACGCTCACGACGCCTGCTACGAATCCGGCTGCGCAACCCGCGGCTCCCGCGGATCCCTTGAAGCGCGAGACGCCCCGGGGCTGCATTCTGGGTTTTGTCAAAGCAGCCGGCGAAGAGCGCTATGAAGCGGCCATTCAATACTTTCAGCCATACACGGGCCGCAAACACCCTTCGGTAGAGGACGATGAGGAACTGGCATCGCAACTTTTCACCGTGATGAGCGTGAAGTTTGTGGGGCCCTTGGATTTTGTCAGCAATAATCCACTCGGGCGCTTGGATGACGGCTTGCCCCCCAATCAGGAGGAGATTGGGGGAATTCGCGGGCTGAGCGAAGATTTTCCCGTTGATTTGATTCGCATCGAGAACGATCAGGGGCAACAGCTTTGGTACATTTCGCGAAAGACACTGGATAAAGTCCCGGAAACGTACGACACGCTGCAGTATCCGGCTTTTGAGAAGAGCTTCCCCAAGGTGCTGGTGGAGCATCGCTTCCTGGCCATGCCACTGTGGCAGTGGCTGGCGATTCTGCTTTTTGCTCCGGTGGCCTTGCTGTTGGCGCGGCTTTTGACGTTTGCGGGACAAGCGTTTTTCGGCTGGAGGGCGCGACGCCGAGGCGAAGCGCTGGGAGCACCGCAAGCATTTTTCAAGCCCGATCCCGTCACTCTGGCAGCGGGCATCCTGCTGCACTACTCGTTCGTCGCGTATATCGGCACGTCCATCTTGTACCGGCTGTATTACCGGCGAATCGTGTTCACGCTGTTTGCCATTGCGTTCTACTGGATTCTGACAAAAATAACGCGAGCGATTTCGAAACGAATCGGGTTGAGCCTGGGGAACCGGGGCATGTATGCGGAACGCTCGATTGTGTCGTTGCTCCGGCGATTCATCGAGATTGTCATCTTCCTGTTCGTGATCCTGATTGCGCTGCGGGCTCTGGGCGTGGATGTGACACCGGCGCTCGCGGGTGTAGGGATCGGCGGCTTGGCGCTGGGCCTCGGCGCGCAGAAAACGTTCGAAAATGTTTTTGGCGGGGTATCGATCCTGTTTGACAAAGTGATCGTGGTAGGGGACACGTGCAAGATCAACAATCAGACCGGCACGGTTGAAGACATCGGGCTGCGCTCCACGCGGCTGCGCACGGAACAACGCACCGTGCTCTCCATCCCTAACGGAATCATGGCGTCTTCGACAGTGGAAAATCTGCGCTTCCGCGACAAATTCCTCTGCCAGCAGGTAATTCGACTGCGCTATGACCTATCTCCGGAGCACATCCGTTACGTGCTGGGGGAAATCCGGGAACTGCTGCTGAAGAACCCGAAAGTAGAAGATGCGTCGTCGCGTGTGCGGTTCGTTCGCTTTGCGGACTACGCCCTGGAAATTGAGATTTATTGTTACATCCTAGAGGCGGAGTACGGAGCCTATCTGGCGACGCAAGAGGCGCTGCTGTTTTCGATTATGGAAGCGATCGAGAAAGCCGGAGCGGTGGTGGCGCTGCCCACGCAAACGACGTTCGTGGAGCAGGACTCCTGGGTCAGTCCGGAGAAGGCCAAGGCGGCCAAAGCCGCGGCCGAAGGCGCGCGGGATTCCGGGGCACCAGGGACGCGAAGCGTTCCACCGAATTCGTGAGAAAGTCAACTAATAGGGGAGCGCGGATGCGCAGAAACGCCTTGTGGAGTTTCAAAAAGAAGGCTGTGAATAGGACGCTTTCGCGCGAAGGCGGGTCTGTTGGACAATAGCGGCGCAGGACACGGTTCGTTGGCGGAGGAGGGTTTGTGTATTGTTCAAGATGCGGTGCGGTGATTACAGCGGATGCGGGTTTTTGTCAATCCTGCGGGAATCCGGCGCGGCGGACGCCAGTGGCGGCGCCTGCCGACGTGGTATCGCCGCATGCCGGGGTGGGGGCGATCGCGTATGTATCGAATGTCGCGTACGCGGGGTTTTGGTTGCGATTCTTGGCATACCTTATAGACAAAGTGATTCTGGGTGTGGCGACGACAGCATTGTTCGTGCCCTTTTTCTTCCTGATCGGAGGTGCCGCGTACTTTGCGAGGTTCCGTGACTTCGAGGGGTTCGCGGCGCCCCATTGGGGAGCGTTCCTGACATTAATCCTGATGCTGGTTGCAGTTGCGGCTATTGTGCAGTGGCTGTACTTCGCTTATTTAGAAAGCGGAGAGAACCAAGCGACCTGGGGTAAGCAAGCGCTGGGCGTTTACGTTACGGACCTCGCGGGGAGCCGGATTTCGTTCGGGCAGGCGAGCGGGCGTTTTTTCGCGAAAATCATATCCGGATTAATCCCGCTTTGGATCGGCTTCATCATGGCTGGGTTCACAGAACGAAGGCAGGCGCTGCACGACATGATCGCGGCCACGCTGGTTCTGCGGCGCTGATTTGCGAAGCAGGTGAGGTAAAGATGAGAAGAAGGGAATTTTTGGCAAGTGGTGCAGCGATGAGTCTGCTGAGTGCGATGCCGGCATGGGCAGCCGACGTGAAACGCTTCGCGCTCGGAGTCATTACCGACGAGGTGACGCAGGATTTTGAGCAGGCGCTGCTGTGGACGAAGGGCTTCGGCTTGGATTGGGTGGAATTGCGCTTTTTGTGGGGAAAGTACGTGACGGAGCTTAGCGCTGAGGACGTGAAACGCGCCAAAGATCTGCTGGCCAAACACGGCCTGAAAGTTTCGGTGGTGGATTCTGCATACTTCAAGACGCTGCTTCCGGGAACGCAATCGAAATTCAATACCGGGAAAGCGGATCCGCTGCAAAGCGATTTTGGCGCGCAGAAAGGAATCTTGGAAAGGGCCATGCAGCGGGCCAAGGATTTTGGCACGGAAAAGATTCGAATCTTCGCATGTTTGCGTGTCGAGGATCCAAAGAGCGTGTTTGATCGCGTGGCCAAAGAACTGGAAAGCACTGCGGCGATTGCGCAGCGCGAAGGCATCCGGCTGCTGCTGGAGAATGAGTTTACCTGCAATGTGGCGACGGGCGCGGAAGGCGCGGCGATGCTCAATCTGGTGAAATCGCCGGCCCTGGGACTCAATTGGGATCCAGGGAATGCGTATGAGGCGGGGGAGACGCCGTTTCCGAATGGGTACGAGGCGTTGGACAAGAAACGCATTTGGCATATGCACTTGAAGGATGCCGCGCCGGGAGCGAAAGGCGGAGCCCCGGCGTGGAAGCCTGTGGGGGGCGGTGAGATTGATTTCGTTGGCCAATTCCGGGCACTGATTAAGGATGGCTATCAGGGAACGATGTCGCTGGAGACGCACTATCTGAATGCGGCGAAGAATAAAGAGGCGTCCAGCCGGGAATCGATGGAGGGGTTGCTGAAGGTGATTCGGCAGGCGTGAGGGGAAGCGGCGAGTGGCGAGTGGGAAGGACAAGAAAGATTCCTCACTCGAAGACTCCGTTCGGAATGACGGGTTGTGTTTTGGTTCAACCTAGAGGGTGAAGAATAAGAAAGTAGAACAGTAAAAGAGTGGAAGAGTAAAAAAGTGAAAGAGTGAAAGAGTGAAAGAGTAAAAGAGTAAGAGGGAACATGCGGATTACGCGGCGGGAGTTTTTGGCGGCGGGGGCGGCGACGGCGTTGGCGAGCCGATGCGCATGGGTGAGCGAGGCGGGGTTGCCGCTGGCGTTTTCAACTTTGGGATGCCCCGCTTGGGATTGGATCAAGATTCTGAATTTTGCGCAGGCGAATGGCTTTGCCGCGATTGAACTGCGCGGACTGATGGGAAACATCGACCTGCCGACGAGTCCGGAATTTGCGCCAGCGAAAATCGCGCAGAGCAAGAGGGAAGTTGCCGAGCACGGGCTGAAGATTTCCGATCTGGGGGCTTCATCGCATATGCATGTGGCGGATCCAGAGCAACGAGCGAAGCACCTTGCCGATGCGCGCCGGTTTATCGATTTGGCGTCCGCGCTTGAGGTGCCGTATGTGCGCGTGTTTGGAAACGAGCTGAAGGGGCCGCGGGAGGAAGTAATTGCGCGCGTAGTGGACGGCCTGCATCAGCTTGGGGAGTATGCCGGGCCGAGGGGAGTGACGGTGATAATGGAATCTCATGGCGATTTTGTGGAATCGCCGACGCTGAAGGATATCCTGACGCGCACGGATTCCAAGAACGTGGCACTGCTCTGGGACGCGCATAACACCTTTGTGGACGGACACGAACAACCGGAACACACGGTGGCGGAGCTCGGCTCTTGGATCCAGCACACACACTTGAAGGATTCGGTGCCGGACACGAAGGGACGAAAATACGTCCTGACGGGAACGGGAGGAGTGCCGGTGGAACGGCAAGTGCTGGCTCTGCGGCGCATCGGGTACAAAGGCTATTACTGCTTCGAATGGGAGAAGATGTGGCACCCGGATTTGCAGGAGCCGGAGGTGGCCTTTCCGGATTATGCGCGGGTGATGACGGGGTATTTGAAGAAACAGTTGTAAGTCATAAGTTCTCAGTTTTAAGTGAAACCCAAACACGACGCACCGCATTCTGGGCACCCCGAGGATTCCGTAGTTCTAAACATAAGGCGCGCGCCGCAGACGGCGGCCACTTTGACACGGAGGCGCGGGCCAGCGGGAAGCCGGCGCTACGATGAAACCGGGAGACCCCACATGCAAACCGGCATGTTGGCACCCGGGTCGGAGTCGGCTGCGTACTAGGAAGGGGCGTTGACAGGCTGGATGCACAGGTTTGTGCCGCGGGCCCCGTTTTCTTGACTTGCATTGGGACTGCCGAAATAATAGAAAGGCATGAGCGTGAGCGCCGGAGGCGCAGCTGATATGTTCCTCGACGTCAAGGAGCTTGCTGTCCGCAAGGTGCGCATCCGGAAAAGCTACGCGCCAGGGAGTATCGATTACGGAAGCAGCGAGGTGAGGCAAGCGGAACCCCTGGAAGTGAACGCCACGGCGGAACTTCTGGACGGCCAGATTCGCATCGCCGGCGAGCTGGAGACCAAGATCGAGATGGTCTGCGCGCGCTGCCTGGAGCCGGTAATCGAGGAAGTGCATAAGGATTTCGACCTGTTCTATCAACCGCTGCCGAAGACGGGGACGCGCCACGACGAAGAGCGGCTGAAGGACGACGAAACGGATATAGGATTCTTCGAAGGAGAGGGCTTGTTCCTGGCCGATGTGCTGAAGGAACAGGTGTTGCTGTCGTTGCCGATGAAAGTAATCTGCCAGAGCGATTGCCGGGGGTTGTGTCCGAGCTGCGGGGCCAACCTAAACCACGAAGACTGCCGCTGTGAGAGGCGGTCAGCCGATCCGCGCCTGGCTCCCCTCGCGCGGCTAAAGCAGGACTGGCTCAAAAGACAATAAGGAACAGCCAAAACCGGGGGTTTCGGCCGCGCGATGTGTGTGTTTGTGGAAGAACGAAGCAATGAGGTAAGGACGTAAAGAAGCAAGGAAAGGGAAAGAAAGAGGAGTAGAATAATGCCAAATCCAAAGCGGCGACATTCCAAGAGGCGGACAAGCACGAGGCGGGCGCATGATCATTTGTTCTCGCCAGTTCTGGCCAAGTGCCCGAACTGTCACGAGATGAAGCGGCCGCACCACGCCTGTCCGCATTGCGGTTACTATAAGGGCCGTCCGGTACACGACACGAAGTAAGCCCGCGGGTGAAGATGGGGGTCTCGAATTGGCGGCTGACTCGGTGTGTGATTTCTGAACTTGCTGGTGCCGCTGGAACATTCCCATGATTACAATCGCTGTCGATGCCATGGGGGGAGACCATGCACCCCGTCCGGAGGTGGAGGGGAGCGTTCTGGCCGCCCAGGAGTACGGCGTACGAGTGGTGCTCGTCGGCCGGCCGGACATGATTCGAGCGGAGCTCGCGCGGCATTCTCGGCCGTCCGGTGCGATTCAGATTCAGCCGGCGAGCGAAGTGATCACCATGGAGGATCACCCGGCGCAAGCGTTCCGGCGCAAGAGAGACAGTTCGGTGCACGTGGGCCAGCGCCTGGTGAAAGAGGGCAAGGCCGACGCGTTCGTAAGCGCGGGTAACACTGGAGCGGTCATGACGGCGGCGAAGTTCATCATGGGCACGCTGCCATCGGTGGACCGCGCGGCGCTGGCGGCTCCGTTTCCCAATGCCCGGGGCGGGGTGAGCGTGATGTTGGATGTCGGCGCCAACGTCGATTCCCGGCCGGAGCATTTGCTGCAGTTCGCGGTGATGGGCGAGATCTACTACCGCGCTACGTTTGGCTGTCGCAAGCCGCGCGTCGGGTTGCTCTCGGTTGGCGAGGAAGAGATTAAAGGCAATGAGCTGACCCGTGCGGTGTATGAACGGCTGAAGGCTTTGCCGGTACACTTTGTCGGGAACGTCGAGGGCGGCGACCTATTTTCCGGGAAAGTGGATGTGCTGGTTTGCGATGGGTTTGTGGGCAACATCGCATTGAAGATTTCCGAAGGACTGGCCATGGAAATCATGAAGTTCCTTCGCAAGACGTACAAAAAGTCGTTGTCGTCGCAATTGGGCTATCTGTTATCCAGGGGCGCGTTGAAGGGCATCAAGCGGACGATGGACTACTCGGAGTACGGCGGTGCGCCGTTGCTCGGGGTAAAGGGCGTGTGCATCATTTCGCACGGCAAGTCGAACGCTAATGCCATGAAGAACGCAATACGCGTGGCCGCCGGCCTGGCGCGGGCGCGCGTGAACGAAAAAATCGAGCAGGAGCTCTCCCTGACGCACGCGAAGGCGTGAGGTCCGGAGAGAGGAGCGTCGTATGGGCAAAGTCGCGTTTGTGTTTCCGGGCCAAGCGTCGCAGTACCCAGGAATGGGCAAGGAACTCGCGGAAAAGTATCCGGTGGCTCGCGCCGTGTTTGACGAAGCGGATCAGGCGCTGGGTTTTTCTATCTCCAAAATTTGTTTCGAAGGCACGGAAGACGAGATGAAGCTGACCGCCAACACGCAGCCCGCCATTTTGACGGTATCGACCGCGGCGTATCGCGTGCTGGAGGAGAAAGCGATTTCGCCGGATTATGTGGCGGGTCACAGCTTGGGGGAATATTCGGCGCTGGTTGCGGCGGGCTCCTTGAAATTTGCGGATGCGGTGAAGTTGGTGCGCAAGCGCGGGACCTATATGCAACAGGCTGTGCCTGCCGGGCAGGGCGCCATGGCCGCGATTATGGGGTTGTCGCCGGCGGTGGTCGTGGATGCCTGCAAGCGCGCGGCGGAAGGCGAGATTTGTGCACCGGCGAACTTGAATTCGCCGGAGCAGACGGTAATTTCCGGGCACGCGGGCGCGGTGAAACGCGCGGTGGAGATTGCGTCGCAGCTGGGCGCGAAGAGGTCAATGGTTCTGGCAGTGTCCGCGCCATTCCATTCGGCGTTGATGATGCCGGCGCAAGAAAAGCTGGAGCAAGATATGGCGGCGACGCCATTTGCGGAATTGCAGGTGCCACTGGTGACGAACGTGGATGCAGATACTATCCGCAATGGCGAAGAGGCGCGGAGCGCGCTGGTGCGGCAGGTCTCCATGCCGGTGCGTTGGGAAGAGTCCATGCGGCTGCTGTTGGATGAAGGTGTGAACACGTTTGTGGAAGTGGGGCCGGGGCGCGTGCTGACCGGCTTGATGCGGCAGATTGAGCGGTCCGTGGCGACGCTGAACGTCGAAGACGAGAAGAGTTTGTTGGCGGCGATTGAGAAGATTGCTGCGGCGAAGACAGACGCGGCATGATTTTGTAGCGGCCGCCTTCTGAGGCGGGCGCTCGCAATGTAAGCGATTCACCACAGAGTTCACAGAGGACACAGAGAAGAGACGAATGTTTAGCCTAGCGGGCAAAGTGGCGTTGGTGACTGGGGCGTCGCAGGGAATTGGACGCGATACGGCCTTGGCGTTGGCGGAGGCGGGCGCGAAGGTTGCCGTGGCGGCGCGGAATGAGGAAAAGCTTACGGCGCTGGCGGCGGAAATTGCTGCGAAGGGCGGGGAAGCGCTTGTCGTGAAGATGGATGTGGCGGACGCGAAGCAAATTAAGGCGGGATTCAAGGCGGTGCTGGAGAAATTCGGCAAGCTGGACATCTTGGTGAACAATGCGGCGATCACGCGAGATGGGCTGGCTCTGCGCATGAAGCAGGACGATTGGGACGCGGTGATCCGTACGAACTTGACGGGTGCGCATTTGTGCATTCAGCAGGCATTAGGGACGATGATGCGGGCGCGGGCAGGGCGGATTATCAATATTGCGTCGGTGGTGGCGCAGATGGGGAATCCGGGGCAGGTGAACTACGTGGCGGCTAAGGCAGGTTTGATTGGCCTGACCAAGGCGATCGCCATGGAGATTGCCTCGCGGAATGTCACTGTGAATGCGGTGGCGCCCGGGTTTATTGAGACGCCGATGACGGATGTGTTGCCGGACAAGGTGAAAGAAGAATTGAAGACGCGGATTCCGCTGGGCCGCATGGGCACGGCGCGAGATGTTGCGGCGGCGATTGTGTTTCTGGCGAGCGACGAAGCTGCGTACATCACCGGCCACGTGCTGGACGTAAATGGTGGCATGTATCTGGCGTGACGATGAAGCTTGCTCTCACTGCGTCTATTGTAGCTCTAGCGCTCCCTTCCGTGGGAGCCGAGGATTTGTCGAGCCTTCTGAAGAAGCAGCCGATGTGGTTACAGACTCGTATCAAGTGGGAGAAGGCGCCGAGGGATGTCAATCCGAACCTGAGCGCTGGTGCAGCGGTCACCATCTACTTTGGTGATGGCGGAGACTTCCGAATGCTAAGCGGAACAGTCTACAAGCAGAACGGAAAGATCTCTGCAAGTCAGGGAGACTCCGAAAGCATCTGGAAAGGCAAGTGGGCCCTGAGCGGCGAAAAAATACGCGTGCAATTCCGCTTGATCTATCACGATATTCGCATGCAAGGTGAAAACCTGCCCGGACCAGTTCAGGAAGTAACTTTTGAATTCGCGTCGACAGGACGATTGCTGAAGGCAAGCGGTTCCACAGGCGTTAAGTTGGACGGGTTGGAGTTTGAGGTCAATTCGATGCTAGCGCCAAGCACCGTCGAGGAGCAGATACGGTTTGGCGGGCCACTCGGACAAGCTACAAGCTAGGTCGGAAGAGAGCCTCAAGTTGACCTAGGTGGGCGGGGCAAATAAAATGGGCAGGTTACCCTCGGCAAGCTGAAAAGAGCGTAGACCGGCCGAAACGCCGGATTCGGTGCGAAGTACGAACGAGGAAGTGCGACGACAGGTCGCGGAGGAACTGGAATGGCCAGTGTAGAAGAACGCGTAAAGCA
>Ga0187781_10003333_pt1 | contig 12114 bp, 4 predicted proteins | sample 0715_SJ02_MP02_2_FD_132447 | JGI IMG/M metagenome (GOLD analysis project Ga0187781, IMG submission 132447) | Tropical peat soil microbial communities from peatlands in Department of Meta, Colombia - 0715_SJ02_MP02_20_MG | ecosystem: Environmental > Terrestrial > Soil > Wetlands > Peat | place...
CTCGTGCAAAAGTACATCGGAGCGAGCAAGTCGGCCCCGCAGCTTTCCAAGCTGGGGAGCGCGACGTGGGCCAAGAAGAAAGAGCGCGTCGCCCACGCGGTGCTCGATCTGGCCAGCGACATGATTCAGCTGCAGGCCAAGCGCGAAGCCCGCGAGGGAATCGCCTTCCCCATCGATAGCCACTGGCAGCAGGAGTTCGAGGCGGCCTTTCCCTACACCGAAACGAAGGATCAGGCGGCCGCGATCATCGACGTCAAAGACGACATGCAGCGCCCGCGGCCCATGGATCGCCTATTGTGCGGCGACGTTGGCTATGGCAAGACCGAAGTCGCCATGCGGGCCGCGTTCAAAGCGGTCGAGGCCGGCAAACAAGTGGCGGTGCTGGTGCCGACAACCGTGCTGGCCGAGCAACATTTCCGCACGTTCAGCGAGCGGCTGGCCGAATTCCCTTTCAACGTGCACGTCCTCTCGCGCTTCTGCACCAAGGCCCAGCAGCACGAGACGCTGCTGGGAATGGAAACGGGCGAGGTCGACATCGTCATCGGCACCCACCGGCTCGTCCAGAAGGATATCCGCTTCAAAGATCTGGGACTGTTGATCATCGACGAAGAGCAGCGGTTCGGCGTCGACGCGAAGGAAATGCTCAAACACCTGCGCTTGGAAGTCGACGTGCTGACGATGAGCGCGACGCCAATCCCGCGGACGCTGCACTTGTCTTTACTCGGCATCCGCGACATCTCGAACCTGACGACGCCGCCCCGCGATCGGCAGGCCATCGAGACGCGGATCTGCCGCTTCGACGGCGAGCTGATCCGCAAAGCGATCATCCGCGAGCTGAATCGCAACGGGCAGGTGTTCTTCGTCCACAACCGGGTTTACAACATCCGCTCGCTCGCCGACCGGCTGCAGTCGATCGTTCCCGAGGCGCGTTTCGACGTGGCCCACGGGCAGATGCCCGAACACCAGCTCGAAGAGGCGATGTTCCGCTTCGTCACCGGCAAGACCGACGTGCTGGTGTGTACGACGATCGTGGAAAGCGGCCTCGATATCCCCAACGCCAACACGATTTTCATCCATCAGGCCGCCAAATACGGGCTGGCCGACATGCACCAGCTTCGTGGACGCGTCGGCCGCTACAAGCACCGGGCTTACTGTTATTTGTTGCTGGAGGAGGGGCAAAGCCTCTCGTCGACCGCGGCCCGGCGGTTGAAGGCGATCGAGGAATTCAGCGAGCTGGGGGCCGGCTTCAAGATCGCCATGCGCGACCTGGAAATCCGCGGGGCGGGGAACATTCTCGGCACCGAGCAAAGCGGCCACATCACGTCGGTCGGCTACGAACTCTATTGTCGGCTGCTGGATAATGCCGTCCGGCAGCTCAAGAACGAGCCGGTGCGCGAGCCGTTCCACGTCGGCATCGACCTGCCGGTTTCCGCGTTTCTGCCCGGTTCGTACGTCCCGTCGATGAAGCAGAAGATCGAGATCTATCGCAAGCTGTCGCAGATCGAGACGCTTGAGCAACTGGCCGAGTGGGAGGCCGAGCTCCGCGACCGCTTCGGTCCGCTGCCTCCCGAAGTGGATAGGCTGCGCGAAGTGCGTCAACTGCAAGTATTCGCGCGGCACTGGCAAATCGACGACGTCCACCTCGAAGCGCCGAAGTACGCCGTCTTCCGTTATCAGAATCCGCGCAAAATAGGCCAACTGGCGAAGCGGTGGGAGGGGCGTCTCCGCGTTGTCGACGCGCACAGCGCGTATCTCGTGCTGCCGGAACGGGAACTGAGTGGCGACGAACTGGTCGCGACGCTCAAAGCGGTGTTGCAGCCGTCGTAGAGCGCAGACTAGAATCCCCGCCCCTTTCCTCCCTTCGTTGCCCGGCTTCCGGCCCTCCAACAGGCGCAGCAAACCATGGCACGACCAGCCCGAGCGAACGGCGAAATGAGCCGTTTGCCCGGCGCAAGTCGCCACATCCAGAATGCGCCCCGGGACTTCGTCCGCATGCGGTATTTGTTGCCTCTGATGATGGCCCTCGCGGTCTTGACCGGCTGCGATCTGCTCGATCCCACGAAGGTGGGAGATCCGGTTTTCGGGCCGCCTCCGCCGCGCAAAGTGACGAAGGCCGCGCCGACCGACCCGAACGCCAAGCCGTCCGATACCGCGGTTGTCGCCCCGGATAACTCGGCGCCGAGCGGAGATTCCCCGAGCGGCGGCGTGACCACGGCCCGCGGCAACTCTCCCGATAAATCGGCGACTCAAACGGCCTCGCTGGCGGATGGCGAAATCAAGCGGGCCGGATACACGACCTCCAAAACCTCCGACGGAAAGATGTCGGGGAACGAAATTGTCGCGTCGATCAACGGTCAGGCGCTGTTTGCCTCGGAGATCTTCGAACGGGGGGCCGTCGAGCCTCTCACACCGCAGGGTTTAAGCCTGATTGTCGCGAGCAAGGCGCTTGCGGACGGCCAGATCACCGAACAGGAATATCGCGAGTTGCAGATGGCCGCGATTCGCAAGTTCGGCAAGGATTTCATCCGCACCCGAGTGCTGTCCCAGGCGATGATCAGCATGCTCGAGAAGGAGCAGCAGAAAAAAATCGAAGACGCCGTCACGAAAGAGTTCGACAACTATCTGGAGAGGCTGAAAAAGGACTTCAACGTCCTGACGGTGCACGAAGTCGATCTGGGGCTGCGCAAGCAGGGGACTTCGCTCGCCAGCCTGAAGGAGGAGTTTCGCAACCGGCTGCTGGCCGACGAATACCTGCGAGGAAAGTCCAAAAAAGAGCACATGGTCGGTCGTACGGAGGTGCTCGCCTATTACCAGGAGCACGACGACCAGTTCAGCTTCCCCGAGAAAGTTCGCTGGCAGCTTCTGGAAATCGACTTCGACAAGCATGGCGGCCGGGACAGCGCACTCAAAGTGCTGAGCCAGGCCGTCGACGCACTCAAGCGGGGAGACAGCTTCGACAAGGTCGTCAAGAAATACTCGGACGGGCTCTACGCCGAAAAAGGCGGAGTCCAGCCGTGGGTGCGCGCGGAAAGCGTCGTCGACGAAAAAACGTCGCAGACGCTGCGCGGCCTGGCCGTCGGCGAAACGAGCCCCGTGCTCTCGAGCCGCGACGCGTATCGACTGGTTCGGGTCGTGGAGCGCAAGCCCGCTGGCGAGCAACCAATCGCGGAAGTGCAAGAGCGGATCAGGCAGATCCTCGAAGACAAGATTCAAAAGGAGGCGATGCGAAAAGTGCTGGTCGAGGCTTATCAGAAAGCGAGCATCGAATCGGCCTATTTGCCCCCCGAAGATCTGCAGCCACCGGCAGATTTTGCCGGCATTCCTGCTTCGGAGAAAAACTCGGACGTTCCGGCGAAAAAAGGGCGTAAACGCTCTTGACCCCCTTTGCAGGCGTGAGGTATCTAGCCGCCCGCTCATCTCCTCTCTCTCCCGACAGCAGATCAATAGCAGATTCGGACCCGCACGCTTGGGTGTGGATTGGTTGCCGTCCCTCGTGGGCTCGCGACTGATCCTCGCAAAGCGCGCGGGGGTTTGCTCGCTCGGCGTACGTCAAATCGCGACCGTGCACGACACTTCTGGATGTCACATGAACCGATTCAACGGAACCAATCCGGGGCTGCGGAAATTCGGCCTTCACGGAGTGAAGGAGGAACGAACCTTGCGCACTCGATTCGCATTCTTCGCCATGACCGCGGCCGGCGTCGGCACGCTGGCGGCATTTGCCGTTCGCGGTCCACTCCACGCCGATGATGCACCGGCCGCGGGCGCAGAAGCCGCGTCGCGATCCGTCGCGCCGGCCGAGTCCCCGGCAAACAGCGCCTATAAAAGGACGGCGCAGAATATCCTGGCACAGGCCGATCGCCTGGCAGCCGCCGGACAGCTGCAGAAAGCAGCGGTCCTGGCACGCCGCGCCGCGGCCCTGCCCGTCGAGTGGCGGGCCGGCGAGCGAACGCCGCAGCTGCTGCTGGCCGAGCTGGCCGCACGCGCGGGACAATCCGCCGCCGCTCAAAACGAAAACACGTCAACCGCACAGACCGACTCGGTCGTGAAAAAGCGACGTTACGTCGCCGCTTTGTTGGACACCGCTCGCGACGACCTGCAAATCGGACGTCTCGACCTGGCCAAAGCCAAAGCGGCCGCCGCGCACAAAATTGAAGTCGCCTACAAGTTCCTCGATTCGCGCGCCGGACAACTCCTGGCCGAGATCGATCGGCTGAGTCACCGCGCGAAGCCGGCGACGACGGCCGCGGGAGCTTCTGAGACGCTGGTTGTCCGCGGACAGTCGCCCAGCGCCTCCGAATCCGAATTCCAGGACTTCGACAAGATCGGGCAGGTCAAAACGCCCGCTCCCGCGCCGGCGCGGACCGGCGTCAATGCGAAGGCTCAGGCCAAGCAGCTGCTGGCCGAAGCCCGCGCTCTGTTCGACAAGGGCCAATACGACCAGGCCCGGATCAAGGCGCTCAAGGCGGACGAATTCGACATCAAGTGGGATGTCCTCGAGGATCAGCCGCAGACGTTGCTCGCCGAGATCGAGCGCACGACAGGAACAAAAACGTTCGCGCGCCACGTCAAGAAAGCGGCCGTCGACTCGGCTGATCCGAATCGCGCCAAGGCCGTTGAATTGATTCGCCAGGCGCGGGTGGACCTGCAAGCGGGCCGCTTCGAAGAGGCCGCCAAAAAGGCCCAACAAGCCAAGCAGCTCAACGCGGTATTCGGAATGTTCGAAGATCGGCCCGACACCGTGCTGGCCGATATCGCTCGCGCCCAGCGCGTGCGTGAACTGACCGCCGGCCCGGCGAACTCCCAGACCGGATGGGGAGAAACGGCCGCTACCGAGAAACAATCGACTTCCTCCGGCGACAACCAGAAGGCGCAGGACCTGCTGCTCAAGGCCCGCGAAGACTTGCGAGCCGGCCGGATCGACGCGGCGCGTCAGAAGGCGCAGCAAGTCGCGAAGATGAGTGTCTCGTACACTCCGTTCGACGATCGTCCCGAACTGGTGATGGAATCGATCTCGCTGCGTGAGTCGCAGTCGGGCCGCCAGGCCGCAACGGCCCCCGAGCCGTCCGGAGTGCGACAGGCTGTGGCGCTCGATTCGGGGCCCGACGCGGCAGGACCGTTCGGCGGCGTGACGCAGGTGTCGCACCAGGCGGCGCAGCCGCCCGCCAATCCGAAGTGGAACAAAGAACGAGCGCTGACCCTGGTCCGCGAGGCGCGGCAGGATTTGGAGCAAGGACGAATTGCCGAGGCGCGCCGCAAGGCCAAGGAAGCGGCCGCTCTCGACATCACGTATTCGGTCATGGACGATCGGCCGGAACTCGTGCTGGCCGACATCGAACGCGCGGAAGCCGAGGGCTCGGTCGCCAAGACTGCGGCTCCAATGGCAATCCCGACCGTCGTCGACGCGCCTCCGCCTCCGGCGGTCGCTGAAATGCCGCCGGCGCCAGCTGCCCCCGCGGCGATGCCCGTGACTCCCGCGACGCCGATTACAGCCGCAGCGATGCCGAGCGGACCGGAAGCTCCGGCTCCGGGCGGATCGCCCTATACTGCGAAGGCTCCGGCCAGCCCGGCCGAAGCATTCACGGCAGAGAATCCGTATGCCGGCGACAAAGCTCGTCCGGCTGTCGTTCCCGTAATCGTGCCGACTGGCGCGTCGGCTGACGAGTTGTTCGAACTGGGAATGCGCGAGCTGCGTGAGGGACACCGCGACGCGGCCTACGCTTGCTTCTTGCAGTGTTACCGCAGCGGCCAGCAGCTCGATCGCTATCGCGACCGCCAGCTGCACGATTTCCTCCGCGACCTGGCTCCATTGCGGACTCACAACGTGGAGCAGGTCTCGGCGCAGCTCCCCTCGACTGCCAACGACTCGCAGGGCCAGCCCCGGCGGCAGACTGCCTCGCGCATCGACATTGCCGATCAGCAGCGGGCGCTCAAATTCGAGAAGCTGCGGACCGACGTCCTCAATGCGCACTTCAAGGCCGAGCGGATCAAGGACACGGATCCGGCCCGGGCCATCAAGCTCCTCGACGATGCGATCGCCAGCGTCGACCAGTCGGACCTCGGCAAGGACGCCGTGGCGCCCCTGATTACGCTCTTGACCCGGTCAAAGGCCGATATCGAGGCCCAGCAAAAGCAGCTGGCCCCGGTAGCCGCGGTCAAGGTCAAGAACGACAAGATCAAGAGCGAGATTGAGTACGAGCAGGCGTACCACGTCCGCGTGGAGCAGGAATTTGCCGACCTCGTCGAGGAATACAACAAGCTCGTCAAGCAGGATCGCTGGACGGAAGCCGAACTGATCGCCAAGCAGGCCAAGGAACTCGACAAAGAGAATCCGACGGCCGAAATCATGTTCCAGAAGGCCCGCCTCGGTCGCGAGAACGCGAGGATTGCGGATCTCAAGATCCGTAAGGAAGACAATTTCATCAATCAGTTGTGGGAAGTCGAAGACGCGGCGGCCACGCCGATGTACGGCTCTCCTTATAAGTTCCCCAAGGACTGGAGCGATCTGACGCGCCGCCGCAAGGGCAAGTACGGACCGGACAACAAGGAACGGACCGAGCCCGAGAAGCAAATCGAGCAGAGCCTCAACCGGCAAGTGTCGCTGCATTTCGAGAAGACGCCGCTGGTCGAGGTGATCCGGCACATCCAAAAGATTGCCGACGTCAACATCGTGCTCGATACGGCGGCGCTGGAGGAAGAGCACGTCCCCACGTCGACGGAAGTGACCATCGGCGTGGACGGGATCACCCTCCGCAGCGCTCTGAATCTGATCCTCGATCCGCTCAACATGGGTTACATGACCAAGGACGAGGTCCTGTTGATCACCAGCCGTTTGAAGCAGCAGGGCACGACCACGCTTTTGGCTTATCCGGTGGCCGACCTCGTGATGCCGATCTCCAATGCCGCGCCGATTGCCGTGCCGTTCCAGCACGGGACCGGCGGCGCTCAATTCATCGTCCCCGCCGCCGACAATACTCAGCAGGCCGGCGGGCAGGCGATGTTCCAGGTCGGTCAGAATCTGGGAAGCACGGCGCCGCCACTCGCTCCCAGCCCGGCTGGAGTCCGCCCGCCAGGCGGAGTCGCAGCGGCGCCCGATTTCGACGCGATCAAGCATCTGATCGTCAACACCATCGAGCCGGAATCGTGGGACGAGAGTGGCGGACAAGGCCACATTCAGTCCGTCGACTCGACGTTGAGCCTGGTCATCCGCCAGACGCAGAAGGTTCACGATGAAATCCGCGACCTCTTGCAGCAGCTGCGGCGGCTGCAGGACTTGCAGGTGACGGTCGAATGCCGGTTCATTACGGTTGACGACGACTTCTTCGAGTCGGTCGGCGTGAACTTCAACTTCAACCTCAACGACAACGTCTCTCAGTCGACTCTGGGTCTCGGTCAGTTCGGAGCGCCGATCCTCAGCTCGACCAGCAGCACATCGAGCACTTCGTCGACTTCCAGCACCTCGAGCACCAGCAGCACAAGCAGCTCCAGCACCAGCAGCACGTCGAGCAGCAGCACTTCGAGCACTTCGAGCACTTCGAGTACGTCGAGCACCTCGTCGACTGGCTTTGCTCCGTTCAACGCCTTCCCGTTCCCGCTGAACCTGGTCAACGTCAAGAAGTGGCCCAGCCAGGGAACGGTCGTGGGCATGGACTCGCCGACGACATTCTCGCAGGACCTCACCGTGCCGTTCCGTCAGGGCTCGTTCGACATCGGCATTCCGCAATTCGGAAACTTCAACCCGGACGCCGGCATGACGATGGGTCTGGCCATCCTGAGCGATATCGAAACGTTCTTCTTCATCCGGGCTGCCCAGGGCGACACGCGGACGAACGTCATGTTCGCCCCCAAAGTGACGCTCTTCAACGGGCAGCGGGCCTTTGTCGCCAACATCACACAGCGGCCGTTCGTCACCAGCGTGACGCCCGTGGTCGGCGTGTTTGCGGTCGGGTTCCAACCCGAAATTACGCTGGTCCCATCGGGCGTCTCGATGTCGGTGGCGGCCGTGGTTTCTGCGGACCGGCGCTTCGTGCGACTGTCGGTGTTCCCGCAGTTCAACGTCATCTCGGACATCTTCACCTTCACCTTCGTCAGCGCTCCGGGACAGTCGGGCGCCCAAGGGCTCGGCCCGGGGGCCAGCGGTTCGTCCGGCTCCACCGGTTCGAGCGGGTTCGGCGGAGGCACTTCGGGCTCGTCCGGCTTCGGCGGTATCGGCGGAAGCTCGTCGACCACGTCGACCACGAGCACCTCGAGCACGACTAGCAACTCAAACGTGGTGGGTAACATCACCCTCCAGCAGCCTGTCGTCCAGACCGTCACGGTTATCACAACCGTGAGCGTTCCGGACGGCGGAACGGTTCTCCTGGGTGGTATCAAGACGTTGCGTGAAGGACGCAACGAGGCCGGCGTCCCCATCTTGAACCAGCTCCCCTACATCAACCGCCTCTTCCGGAACACGGGCATCGGCCGTGAAACGGAAAGCCTGATGATGATGGTCACGCCGCGAATCATCATCCAGGAAGAGGAAGAAGAGCTGCTGGAGTCCTCCGGCACGCAATGAACCAACTCGGCGGCCTGATCCTCCGGTCTCGATCCGGAGGACAAGTCAGCCCGACGGACAATACAGAGTGCGGGTCAGTTTCTCGGTCCTGAGCCGCCGTGATATTGCGGGTATCACGGCGGTTCTTTTTTGCGCCATGGCGTTCGGCCGCGCCAGGATCGAGCGAAACGGGCGACGTGATCGCAGCCACTGTTGCGTCACCGGCAAGACTGTCCCTCCGGGTCGCGCCACAGTCATCGCATCTGGTCTTGACCAGATTGCCGTGAAAGACAAAATGCGGCCTCCTCACGTCTTGGCACCGGGCGATCGACCCGGCTCCAACCGCCTTTCAAGTCATCCACATTCCAACTGGCCCTTCCGTGGGAACGCCGGAGAGTCTCGTCATGAAACGCTGGATCCTCAACGTGGGAATTTGCGGCTATCTCGCCGCGCTGGCCTTTGGATTTTTGTGCGTCGCCTGTCAGGTGCAGTTTTTTTCCGTGCCCATGTATTTCCTGACGTTTAACATGTACGCGGGCTGGTCCGGCTACGACGCGAAGATGCAAATCATCGGAGAGGGGCAGAGCGGCCGTTTCTACGTGCTCTCGCCCGGTCCGTGGGGCGAATTCGATCCCTACAGCCGGTTTTCTCGGCAGTGCTACGACCAGGCGTTCGAATACGGAAGGATCCTCATGCGCCCGGCGCTCGCCCATACGCAGCACGAGCCTATTCTGCGAGTGTTCGTCGTTGAGCAGGAGTATCCGAAAAAATTTAACCTCACCGACGCGCAATACGAGGCCTATTACCAGAAGTCCAAGCAGAAGCGAATCTACTCCCACACGCGAATGGTGCTCAGCCCCGAGGGAGAGATCCTCACCCAGCAGCCGACCTGGCTCCGCTTCCAGGACAACCTGTCGATCGTCGATAATCCGCGGCTCGTCGCCGATGCCACGGTGACGCGGCCCTTTATCTGGTCGGCGCAACAGCCGCCCGGTCCGGGGGGATATCCCGGACCCGACACTTCTCTCGGCGCAACTCTCGAGCGACTCGGCTCGCCCGTCGCCGAATAGCAGTCGCACTTCACCGACCCCATCGATCCCGTTTTACTGTTTGCAACGAAACACTACTTAGCGCCCGAAGCTCTCTCGCCGTGGAGTCGACAGATGAACCCGATCGCCGCCGTTTCCCCGCCGTCTGCAACTGAAATTCCCGCGGTCGAAGTTCCCGCAGTGATCGATTCCCCAGAGACCGCCAGCCCCGGCCGTGGCTTCGGCCGGGCGCTTCAAGATTTCTTTCACGGCACGGAGATGCCGTACCGGCTGGCCCTGACGCGAATTGTCCTGACATTCACGCTGCTGTTCCCAACGGCCTACCGCTGGTTCTATTCCCGCGAAATCTTCTCAACCGACGGCGCGGGGATTTCGCTCTGGAGCATCTACAGCTTCCCGATGCCGTGGCTGGAACCCAACGGCACAGTGGTCGTCGCCATCCACAGCATTGTGATCTTGGCCCTCGTTGCGTCCTGCGTCGGCTGGTGCACGCGGTCGTCGCTGATCCTGGCGACGACTGGTTACACGTATTTGAACCTGCTCGATATCCTCTCGAGCTTGAACAAATCGTCGGCAATCGCGTCGCACGTGCTCTTTTTCCTGTGCTTTTCGCAGTGCGGCGCCGTTTGGTCGGTCGATAGCTGGCTCGCGCGAAGGCGGTTGCTCCGCCAGGGCCTTCCGCCCGGACTGATTCCCGGCCCCGCGCTCGGACCGCGATGGCCCCGACGGCTGATCCAATTGCTGCTGGCAACCATTTATCTGAGTGCCGGCGTGACCAAGCTCGCGGTCCGGGCCTATTTCACGGGGGAGCATCTCCAAACCTGGATGCTCTCGACAATCCACACCCCGAATTTGCTGGGCGGCTACCTCGCGCTGCACCCCTCGCTCGTGATTGTATGCGCCTATGTCACTGCATTGTGGGAGCTTTTGTTCATCTTCTTGGTGTGGAAGCCAATCCTTCGCCGCGTCATGCTGCCATTGGGGATTTTCTTTCATGTGCTGACCTGTTTGACCCTGGGGCTGTTCATCTTCCCGATGATCTGCGTGTCGGCCTACCCGGCGTTCGCGACCGATTCGGAGATCGATTGGCTGCGCCGCACCGCAGCAAACTTGTGGAACTGGATCGCGGCGCGACTCGGCTTTGGCATTCGTGGGCTTGCCGCCTTGGGGCGGAGTCTGCCTGCGATCGAACCGGCCTGGAGCCGCGGCGCGTTCGTGGCGGCCTTGTTAGGCACGGGCGTCGGCGGCGTCGCTCTGGAGTACAAGCTCGACCGCTACGGCCTGCGCCGCCCCGAGGGCCCGTACAAGCTCCAGGAACTCGATCCGCAGGAAGTCGCGGAACTTGTGACGCCAACCCGCCGAATCGAACACGAAGACAAAGTGCTGAATTTCGACGTGGGCTCGATCTTTGTCGGCGGCTGTCTCCTCGATCGACGCACGACGTTTCATCAGGGTGAAACGTTGCGCGTGCAATGCGGGCTGGTTCCTCCCCATGAAAACATGTGGATTCAGTGCAACCTGCACGACTCGCAGAACCGCGTGGTGGACACCATCGGCCTGTTTCTCTCCTGCGACATGCTGCGGGCGCTCTTTTATTACAACATCGGCGATTGCGTGATGCCGGGCGAGTACTCGCTCGTGCTGAAAATTGGCGGCGACGAAATCATGCGACGGAAGGTCACCATCCTTCCGCGCTCGACCGCTTGCGCAGCCAACTAAGGCGGGCAGCCGCTGAGGCGGTCGAAGTCAAGGGGTCTCTCGCCGGGCCTCGCGCAGCACGGCCCAGCAGGCTGCCAGCGCGTCGCGCACCGCGCGGACGTCATGAACCCTGAGGATGTCCGCGCCGGCAAGGGCCGCCGCGACAGCGACGCCAATTGTCGCGGCCGACGCTTCATCCAGCGTCCGCCCCAGAATTTTCGCCAGGAACCGTTTGCGCGAGTGACCGATCAAGATGGGCCGGCCCAACGCCCGCAACCGCGAGATGTTCTTGAGGATCGTCAGGTTGTGGTCCGGCGTTTTGCCGAATCCAATGCCTGGGTCGATGACCACGCGCTCCCGCTCGATGCCGGCCTTTTCGAGCGCGACCAGCCGCTTGGAAAGGAAAGCGGTCACCTCGCCAACGACGTCGGCGTAGCGCGGGTCGATCTGCATGGTCTGGGGCGTCCCCTGCATGTGCATGCAGATCACGCCGGCCCGCGCCTTCGCACAAACGTGGAGCATGCGAGAATCAAAGCGCAAACCGGAAATATCGTTGACGATCAGGGCTCCGCCGTCCAAAGCGCGCTCGGCCACGGCCGCCTTGGTCGTGTCGACCGAAATGGGGACCGAGACGCGTTTGGCCACCTCCGTGATGACCGGAACGACGCGACGGATTTCCACCTCTTCTTCAATTGCTGCCGCTCCGGGGCGGGTTGATTCGCCGCCGACATCGAGCAGATCGGCCCCCTCGGCGGCCAGTCGCTGGCACTGCTCAATCGCACGCGCGGGGTCGAGAAACTGGCCCCCGTCGGAAAAACTGTCGGGCGTGAC
>Ga0187781_10003334_pt1 | contig 12114 bp, 10 predicted proteins | sample 0715_SJ02_MP02_2_FD_132447 | JGI IMG/M metagenome (GOLD analysis project Ga0187781, IMG submission 132447) | Tropical peat soil microbial communities from peatlands in Department of Meta, Colombia - 0715_SJ02_MP02_20_MG | ecosystem: Environmental > Terrestrial > Soil > Wetlands > Peat | place...
AGAGGGTGTCATGAGTCAGCTACAGGCCAAAGCCTTGTCTTTTCGTATCCAGCAGTTGGATATGCCGGAAAAACTGTCCAGCTTGTGTCGCGAGCTGTCCGCTCTGGTACCGGACCGTTTTGCCGGTCCATGGTCGGAAGATGAGTTACGGGAGTTACTGCAAGGCTGGAGGATGATGGCCTTCTGCCAGGAGGGCGATATTGTCTGTGCCCATCCGTTTCACTCCGAAGATGGTTTGTTTCGTACCGTGGTATTTGCCGCCGGACATGACTGAGCCGGCTTATAAAGGAATGGCGGCAGCGACTGGGTGTAGATGGCAAGTCTGAATGTGATCATTGATCACGCCGGTGGCCTGCAAGTAAGCGTAAATGACCGTAGAGCCAACAAAATTCATGCCGGCCTGTTTCAGTGCCTTGCTGACTCGGTCAGATAAAGGGCTGCTGGCAGGAACATCCGCCTTGGTCTGCCAATGGTTCTGAATACTCTTGCCATCGGTGTGTGCCCATAGCCATTGATCGAAACTACCGTATTGCTGCTGCATTTGCAGAAAAACACGTGCATTGCGGATGGCGCTGTTTATCTTCAGGCGATTGCGCACAATTCCACTGTCTTGCATCAGCCTTTCCACATCCAGCTCTGTCATGGCAGCGACCTTGTTTGGGTCAAAGCCATGAAACGCCCGCCGATAACCTTCACGTTTGCGCAGGATGGTAATCCACGACAGGCCAGCCTGTGCACCTTCCAGTATCAGCATTTCAAACAGCTTGTCGTCATGATGCTGCGGGCGGCCCCATTCCTGATCATGATAGGCAATATAAAGGGGATCATCGCCGCACCAGGGGCAGCGGGATGCAGAGGGGGTAAGCATGGCGTAACTCCTGCCGCCGCGTAGAGGGCGGCGGCATTGTCAGGCTGTTGTTTAGTTATGCAACAGGATGTCGCATTGCAGGCCGGTTTTTTGCATGGCCTGGCGGTTGCGATGATTGATGATGAGGGGGTTCCTGATATTGGCGCGCAACTGTCCCAATGCCGGGTGAGATTCTTCGCTGGTCTTGTCGGTATACAGCAGGATCAGGATGGCAGCATCTTCCGTTTGCTTCAGACCGATACTGCCGGTTTCAGCCTCATCCAGATTGATATTGTAATGCAAGCCCAGATGCTCGGGAGTGGTCACGCTAAAGGTGATCCCCGGTTCGTTGAGCGACTGCAACCAGAATATCGATGGCTTGCTCAAGTCTGCATTGTGAAACAGTTTGAATTCCGTGCAATTCTCCAGACCCGGTATGCCCTGGGGGAAGGTAATGATGGTGCTTTCATCGATGTCGATAGTGCCAAGCTGGCTGGAATTGAAAAGCATGGGATACTCCTTGAAAGGGTTAGGGGCATTATGCATCAATCGCTAGCTTGTCGCATGCCAGTGCGCTGAATTTGCTGCCATGGCCGACTGCGCTGGTAAAACGCTGTCGTGTACGGGCACAAGTGCATAGAATGCAGCTCATGATCATGACTGACTCCTTATACCCCAGCATTCTCGCCGCTTTATCAAGCGATGATCTGGCTGAAAAACTGATGCAGACCGAGGCGCTGTGGACTGACTGGCAGTCTGGCAGACTTGTACGCACAACGGCCCCGTTACACCGTTTACCTCTTGTCGGCAGGCCAGCGCGGCCTGAGTTGGTTCACCCCAGCAAGGTGCCTCGGCGGCGTACCGGTTCTGCACTGGGCCAGCCAGCCATGTTGCATGCCATTGCGCATATCGAATTCAATGCAATCAATCTGGCACTGGATGCTGCCTGGCGCTTTCGTGAAATGCCCGATCAATTTGTCAGCGATTGGCTGCGTATTGCGGCAGAGGAGGCGCAACATTTCCGTCTGCTGCAAGGGCGTCTGCAAGAACTGGGTTTTTCGTATGGAGACTTCCCGGCACATAACGGATTGTGGGATGTCTGCCATGCAACTGATCATGATGTTCTGGTCCGGATGGCACTGGTTCCCCGCGTGCTGGAGGCCCGTGGACTGGATGCCAGTCCGGATTTGCAGCGCAAGCTGGCTCATATCGGCGATCATGCCAGTGTGGCCATTCTGGATATCATCCTGCGTGATGAAATCGGCCATGTGCAAGTAGGAAACTATTGGTTCCACTATTTGTGCAGCCAGCGTGGCTTGGAGCCGATGGCCACTTTCAATCAGCTCCTGGGGGAATATGCAATGACTGTCCATCGCGGTAGTTATAATATCGATGCCCGCCGTCTTGCCGGCTTTAGCGAAGCTGAGCTTGCGTGGCTGCAGTACGGGGTCTGAGTGCCGCGCGTTTTCCTGTCTTTTCGTTTCCGGAGTATCCGATGTTGCTGCGTTTCTTTATGCGTCTGCGGGCAAATCGCCGTCAGGCCATCCAGCTATTGTTACTGGCTACCGTGTTGTTTACTGGTGGTGCCGCCATGGCGTCCAGTACCAGCCTTCAGGTCTCTCCATTACGGTGCTTGTTGAGTGGAGTGCTGTTGCTGCTGGGTTTTGGCATGCAGTTGCTGGCCCTGCTGGCCTTGGCTAAAAGACCATGAGGTAAAAATGGCATTGAAAACAGAGGTTTAATGTCGTCTTTCTGCCCATTGTCAAACTTGACTATGCAAGGCCGCACGGCGCATAATCGCGCCGCAACATGGAAAAAGGCCCCGGATACGGCGGGGCCTTTTTGTTTTTACAGTTTTCGGAGAATCCGGATCATGGACCATCAGGCATTTTTGCGTCAGCTGGAATCCGCTACGCTGCCTGCATCCGACTTTACCCATCAGGCCCACTTGTATGCGGCCTGGGCTTACCGCCGCCAGTACCCGGCTGCCGAAGCAGCAGTGCGCTGTGCGCGTGCCTTGTCGCGCTATGCAATGGCGCAAGGGGCTGCGGAAAAATACCATCACACCTTGACCATGTCCTTGTTGTCCATTCTCTATCACCGGGTTCAGCAGTTGCCGAGCATGGCAGACGAGTGGTCCTGTTTTCTGGATGCCTGCCAGGATGTGTTGGAGGATGCCAGGAGTGTGATTCTTGAATATTACTCTGACGAGCGTCTGGAGCAGGATGCGGCTCGGCGCGGTTTCGTGCCGCCGGATCGCTTGCCGCTGCCCATCGCCTGTCTGTCTCACTAGATAAAGCGAAGCCCATCATGTTAAAAGCCCCGGAATTGCTGCTGCCTGCCGGCACGCTGGAAAAAATGCGTGCCGCCTACGACTTTGGTGCCGATGCCGTCTATGCCGGCCAGCCGCGCTACTCACTACGTGCCCGCAATAACGACTTCAAGCTCGAAGAACTGAAAACCGGTATCGACGAAGCACATGCGCGTGGCAAGCTGTTTTTTGTTGCCAGTAATCTGCTGCCACACAATAGCAAGATCAAGACCTATATGGCTGATATGGAGCCGGTAATTGCCATGAAGCCAGATGCGCTGATCATGGCCGATCCAGGTCTGATCATGATGGTGCGTGAGCGCTGGCCAGAAGTACCGATTCATCTGTCAGTACAGGCCAATACGGTCAATTACATGGGGGTGAAGTTCTGGCAGAAGCTGGGAGTGTCGCGCATCATCCTGTCACGTGAGTTGAGCCTGGATGAAATCGCCGAAATCCGTCAGGAATGCCCGGATATCGAACTGGAAGTCTTTGTCCACGGTGCCTTGTGTATTGCCTATTCAGGCCGATGCCTGTTGTCCGGCTATTTCAACCATCGAGATCCTAACCAGGGCACCTGTACCAATGCCTGCCGCTGGGACTACAAAATGCACGACACCCAGGGCGATGATGCCGGTGATGTGCAGACCATCAAGCTGGATTTCAACAAGGCCCTGGAAGAAGCAAACCAGAGCTTTGCCGCTTGTGGTGGTGCCGAGCGTCATCCGCTTGCAGACAAGACTTACCTGATTGAAGAGGGCAGCCGACCAGGCGAGCTGATGCCCATCATTGAAGATGAGCATGGCACCTATATCATGAACTCCAAGGATCTGCGTGCAGTGGAGCAGGTGGAGAAACTGGTCAGGATTGGCGTGGATTCGCTCAAGATTGAAGGCCGTACCAAGAGCCTTTATTACGTGGCCCGGACTGCACAGGTCTATCGGCAGGCGATAGACGATGCCGTGGCGGGGCGGCCTTTCGATCTGGGCTTGCTGGCCGAATTGGATGGTCTGGCCAATCGCGGCTACACCCCTGGCTTTCTGGAGCGTCATCAGACGCAAGACTATCAGAACTACCTGAGCGGGCATTCCAAGGCCAAGCAGAGCCAGTATGTTGGCGATGTGCTGGAAGTGGATGCGGATGGTTGGGCGCTGATTGAAGTCAAGAACCGGTTTGCCGTTGGTGATCGCATCGAAGTCATTCACCCGTCTGGCAATCGTGTGTTGGAGCTGTCACAAATGACGCGCAATGGCGAGGCCGTGGCAGTGGCTGCAGGCAATGGCATCCAGGTGAGGATTCCTGATATGGCTGGTATGGAAAAAGCCTTGTTGGCACGATTGATCTGATCAAATGCAAGTCGGCACTTTTGTGGTGCCAAAACCAGAGCGGGTAGCCTGTAGGGGCTATCCGCTTTTTTTTGTCATTCTGATGACAGCCAAAGAACAAAGGATTTGATCTGTGGCAAATCTGCCTCAGCCGCATGCTTGACGGAGAAAAACTTTTTTGTGCTGCAAAGCGTATTCAATACGCATGTTTGGCCAGTGGCTACGCTGCTGGCAGCTTGTCTATTGGGCTGGGTTCTGTTGGTGGGGCGTGGCGGGTAAGGTCTTGAAACATCAAGCCCGGCGCGGGTTTTGATCACATTTGATGGATATCTGGCGTTGAGTGGCGACTTATGCCGGGTTAAATGATCAGATGTTAAAAAAAGCAAGATCTTGCTTTAGTCAATGGCATTGGACTGTTGAATTTATTGCGCTGCAAAATAAATTCCTGTTGCGGCTAAATGTCTTTGTGGTTAAAAAGCTGTAACACCCAATGCAGAGATGTGGATTTTATTAAACATTCCCTGGGTGTTGTCTACATGGGAGGAAGCTTGGGTATGGGGAAGCTCTACCCTGGTCTGTTGAAGTATCTGCCCCACAATGGGGCGGTGCAAAAGCAGATCGCAGGTTTCCAGGAAAAAAATTATACAATGGCAGATGCATAGCGTATGTCATTTGTCTCTTACCCGGTGGTTGCATGCTTGATATGGTTTGGACATAGCCAGATCGGGTATGTTGGGGGTATAAGTGGTGTGCACGGTTCTTGCTAGGTTTGTTTGCAGGAATGGTGCCGATCAATACCTCAGGTATAGAGTGGGCTGGACTAGAGGGAATACCCCACCAGCCTGGCATAAGTGCAGTTCATCAGGTCCCGGACGTCCCCAGGCGAAAGGGAGTTTATGGTCTTGCAATATATTAGGAAGCCTGTAATGAAGAAGAAACTTGTCAAGAAAGTGCTGTGTTCGCTGCTGATGTTGTTGCCTAGTGCTGGCGCATTTGCAGACGACAAATCACTGAATGTTTATAACTGGTCCGATTACATCGCCAAGACGACCATTCCGGGGTTCGAAAAAGATACCGGCATCAAAGTACGTTACGATGTTTATGACGGTGATGATACCCTGCAAGCCAAGATGCTGACCGGCAAAGCTGGTTACGACATCGTGGTGCCGACTTCCAACTACATGGCCCGCCAGATCGAAGCCGGCATTTACCTGAAGCTGGACAAGTCCAAACTGCCCAATCTGGTGAATCTGGACAAGAGCCTGATGTCCAAGATCACCCCGGCCGACCCGGGCAATGCCCACGGTGTACCTTGGGCTTGGGGGACCGATGGTCTGGGGATCAACTTCACCAAGGTGAAGGCCACGTTGGGTGCTGGCGCGCCGCTGGATAGCTGGGAACTGCTGTTTGATCCGAAGAATGCCGCCAAACTGAAGGGCTGCGGTATTTCCGTGCTGGATCAGGCCAATGATGTGTTCTCCGTTGTACTGCACCACATGGGCAAAAACCCCAACAGCCACAACCCGGCCGATTATCAGGCTGCCTTTGAAGTCCTCAAGAAGATTCGCCCCTACATTACCCAGTTCAACTCCTCCGGCTACATCAATGACCTAGCCAATGGTGATATCTGTCTGGCACTGGGCTGGTCTGGCGACGTCAACATCGCCAAACACCGTGCTGCCGAGGCACACCGTCCTTACCAACTGGGTTATGTCATTCCGAAGTCTGGTGCCCCGCTGTGGTTTGACGTAATGGTGATCCCGAAGGATGCACCGCACCCGGAAGCTGCCCTGAAGTGGATCAACTACATCGAAACTCCGCAAGTCAATGCCGAGATTACGAATGAAGTGTTCTATCCCACGGTGAACGCAGCTGCCCGCAAGTTTGTCAAGCCGGAAATCGCCAACGATCCTACCGTGTATCCGCCGGAATCGGTACTCAAGACGCTGTATCTGATGGAGCCGCTGCCGGCTGACATCATGCGCCTGGAAAACCGCCTGTGGACTCAGCTCAAGACAGGTCGCTAATCCTGATGTGAATGGATGACCTGCCAAGAGCAGGAAAATCCGAGCCATGCAAACAGCCCCGCACCGCCAGCCGGTGGTGCGGCTGGCTGCGGGTGTCTGTGGCTGCTCGTTCAGCCAGTGGCGAACATGGACGGGTCAATAAGAAAGTATCTGGAGTGAGGGTTGCAGTCTGTGTTGTTACGGACTGTAGTAAAGCGAAGTCATCACATCAGGGCAGGCGTGACAGGGCCTTGATCTGATGGCTGAACAGATGTGCTTGGCAAGCCGGTCCCACCGGCCAAGTGGTGCTAAACATGAAAAGTTTCAATCTCAAGCGATGGTTACCGTCCGGCAAGACAACGGTCATCGGTGTTCCTTTCATTTTCCTGTTCGTCTTCTTCCTGCTGCCCTTCCTGCTGGTAGTGGGAATCAGCTTCTCCCAGCAGCAGATCGGCATCCCGCCGTATACGCCGCTGACCAAAATGGAAGACGATGTCTTCACGCTGATACTCAATATCAGCCATTACAAGTTCATGTTGCAGGATGACCTGTACTTTGCAACTTATCTGAGCTCGGTGCAGATGGCCTTTGTGTCCACCGTGCTCTGTCTGCTCATCGGCTATCCGATGGCCTACTACATCGCCCGTGCCGAGGGGTCTACCCGCGATACGCTGATGATGATGGTCATGCTGCCATTCTGGACGTCCTACCTGATTCGCGTGTATGCCTGGATTGGTATCCTGAAGAACGATGGTTTCCTCAACCAGTTCCTGCTGTGGCTGGGCGTGATTGATACCCCGTTGCGGCTCTATCACACCAACTGGGGCGTTTACATCGGCATGGTGTTCTCCTACCTGCCTTTCATGATCATGCCGCTGTATGCCCACCTGGTGAAGATGGATTTGCGCCTGCTGGAAGCCGCCTATGACCTGGGTGCCCGCCCGTGGAAGGCCTTTTTGCAAGTGACCTTGCCCCTGTCCAAGAACGGCATCATTGCTGGCAGCCTGCTGGTTTTCATTCCGGCGGTCGGTGAGTATGTGATTCCGGAATTGCTGGGCGGTTCGGACACGCTGATGATTGGTCGCGTGATGTGGGATGAGTTCTTCAATAATATGGACTGGCCGATGGCGGCAACCGTAACTTGCTGCATGGTGCTGCTGCTGCTGGTACCGATGGCCATGTTCCAGCACTACCAGGCTAAGATGATGGAGGAAGTAAAATGAGCATGAAACCAAGCAAACCCCTGTCCTATACGGTGCTGGGGCTGGGATACAGCTTTCTCTATCTGCCCATCGTGTTGTTGATCATCTACTCGTTCAATGAGTCCAAACTGGTGACGGTATGGTCTGGCGTGTCCACCAAATGGTATGCCGCCTTGCTGGAGGACGATGAGCTGATCACCGCAGCCTGGCTCAGTCTGAAGATCGCGCTGATGACGGCCACCGCGTCGGTGGTCATCGGTACCTGGGCAGGCTTTGTCATGGGGCGTCTGACCCGCTTCCGCCTGTTTCCGGTGTTTGCCGGCATGATCAATGCACCGCTGGTTATCCCGGAAGTGATTCAGGGTATTTCCCTGCTGCTGCTGTTCGTTGCCATGGAGCAGACGCTGGGCTGGCCGGCTGGCCGCGGGGTGTTCACCATCTGGATCGGTCACGTGATGCTGTGTGTATCCTATGTGGCCATCATCGTGCAGTCTCGGGTTCGTGAGCTGAATCGTTCACTGGAAGAGGCTGCCATGGACCTGGGTGCCCGTCCGCTCAAGGTGTTCTTCGTGATCACCCTGCCATTGATTTCCCAGGCGCTGATTTCCGGCTGGCTGCTGTCCTTCACCTTGTCGCTGGATGACCTGGTGCTGACTGCCTTCCTGTCTGGTCCGGGCTCTACCACGCTGCCGATGGTGGTGTTCTCGCGGGTTCGTCTGGGTCTGAATCCGGAAATGAATGCACTGGCTACCCTGTTCATCACCGTGGTATCGGTTGGTGTGGTTGCTGGCAACCTGTATACCCGTGCCGCCCAGCGCAAGCGTGACAAGGAAATGCAGCTCGCATTCAGCCAGGCTTAAGTATTCTGTGGTGTGTGGCGGCAGCAGAGGGGCATTCTGTTGCTGCCAAATAAAACAGCGTGATCGATGCAGTATGGACAAGGGAGAAGTGAGATGAAGAAATTGTTGATCAGCGCGCTGATCGCAGGTCTTCCTGGTGTTGCCCTGGCAGATGCCAAGGCTGACCAGATTGCGCAGCTGAAGGCCCAGTTAGAGGCACTGCAGGCACAAATGCAACAACTGCAACAAGCAGTGAATGCGGCAACTGCAGCCAAGGAAGCAGATTCAGCAGCGGCTGATGATGCCAACGCCGAAATGAAGCAGCGTGTCACCAGCATGGAAATGAAGGTGGACAAGCTCAATGGCGATTCCAGTGAAGGCCCGATTGCCGGTTTAAGCGTAACTGGCTATCTGGACCCGACCTATCTGTACAACCGCAATGAAAAGAGTGCTGGTTTCCAGTTCCTCAATCATAGCAACCAGTACAGCTATACCAATAGCACCTTTGGCGATGTCTACCTGGATATCAAGAAAACCTTCGGGGTAGGTCCGCTGGCACCAAGTGCCGAAATTACCATCCTGCCTAACCGCGGTAGCGGTAATACCCTGATGCAGAGTAGTGCCAGCAATGGCAGTTCGACCTCTGACTCAAGTAGCTCCAGTAGCGGTGGCCTTGGTAATATCATCAATACTGCGGTTATCACCTTCCCGCTGTCTGATACCACCTCCCTGGTGGGCGGTGTGATGAGCAGCTTTGGTGGATATGAAGTGCAGCAGTCCAACCAGATGAATACCATTACCCATGGTTTGCTGTATGACTTCAGCGATCCGGGCAACTATCTGGGTGCTGGTTTCAACTGGAGCCATGATGTCTGGTCGACCAAGTTCCTGATTGCCAACGAGCAATACCATACCGATCCGAATGTGATTGATGGCAAATCCAATAACACGCCGACGGTAACCGGTCGTCTGGACTGGAATATGACCAGTAACTGGGATATCGGCGGTTCCTTTAATGTTGGTCGTCAGACTTTGCCACCCAGTGGATCAGCCAATACCTATGGTTACCAAGGTACTGCCTCTGGCCCGTATAGCAATTATTACTTTGGCGAAATGGATGCCAGCTACACCGGTACCGATTCGGTCTATAACGCCGAAATCGACTACGGAACCCAGAAGCAGGCTGCCTGGAATGGCGGTGATGCCGTATGGTATGGCTTCTCGCTGCTGGCACACCAGAAATGGACTACTGAGTCCTTTGGCCGCATGGGTGCCACCCTGCGCTATGACTACCTGAATGATAGCAAGAACGGTGGTGGCGGCGGTGGTATTGCGCTGAATGGCACCGGTCTTGATGGCGTTAACGGCTTTGGTATTTCCCAAACCTGCCAGTCCACGGGCTCTATGGATTGTTCAGGCGCCAATCGTCAGGCTTTGACCGCAGCCCTGCTGTTCTACCCGACTGACCAGTTGACCCTGAAGGTGGAACTGCGTCACGACTGGGCCAGCCAGGCTGTATTCCAGCGTGCTGATGGTGTATACAGCAAGAGCAACGATGTGCTTGCTGCTCAGGCGATCTATACCTTCTAAGCAGCTGATATGTGACTCAATGAACGGCCCTGCGGGGCCGTTTTCTTTTTGCTCGCCATATTGCTGGCAAGCAAACGGATTGCTTCAGTGGGCATCGGTGGCAGAGGGGGGCTGTTCCTTGCCGCTGTGTCTGGAGCTTTCCTGGCTGGGGCAGGTGGGGTAGCAGGGTGTACCGGTGGGGATTCCAATGGAGGTACGCGGCATTTGTTGCAATGCAAACATTGCCCGGTAAGGCAGGGCGACATACAATCTGCACTGTTAAATTTTTCGGAAACAAAGCCAGTTCTTTGTTTCCTCGTAATACGGAACTTCGATGACACTTCTGCAATTGATCAATGCAAGGGTACAGGCGGCTTTGGCTGCTGCGGGTGCTCCTGACGCACCGGCAGTCATTCAGGCGGCCTCCAAGCCGGAATTCGGCGACTATCAGGCCAATGGCGTGATGGGCGCGGCCAAGGCGCTCAAGACCAATCCGCGGGAGCTTGCCCAGAAAGTAGTGGCTGCACTGGATTTGCAGGGTATTGCCGACAAGGTGGAAGTAGCTGGTCCCGGCTTTATCAATATCCATCTGTCTGCGGCCTATCTGGCCGGTCGTAGTGAGGCGGCACTGAAGAATGACAAGCTGGGAATTCAGCCACTCGCCAAGCCGCAGCAGGTCATGGTGGAATACTCATCCCCCAATCTGGCCAAGGAAATGCACGTAGGGCATTTGCGTTCATCCATCATTGGTGATGCGCTGGCGCGGGTCATGGAGTTTCTGGGACACGATGTGGTGCGTGCCAACCATGTTGGAGACTGGGGTACCCAGTTCGGCATGCTGGTTGCGTATCTGGTGGAGATTCGTCAGGCCGGCGATGCCGGGCTTGAGCTGGCGGATCTGGAAACTTTCTACCGCAATGCCAAAGTACGTTTTGACGAAAGCGAGGCATTTGCCAATCGCGCGCGTGAATATGTGGTGAAGCTGCAAGGTGGAGACCAGGAAGTGCTCAAACTGTGGGCGCAGTTTGTCGATGTATCGCTGGCTCATTGCGAAGCGGTGTATCAGAAGCTGAATGTCGCCCTCGGGCGCGAACATGTACGTGGTGAATCGGCCTATAACGATGATTTGCCGGTGATTGTGGAAGAGTTACGCGCTGCCGGCCTGTTGAGTGAAAGCGAAGGCGCCGAGGTGGTTTTCCTGGAAGAGTTCCGCACCCAGGAAGACAAGCCGATGGGTGTGATCATCCGTAAGAAAGACGGTGGCTTTCTCTACACCACCACTGATCTGGGCGCGGTGCGTTACCGCCACAAGGTGTTGAATCTGGATCGCGTCATCTATGTAGTGGATGCCCGTCAGAGCCAGCATTTTGCCCAGCTGTTCAGCATCTGCCGCAAGGCTGGCTTTGCCCCGGAAAGCATGAAGCTGGAACACATTGGTTTTGGCGTGATGATGGGAGATGACGGCAAGCCGTTCAAGACCCGCTCCGGTGGTACCGTCAAGCTGATCGAGCTGCTGGATGAGGCCGAGCAGCGCGCTTATGATCTGGTGTCGGCCAAGAATCCGGATCTATCGGAGGCGGAAAGGCGTGAAATTGCTGCGGTAGTGGGGATTGGTGCGGTGAAATATGCGGACTTGTCCAAGAATCGCATGAGCGACTACATCTTCAATTGGGATACCATGCTGTCCTTTGAAGGGAATACTGCCCCCTATTTGCAGTATGCCTATACCCGGGTGCAAAGTCTGTTCCGCAAGGCCGAGAACGTGGATGCCAATGCACCCATCGTGATTACCGAAGCGGCTGAAAAGCAGCTGGCTGCGGCCTTGGCCCAGTTTGAAGACACCTTGCAGGCGGTTGCTGACAGTTGCTACCCGCACTACCTGAGCGGCTATTTGTATCAAATTGCCACCTTGTTCTCGCGCTTCTACGAAGCCTGCCCCATTCTCAAGAGTGAGGGCGAGGTTCGTGCCAGTCGACTGCAACTGGCGGCGCTGACCGCCAAAACGCTGCGTACCG
>Ga0187781_10003335_pt1 | contig 12105 bp, 10 predicted proteins | sample 0715_SJ02_MP02_2_FD_132447 | JGI IMG/M metagenome (GOLD analysis project Ga0187781, IMG submission 132447) | Tropical peat soil microbial communities from peatlands in Department of Meta, Colombia - 0715_SJ02_MP02_20_MG | ecosystem: Environmental > Terrestrial > Soil > Wetlands > Peat | place...
CCTGAAGGAACTGGCGGCGATCGTGGGCGGTCACGATGACCGAGATGTACGGACGGCCGTTGGGATCGCCGGTGTCTCGCATACTCGATCCCGTCTCACTGGGGCGATGCGCGGAGAGATTCAGCGAGGGAGCCGGGGCCGTCACGGTTCACCGAAGGCGCCATTCTGCCAATTCTCAAAACGTCCACGCGAGCCGCCACCAACGGACGCCCCCCCGCAGCGGCGAGGACTACCCCTGGTGGTGATGATAGCCGACCAAGGATTTCCAGACTCGATTCACGGAGATCGCGATCCGCGGGGAAAGGGGGTACCCGAACATGAGCGCGGATGGGACGATCAACGGACGGCGGAGACCCACGCCACGGAGGACGGCGCGCATCGTCCGGCGGTACTCGTGGAAGTGGGTGTCGTTGGTGAGGAATACGAGGTGGATCACGGCGTTCGCGACCATCGGGTTGAGGGTCTCGCGCACTCCGTTCGGCTGGGAATCCAAGAGGTCGAGCATCCAAGCGATGTCGCGGGTCGCGCTCGCCCCTGGGCGGTTCCAGATCGACTGAGCCGGTCGCAGCGCTCCCTCCACCCGGCCCACGCGATACCCGGTGAGAACGCTCTGGTCCATCGCCATCCATTGTTGTTGGGTCACGGCAATCATGAACATCGTGTGGTCGGCGATCGTGAGCCGACGGAGCTCACCGATCCAGGGCAGGATCATCGATCGCCGTGCGGCGATGCAACTCGCGAGGGCCGGTTTCAGCCCTTCGCGGAACTGATTGCCCCTGCCGGTGTGGAAGAGCCGAAGCGGGCCATACCCCCGCCCCTCGGGTGGGACGTCGGTGAACGGGAGGTAGCGATTCGCGTAGAAGATAACGCGCGGGTCGGCGAACGCGTCCCGCAGGCGGGCGACCTTGCCCGGCAGGTAGACGTCATCGTCGTCGAGCAGCGCGACCGCATCCCCCGTGGCGCGCTCGATCCCCTCGGCGATCTTTCCGCCCTGGTACGGTTCATTCGTTCGGTACACCCGCGCTCCGAGGGTCTCCAGCTCCCGGTCGAGTCCGGGGTCCTGCGAGAATTTCATCACGAGGATCTCGTCCGGCTTTTGGGCTGCCGCGGAGGAGACCGCCTCTCGCAGGAACTGGACCCGGGTGTGGGCGGCGATCACGACGCTGACCCTCGTCCGGTTCCTCGCACCCGATTCGGCCGCATCCGGCTTCGGGGGTGGCGGATCGGGTGAGGGAGGACTCGCGACGACGGTCCCGCTTCGGCGCTCCTCCGTCATCGACCCTCTGCTCCCGTCGGAGGGTCGACTTCGATAAGGATTACGCGCTCGACTCCCACCGGCGGTCGTGGGGGGCTGGAGCCGTCCCAGAGCCACCTGTCCTCCTTTCCAGCGTCCAGCGAACGGCTTTTCTCAGAGCCGACCTAGGTCCGGCGTGCGGCTCGTGGTCGCCTGCCACAGCTACCATCCCGCAATCGGCGGGGTCGAGCGGCTGGTGCAAGGCCTCGTGGAAGAACTCTCCCGCCGGGGGGTCGACGTGACCGTCGTGACCCGCCAGGATCCCGGGACCGTTCGGGACGAACAGATCCACGGGGTCCGGGTGATTCGGCTTCCGATGGCCCGCCTCGGGCGCTTTCACATCCCCCGAGGGTACTTTCGCACCGTGCGGGAGCTGAACCCCGAAGTCTTCCACCTCAGCGGAAACCGGGTCTGGTGTGCGGATTTTTACCTCCCCAGGGCCCGGCGGGTCGGCTGGCCCCAGGTCATGACCGGTCACGGGTTCTATCAGTACGAGATGGGCCCAAGGGCATGGGACCGTTGGTACTTCGAGCGGTACCTTCCCGCGCGTCTCCGTTGGTTCGATCTCTATACCGCGATCACGGCGCACGAGCGGGACCAACTCCTCTCCTGGGGCGTCGATCGTGGCGAGATCGTGATGATCCCGAATGGGGTATCGCTTGAGGAATTTGCCGAACCCCGCGCCAACCCGGACGTGGTCCGGTCGAAGTGGGGCTTCAAGGCTCCCCACGTCGCGGTGTATGTCGGTGGGTTCTACGAGAACAAGCGGGTCGATCGTCTCATCCGGTCGATCGCGGCGACTCGAGGGCGATGGGCGTTGGTCGCGGTCGGGCGGGACCTTCCCGGAACCGCACACGATCGAGCCTCCATCGCTCGCCTTGCGTCCGAGACCGGCGCAGAGGTCGCCCTTTTCGATCTCCTCCCCCGGTCGGACGTCCTGGACGCGCTGAACGCCGCGGATGTCGCGGTCTTAGGAAGCTCGTACGAGGGCTTCGGGATCTTCCTCTTGGAAGCGATGGCCATGGGACGTCCGTTCGTCGCGTTCCGGACGGGCGCAGTTCCCGAGCTAGCTGCGACCGGGAGCGGGTTCTGCGTGGACAGCGAGGCGGAGTTCTCGAACGCGTTGCATGCACTGGAGGACCCCTCCGTCGGGGAAGGCATGGGATCCCGGGGCAGGGGTGCAGTCCGTCAGTATACCGTCTCGGAGCAAGCCACGCGATTCCTCCAAGCCTACCAGCTCGCGGTTCGGCGACACGCGGAACGATCGCCGGAAGCCCAGGGGTAGGCGCGGACGGGCTAGGGGTCGAAGTCGGTCTAGCCTCCTCCGCCCCCACGTGCTTCCTCGCCAAGGCGGATCCGCCCGACGAACTTCGCCGACCGGGAGGCCTCGAAGCTATGTTCCCGGAGCGGCTGGCCGCAGCCCGTCATGGAAATCGTCGTGACCGGTGGTGCAGGATTCATCGGATCGAATCTGGTCCACTACTGGCTGGATCGGCACCCGGACGATCGCATGACCGTCGTCGACGCACTGACCTATGCAGGGCGCCGGGAGTCGCTCGCGGACCTCGCCGGCGTTCCCCGATTTACATTCCTCCACCGCTCGATCAGCGACGCCGAAGCGATGAACTCGGCCGTCCGAGGAGCGGACATCGTCGTCCACCTGGCCGCCGAGTCTCACAACGACCGCGCGATCGCAGACCCGATGCCGTTTGTCGAGACGAATGTTCGGGGGACCGCCGTCCTTCTCGAGGCCTGCCGGAAGCAAAGCGTTCCACGGTTCCACCACGTGTCGACGGACGAGGTCTACGGGTCTCTTTCGCTCGACGATCCCGCACGGTTCTCCGAATCGACGGCGTACCGTCCCCGCGGGCCGTACTCCGCCACCAAGGCCGGCTCCGACCACCTTGTCCGGGCGTGGTACGAAACGTATGGCCTTCCTGTGACCGTTTCAAATTCGGGGAACAACTTCGGTCCGTATCAGTTTCCCGAAAAGCTGATCCCTCTCGCGATCACGCGCGTGCTCCACGGCGGGAAGGTCCCTCTGTACGGCGACGGTCAGAACGTGCGGGATTGGATCTACGTGCTCGACCACTGCGCGGCGATCGATCTCATCTCCCATCGCGGGGAGATCGGGACGACGTATCTCGTCTCGGCAGAGAACGAACTCTCGAATCTGGACGTCATTCGCCGGATCCTCCGGTTGATGGGTCGGACCGAGGACCGGATCGAGTGGGTTGCGGACCGTAAGGGCCACGACCGTCGTTATGCGCTCGACCCTCACCGGTTGCGAGAGAACCTGGGATGGAGGCCGGAGGTCACGTTCGATGACGGCCTCCGCACAACGATCGAGTGGTACACGAAGCACGAGGAATGGTGGGCTCCGCTGGTCGGGGACGTCGGAGGGAGGTCGCCGTGACCCGATCCACCGAGGGACCCGGACCCTCATCTCCCATCCGCATCGAGTCTCCCCCGGAGATTCGGCTCCACGGGATTCACCCGGTCCCTCGGGTCTTCCATGGGGACCCCCGGGGATTCCTTGTGGAGACACTTCGGGTGGATGACCCGGCAGGCGCAGGAAGCCACTTCCGGATGTCCTACACCTCTCTGACACGGCCGGGCCAGTTCCGCGATGCGGACCGCTGGCACGTCCACGAGGTGCAGACGGATCGATTCATCGTGCTCCTCGGCGAGATGATTCTTGCGTTGTGCGACCGGCGGCGCGATTCACCGACCCGCGACCGTCTCGCCGTGGTGCGGATGGTCGGCGCGCCGTACGTCGATCGCGCGGCGACGGGAGCGTCCTCCGAGCCTCCCTCGTTCCTCGTTCCGATTCCTCCCGGGGTGCTGCACTGTATCGGCAATCTCTCCAGCGAGCCGTTTGTCCTACAGAACTTCCCGACCGAACTCTACAATCCCCAGGACGAGGGTCGGGTGCCGTTCGCAGAACTGCCGATTCCCTCTCTCGGAAGACCGTTCTCCTGGGACCTGGTCCCACGACCCCCCGCCCCGCGATAGGTGCTGCCGTGGCCGAAGTGTTGGTGCTGGGGGCGACATCGATGGTCGGCTCGCACTTCGTCTGCCACGCTGGCCTGTCGTGCTCCGCGGCGGGTCGGACCGATCCTCGAACCGTCGGAATCCCCGTAGAGCGATTTGACCCGGTGGAGCTTGCGAACCCGCTCGCGCTGCACCGGGCCGTGTTCGAGGCACCCGAGCCCGTCGTCGTCAACTTTGCGGCGATCACCGACGTCGACGGGGTCGAATCGCAGCGCCCGCCCGATTTGAACGCGGCCGCGGGCGACGCGTGGGCGGTGAATGCCCTCGCGCCGGCGTACGTGGCCCATGCAACGAACGAATCGAAGAAATTCCTCGTCCAGCTCTCGACGGACTTCGTCTTCGACGGCGAGCGCGGACCGTACGATGAGTCGGCCCCCCGTTCCCCGTTTTCGCCACGGGTCAGTTGGTACGGCTGGACGAAGAGCGAGGGGGAACGTCGCACGTCCGTGATGGACCCATCGGCCGCGATCCTCCGGATCGCGTATCCGTACCGATCCGACTTCCCCGCCAAGCTCGACTTTGCTCGAAGAATTCTGCAACGCTACCGGCAAGGGTCGCTCCCATCCCTCTACACGGATCAACAGATCTCCCCCACCTGGGTTCCCGACGTGACGAACGCGCTCCAGCTCCTGATTCGGGGCCGGACGTCGGGGGTCGTTCACGTAGCATCCCCCACCCTCACGACGCCGTTCGAGTTTGCCACCGAGCTTCTCCGCCGAGCGGAGGGCCGGGCGGTCGATATCGCCCGAGGGTCGTTGGAAGCAGCCCCCCGAGACCCTCGCCGCGCGCCCCGGCCCCTTCACGGTGGACTTCGGCCCGACCGCGCGAAGAGCCTCGAGATTCCCCTGACCCCGTGGCCGGCCGGCATTGAGCAGCTCCTCGCGTCCCAGGAGAGCCGGCCGTGAAGGGCCTCCTGTTGGCCGGAGGGCACGGCACCCGGCTGCGTCCGCTGACATTCACCGGCAACAAGCACATGATCCCCGTGGCAAATCGGCCGATTCTCCTCTACGGTCTTGAGCATCTGAAGGCCGCCGGGATCCGGAAGGTCGCGATCGTCCTTGGTCCGATGCACGAGGGGATCCAAGAGGCGGTGGGGGACGGCTCGCGCTTCGGACTTGAGGTGAGCTACATCCACCAGGGGCCACCGAAGGGTCTCGCACACGCCGTGGCCTGCGCGCGTGAGTTCTTGGACGGCGAACCGTTCGTGATGTATCTCGGAGACAACCTTCTCCAAGACGGGGTCCGGCCGTTCGTCGCCACGTACGAAGCCTCCCGGCCGGACGCCGTCATCGGGGCGACGCCGGTCCCGGACCCGCGACAGTACGGGGTCGTCGAACTCGACGGCGAGCGGATCGTGTCGATCGAGGAAAAGCCGGCCCACCCCAAGAGCAATCTCGCGCTCGTCGGAGTCTACCTGTTCACCCCCTCCGTCTTCGAGGTGATCGACCGGCTGAAACCTTCCGCGCGCAACGAGCTCGAAATCACCGAGGCGATCTGGGGCCTCCTCGAGAGCGGTCGTCGAGTGGTCGTCCAGCACGTTCGTGGATGGTGGAAGGACACCGGCCTTCCCACCGATCTTCTCGAAGCGAACGAGCGGGTTCTCTCGACCCTGGGGCCGAAGGACGTCGACGCGCTGGGGGAGGTGCGTCCGGGCGCGCGGGTCCGCGGACTCGTGGGAATGGGACGTGGTACGATCGTCGAGGCCGGGGCCGAGGTCGAGGGGCCAGCGATCCTGGGCGAAGGGGTGCGGATCGGGCCCGGCACCCGGGTCGGGCCCGGCACGTCGGTCGGGGCGGGAGGGGTCCTGCTCGGCTGTTCCGTCCGCCGATCGATCCTTCTCGATCGGGTGCGGGTCGAGGGTCCGGTCCAACTTGTGAACAGCATCCTCGGTAGGGACGTCACCGTCCGGTCCGCCCGACCGTCCGAGACAGAGGCCGAGATCATCGTGGGAGATTCAGCTCGGATCGTCCTCTGAGCTGAAGGTCGTCCCGCAGGGATCGGGCCCGAGAGCGATGGGTCACGGACCCACCGTGCGGCCCTGGCGGCTTTCTCGGCGATGGGGCTGCCCGAATTTGAATCGGGGTCCCGGGCTCCCAAAGCCCGAAGGATGGACCAGTAGAGCGGTGGGAGGGTGGGGCCTCCCGACCGTAGCTACCCCACAGCCCCGCATCGACCCTAGACCGCCTTGATCCGCTTGAGGGTTCGCCCAATGCGGCACTCGACGGGGCCGGGCTCGACCGTGTCGATATGGAACGTCTGCTTGGCGGGCAGAGAGGGCCCGGCACATACCCACCAGGTCGGGCAGTCGAGGCGGCGGCACGGATATCGTCCCGCCTCGATCGAGCTGCCTGCGATCGCGCTGCCCGCATCCACGACAAGCTCCCGGGCAATGGGCGCGACCTCGACCACGTGCGCATCGCTCTCTTGGAGGGCGCACGGATGGGTGATCGACCGAACCTTGGTCACGACGTAGCGGCGCCCCGGATCGAGGGTGAGGCATGCATGGCGGTACGGACAGGTCCGGCAGACCGGTCCACCGCCCTGATAGATGAACTCGTACCCCTCGTGCGATTCGGCCACCGCGAGCAGGGTGATCTCCGCCATGCTAGCTTTCCACCACCCCGGTCGTGACCGCGAGGCGTTCGGCCGCTTCGCGGGTGAGTCCGTTGTCGCCGAGAATCGTGTATCGTTCCGGCCGGATCGCATGGGCGGACATGAGCGCTCGGACGACCTCGTCCGGCGAGACGCCGAGCTCGCGGGCCGTCGTGGGGGCACCGATCGTAAGGAGCGCGTTCTTGAGGTGCCGCCAATCGCCCCCGTGCAGGTACATCATCATGATCGCTCCGACCCCGCACTGTTCACCATGGAGGCTCGGACGCTCGGAGATCCGGTCGAGCGCGTGGCTGAACAGGTGTTCGCTCCCCGAGCACGGGCGAGACGACCCGGCGACGCTCATCGCGATGCCGGCAACAAGGATCGGGCGGATCGCGATCCAGACGGATTCCTCGAGGTTCGGTTTGATCGCATCGGAACGGTCGATGATCTCGTGCGCGGCGTACTCGGAAAGGGTCGCAGCCGTGCTCGAGTACTCCTCCCCCCGCAGACGGACCGCGAGGCGCCAGTCGAGGACCGCGGTGAGGTTCGAGATCACGTCGGCACAACCCGACGCAAGCAGCCGAAACGGTGCCTGAACAATGAGCTGGGTGTCTGCGATCACTCCAATGGGAACCGCCCCTTCGATGCTCACCCGGCTCTCGGTACCGTGGAGGCTCGCTCGCGGCGAGGAGATCCCGTCGTGTGCGGCCGAGGTCGGGAGGCTGACGAACGGTACGTGGAGACGGGCTGCGACGACCTTCGTGATATCGATCTTGCTGCCGCCCCCGACCCCGACCAAGAATCGGGCGTCCCGCTCCCGAGCTTCCTGTTCCACTCGCGCGACCTCACTCTCCGTCGCTTCGCGCGCGAGGATGGTCGACACGGAGAACCCGTCGGACCGGAGGATCTCCGTCGCCCGGTTCCCGGCCAGCTCCGCGGTCCTCGGGCCCGTGATCACAACGCCTCGTTCTACGAACCCGAAGGTCCGGCAAGTGACCGCGAGGTCGTCCAGAACTCCGTGTCCGACGAGGACGACCCGCGGGAAGACCATCCCGCGGGCCTTTCCGAAGACCGACTCGGGAGCAATCGGCGTGCTGTGAGAGAGAGAATCGCGACCCGCCATGTCCCGGAACGGCGGACGAGGGTCCTGGCTTCTTTAGCCTTCCTCACGGAAGGCCCGGTCTCCCCCCGACCGGTCAGCGGCCGGGAACGTCCCCCCAGAGAACCTTGTGTTCCTGCACCATCACCCGCACGTCGAGCCGATCCGCGAGGGCCCAGTCCGCGAGCCTCCCCGCGTCCGTGCCCCAGACGGGCTGGAAGACGACGGTCGCGGAACCGGGGTACCTCCGCAGCACCCTCTTCGCGTAGAGATAGTCCCGGCGGTCGCCGATCACGAACTTGAGAACGTCGACCCCCCGAAGGAGGGGAAGGTTCTGCCATCGGTTCCGGGCCTCCATCCGCGACGAGGGGCATTTCACGTCCACGCTGAGTACAACGTTCGGGATCGCGAGGTACGGTGTTACGTCCAACGAGCCTCCGGTCTCGATCACGGTGTGGATTCCGCGTCGAGAAAGGGCCCGGACAAGAACCGGGGACTCCGGTTGAAGCAACGGCTCCCCACCCGTGAGACAGACGTGTCGGGTCCGGTTCCGCTTGATCTGACCGAGGAGGGAGCGGATTGAGCGCTCACGACCGGGCCCGAACGAGTACTTCGTGTCGCACCAGGAACAGCGGAGATTGCACCGGGCCGTACGGACGAAGGTCGTCCGGACTCCGGTCCAGGGACCCTCGCCTTGAATCGAATGGAAGACCTCGATGATCCGCATGGACGTTCTAGAGAATCGTCGCGAACTATCTCGTTTTCAGCCCGTTGCCGCCGCTCCCGAGCATCGTTCATATACCGTGGTCGTGTCAAAGCCGCGCTATGGATCTCGCACGGATGCGTCGATGGCAGGACGCGTGGGCCGCCGCTGGGCTCGCGACCGGCCAGAGAGTGTCGGGCCGGGGGAAGTTCTACGCCCTCATCGCCTATCCCGGGACGAGCGGGTTCTTCCACGTCGGCCATCTGCGCTCGTTTGCCTACACCGACGCCCTCCATCGGTATCATCGGATGCGTGGAGAGTCCGTCCTGTTCCCATTCGGGATTCATGCCTCGGGCCTACCGGCCGTGACGTGGGCGCAGAAGGTAAAGGACCGAGATCCCGAGACGATCGAGCAGCTCGAACAGCGCGGTGTGACTCCGGCGCAACGGCAGCGTCTTGAGGACCCGGAGGCGGCCGCGCGGTTCCTCGGGGAGACGTACCGGGAGGTCCTCCGAACGATCGGCGTTCTCGTCGACGGATCGACGTACCTCACGACGGTCGACGACGATTACCGGGCGTTCATCCGATGGCAATTCCACGCCCTCCACGCGACGGGGTCCCTCGTCCAGGGGTCGTACTTCGCCTCGGTCTGCCCCGTGTGCGGACCGGTCGCCGTGGATCCGTCAGAGACCGACCTCTCAGCCGGTGGAAACGCGGAAGTCGTTCACTTCACGACCGTCCCGTTCCGTCTCGACGACGGCCGGGTGCTCCTCACCGCGACCCTCCGCCCCGAGACCGTGTACGGGGTCACGAATCTGTGGGTCGAGCCCGGCGGAATGCTCGTCAACTGGCACCACGGTTCGACGTCGTTCCTCGTGGCCCGCCCGGGCGCCGAACGATTGGTGGAGCAGCTCGGGGGCCGTATCGGCCACGACGAACCGGCGGCCGACCTTGTCGGGCATGCCGTGACCGTGCCCCTGCGGGGGATCCGGGTGCCAATCCTCTCGAGCTCCTTGGTCGACCCCAAGGTCGGCACGGGGGTCGTGATGAGCGTTCCGGCCCATGCTCCGGCGGATGCCGCAGCCCTCGCCGAGCTCGATCTCGAGACCCGCTCCCGTCTTGGACCCCCTCCGGTCCTCCTGGAAGTGCCTGCCGACGCGACTCTCTCGGCCTCTGAGCGGCTGCTCGCGGTCGGAGAAGGTACCCCGGCGGAGAGGGCGCTGAAAAGCTTCGGCGCCAAATCTCTCCGGGACACGGAGACGCTGGCCGACGCGACGGAGCGACTCTACCGGCTCGAGTACGTTCGCGGTCGGATGACGATCCCTCAGCTCTCGGGCATCTATGTGCGAGACGCCCGCGAGCGGGTCGCGCACGAGCTCGCCGAAGGCGGGGAGAGCTTCGAGCTCCAGGAGTTCTCGGAACCGGTGATCTGCCGCAATGGCCACGAGGTCGTCATCCGACGAGTGCCGGACCAGTGGTTCCTCCACTATTCCGATCCCGCGTGGAAGAAGACCACCCAGTCGGCGGCCTCCCAGATGATCTGCTGGCCGGCCGACTTCGGTCGGGAATTGCCCGGGATCCTACAGTGGTTCGGGGACCGACCCTGCACTCGAAAGGGCCGGTGGCTCGGGACTCCCTTTCCGCTCGACCCCCAGTGGCTGATCGAGCCGATTGCCGACTCGACGCTCTACATGGCCTACTACATCGTCCGCCGATTCGTCTCCAGCGGGCGCCTTTCGGTCTCCCAACTCACGGACGCATTTTTCGACTACGTCTTCCGCGGCGTGGGACCCGGGGAGCCCACGGTCGACGCCTCGCTCCAGGACGAGGTGCGCGACGAGTTCCGGTACTGGTACCCGCTCGACATCAACATGGGTGGCAAGGAGCACAAACGCGTCCACTTCCCGGCATTCCTCTACACGCATGCGCGACTCCTGCCCCCTGAGCTCCAGCCCCGCGGCATCTTCATCAACGGTTGGATCACCGGACCGTCGGGCGCGAAGCTCTCGAAGAAGGAGGTTTCGAGCAAGGGCGGACGGATCCCACCGATCGATCGGGTGCTCGAAGAGTGGGGGCCCGACGCGCTTCGATTGTACTATGTGATGGCCGCCTCGCCCGCCCAAGACACCGAGTGGGACCCCGAGCCGCTCGAGGGCGCCGCTCGCCGGCTCGAGGAAGTCGAGCGCTTGGTCCGGGACGCCGCGGGGGATTCGGAGGGGCCGCCGGAACTCGACGCTTGGCTGTTCGACGCGCTCCACCGATTGCTCGGCGACGTCCGCGACGCCTACGCGTCGACCGACGTCCGCCTCGCGGCCGAACTGACCTATGTCACGCTGCCGACCCTCTTGCGGCGGTACTACCTGCGCGGGGGCAATCCCTCCCGGGCCACGGCGCAGGTCCGGGATGCATGGATTCGGCTCCTCTCTCCCATCACCCCCCATCTCGCGGAGGACCTCGCGACCCCGGGAGCTCCGGAGCTCGTGGCCGTCCGCCCCTTCCCGGATCCCGAGGAGTTCCCTCCGTCAGAGATCGCCGAGGCGCGCGAGTCGTTCCTCAACCGCGTGGAGGAAGACCTGCGGGCGGTGCTCCGGCCCATCGCCGAGCGCGGCGGGCAGACTCCCGAGGAGGTCGTGTTCTACGTCGCCGATCCTTGGAAGAGTACCGTCGAGAAGTGGATGCGGGAATCGGCCGCGCGGGGGGAGTCCCTCTCGATTCGTGAAGCCATGGAACGAGCGGCCGGGCATGCCGACGTCGCGGCGCACCGCGCCGAACTGGCGAAGTACGTGCAGCGAGTGACGCCGATGCTCCGCGCCGAGCCGCCTCCCGGTCCCCCGGTCGAGGAGCGCGCGACTCTGCGCGCGGCCGAGGGGTACCTGGTCCGCCGATTCGGGTTCCGCGCGGTGTCGATCCTCCGGGAGTCCGAGGCGGAGTCCTCCGACCCCCTCGGTCGACGGGAGCGCGCGCGGCCCGGAAGACCGGCGTTCTACCTCGTCCAGCGCGGCGTGGCACCGGAAAACCCCTGAACGCGCACGGGGTCGATTCACGGCGGAGCCGACAGGATCCTACCGGGCACGCTGTCGTCGCCGGCGAGATCGGTCCCTTGGAAAATTAAGGTACATTCGGGAGGGAGTAGGATGGGCCGAGATCCTCCGGTACTTCGCGCTCTTCTTCTCGGAGTAGCTCCGTCGCACGGGTCCTGAGATTTCGAAGTAGATCAGCTGTCCGACCGGCATCCCGGCGTACACACGAACCGGGAGCTTCACGCTCATCTCGAGTGTCCAGTAGTTGCAGAACCCCTCGTCCCCCTTGCCGGCAGTGGAATGGATGTCGATCCCGAGTCGACCTACGCTCGATTTGCCC
>Ga0187781_10003336_pt1 | contig 12105 bp, 6 predicted proteins | sample 0715_SJ02_MP02_2_FD_132447 | JGI IMG/M metagenome (GOLD analysis project Ga0187781, IMG submission 132447) | Tropical peat soil microbial communities from peatlands in Department of Meta, Colombia - 0715_SJ02_MP02_20_MG | ecosystem: Environmental > Terrestrial > Soil > Wetlands > Peat | place...
ACGCTGACATGGCTGACGCTGACATGGCTGACGCTGGCATTCCCAGCGGCCGCCCGTCGATCACGGCCCGGCGGGTGGCCGCGTACCGGCTCGGCTTCACCCGGGTCCGGGCTCCCTACGGCGAAGAAGCCGCCGACGAGGCGCTGGCTTCGGACGTCGCGGCCGGCCTGGAGCCTGCGGCGGGCCGGATGCGCGAGTACCTCGACGCCCGCACCAGGTTCTTCGACCGGGTGGTGGTCGGGGCCATCGGCCGCGGCGTCCGCCAGATCGTCCTCGGCGCGGCCGGCTACGACGGTCGGGCCTTCCGGTACGCCAAGCCCGGCGTCCGATGGTTCGAGGTCGACCATCCCGCCACCCAGCGCGACAAGCGAGAACGGCTGGCCCGGCTCGGCTTCGCCGCACGCCACGTGCAGTTCGTCGAGGCCGACTTCACCTGTGATCCGGTCGCGGAACGGCTGACCGAGGCTGGGCTGGACCCTGCCCTGCCCAGCCTCTTCCTGCTGGAAGGCGTCGCGGTCTACCTGGAGCCCGCCGTCCTGGAGCGCGTCCTCGGCCAGTTCCGCCGAGTCGCGCGGGTGGGCAGCCGCCTGGCGATCAGCGTGTCGCTGTCCGGCGCGCACGGCGCGGCCAGATCCCGCTTCCAGGCCTCGGTCGCGGCCCTGGGCGAGCCGGCCAGATCCACGCTCGAAGCCGAAGCGGCCACCGCACTCCTCGCCCGCACCGGCTGGCAGGTTATGGTCGGCGACGACGCTGACGACCCCGATGCGGCCGCGCGCCGCGAACGACTCCGCTCGGCCGGCCTGCTCACCGCCAGCGCGGGCCTCACCGCCAGCGCGGGCCTCACCGCCAGCGCGGGCCTCACCGCCAGCGCGGCCCGCCCGACGGCCAGCGCCGGCCCCGCAGCCACCGGCCCCACCGGCAAGCGACAACCCCGGCAACAACAGCGGACCGAGCAACCCCACGGACCCCTCTCGGTATCTGCTCTGCTGTCCCAGGCGCTCGTCGCGCTCACGATCGAGATCGACAACGAGGCCGAACACCGCCTCCCGCACCGCACCACGAACTACGGCGGCGCCGACCAGGGCGACGGGGCCTGGCTGGTGTCGCTGGCCATGTTCGAGAACTGCCTGCGGTTCGTCACCGACGAGCCCATCACGGTGGGCGAACTCGAAACCCTGGCCCGCACCGGGACCAACCTGGACGGCATGCGCCGCTGGGGCTACATCACCATCGACGGCACCGCCAAGAAGATCCACCGGGGCCGCCCCGGTCCCGACGCCGTCCTGCGCGCCACCGCCCGGGGCCTGCGGGCGCGGGAAACCTGGCTGCCGCTGCCCACCCTCATCGAGCACCGCTGGCAGGAGCGCTACGGCGCCGAACCGATCGGCCAACTCCGCCGCTCGCTGCAAGCGATAGCTGACCGGCTCGACCCCTCGCTGCCCGACTGCCTCCCGATCCTCGGCCCGGTCCTGTTCAGCCGCGGACCGGACCCGGCTCTCCCGCCCCGGCCGGAACCGCCCGACGTCGCCACGCTGCCGCTCCTGGCGCTGCTATCCCGCGTGCTGCTGGCATTCGCCCTGGAGTACGAGCACGAATCCGAGCTATCCCTGGCCGTCGGCGCCAACCCGCTCCGCGTGCTGCGCGCAGCGGGAACGCGGCTCCGCGACCTCCCCCTCCTGACCGGCATCTCGAAAGAAGCCGTCGCCTGGGCCGTGGGCGTCCTGCTCCGGGCTCGCCTCGCCGTGGAGGAACCGGACCCCACCGGCAGCCGCGGTAAGGTCGTCCTCCTCACCCCCTCGGGTCTGCGTGCCCAGCGCCTCTACCTCGAGCTCCTGGGCGCGATCCAGGACCGGTGGCGGCAGCGCTTCGGCAGCGACACCATCGGCGCCCTGCGCCGGTCCCTCCAAGAGCTGGCTACCGGAGCCGACGGCCAGCCGCCGCCTCTGTTCCAGGCCCTCCAGCCCTACCCGGACAACTGGCGGGCGTCGGTCCGGCCGCCCCGGACGCTCCCGTACTACCCGATGGTCCTGCACCGCGGCGGCTACCCCGACGGCAGCTGAGCGCGGCAGCGTAGCATTGAACTCGCCAGAGCGGACTCATGTGTTCGGAGGCTGCGGTGGGGCTGCTGCCGCGTCGGCGGACCATAGTGGTGTGGTCCTCGTCCCCCGCCCGCGGCGCCGGGCATGCTGCCCGCGAGATCACGTGGCCCGCCCGAACCGGGCGGAACCGCCGGTGGCTGCGGGCCGGTGCCCTGCTCACGATCATCGGCCTGATGCGTCTGGCCCGCACCGCGCGGAAGTACCCGCGGCCCGCGCTCTCGCTGGTCGGGACGGCGGTCACGGTGGTCGGCATCACCCTGCCCAGCGAGGCGGTACTCGTCTCCGGATTCGTGATCCTCCTGGTGACCCTGTTCATCCCTGATCGCACCGCAGCGCCCGTCAGGCCCTGCTCGGCCCGGCTCTGGGCCATGCCGCTCACGCCGTTCTCGCCCTCGGCCCGGCACGTACCGCCCTCGAACTAGCGCTAACTCTCTGCCTTCCGCGAGGATCGCCAGGATCTGCTCCCCGTACCGGGTCAGCTTGGTCTCGCCCACCCCGTTGACCATGGCCAGCCCGGCCAGCGTCGTCGGCGGCGCGGCGGCGATCTGCCGCAACGTCGAATCGTGGAAGATCACGTAGGGCGGCATGCCCAGCTCCTTGGCGACCCCGGTCCGCCACGCCCGCAGCCGCTCGAACACCGCCTCGGCCTCAGGTCCCAGCTCGCCAGCGGCCGGTACCGGCGCCACCCGGGACCTCCCGCCGCGCGCCGCCGAAACCGTCGCAGCCGGCGCGCCCGGCCCGCCCGGCCCGCCCGGTGCCGCCGAGCCCGCCGCACCTCGCCCAGCCCGCGAAAGGACCGACCGCGGCGCATCCCGCCGGAACACGACCGGGCGCTCCCCGCGCAGCACCTGCCCGCCCAGCTCGGTCAGCGCCAGCGTCCCGTGATCACCCTGGACCGCGAGCATCCCGCCGGCTAGCAGCTGCCGGACCACGCCCCGCCATTCGGCCTCACGCAGCTCGCCGCCGACCCCGAACACCGACAGCCTATCGTGGCCGTACGACATTACTCGCGGCGTCTTGCGCCCGAGCAGGATGTCGATCGACTGCCCCGCGCCGAACGAGGGGCCCCGCAATCGCGATAGCCGCACCACGGTCGACAGCAGCTTCTGCGCCGCGACGGTGCCGTCCCACACCGAAGGCGGCGACAGGCAGGTATCGCAGTTGCCGCACGGGCCAGCAGAATCCTCGCCGAAGTAGGCCAGCATCTGCGCCCGGCGGCAGCCCGCCGTCTCGCACAGCGCGAGCATCGCGTCCAGGTGCGCGACCAGCCGCCGCCGGTGCGCGATATCGCCCTCAGAATCGTCGATGAGACGCCGCTGCTGCACCACGTCGGCCAGCCCGTAGGCCAGCCACGCCGTGGCAGGCGCGCCGTCCCGCCCGGCGCGCCCGGTCTCCTGGTAGTAGCCCTCGACCGACCGGGGCAGGTCCAGGTGCGCGACGAAGCGGACATCCGGCTTGTCGATGCCCATGCCGAACGCGATCGTGGCCACCATGATCAGCCCGTCCTCGCGGAGGAAGCGCGACTGGTTGACGGTCCGGGTCCGCGCGTCGAGCCCGGCGTGATACGGCAAGGCCACGAATCCCTCGGAACAAAGGAACGAAGCCGTCTTCTCCACCGAGGCCCGGGACAGGCAGTACACAATGCCCGCCTCGCCCGGGTGCTCGGTGCGCAGCAGCCGCAGCAGCTGCTGTGACGGCGAATTCTTCGGCTCGATCCGATAGGTGATATTCGGCCGGTCAAAGCTGGCCACGAAGTGCCGGGCCTCGCCGAGCCCCAGCCGGGTCACGATCTCGCCCAGCGTCTGCTTGGTCGCGGTGGCCGTCACCGCGATCCGCGGCACCGAAGGCCACCGCTCGTGCAGCACGGACAGCCCCAGGTAGTCGGGCCGGAAGTCGTGTCCCCACTGGGCCACGCAGTGCGCCTCGTCGATCGCGAACAGCGCCACGGTCCCCTGGTCGAGCAGCCGCAGTGTCGAGTCGGTCGTCAGCCGTTCCGGCGCCAGGTACAGCAGGTCGAGCTTGCCGTCCATGAAGGCGTATTCCACGCCCCGCCGCGAATCCGGATCCTGCGTCGAGTTCAGGAAATCCGCCCGCACGCCGAGCAGCCGGAGCGTGTCCACCTGGTCCTGCATGAGCGCGATCAGCGGTGAGATGACCACCCCGGCGCCGTCCCGCACCAGCGCGGGAATCTGGTAGCAGAGCGACTTGCCGCTGCCCGTGGGCATCAGCGCGACCGCGTCCCCGCCGCCGCACACGTGCTCGATGATGTCCTGCTGCTGCCCGCGGAACGAGCTGTACCCGAACACGCGGTGCCGTACCTCGGCCGCCGCCTCGCTGATTCCGGTCCCGGGCACGCCCACGCGGGCGATTCTATGGCCCGCCTCCGTCATAACTCGTCGATCAGATGCCGGAAATACGAGCGCCCTATCAGCCGGCATCCTCCATGAAAGCATTTTTGGACAGAACGGGCCGTGGTGCGTCTCGCCCGTCATGCACTAGCGTGCCCAGCGTGGACGCTGCGCTTGCTGACCGCCTGGCCATCAGGGATGTCGTCGAGACCTGGGCGAACGCCAGGGACTCCCGGGACTGGGAGGCCTTCCGGGCCTGCTGGCACGAGGACGGCTACATGATGGCCACCTGGTTCCAGGGCCCGAAGGAAGATTTCATCCGGGTCAGCCAGGAAGGCGCGGCCCGCGGCGTCAACATCCTGCACTTCACCGGCGGTGTCCGGATCACCCTGGCCGGCACCCGCGCCATCGCCCAGACCCGGATGACGATCATGCAGCGCGCCGAGGTGCACGGCGTGCTCTGCGACGTGGCCTGCACCGGCCGGTTCTATGACTTCTTTGAAAAGCGGGGGGTTGGGCCCGCCGCCACAGGCGGCAAGACCAGCAGGGTCGTCCCCCCCGAGCCAGCGGAGCAGCCGGACGGCAGATGGGGGATCGTGCTGCGCCAGCCCATCTACGAGAAGGACCGGCTGGACCCGGTCGACCCGGCCGCCACGCTCACCCTCGATCCTGATGTGCTGGCCCGCTTCCCCGAGGGCTACCGGTACCTGGCCTACCTGCAGGTCCAGGTCGGGTACCCGGTGAAGCCCGACATGCCCGGCCTGACCGGCCCCGAGGTGGAGAAGTTGTACCAGCGTGGCGCCGCCTGGCTGGCCGGCCAGCCCGTAGCCCCGTAGCGCCGCAGCCACCCGGCCGCGGGGCCGGCAGAAACCCGCGCCGAACGGCAGTTCGCGTTCACCTTCGGGTCGCGGTCGTCACCGCCGCGCCGACGATCGGCTCCGCTTGGCAAGGTGGCTGTTGGCCTTGACCGCCGGGAGGGTGCCTGACCGGTCCGGGTCCGCTGCGGGGAAGGGACCAGTCAGAGCGCGCGGTCTTCCAGGAGCGCGCGCAGGTTGTCCGCGGCGGTCTCGAAGTGCTTCTTGGTCAGGCGGACCACGAGCGGCTCGGCCAGCTTGAAGAAGCCGCGGCTCTCGCCGCGGTAGAAGCTGGTCACCTGGGTACCGGCCGCCACCGGTTCCACCGTGGTGTCGATCTCGATGTAGAACGGCCCGGCGGTGCTCTTGGTCGCGAACTGCTTGTTCTCGGTCAGGGCGGTGCAGACCGCGGGTGTCTCGTGGCCGCGTCCGAGGAACGTCCCGCGGTAGACGAGCGCGGCGCCCGGCTCGAGCGGTCCTTCGCTGGTCTGGCGGGCCTCGGTCAGTCCCGGTGTCCATACCGGAGTCCGGGTCACGTCCCGGATGACGGCGAAGACCTCCTCGACGGGACGGCCGATGGTGGTGACGATCGTGAACTCGTTCATGGCTTGACATGCCTCCTTGCATGGCTGCTCTCAAGGCCACGGTAGGGATCCGCCGTTACCGCATCGTTACGGCAGGCGGCGTCGCCGCAAACGTCTGCCCCGCGCCCCGGGCTGCTGCCGCGGGTGCGGCGGCTGGCCGGCTTGGGCGGTGCCGGTCCTCACGTGCTCGCGTGCTCGCGGTTGAGGCGGGCGTATGCCCTTCGGTTGCGCCGGTAGAACCCGACGAACTCACCGAACAGCTCGTCGTAGAGCTCTCTCGGTGCTGGATCCGGCTGGTACCTCCCGGCCAGCTGGACCTGGTCCGGGACCTGGTCGAAGGTGAGCTCGCCGAGCGCGACCGCGGCCAGCAGGCCGACTCCTCGCGTGCCCGCGTTCACCGGGTCGGCCACCTGCTCGATGGTGCGGCCGAGCACGTCGGCGAAGATCTGGCACCACAGGTCCGAGCGGGCGCCGCCGCCGATGAACCGGATCGGCTCCATCCGGTGGCGGGTGAACCGCTCGACGGCCTGCAGCAGCCAGCGGGCGTTGAACGCCACGCCTTCGAAGACTGCTCGCACTAGGTCGTCGCGGCAGGCCGACAGCGACAGGTTGTGAAAACCGCCGCGCACGAACCTGTCCTCTACCGGGGTCCGTTCGCCGTACAGCCAGGGGGTGAAGATCACCCCGTGGCTCCCGGGCGGGGCCTGGCTGGCCATCTTGTCGAACTGGCGGTACGCGGCGGCCGGCGGGTCGCCGCCGAACAGCACCTGGTCGCGTAGGAAGGTCAGGGCGGCGCCGGCCGTCTCCTGCTCGTCGGCGATGAAGTACCGGCCTGGTACCGGCGAGGGCAGCGAGGCCATGTTGTGCAGCAGGCTGGTCTTCTTGAACGGCACGTGGCAGGTGAGCCAGGATGATGTGCCGACGTACAGGTGGGCCTGGTAGTCGCGGGTGGCGCCGGACCCGATCGCCGCCGATTGCAGGTCAGGCGTGCCGGCCACGACGGGGATGCCGGCCGGGACGCCCAGGGCTTCCGCTGGCCCGGGTGAGAGCGGGCCGAGGATGTCGGTGGCGGCGAGCAGTTCCGGCAGCCGCGACCGCTCGATCCCGGCCAGCCGCAGCAGGGCCGGATCGTAGCGGATGCGGTCCGGGTGGCGGTTGTCGGTCAGCCAGTGCAGCGCGATCGAGTCGAATGATGCCGCCAGCCGTCCGGTGAGGCGGGCGTTCAGCCAGTCCTTGGGCTCCAGGAACGCATGGGCCCGGCGGTAGGTCTCCGGTTCCTGGTGCTTGAGCCACAGGATGTGGGCGATGGGGTCCTTGCCGCTGCGTCCGGGGATCCCGGCCGTGGTCCGCACCCATCGGGCCAGCTTGACCACCCCGTAGCCCTGCACCCGCACGATGCCGCCGGTGACGTGCCGCGCGTACGGCGCGCCGCGGGAGTCCATCCAGATGATCGCGTCCCGGATGGGCTGGCCATGCTCGTCGACGGGCACCGTGCCTGACCACTGGGCGGTGCAGGCGACGGCCGCCACTGATCCGGCCGGGACGGCCTGGCGCGCCATGAGACGGGATGACGCCTTGATGATCAGGTCCCACCAGTGCCGCGGGTCCTGCTCGGCCCCACCGCCGGGGAGCAGACTCACCTGGTGCGTCTCCTGCTCCGACGCGACGACCTGCCCGGCCGTGGATACCAGGGCGACCTTCAGCGCCGAGGTGCCCAGGTCGATGCACAGGACATGACGCGCCATTCCTATACCTCGAAGAGCATGTCGAGGTAGCCGGTCAGCAGCTGGCGGACCACGTCCGCAGGCAGGGCGGCGGCCATGCCGTAGACCGGCGCCATGCCGGTGCTGACGCCCGGATTGGAGCGGACTTCCTGCACCGACGCGGCCAGGTCGTCAAGGAAGCGGTCAGCCACTCCGGGCAGGGTGTGGCGCAGCGTGACCGCGATGTGGACCGCGGCGGGGCGCTGCAGGCCGTTCAGGCTCCAGCCGCGGTGGGACATGTTCTCCATCACCTGGTAGACGTCAAGGCCATCGTCGGCGGCGAACGCGGTGACCCACAGCGGGTCGCCGAGCACCCGCAAGCCGGGTATGGCCGCGACGCCGTCCCGGATCCGCGCCCCGGTCTGGAGGATCTGCCGGGCCGCTTCGGTGTAGCCGCGCTCCCCGATCGAGACCATGGCCGCCCAGCAGGTCGCGGACAGGGCACCGGGCCGGCTGCCGGCGAAGGTGGGAGACAGGTACAGCCCGCCCGGCCAGTCGGTCACTGTGTAGTACTGGAACTGGCGCAGTTCCCGGCCCCGGTACAGCACGACCGACGAGCCCTTGGCCGCGTAGCCGTACTTGTGCGTGTCGGCCGACATCGAGGTCACCCCGGGCAGCCGGAAGTCGAAGGGCGGTACCGGGTAGCCGAGCCGCTCGGCCCACGGCAGGATGAACCCGCCGAGGCAGGCGTCGACGTGACAGCTCACGCCGCGTTCGGCTGCCAGCGCCGCGATCTCGGGGATCGGGTCGATCACGCCGTGCGGGAACGTCGGCGCCGACCCCACCACGACCGCCGTCCGCTCGGTCACCGCATCGGCGAGCGCGACCGGATCGGCCCGGAACCCGTTATCGACCGGGACCCGGACCAGCGGCATGTCGAAAAAACGGGCGGCCTTGTCGAAGGCCGCGTGCGCGGTGACCGGCGCGACGATCTCCGGCGCAGCGATGCCGCGACGCTCGCGAGCAAAGTCCCGGTAGGCCTTCATGGCGAGCAAGATGCTCTCGGTCCCGCCGGAACTCACGGTGCCGGCCACCGGCGTTTCCGGCAGGGCATGGCCGGCGCCGAGCATGGACGCGGTCATCGCCACGATTTCCGCCTCGAACTTGCTGGCGCTCGGCCACAGGTCCGGATGGAGCGGGTTGCTCTGCGACTGCGCCGCGTAGATCCGGCCCAGGAACGCCGCGTGCTCCGGGTCACCGTGGTAGACGGCCCCGGACGCGTAGCCTTCCCGCCACGTGCGTTCCTCGGCCGCGGCCAGCTGCTCGACCAGGCCGGTCACCTCGGCCCTGGCCAGGCCCTCGGCCGGCAGTTCCCGGAAGGACGGGAACTTGTCCCGGTAGGGCTTGAGCTGGCGTTGCAGGTCGGCCATCGGGTCGGTCATGATGATCCTCCTTCACGGGCGGCGGCCGCGCCCCGCGCCGGGAGCTTGGTAGCCAGCGCGAGTCCGGCCAGGCAAGCCACCGACAGGGCGCCGAGCGACAGGTACGGGTTCCCGATCACGCCCTGGACGATCAGCACCAGGACCACGCCGCCGAGATTCCCGGCCAGCAGCAGGAACCCGGCCGCCCCGCCCGCACGCTCGGGCCCGGCATGCAATTCCGACCAATCCAGGATGACCGGCAGCCCGGCCAGCAGAAAGAAACCCACAACGAACAGGACGGCACCACCGACCAGCGGACTATGCACCACAGTGATCAGGACGAATGTCACCCCCGTCACAAGAACCGCGATCTCCAGCATGCCCCGCCGCTGGTCACGGGCGGCGACGATGCCTGGCAGCAGCGCGCCGCCGGCGATCCCGCCCACGGTCATGATCGCGATCAGGTAGCCGCTCGCGCCGCCGTGCCCGAAGTGGGTGAGGATGGAGTCGAGCCACGTCGCGATCGCGTTGAACACGCCCATCCCGACGAACAGCAGGCCGGCCAGCAGCCACATGAACCTGTCCCCCCGCAGCCAGCGCAGGGAGGGCGCCACCGACGGATCGCCCGGGAACACCGCGGGCGTCCGGGCCACGGCCAGCACCCAAAGCGCGGCCACGACCGCTACGGCCGCCTGGACCCGCAGCAGGAGGGTCAGGCCGCCGGCGTCCAGCAGCGGCCCGCCCGTCAGGACGGCGGCGAGGATGCCGACGAACAAGGCCACGCTGCCGATGGAAACCGCCATGGTCCGCTCCCTGGCCGGGAAGTATCGGGCCGCGACCTTGGTGATCGAGTTAAGCACGAACGGCTGGCCGGCCGCGGTAACGAACTGGCCCGCGAGGGCCCAGCCGTACGACGACGGGTCGGCCAGCCGCAGCAGGCCTCCAGCGGCGGTCAGGGCCGCGCCCAGGCCCAGCGCGCGCGAGAACCGGGTGTCGAGCCAGCGGCCGGCGGGCAGCGCCAGGACGACATAGACGAACGGGAAGATCCCGGCGAGATCGCCCACCGCTCCCGTAGACACTGCCATGATCTGGTGGGTCTGCGTCGTGATTGGCGCGTAGGCGAGCCACAGCCACTGGGTGCACGCGGTCAGGAGGGCGAAGCCAGCCAGGATCAGCCGCCGGTCCACCCGAACCGATGCGACGCTCTGCGTAGCCACCGCCGCTCCGCTCTTGCACGTCCTCGCGTGCTTGTGAGTTATCTTCGTGCCTGCGATAACGCTCCGCTACCCCCACAACAGCGCACGCCGCTAAGGGAAAACGCCGCCACGGACCAACGACCCCGGCGTACGGGACCATCGGCCCGGCGGACAAGCGTGAGGCGGAACTCGTCCGCCTCCGTGCGTTCGCCAACATCAGGCTGACTCAAGTCCCTATCGATGCGCTGGCATGCTATACCGGCGTCCCCAAAGTGACGTTGTTGAACCCGGCGCTGTTGCGATGATGCTCAACGACAGGCGTCCGGGGCCATGACTGGCAGCGACTACCGTCGGCGACGGTCCCAGCGACCGCTGGCCGCATAGACATAGAGCGAGGGCGGCGGGCCCGCTGGGACGTGCGGCCCACAGGAGACCCACAGGATCGCGCCTGCCGCCCGGGCTCTCCCGCGACGTTGGTAAATGAGCTACGCGAAGAGTCCGCCCCCAGGCCGCTGTCCTATCTGCAGTGGGTCCTGTGCGGGGATTCCGGCGGCGGCCGCGTACTGCCGTAGCGGGCGGGCAGGAATGGTGCGCGGGGCCACAGCCTGGTTAATCTTGGCACAGGGCCTTCGGGCGGTACCTGGCGGATTTGGGTGCTGCGGAGGGGAAGCCGGAGATGGCAGAGCAGCCCGCGTCGGGGTTCGGTGGGTTGCTGCGGCAGTTGCGGGCCGAGGCGCTGCTGACGCAGGAGGAGCTGGCCGAGGTGGCGGGCGTGAGCCCGCGGTCGGTCAGTGACCTGGAGCGGGGGATTAACCGTACGGCCCGCAAGGACACCGCGGTGCTGCTGGCTGGCGCGCTGGGCTTGGCCGAGCCGGCGCGTTCTGTGTTTGTGGCGGCGGCCCTGGGGCGTGTCCCGGCTGCGCGGGTGCTTGCGGCCAGGCGAGGGCATGGGCGCGGTGAGCTGGCCGGGTCGGCCGGGGGCGTGCACGGCTTGGTGCCCGCGTTGACCAGCTTTGTGGGCCGGGCCGGGTCTGTGAGCGAGGTGGCGGCCTTGCTGGACCGCAGCCGGCTGGTGACGGTGACCGGGCCGGGCGGGGCGGGGAAGACCCGGCTGGCCGGTGAGGTGGCCCGGCAGGTGGCGGGCCGGTTCGCGGACGGGGCGTGGCTGGCCGAGCTGGCTCCGGTGCGCGATCCGGGGCAGGTTCCGGCGGTGGTGGCCGCGGCGCTGGGGATAGCGGACGGGCCGGGGGTGGCGGCGGCTGAGGCGCTGGCCGGGGGGCTGGCCCGGCGGCAGCTGCTGCTGGTGCTGGACAATTGCGAGCACGTGATCGGCGCGGCGGCGCAGTTGTGTGCCGGTCTGCTGGCGGCCTGTGATGACGTGCGGGTGCTGGCGACCAGCCGGGAGCCGCTGCGCGTGGCCGGGGAGATCCGGTACCGGCTGGCGCCGCTGGCGGTGCCGGTCCCGGGCCGCGCGGCCGGGAGCGGGCGGTCTGCGGCCGTGGTGCTGTTCGCGGACCGGGCCCGCCAGGTTGATCCGCGGTTCGCCCTGACGGCGGAGACCGGTCCGTTGGTGGCGCGGCTGGTGACGCGGCTGGACGGGATGCCGCTGGCCATCGAGCTGGCTGCGGCGCGGGCGGAGGGTCTCGGCGTGGCCCAGTTGCTGGACCGGATCGATGACCGGTTCGCCCTGCTCGCGGGCGGGGACCGGGATGCGGCGGACCGGCACCGGTCGCTGGCGGCCACGGTGGAGTGGAGCTACCGGCTGCTCGATGACCACCAGCGGAGGGTGTTCCGGCAGGTGTCGGTGTTCCCCGGGCCATTCACCCTGCAGGCCGCCGAGGCGGTGGCCGGGCCGGGCGCCGGCCCGGCGGTGCTGCATCTGGTGGACTGCTCGCTGCTG
>Ga0187781_10003337_pt1 | contig 12103 bp, 7 predicted proteins | sample 0715_SJ02_MP02_2_FD_132447 | JGI IMG/M metagenome (GOLD analysis project Ga0187781, IMG submission 132447) | Tropical peat soil microbial communities from peatlands in Department of Meta, Colombia - 0715_SJ02_MP02_20_MG | ecosystem: Environmental > Terrestrial > Soil > Wetlands > Peat | place...
AAAGGCCAACTGGATCAAGATCAAGCTCGAGGGAGTAAAGTCGAATCGCAGCGCGATAGGAGCGCGGGTCCTGGCGCGTTACGGCGACAAAACGCAAGCGCAAGCCGTGCTTAGTCAGTCGAGTTTTTTGTCGTGTAGTGATTCCCGTTTGCACTTCGGCCTGGGGACCGCGGGTTCAGCTGATCTTGAGGTGTTTTGGCCAAACGGCCTGCATGAAAGCTACAAGGGCATGGCAGCCAATCAGCTGCTCACGATTCGCGAAGGGGTGGGTGTGGTGCGCAATCGGGGTTGGGCCAAATCGTAACGGAAATGCCCGGGGGAATTTGCAGATGGCGGTGGTTCGATTCAGACTAGCGACCCCCACACAGATCGCATGAGGCTGTCTGACATCCGGGAAGTGGATTGCGAGCATCACTGTAGGTGGGCCCATGTTGTTACGGAGGGACGTTAACATGTTTATTCGACGGATTCCCTGTGTGTTGTTCGTACTGGTTTTTGCTCTGGCGCTGGAGGCCCAAGATAAAGCGCCGATATCGGCTGCCGTCAATAATGCGACTTATGTATTTGTAACGACACCGTCCGGCGACATATTTAGCCCAGACGTGGTACCGGACGACCGTCACGCTGTGATGAACACCCAAAAAGCGATTGAGCAGTGGGGCCGCTACAAGATTGTTTATAAGAGCAAAGAAGCAGATCTCATCCTCGTCGTTCGCACGGGCCGCGCTGTGGAGGCGCACGCCAGCGCGCAAAAGGGCGGCAGCACGTCGGGTCGCGGGTCGGCGGAGTCGGTCGGGGGAGAGGTTGGGGATCCTCAAGATACACTGGAAGTGTATTCGGCTTCGCAAATCGGCGGAGTTCCGTTGTGGAGAGGCCGGGCGCCGGATGGTCTGAGACCCCCTGAGATGCAACTCGTTCAGGAGTTTCGGTCGAAGGTGGAAGCCACCGCGAAAAAGCCCTGATTAAGGCGCGTTGGGTTGCGATGCGGTTATACTGTGTCAGGAGCCCCAAACATGCGGTGGTGGATGTTGGCGTGCCTGCTTTGTGCCAGCCTGGCGCCGGCACAAGATGATCCCGCGCAACAGGCCCTGAGCCGGGCCATCGAATTGCATCAGTCGGGTCACTACGCCGAAGCGATCACGAGCTATCAAGCCTACTTGAAAATTCACCCGGATGCGGCGGCGGTTCGCTCGAACCTGGGTGCGGCGTTGGTTCAGGAAGGGCGTTACACCGAAGCCATCCACGAATACACGCAGGCCCTGGCCACACAGCCGTCCAATTACGGCGTGCGCTTCAATCTGGCACTCGCCTACTACAAGATGGGCGAGGTCAAGCAGGCCGTCAAACAGTTCGAAGCGGTTCGCGCGGTCCAACCGGCCGACGATCCCAACCGCCAGCGCCTCTTGCTGCTGCTGTCGGAATGCTATCTTCGTCAGGGTGAAGACGAGCGCGTGATTGCGCTGCTCGGCCCGCTCGCCGATAGCTATCCGAACGACCTCACTTTGGCTTACTTGCTCGGCACTGCTTTAATCCACCAGGGTCAGGATGAGCGCGGGGCAGCCATGATCGAACGCATCCTGCGCAACGGCGAGTCCGCAGAAGCCCACATGCTAATGGCCTACACGCGCATGAAAGCGAGCGACCAGAAGGGCGCCATTGAGGATGTGGACCGCGCCATCGCGCTAAATCCGAATCTGCCGGAGGCCTACAGCCTGCGCGGGAGGCTGGCGTTTCTCGATTCCGACCTGAAAGCAGCGGAAGCCGCGTTCCGCAAGACCCTGGCCATCGATCCAACCTCTTTCGACGCGCTTCTTTTCCTTGGAACGCTGCTCCGCGAAGAGGGCGAACTCAAAGAGGCGCATACCTGCCTGGAGCGGGCCTCTCAGTTGCAGCCGAAAGAAGTTCGGGTGCGCTATCAGTTCGCTCTGGTGCGCTCGGCCGAAGGAGATGACAAGCGTGCCGCGGCCATGTTGGAGTCTCTGATTAGGGACGTGCCAGAGTACATGGAAGCGCATCGCAGCCTTTCCGCGATTTACTTTCGTCTCGGGCGTGTGGCGGAGGGCCGGCGTGAGAAGAAAATCGCCGAAGAGCTGGACGCCGCGATGCAAGTGCAGGATCAGCAACGAGGACGGAGCCTGCGGAAGTGAAGCAGCCAATAAAGGTCCTGTTGTTGCTCGCAGTAACAACGCTGACGCACGGGCAGAGCACTCCTCCGACCTTTGAAGAGCTTTCCGCCAAGGCGCGGCAAGCCTATGAGGCAAATCGTCCCGAGGAGGCCGCCGAACTTTATGCTCGCGCCGTGAAGTTGCGCCCCGACTGGAGCCAAGGTTGGTGGGCGCTCGGCATGATCGCCTACGAACGCGACCGCTACGCGGAGTGCCGGGACGCGTTGACTCGCATGGTGGAATTGGATGCTGCAGCGCCGCCGGGGTGGGCGCTGCTCGGCTTGTGCGAGTTTCGCACCGGGCAATACGACCTCGCCTTCCAGCATCTCAAAAAAGCCCACATGATGGTGCCCCCAGCGCAACGCGGTGGGCAACTGCTCGACATAGCGGAGTACCATCTGGCGTTGCTTTTGACGCAGCAAGGCGCTTTCGAAGTAGCGCAAGAGGTTTTGATGTATCTTGCGCCGCGGGTGCCCAATAACCCCGACATGAAATTCGCCGCGGGTGTGGCGTCGCTGCGCATGGCAATCTTGCCTTCCGATGTTCCGCCGAACCAACGCGAGGTTGTGACTCTAGCGGGCAAAGCTTTCTGGGATCTCGCGAGCAGGCCGAGTGAGGAAGCGGAAGCTGATTTCAAGGCGCTGCTTTCAAAATACCCCAAGTTCCCCAATGTCCATTATTTCTACGGCACCTACCTGGCAGCCCGACACCCCGAAGAGTGCGTGCCGGAGTTCCTACAAGAGCTGAGGATCACGCCAGACAGTGTGCCCGCACGAGTTCAATTAGCCCTGCGTTACATTGCTGAGGGCAGGCTCGAGGAGGCCCTGAAACTCGCACGCGAGGGGGTGGCGCTGAGTCCTGATTCGGTGGGTGCGCAGTTAATGCTCGCAAAGGCGCTGCGCGCACAGGGCGATAACGAGGGCGCCTTGGCAGCCTACCTCGCCGCGGAGCGCCTCGATCCAGTCAGTCCGGTGATCCGGCTATACATTATCAACACTTACCGCACCCTCGGCCGCATTGAGGATATGCGGCGTGAAAACGCGGAATACGAACGCCTCAAGTCGGAGCAGGCAAACTGGCCGTGAGCCCGAGAATCAGTTTTCCCGCGTCTTGGGATTTGCCTCGGAAATCGGGAGCTAGGAAGTTACCGGAGTTTCGCCGGAGTTTCGCCAAGGGTATCGCGCGATGACGTTTCCGGTGGCGGATAGTCGTCGTTTGAGGAGAGGACCCCTCATGGGCAGTTGCGGCAAGGAACCACAAAATCGATATGCCACATGAAAAATGTGCGAAAAGCACTTGACATTGTCCAGACTCCCTAGTACAAAACGCTTATCGTGAACGTTAACGCCCTGCGAAACGTTCACTGAGGTTGTGGCAACCTTGTGGTGATTTAAAGCTGAAAGTATAAATGGGGGTGTTCCTCAATGGCCAGTAGTGGTGTGTCCAGACGCAGTATCCACTCTCTCCGCAAGCGGTCGGCCTTTGTTTTCATATTCTTGGCCGCGCTTTTCCTTACTCTCGCTCCGCCTTTCCAACCGGTGCTCGCTCAAACCACCACCGCGACCTTAACAGGTACGGTGTTCGACGTCTCTGGCGCAGTCGTTCCCAAGGCGACTGTCACCTTGAAGAACGAGGCGAGTGGCGACATACGCGATACGGTCAGCAACGCGGAAGGTTATTTTACCTTCGCGGCCGTACCGCCGGGCAGCTACACGCTCATCGTAGAAATACAGAACTTCAGCAAGTGGGAAGCGAAAGCGATCGTCCTCAACTCTGCCGACATCAGGAATGTTACGGGAATCAAGCTAACACCCGGCGCGGCGAAAGAGACGGTCGTTGTCGAAGCCACGGAAGCCCAGATCACTCCGACAGAGTCTGGCGACAAATCGGTGCTCATCAACGAGAAGATCCTGCAAAACGTCGCTATTGTCGGCCAAAACGCTGCGGAGTTTGTGAAGATTATGCCGGGCATGGCGTACGCCGGCGGCACCGTGAACACAGTCTGGAACCAGCAGACGCAGAATGAAGGGACCGGCAACGGGCCCGTGGGCAATGGCTTCTCCGCCAACGGCACGCGCCAAGCTGCTCTGGACATCACCTCGGATGGTGCGCACATCATTGATCCTGGCTGCAACTGCGGCCAAGCAATGAACACCAACGCCGACATGACCGCGGAACTCAAGGTTATGACCTCGAATTTCGGCGCGGACGAGGCCAAGGGGCCGGTGGTCATTAGCGCGATCGGCAAGTCTGGCGGCCAGCAGTTCCATGGCGAGGCTTACATCTACGCGCGCTATTACCCTTTGAATGCCGACGATGCGCAAAACAAAGACGCCGGATTTTATCCCAATGGGACACCCATCGCCCCTAAGGCCGAAACCAAGTACTTCTACCCGGGCTTCAACTTCGGCGGCCCGGTCATCCTGCCCAAGAGTGATTTCAACAAAAACCGCGACAAACTGTTCTTCTTCTATGGCATGGAGTATTACAAGCAGGACGTGGACAACGGCGTGTACCGCGCCGTGGTTCCCAGCGCGGACATGCGCAAGGGCCTTTTCAACGATCAGATCGCGAATCCGGTCAATGGCGGTGGGTGCCCCGACACGAATGCAGCCAACAGCAGCGTGCCCGGCTACCCGTACGAGAACTGCTATGTACATTATCTGAACGGCTACGCGGTCAGCGGCCTGCCGAACGCCAATGGATTCACAAATGGCGTACTTAACTATCCCCTCAGCAGCCTCGATTCAAGCGGCCCAGGCTTGATGAGTGTGTACCCTCTGCCGAATATCGACCCGTCCCTAGCGGCTTCGGGAGGCTTCAACTACGCGAGTGCCAACACGCGCTACGCCAACATGTTGCAGGAACGCGTACGCGTGGACTATAACATCTCCCAGTCCACCAAGCTGTACGTCTCCTACAACCACCAGCATGATCACGCCGAGGAGAGCTTGGACACTCTATGGACGGGCAATGCGCAGAGCTGGGCGTCGCCGACGGTTCCCTATCCCACCCCTCTTATCGAATTGTCGACATCCCACGTCATAACCGCGAACCTCACCAAGGTCATCAACCCGACGCTGACCAACGAGTTGATTTTCACCTACACGTACTTGAACCTGCCAAACCATCTCGAAGATGCGAGCAAGGCCGAGCGCGGCACCCTCGGTATTGACTATCAGATGCTCTTTAACCATGGCAACAACAGCGACATAATCTTCCCGTACACCACCGGCTGGAGCGACGGTATCGCCAACGAGCTCCAGGCTGGGTTCGAACTCAACGGTGTTGTTTTTGCCAAGAAGACGCTTCCGTCCGTGGCTGATAACCTCATCAAGGTTTGGAAAACCCACACCACCAAGTTCGGCTTTTACTGGGAGCGTACCTGGAACGAACAGCCGGGTAACGCTGCCGTGAATGGTACGGCGATCTTTTCGAACTGGGGATCCAATTCCACGGGCAACGCCTATTCGGACATGCTGCTCGGGCAAACTACCGAGTACTCGGAACAGAATTTCAACGTCACTCCTGCTTTCCGCTACATGACGGACGCCTTCTACGTGCAGGATTCCTGGAAGATCTCCCGGCGCTTTACGCTGGAATATGGCATGCGCGTGTCCCACCTGGGACCTTGGGTGGACACCACCGGCTATGGCTTTGCTGCCTGGTATCCGGCATATTACGGGAATGGAGTAGGCGGCACGGTGAATGGGGTCACTTTCCCCGGCATCGAATGGAACAAAGTTAACGCAGCAACGCCGCTTTCGGGTTCCGCAAGCAGGGCGTTCTTCTATGACCCGCGCCTCGGCTTCGCTTGGGATCTGTTTGGCTCAGGCCGGACCGTGTTGCGGGGCGGTTACGGCATGTATCACTACCATGACGAGCAGAACGTGCAGAATCCGGCCTATGGCGTAGTCCGGGGATCCTTCTCCTCTCCGACGCTGTGGAGCCCCTCTTTTGCAGCTATTCCTGGGTCGCCTGGGGTGCTTGCTCCCTATACTGGAGCTATCCCTGCGCCGAGCGCTATCACTGCGCTCGACCCCAACGACAGCCAGGAACCGCGGACCCAGACCTACAGCTTCACGGTCGCCGAGCGACTGCCCTGGAAGAGCCAGTTGGAAGTTGCTTATGTGGGCAGCAAATCCGACTACCTGAGCAACTACAACAACAACTTCGATCAGATTAACGATACCACCGTAGGGTCTTTGTTCACGGCCACCGACTGCGCCGGCCTTGGCAACCCGGGGGGAATCGGAACGATGGAGTGCGGCTGGCTGCCCAACTGCAACCCCGCGGCCATAAGTGGCGGCACCAGTTGTTCCACTCCGAGCGGCAACTACACCAACGGGTTGTCAGGGAATCAAGTCACAGAAGCGCGCCCACTTTGGTATGGTGCTTGCGTCGCCGCTGGCACCTGCCTGGGCACCTTGAAAATCATCGACCATAAGATGTATTCCAACTACAACGGCTTACAAGTGACGTGGAACAAGCAAGCCGGACACCTGACCTTCCTCTCCAACTATACCTTCAGCAAAGCGTTGGGCATCCGTGGCGAGAACGGTTCCGCGACCGGCGACCCCACGGTTCTGCAGAACAACTACGGCACACTTCCAAATAACCGCACGCATATCTTCAACGTCGCCTTTGTTTACGAGTTGCCCGGTCTGCAAAGCGGCAACAAGTTCGTGAAAGGCGCGGTGAATGGCTGGCAAATCTCCGGCCTTACGCAATTCCAAAGCGGGGCGGACCTCCAGGCATCCGTAAGCTCGAACTTCGGCTATACCGGCTGGATCAAGCCGGGCACGACGTTCATGGGTACGACGTACACGGCGGAGGGCCCCCCACTCCAGGCGACTGATACGAACACCATTGGCAGCGCGGATATCACGTTGATGCCCACGCTGACTTGCGATCCCGCAAAGGGGCTGAAGAGCCACCAATACATCAACCCCAACTGCTTCTCTCCGTGGGTTACACCAGGGCAGCAGGGCAATTACATCTTCCCAACCTTGACGGGTCCGGGATTCTTCAACAGCGACTTGTCGGTGTTCAAGAGTTTCCAGTGGGGCAAGTCCGAGAGCAAGAAGCTCACTTTCCGCTTCTCGGGTTACAACTGGTTGAACCACCCGAACCGCACGTTCATTGATGGGGATCCCAACTTGTCCCTTGCCTTCACCTCAACTGGCACACTCCAGGAAGCGAACCAGAACTTCGGTTACGCCACAAACACCATTGGCCACCGCATCGTCCAAGGCATGGTCAAATTCAGCTTTTAGTCCATTCCACCCCTTGGTATAAGCGAAAGGGCGGCTCCCCCGAGCCGCCCTTTTTTTTTGACCTCGCGATGCAGCCCTCTCGAGTCCGATTCCTGCTGGGCCAGATGCTAACCTGCGGATCCCCGTTGATGTTCTGCGCTTTTATTTCTTGGCGTGTGCCGCGCGGAGTTTCTCCACGACCGCCGCGGTTTCTGCGTCGGAGGGGTTGAGGCGGAGAGCGCGCTCGAGCACCGGCAGGGCCGCGTCGTCGTCGCCCAGCATGTAAAGCGTTCCGCCCAACAGCACGACCGAACCGTAGAACGCCGGACGCAGCGCCACGGCCTTCTCCAGCGGCGCGCGTGCGTCTGCGTAGCGTTGCAGGCGGAAGTAAGTCAGGCCAAGGTCATGCCACGCCGCAAAGGAATTGGGATCGAGGCCGACCGCCCGCTGGAGGGGATCAAGTGCAAGAGTGTAGGCGCCGCCGTCGCCGAGGAGCTGCCCGAGCAGGGTGAGTTTCTCCGGATCGTTGGGATCGAACATGCGGTAGCAGACCTCGCGCGCCGCGGACTGTGGTTGTGTCCGCAATGCCTCGGTGCAGGCGCGTGCCGCGTCCTCCGTGTTTTTGTGTTCGTTTTGGAACTGGGAGTACAGGGCATACTCACGGTCGGCATCCTGTTCGCGCCCCGCGCTCGAATAAGCCCGTGCCAGGCGGTAGTGGACGCGATAGTCGCGCGGGGTGAGCCGTGCCGCGCGCTCCAGCCATTTCGTTCCCGCGCGTAAATCACCGGCCGAAATGTACGCCACGCCGAGGTAGAAGGGGGTGTCGGGAAATGGCGGGTCCTGGGCCAGCGAAGCGAGCTTCTTTATGGCTGAGGGGAAGTCACTGGCCAAAAGATCGAGCCGCCCCAGGTAATAGGTGACGTACCGCGAATCGCCGGTCTGCTTGCGAACCTGCTCGAACTGGCTGCGCGCGTCGTCGTTGCGGCCAAGCGTTATCAGGCAGACTGCGTACTGGAAGCGCGCGCGGGGCTCCGCGGGATCGAGTGCGAGGGCTTCTTCGAATTCATTCGCGGCCGCCTCGTACAAGTGGTCCTGCATGAGTTGTGTGCCGCGGCCGAAATGAGCCTCGACGCTGGACTGCTGAGTGTGAGCCAAGCACGCCCCTGCAACGAGCAGCAGCGAAGCTGCTACAGTCCGGATCATGCGCCAAATCGCTCCTGCCTGATTATTCCAGCGCCCTCCTTGACCGTGACGAGTTGATCGGCGCGAACGCCCTTGAGTTGCTCGCGCGAGCCACTGGGCCAGGCGATCTCCAGGTCCACGGTAGAGGCCTCTCCCAGGCCAAAGTGCAAGCGCTTGTCCCCGCAGGAGAGATACCCGGACGCCGCGAGCACTGCCTGCGCCTGGCGACGTCCGCCGTACGCGGCTATGACCACCGCGCCGACGGCGCTGAGGTTCGAGCGTGTTCCCACGAGTTTCACCTTCAGCCAGTGCGCGCCGCCGACGAGGTCGTTGCGCAGCAGCGAGGGCGGCTCATTGATGTTCATGATCAGGATATCGATGTCGCCGTCGTTATCAAAGTCGCCGAAGGCCACGCCGCGGCTGGTATGGGGTTCCGCGATCGCCGGCCCGGCAGCATCCAGAAGCTCCTCGAACCGGCCGCCTCCCAGGTTGCGGAACAGCACGCGCGGCGTCTTGTGCGCAAACTCAGGATGCTTCTGCTCCACTTCGGGGAAGACGCTTCCGGTTACCCAGAAAAGGTCCGGCAACCCGTCGTTGTCTAAATCGACGATGCCGTTGCCCCAACTGACGTAACGCGTCTCGACACCCAGCCCAGAGCGGACCGTGACGTCGTCGAAGTCGAGACGGCCCACATTCCGATACAGAGCCACCGTGTCTTCGCAGAAATGGGTCTTAAGCACACCCAAGCGGCCGTCGGTGTCGAAATCGCCGATCGCGACGCCCATGCCTGCCTGTTCGTTGCCGTCCTCATTGACGGCGAGGCCCGATTGCATCCCACGCTCCGCGAAAGTGCCATCGCCGCGGTTGTGGAACAACATGCTGGGCGTGGAGTCGCAGGCAACGTAGATCTCCTGCCAGCCATCACTATCCAGATCCGCTGCTACTGCAGTCAGACCGAACCCCGGGGTTACGGCACCGATGCCGGAGCGCTCCGTGACGTCGGTGAAAGTGCCGTCGCCGTTATTGTGGTAGAGCATCGGGCGCTCCGGAACGAGTCCGCGTGGACCGCAATTCACGGGGACGCCTTTGAAGTTACAGCGGGGGTCCTTTCCGGTGGGTGGGATTTTGTCGAAGTCGAAAACCAGGTAGTTCGAGACGAACAGATCCAGGCGGCCGTCGCGATCGTAGTCCACCCACGTGCAACCCGTGCCCCACCGGTTGCCTAAATGCAGCAGGCCTGCCGCCTGCGTGACGTCGGTGAAAGTGCCGTCGCCGTTGTTGCGGTAGAGGATGTTCTGGGGCCAAGCGGTGATGAAAAGGTCCTCGAACCCGTCGTTGTTGTAGTCGGCAACGGTCACGCCGCATGCCCAGCCTTGGCGCAGCAGGCCTGCCGCCTGCGTGACGTCGGTGAAGGTGCCGTCACGGTTGTTTTTGTACAGGCGATTGGTCGCACCCTCGACAGGTCCTTCACGGCGCGTGCCCGAGAGCAGGAAGATGTCCAGCCAGCCGTCGTTGTCGTAATCGAGGAAGGCGACCCCGCAGCCCATCGATTCCAAAATGTAATCCATGCGGTCGGGAGGCCCGTAGATGACAGGGTGGCGGAGGCCCGCGCGGGCGGCGATGTCGGTGAAGCGGGCATGAAACGGCAGGCCGGAGGGCTTCCCACGCGGCTGTGGCTTGACCCCACGCGAAGCCATTCCGCCGAGTTCCTGGGCGCGGCACACGCCCGCGGCGGCAAGAACCAGGAGGATCTCACGGCGAGAGTAGAGCATTTCGGGATCACGCGCACAAAAGTCGCAGCGTCAGCGGAGTGTCCGGGAGCTGCGACGGACCCTGTACGGCTCCTCGCCGCCAGTCTGACGGCACATCGCGTCGCACTTACAACGAAACAAACTCATTAATCGATCATAAAAGCAGATCACGAGCGGGGTCAAGACCGAAGGCGCACGGAACCGAGGACGGCATACGCGCCGAGTTACCTGCGAGGAGATCTCGAGAGCTCCGATACCGGTTCTGTCAACACTCTGCGGAATTCCTCGTAAGGGTCGGCCCGCAATGCAACTCGAGAACCGACATAGTGTACTATCGGGCCAGTTTGGGCTTCACGCGTTGGCTGTAGGCCAGCGTTAAATCGTTGACCGAGTCTCCGGACTGAGCAGCGCGGCGGATTCGTCGTCCAGGTAGATTGTGGCATTAGGGTGGGTACGCAAGATGGACGAAGGTGCGTTGCGGCTGACGGGGCCTTCGAAGCACGCCTTCACCGCCTGCGCCTTTTTCGACCCGGGCACCATGCAGAGGATTTCGTTGCTCTTCAGAATTTGGCGCACGGACATGGAGATCGCGCGTCCCGGCACCGCCTCCAGATCCGCAAACCATCCTTCACCTACCTGCTGACGTCCGGAAGCTTCGTCCAGGCTCACGACGATATAAGGCTCCTCCGTCTCGAAATCGGCTGGCGGATCATTGAACGCCAAGTGGCCATTTTCGCCGATGCCGACGAAGGCGACATCGATGGGCGCTGCGGCGATGGCTTCGCTTGCGAGACGGATTATGTCCTCAGGATCCTTGGCACCATCGAGCAAATGATAGTTGGTGATTCCTGTTCTCGCGATGAGACGCTCCTGCAGGAATTTGCAGAAGCTCGCAGGGTGAGTCATGGGCAGGCCGAGGTATTCATCGAGATGAAAGAGTTCGACGCGCTTCCAGTCGATGCCGGGCGCGGCTGTCAACGCTTCCAGAAACTCGAACTGAGACGCGGCACTGGCGGCGATAATGCGGGCGTTTCCGCGTTGCGCGATGGCGCGCTGGATTGCCGCAGCGGCTTGCGTGGCCGCGGCTTTCCCCAGCGATTTTCTATCGGGCAACACGCGCAGGTGCATGTACTGCCCGCTTCCACGGTCTATCCCCTGCTGCGGTCGGTGAAGCGGAAGAACAGGGATTGTTTCGCGACCGGCGCAGCAAGTTCGTTGAGCGCTGCCATCTGAGACGACGAGAGCGGCGTAAACTCGCGTGCAATTTGCACGTTTTCTTCCAACTGAGCGATGTTATCGCATCCGACGATCACCGTGCTTACCGGATGAGATAGCGTGAAGCGCATGGCCTCGCGCATATTCATCACGCCGGGACGTGTAGCAATCGCCGAACCCTCCCAGGAATGCTGCTGCTGTTCGAGGGAGGGCGGAGTCCAACTGGAAAGCAATCTGCCGCGGGCGGGAACTTTCATGCCGATGATGCCCATTTGCTTTTCCACCACAAGAGGCAGCAATTGCTCCGTGAAGCTGTGAATGTGGATATCCGCGGCGTTCAGAGCCAACAAAATAGTGTCGAAGGGGTGGCGGTTCACGGCGTCGATCAGCGCTTCCGGACGGTAGTGGCCGGTCACACCGAGGAAACGCACAACCTTCTGCTCCTGCATTTCGAGCAGGGCCTTCATGGCGCCGTTGGGAGCGAAGACGGCGTTAACGTCCTCGGGCAAGCCGATATCGTGCAACTGCCACAGGT